>WNFT01000808.1_pt1 | contig 26395 bp, 24 predicted proteins | sample 5400191 | NCBI WGS metagenome assembly WNFT01 (sample SAMN13153359, study PRJNA577476) | soil metagenome | isolation source: 80 cm saprolite under Madrone tree | place: USA:California | collected 2016-06-14 | reverse complement strand
TCCTCACTTTATATCTGAGCGGAAATCGTAACCACAAAGACACAAAGAAGGGCGGCGAGATAGAATCGGCATCATGGCAGAGCCAAGATCGGCAGCAGCAGTCGTGCTCGTCAGAGAAAAACCCGAGTTGGAAGTGTTTTGGGTAAGGAGAGCGCCGCAGATGGTGTTCCAGGGCGGGTTTTATGCCTTTCCGGGCGGGCAGGTGGATCGTAACGAAGACGCGAAGGCATGCGCGGCCAGGGAACTGTTGGAAGAGACGGGCGTGCGGGTGGATCCGCAGACTTTTATCGACATTGGACGATGGGTGACGCCCCCGTTCGTGCCGCGGAGATTCGACACGCTTTTTTTCATGGCGAAGTGTCCGCATGGTGAAGAAGCTCGTGTCATGACCGCTGAGAACGACTTCGGCGAATGGATCCGGCCCCAGGACGCGTTAGCAAAATGGATGAGAGGACAGATCCTGATGGCGACGCCGATCCTGCATACACTGCGATCTCTGGCCTCGGGCCTCCCCTTGCCCTGGGCTCACGAAGAATCGCCTGTGCAGATTGAGATGAGAGCAGGCATCGTTCTGATTCCTCTCCGCACGCCGACACTGCCGCCCGCCACTCATACGAACTGCTACGTCATTGGCGGCGATCAGGTCATCGTGATCGATCCTGCGTCGCCATACGAGGAAGAGCAGGCATTGCTCGACAGACTGCTCGAGAAGCGTAAAATCCGGGAGATCTGGTTGACGCACCTCCACCGCGATCATGTGAGCGGAGCGAATCATCTCAAGGAGCGGCGAGGAGTCAGAATCGCCGCGCATCCCATCACGGCTCGGGATCTTCAGGGCGTTGTGGAGGTCGATCGGACATTCGAGGAGAATGAACGCCTCGAACTCGCCGGTGACCCGGGATGGGTGCTTCGGGTTTTTCACACGCCCGGCCATGCGCGCGGCCATGTATGTGTCTTCGAGGAGAAGAACGGATCGCTGATTACAGGTGATCTCATGGCGGGTTTCGGAACCATTGTGATCGATCCCCCGGAGGGCCACATGGCCACTTACTTCGATTCACTTCGAAGGATGCAGGCGCTCGACGTGACCGCCCTCTTTCCGGCCCACGGTCCCGTGCTGGCGAATGCGAAGGAAAAGATTCAGGAGTATTTAGATCACCGGCTGAACCGGGAGAAGAAAATATTGTCAGCGTGGGATCGGGGCCATCGTGAACCGCAGGCCATCGTGAAGGAAGTTTATACGGATGTCGCGCCGGCGATGCACAGCCTCGCGGAGAGGTCGGTGGTTGCGCATCTGGAGAAGTTGAAGGAAGAAGGACTCATTTGAAGAGCGGTTCCGTCTACTGTAGCGGCGGTCTATGACCGCCGGTATTTCGTTTGATTCCAGGAAAAACCGGCGCTCATAGAGCGCCGCTACAGTAAGAGGCAAACGCTTCGCTTGGAGCCTGAAGTTTTTTGTCTTTTTTGTGACAAGCAAGGGAGGTCATTTATGTCTGCTCAACCTGCAGTGGATAATGCAAAGGTAGAAGAGTTTGTCCATAAGGCCATGGGTGATGCGAGCGCGGCTCTGCTCACCGTCATGTGTTCGATCGGCGACCGTTTAGGTTTGTTCAAGGACCTGGCGGCGCAAGGCCCGGCTACTTCCGCCGAGCTGGCTGCCCGCCTCGGAATCAATGAGCGGTACGGGCGCGAATGGCTGGGTGCGATGGCCAGCGCCGGCTATGTGACGTACGATCCGGCCACGCGCAAGTTCACGCTGCCTCCCGAGCACGTTCCGGTGCTTGCCCAGGAGAACGGACCTTTCTTCTTCGGCGGCATCTATCAAATGCTGAGCGGGATGCTTGGGCCTCTGGATCAGATCGCGCAGTGTTTCAAACAAGGAGGAGGAGTTTCCCAGGCCGCATACAACGACAACATGTGGGACGGACTCGAGCGCTTTACCGCCGGGTGGTTTGAAAATTTGCTTCTGCAGCAATGGATACCGGCCATGCCCGCCGTCGAAGAAAAGCTGGCCAGCGGATGTTCGGTTGCGGATGTCGGCTGCGGCCGCGGACGCGCGCTGATCAAGCTCGCTCAGGCTTATCCGAAAAGCCGCTGCATCGGTTACGACGTCTTTGCTCCGACTGTCACCCGCGCCACGGCCTATGCGGATATCGCCGGCGTTTCAGACCGCGTGAAATTCAAGCAGTGGGACGTTGCCAGAGGGCTTCCGGAGAAATACGACATCATCACCACGTTTGACGTCGTTCATGACGCCGTCGATCCGCTCGGGCTCATTCGGAGCATCCGCCAGGCGTTGAATCCCGGCGGCCGGTATGTCTGTCTCGATATCAACTGTTCGGACAGGCTTGAAGAAAACGCCGGGCCGCTTGCGACTTTGTTTCAGGGCGTAAGCATACTTTATTGCATGACGACATCGCTGGCGCACAATGGCGCGGGATTGGGGACAGTCGGACTTCCGGAATCCAAGTTGAGAGAGTTCGCAACGCAGGCCGGCTTCGCCGATGTGCGGCGGGTGCCTCTGGAGAATCCGTTCAACAATCTGTATGAAGTGACACCCTAGTCAGATCTTCAGGGCGACGACGGTCGATCCACGGTCAGGCAGATCCTGGAAAGACACGACATTGGGGTGCTTCTCCAGGATCGAGCGGACGATTTCGCGCTGGACGCCAATTCCGCGGCCGTGGATGATGCGAACCTCGCGAAAGCCGCGCTGGATGGCCTGATAGAGGTATTCCTCGACAACGATGCGGATCTCCTTCGGTTGGAAGGTGTGGAGATCGATGGAGTCCTCGATGGGTAGCTCATGCATATATCGCCGGCGGTCATAGACCGCCGCTACAGTATATAATCCCCAGGTAATGAAGTTTTATGTCCGCACCTACGGGTGCCAGATGAATGTGGCGGACTCCAATGAAATGGGCCGGCATCTCAAGGCCAACGGCCTGGTCGAGACGCAGGATCCCGAAGAGGCTTCCGTGTTTCTGGTGAACACCTGTACGGTACGGCAGCATGCCGAAGATCGCGCATTTTCGGAGATCGGGCGGCTCCGGCATTGGAAGACGAAGCGGCCGGGCAGGAAGATCGTTGTAACAGGTTGCGCGGCTGAGCGGACCAAGGAGTACCTCGAGGATCGATTTCCATTTCTGGATCTCGTTGTCGGAGCTAAATCCATCGAGGACTTCTCGCAGATGGCGGCGCAGCTCCTGGACCGGCGAGAGACGGACGAGGAACTCGATTACGCCATGCCTTCGGCGGATGACAAGATTGCCGCATTCGTGACGATCATGCGCGGATGCAACTATTCGTGCACGTACTGCATCGTCCCTTACGTCCGGGGACGCGAGATTTATCACTCGATGGAGCAGATCCTTGGCGAGGTTCGCGATCGTGTCGCGGAAGGAGCGCGGGAGATCACCTTGCTGGGGCAGACTGTGAATTCATACCGCCATGGGAGTTACAGGTTCGCGGAGCTTCTCGAGGGCGTCGCCAACGTCGATGGCGTGGACAGGGTCCGGTTCATGAGCCCCCATCCTTACTATATGAGCGATCGCGTTATCGAGACGATGGCGGCAGTGCCGGAAATCTGCGAATCGCTTCACCTGCCTGTGCAGTCGGGATCGAATAAGATGCTCAGGCAGATGATGCGCAACTACACCCGCGAACAATATGTGTCGCTGATCGAGAAAATGCGTAAGGCGATGCCGGGCATGACGTTGAGCACGGACATCATCGTCGGTTTTCCGGGGGAGACCGAAGCCGATTTCCGCCACACGCTTTCGCTGATCGAAGAAGCCCGCTTCGATTGGGGCTTCATTTTCAAGTACTCGCCTCGCGAAGGCACGCCGGCGGCAAGCCTGGAATGTCTGCCGCAGGAGTTGATCGAAGAGCGTCACCGAGAGTGCCTCGAGTTGCTCGATCGGGTTGCCCAGGAGAAGAGATCGAAACTGGTTGGCACAACGCCCGAAGTGCTCGTGGAAGACAACTTCGGCAGAACCCGAACAAACTACAGAGTCCACATCGCAGGAAACGTCGCCCCCGGCGAGCAAGTACGAGTTCGAATTACCAACGCGCAGCGAGCGACACTGGAAGGGGTCATCGAGAATGGCAACATTACTTTCGAGAATTTTCGGGAAGAAGACCGCCGCGCCCGCAGCGGCGCCGGATAACGACGGCCTGGACATCTCCGCGCTGAAACCGCTCATGGAGACGCCTGCCGTGACGAGTACGGATCCCAAGGATCTGTCCGGCGCGTGGCGCATGGAACAGGTGACGGCGGTGTTTCCCTCGTCGCAGCGTGCGCTGTTCCAGAAATATCATGTAGGCGGATGCAGCAGTTGCGGATTCCAACCGACCGATACGCTGGCAACAGTGGCAATGAACCATGGACTGGACGTCAACGAGGTGGTCGAGCACATTCAAAGAAGCCAGGAAATGGAAAGAGAGATCGAGATCACGCCGCGCGAGGTTGCGGAATTACTCAAGCAGGGAAAGATCAAGCTGCTGGATGTGAGGACGCCCCAGGAATACCAGATCGCCGCAGTCGCGGGAAGCTTGCTGGTGGATCAGGAACTCGCCCAGGAGATCGTATCCAGTTGGCCGAAGGATGAGGCGATTGTGACCATGTGCCACCACGGCGTGCGCAGCCTCGACGCTGCGGCCTATCTGCGTGGCCACGGTTTCACAAATACCAGAAGCATGAGCGGTGGAATCGAGGCCTGGGCGCTGCAGGTCGATCCCTCAACGCCGAGATATTGATTCGTCACTGTAGCGGCGGTCTATGACCGCCGACGCTACGGCAAGTTTGCAGGATCGTCGGCGGCCATAGACCGCCGCTACAGTTCCACCTCCAACAGGTCGCGTGCGATGGTGATGTTCGGAAACACTGCCCGCGCATCATCCCCGATTTGCGCAATCTGCCGGCCGTCGTATCGCGAACTGAAGTGCGTGGCGATGAGCCCCGCGGCGCCGGCTTCCTTCGCCACGCGGGCCGCGTCTTCCATCGTGGAATGCTTGCGTTCGCGGGCCATCTCTACGGCATCCTGCCCGAAAGTGGTTTCGTGGATCAGAGCGGTACACTTGTCTGCCAGCTCGATCGAGCGTTGCGAAAACTGCGTATCCAGGCAATACGCAACGGATTTTCCCGGCCGAGGCGGCCCGAGAACCATGTCGGGCGTGACCAGGCGTCCATCGGGCAATGTGATGCTTTCGCCATGTTGGAGCTTCCCGTATGACGGCCCGCGGGGAATCCCCATCTCCTCCGCTCTTTCGAGATTGAACACTCCCGGCCTGTCCTTCTCCTGAAACCGCCAGCCCAGACAAAAGATCGAATGGTCCAGCGGAAGCGCGTCCACGTAAAACTCTTCTTCGTCGAGCACCCGGCCGCGATATCCACGCGGAAATTCCCGGACTGTCAACCTGAAATCGAATTGGAGATCGGAAGTCCGAAACGCGGCATTCAGAAAAACCCGGATCCCTTCCGGCCCGAAGACGTTCAGCGGCGTTTCGCGCCCGTCGAGATGGAGCGTACTGAGGAGACCGGCAATCCCGTATAGATGATCGCCGTGAAGGTGACCGATGAAAATCGAATGGATGCGGCTGCGCCTGATGCCGGAGCGCATGAGCTGCACTTGCGTTCCCTCACCGCAGTCGAACAGAAAGACGTCGCCCTCACGAATCAATGCAGTCGATGAAAGGCCCCGCGTGAGCGTCGGGACGGCCGAGCTGGTTCCGAGCAGTACTATTTTCATCGGTTCGAGATTAGCACGCGCCGGCTAAAGCCGGCGCCTACATTCCGGCCGCACATTGATCGCACTTGTAGTCGCGGGCTTTAGCCCGCGTTCACTTGAACATCGCTCTCAGAACGTAGCCGGCCAGCCTTGGGTTTTCTCTCAACCGGCGGACGGAGTAGGCGTACCAGTCGCTGCCGAACGGAATATAGACGCGGAGGTGGTGGCCGGCACTGCGAATCATGTCACGCAGTTGCTCGCCCACGCCAAGGAGCATTTGGAATTCATACGCTGTCGGCGGGAGCCGCAGCTCACGGATCAGCCGGAGTGCTTCCCGCACAATGAGCTCATCGTGTGTGGCAATTCCTACGTACGAGCCACTTCTCAGAAGCTTCTCGAGAATCCGGATGTAATTCCGGTTGATCTCCGCCATGTCTTGAAACGCGATTTCGGGCGGCTCGACGTATACGCCTTTGCAAAGCCTGTAATTGGGGCGCAGGTCCTCGAGGGAAGAGACATCGTTGAGGGTCCTGCGGAGGTAAGCCTGAATCACGACACCCACATTCTGGTGAGTCTTTCTCAGCGTGCGATAGATCTGCAGCGTGTCCGTGGTGCACGAGGAGTCTTCCATATCGATGCGCACGAAGTTTCCCAGTTCTTCGGCGCGTCGAACGACACGGGCGGTAAACTCGAGGCACGCATTCGGATCCGCCTTCAATCCCAGCTGCGTGAGCTTGATGGACAAATTCGCATCGAGCTTTCGCCGGTGAATCTCTTCCAGTAACTGTAGATTTTCGTGAACTCCCCGTTGTGCCTGTTCCAGGTTATGGACGTCTTCGCCGAGGATGTCGAGGGTCGCGCGAACTCCGTTCCGGTTGAGAGCGGCCGTCACGCGCAGCGCCTCGTCCAGGGTTTCGCCGGCGATGTACCGGTTGGCCACTTTGCGCACCAGGGGTTTCGGGACGAATGGGAGGGTGTGAGCAATTACTCGATCCAAAACCCTCATAAGGCGTATACTTCAGGAACAATGAAAAAGCTCCTGGCGCTGGTTTGCCTGGTCGGCCTGTTCAGTACACAGGCTGTCTCGGATGTGCCTGCAAACACCAATTCGGAATTCATTTTCGCCAGAGTTCAATTTAACATGGCAATGCGTCCGGGCATGTTCATCTACCGGGAAGCGCCCTGGCATCACGACTATCCGAATTCCGAGGACCTGTTCCTCACGATGTTGAAGGAAGCCACGGGCATCCACACCGACACGGAGTCCTATAAGATCGTGCAATTGGATAGCCAGGAGATCTTCCGGTACCCATTTCTCTATTTTTCCGAGCCCGGATACATGGACCTGACCGACAAGGAATTGACAAACCTTCGCGAGTACTTCAACCGCGGGGGCTTCGCCATGTTCGACGATTTCCGCGGCCGGGCTCTGCAGAACCTTCAGTATCAGATGAAGCGAGTGTTTCCTGAGCGGGACATGTTCAAGCTCGATCTCGGCAATCCGGTCTGGAAGACCTTCTATGATATCGACTCCCTCGAAATGCCGCCGCCTTACATGAATAACGACTCGGGCACGCCCACGTTCTGGGGGATGAAGGACGACAAGGGTCACCTGATGCTGGTTGCCAATGCTGACAACGATTTCGGTGAGTTCTGGGAATGGGTCGATCGGGGTGAAATGCCGTTCAGGCCGGCGGCGCAGTCCGTGCGATTCGGGATTAATTATTTAGTTTATGCAATGACTCACTGACTTCCGGAATACCGCCGCATTCCGTGAGGACGTCCTTCAAAAATCCATCCTGAAGTCTTCGATAAGTTCGTACTGAGCCCCTGCTGTTGAAGATTGCGAAAAGCAGGACGCCGCGCTCGCGTGTATAGAGGATACCGGCGAGTGTACTGACGCCGCCATCGGTACCCGGCAGCGTTCCCGTTTTGCCGACGATCGCGCCTCCGGCATCCGTGAAACGGCCATGCAGCGTACCGGGATCGATCCCGGCCACAGGCATGATGTCCTGCGGCTGGAGGCCGTATAGATTCAGCCAGAACACCAGCTCACGGAACAGCTTTACGGTTGCGCGCGGCGTGATGCGGTTGTAGTCCAGACCCGAAGTATGACTGATGGAGACCTCGGCGCGCGGTACGCCAACCTCGTTCACGAGAAAGTCCTCGACCGCTTTCGGTCCACCGATCGCCTCACCAACCCGCTCCGCCGTCGGGTTACTGCTGTGCGCGTTCTGAAAAAAGAGAATGTCGCGAAGGCTGGATGAAATGTGACTCGCCAGCTTTTCTCCGCGTTCGTTGCCGACCTTCGCCGTACCTTTAACCCGAACACCCAGCCGGCGCAGTGTTGCCGTCAGTCCCTTCACCGCCTGGTCGGTGTTATAGAGCATCCCGTACGTAAACGGACCTGACACAACCAGATTTCCAGTCACTTGCACAATGCCAGCCTTAACGACCTCTCGCGCAAGCCGCGAAACATCGGCGGTCATGAGCGCCGGATCGCCTGTGGCATGTAGAACGAGATTGCCGTTGAGCGTCCGTGTTTTCTTGTTGACGACGCCGTCGATCAGGAAGCTGGTTTCAAAGTGATATTCGGGACCAAATCTGGTAAGCGCGGCAAACGACGTTGCGATCTTGATCACCGAAGCCGGATTAAATCCGACGTCGCTGTTCAGGTCCGCGTAGACCGTAGACGCGTCAAGGGACTCGATCAAAAGTCCCTGGGTGTCCAGTTTGTAACCCCGATGAGATAGATTGTTGAGATAGTTCGTTTCGGAAACCGTGCTAAAGCGCGCCGGAACAAGTGCTTGCACAGTGCCATTATGGTTGTCACCATTCGAGATGGACTCTTGCGCTTGAATCGGCCAGAACAGCAGGAGCATTAAACAGGTGGTGGAAAGTAGATATTTCGTCATGAATGCGCGACAATTCTGCCAGAAAAATTCATAAAATTGAAGAGGTTCTGCGAATTTGACACAGTCTGTGCAAAGTATGCTGTATTTTTGACACCCTGTATTTCTCTACCAGAGAGAGAGCACTTATACGGTGAGAGGTACGGTTGCATGCTGATCATTAGTCGCAAGAAGGACCAGAAGATCATTGTGGCGGACGATATTGAGATCACCATATTAGAAGTCGGAAGAAATAGAGTCCGTTTTGGCATCAAAGCACCTAAACACATCCCAATCCATACTCGCCTTAAGACTTCGCCGGCTCCCGATCAACCAGCCGATGCCGGAGCAGCCGAGGTCAAGGCGTCACCTCTTGAGGGTCTGCCTGCCGCCGCCGGAATGCTTAAGAGGCGGTAGCGCCCTCGTGTAGAGCAACTCGCTTGCCAATTTCTCTTATCGGTTGAGAGCCCGCCGTCTTGACTTTAGTTGCCGTAACCTTTATAAGTTGCCGAGGCCAATGGCAACCAAAGCGAAAGCGAAACCTAAAGCGACGAAGAAAGCGGCAAGAGGCCCGGCATCGCGTGCTAAGTCCATTCATTTGAAGGTGAAGGCGGCACGAGGAGCACCTTCCAAAAAGACGAAAACGGCGTCAAAGTCACGACCTAAGCCGGCTCCCAAGGTGGAATCCCGACGAACTTCAGTGGCAGCGGCGGTCCCTGCCCGCTCCACGTCGCCCGCACGAGTCCGGTCGAAACACTTCGCCAGCGCCGTACAAGCTTACGAAGCCGGTATCAAGTTGATGCACGCCGAGGATTTCGAAAAAGCCATCAAGTGTTTCGAAGACCTCGTTACCGAACACGCGGACGAGCCGGAAATCCAGGAACGCGCCAAGGTTCTGATTCACGCCTGCGAGAAGAAGATTCAGGAACACGCCCGCACCGTCCTGCGGTCCGCCGATGATCATTACAATGTAGGCGTTGCCGACCTGAATCGCCGCTCGCTCGAATCGGCTATCGAGCATCTGCAGCATGCATTAAAGCTGGCACCCAAAGCCGATCACATCCTCTATGCTCTTGCCGCCGCAAACGCACTCCAGGGTAATCGCGAACAGGCGCTTCATCACCTGAAGCAAGCCATCCATTACCGGCCCGAGAATCGCTTTCAAGCTCTCCGTGACAGCGATTTCCAAATGCTTCAGGACGATGCAGAATTCAGACAACTGCTGACGCCAGCAGAAAAGTAGGACGCGTTTTTGGCGAACAAGAATCCGAAAAAACCCAGATTTGTTTCCATCGGCGGCGGCACGGGGCTGTCAACTCTCCTGCGCGGTTTGAAGAAGTGCGAGGCGGACCTCTCCGTCATCGTTACCGTCACTGACGACGGAGGAAGCTCCGGGCGTCTTCGCGAGGAACTCGGCGTTTTGCCGCCGGGCGATATCCGCAACTGCATGATCGCCCTCTCCGAGGACGAACATCTGATGTCGCGCCTTTTCCGCTTCCGATTCAACAGCGACGGCGGACTTCACGATCACAGCTTCGGCAATCTGTTCCTGACAGCGTTGGCCGGTGTAACCGGAGACTTCGTCGAGGCTGTACGTCTGACGTCGGAAGTTCTCGCTATCAAGGGCGTGATTTATCCTGCGACCACTTCCAACGTGCGGCTGAGGGCAGAACTCGAAGACGGCAGTTGGGTTGAAGGTGAAACGCGTATCAGCGCCTCGGGACACCGCATCCGTCGCGTGAAGCTCAACCCGCCTGACGCGCATCCACTTCCGGCCGCGCTCGAGGCGATCGAGTCTGCGGACGTGATCACCATCGGACCGGGTTCCTTATACACGAGCCTGATTCCGAACATGCTCGTGAAAGAAGTGATCAGCGCAGTACGAGCGTCGCGCGCGACAAAGATATATATTCAGAACATCATGACCCAACCGGGAGAGACGGATCGCTATTCGGCTGCGGACCACGTCCAGGCGCTGGCCGAACACTGTGGCGGCGTCCTGTTTCCAAACGTCCTGCTCAACAGCGCCGCGCCATCCTCGAGCATCCTCAAACGGTACGATGAGGAACACGCGGCCCTTGTGAACGTCGACCGCGATCGGCTGCAGGCGTTGGGCCTGAACACCGTGGAACGCGATTTGCTCGCTGAAGATGGGGTCATCCGCCACTGTCCGGATCGTCTTGCAAAGGCTGTTTTCGAGATGGCTCAACTGTAGGGGCGCTCTATGAGCGCCCTCGGCGAGCGCCTCGGCGGTCATAGACCGCCGCTACAGTGGGGAAAATTGCGATGGAAAATCTTCGAGTCCTGATTCTTGCCGCAGGCAAGAGCACCCGCATGAAATCCAAATACGCCAAGGTTCTGCATCGGGCCGGCGGAGCGGCCCTGATTGAACATGTCGTTCGTACGGCACGCTCCATTTCGATGGACATTTCCATCGTCGTCGGACATTCGGCGGAAAAAGTCAGGGCCCTGGTTCCGGAAGCAAAATTTGTCGATCAGAAAGAACAACTCGGAACCGGCCACGCCGTCCTCTCCGCTCGCCAGACCTTTTCGGATTATCTCGGACACGTACTCGTGCTGCCCGGCGACGTTCCGTTAATCGGCGCGGAAACCCTCGAAGCATTCCTTAAATTCCATCGTGATGGCGGGTTCCCGGCTTCCGTTCTGACGGCTGACGCGCCGAATCCGAGCGGTTATGGCCGGATCGTCCGGCGCAACAATAATGAAGTGGACTCGATCGTCGAGCACCGCGACGCCAGTCCCGAAGTCCGGAAGATTCCGGAGATCAATTCTGGCATTTACGTCTTCAACGCGCCGGTACTGTTTGAGTCCCTGACCAGGATCCGAAACAACAATGCGCAGGGTGAGTACTACCTCACCGATGTGATCGGTATTCTTGTGAGCCAGCAGCAGAAGGTCGGGGCATTCAAGGTGTCGAATGTCGAAGAGATTCTGGGAATCAACACACGCCAGGAGCTTGCGGATGTGGATCGGGTGATGCGGCGGCGAAAGTGCGATTCGCTGATGACGGATGGTGTCACGATCATGGATCCGGACAGCACGTTCATCGATGTGGACGTCCAGATCGGCCCGGATACGATCATCTACCCATCCGTGCAGATCCAGGGACAAAGTGTGATTGGCGAAGAGGTAACCATTCATTCGAACAATCGCATCACCAATTCGCGCATCGGCTCATACACTGTCATGCTGGAGGGCTGCGTGATTGTGGACAGTTCGCTCGGTGAACATGTTTACATTGGGCCATATGCCCATCTGCGGCCCGGTTCCCAGTTGGGCGACCGCGTGAAGGTCGGGAACTTTGTCGAGATCAAGAAATCCACGCTGGGCGATGGATCGAAAGCGCCCCACCTCTCGTATCTGGGAGACGCCACGATCGGCAAGAACGTTAATGTCGGCGCGGGCGTGATCACCTGCAACTACGACGGTGTCAGCAAGCACCCCACCATCATCGAAGACGGCGCATTTATCGGCACGGATTCTCAGCTGATCGCGCCCGTCCGCATCGGCAAAGACGCGTACGTCGGCGCCGGCTCATCAATAACAGAGGATGTACCTGCCGAATCTCTTGCAATCGCCCGTGGCCGTCAGGTCGTGAAAGAGGGCTGGGTCCGGCAGCGTAAGAAGAAGTAGACTTATGGCATGTGTGGCATATTTGGCTACATCGGCCCTCGTGATCCTGTCCCCATCATTATGGGCGGCCTCAAGTCGCTCGAATATCGCGGATACGACTCCGCGGGAATCGCCATCATTCAGGATCAGAACCTCCAGGTCCGCCGTTGCTCGGGCAAGCTGAAGAACCTCGAAGAGCTGCTGGCGAAGCAACCCATTACCGGCCAGTTCGGACTCGGCCACACTCGCTGGGCCACACACGGCCGTCCTACGGAAGAGAACGCCCATCCGCATCGGGACTGCAAAGGCCGAATCGTGGTTGCCCACAACGGCATCATTGAGAACTATATCCCCTTAAAGCGGAAGCTCATCGAAGAAGGGCACAAGTTCACCACGGAGACGGATACCGAAGTGATTGCTCACCTTATCGAGAAGCACTTCGAAGGAAATCTCGAACAGGCCGTCTTGAAAGCCCTACCTCAAATGAAAGGCCTGTTCGCCTTTACGGTAGTGTCCGCCGACGATCCCCAAAAGATCGTCGCCGTGCGCGAGGGCGCGCCGCTCATCGTAGGCAGTGTCGAGGGTGAGGGCTTCGTGGCTTCCGACATTCCCGCGGTTCTTCCCTACACGCGATCGATCCTGTTCCTCGACGAACACGAGGTTGCAGTCGTCTCACGCGACGGTATCCGCCTTTTTGATTCTTCCGGCAAGCCGCGCACGCCGAAGTTCCAGCACATCACGTGGGATCCGATCATGGCCGAAAAGGGCGGCTACAAGCATTTCATGCTCAAGGAAATCTACGAGCAGCCGACGGCCATCAGCAATACCGTTCTCGGCAGATTTTCGCTCGATACCAATACTGTCCACCTCGAGGATGTCGCTTTCAGCAACGACGAGTGGAAGAGTTTCCGAAATGTCCGAATTCTTGCCTGCGGCACGAGCTGGCATGCCGCCGTCGCAGGAAAGTACATGATCGAATCGCTGGCTCGCTTGTCGGTCGAAGTGGACTATGCGAGTGAATATCGATACCGCAATCCGGTCATCCCGCCGGACACGCTCTTTATCTTCATTACACAATCCGGCGAAACGGCCGACACCGTGTTCGCCCAGCGCCAGGTTCGCGATACCGGGTCCAAAATCCTGACGATCACTAATGTCGTCGGCTCGATGACCACGCGCGTGGCGGATGCTGTGCTCTATACGCGTGCCGGGCCGGAAATTGGCGTCGCCTCGACGAAGGCTTTCACGACGCAGCTTGCGTGCCTGTACCTGGTCGCGCTTCATCTCTCGAAGCTGCACGGTACACTGTCCGAAGCGGAAATGCGCAAAGCGCTCACGGATCTCGTCGAATTACCTCACAAGATGGAGATCATCCTCGAAAATGCAAAGCACATCGAGGAGATGTCGAAGGCACTGTTCCGTCATCGGGATTTCTTATTCCTGGCACGCGGCATCCATTTCCCGATTGCGCTCGAGGGCGCGCTCAAGTTGAAGGAGCTTTCGTATATCCACGCGGAAGGCTATCCGGCCGGAGAAATGAAGCATGGGCCCAATGCGCTCATCGACGAAAACCTGCCGGTTGTGTTCCTTGCGGCGTACGACCCCGAGTCGCCGGATTCGCACCAGCGCTATGAGAAGGTCCTCAACAATATCAGAGAAGTGAAGTCGCGCGACGGAATCATCGTTTCGGTCGGGAATGAAAATGGGACCGACCTGATCGAGAGCTCCGATCACTTCATTCCACTTTCGCCAACGAACGAATATCTGCTGCCCATACTCGAAGTCATCCCCCTTCAGTTGCTGGCTTACCACTGCGCCGTCCGCCGCGGCTGCGATATCGACCAACCTCGCAATCTGGCGAAGAGCGTTACTGTAGAATAGGAAAGCCGAACGCGGGCTAAAGCCCGCGACTACATTGGAACCAGTTGACCTAAATGTAGTCGCGGGCTTTAGCCCGCGTTCGGGTAGTAACCAACTATGGAATTATCGAAGCTTCTCAATCCGCAACAACTCGAGGCTGTTCAAGCATCCGAAGGTCCCGTCCTTATTCTTGCCGGGGCCGGGAGCGGCAAGACGCGAGTGATCACGTACCGCGTGGCTCACCTGATCGAAGTGCGAGATGTTCGTCCGGAGCACATCCTGGCGGTCACGTTCACCAACAAGGCCGCCGACCAGATGAAGTTCCGCGTCAAAAACCTGCTTCGCGCCCCGCGATCCGGCGACCCATTGATCTCGACCTTTCACTCGCTCTGCGTACGTATTCTGCGCCGCGAGATCGAGGCCTTGAATTACTCGCGAGACTTCACGATCTACGATGAAGCCGATCAGCTTCAGGTCGTGAAGGCTGCGTCCAAAGATCTGAAAGTGGACGAGCGCCTGATCACGCCGAAAACGATTTTGTCCCGCATAAGCCACGCGAAGAATCATGGAAAGACCGCGCAGAACCTGCTCGACGAGTCATGGGAGCCATCGTGGGAATACACGGCCAACGTGTTCAATGAGTACGAGAAACGTCTTCGAAAATCGAACGCACTCGATTTCGATGATCTGCTTATCAAGGCGGTGGAGTTGTTCGACAAGTTCCCGCATGCCGCCGAGAGATACAGCACGCGCTTCGAGTACGTCATGGTGGACGAATACCAGGACACGAACCGCATGCAGTATCGGCTGATCCGCCACTTGAATCGACTCCACGACAATATCTGCGTGGTCGGCGATGAAGATCAGTCCATCTACAGTTGGCGCGGAGCGGATATTCAGAACATCCTTTCGTTCGAAAAGGACTACCCGCGTGTCCGGATCATCAAGCTCGAGCAGAACTATCGTTCGACCAAGACCATTCTTGCCGCGGCCGGCGCAGTGGTTGCGCATAACGAAATGCGCAAGGGCAAAACGCTGTGGACGCAGAATCCATCCGGCGAGTTGATCACTTACATGGAAGCAGCCGATGCGGAAGAAGAGGCTATGTATGTGGCCGAGCGGATCCTCTATCACCAGAAGGCGGATCCCGCCGGCCGGATCGCGGTGTTGTATCGTACGAACTTCCTGTCTCGCGTGCTCGAGGAGAAGCTGCGCCGGTACAACCTGAAATACAAGATCGTGGGCGGCTTTAGTTTTTACGAGCGGGCGGAAATCAAGGACATGATCAGTTACCTGACGGTCTCATTGAATCCGCACGACTCGGTGAATCTGCTTCGTGTACTCAACACTCCGCCTCGCGGTATCGGCAAGACGACAATCGATATGCTGGAGGAACTGGCCGTCGAGCGCGGCACATCGATCTGGGGTGCAATTGCGATTGCCATTCAGGAGGCGCGCATCGCGATGCGAGCCATTCGATCTCTCGAGATGTTTTACAAAATGGTGGAGGAGTTCGTTCAATCGGCGGAGGAACTGTCGAATTCCGCCTTGCTCGAGAGAATCATCCATTCGACGAAGTACCTGGAGATGCTCCAGGAAGAGGGAACGGAGGAGTCGGAGGGCCGCATCGAAAACATTCGCGAGCTTCTCACCGCGGCCGAAGAAAGTCGCGAGCGAGGCGAGAAACTCCGCGAGTTTCTGGACCACGCTGCACTCGTTTCCGATCAGGATGCCTACGACGAGCGCTCGCCGATTTCTCTTATGACGCTGCACACCGCCAAGGGCCTCGAGTTTCCGGTCGTGCTTATCATGGGTCTGGAAGACGGCCTCTTTCCCCACAGCCGTTCCCTCATGGAAGCGCCTCAACTCGAGGAAGAGCGGCGGCTGTTTTATGTCGGTATGACTCGCGCCGAGCACAAACTCTACCTCAGTTCAGCACGGTACCGGCGCTACTTCGGCAATATGGATCAACAGGTCTCGGAGCCGTCGCGGTTCCTGGCGGAAGTTCCCCAGGAGCTCGTTGAAGAAGTCGGCCAGCGGCGCCGCAAGCCTTCGATGAAGTTCGAGGGTACGAGCTATGACACCGTCGACGCCGTCATGAAAATTCTTGGGGGCGGCGAAAAGAAATCCGCGCCCGACTTCAAACCCGCGCCTCCCAGGAAAGCGGCCGGAACCTGGACACTTGGCACGCGCGTCAAACATGCCAAATACGGCTACGGCACAATTCTTCGCACCGAGGGCTCCGGCGACGACCTCAAGCTCACCGTCAGCTTCATCAGCCACGGGCTGAAGAAAATGATCGCCAGGTATGCCGAACTTGAAATCGTGTAAGGAGGGAGGAAATGAAGTATTTGATGTTGCGGAAGAGCGACCGCGAGGCGCTCGTGATCGGACTTTCAGCGATGCCGGATTTCCTGACGAAGGCATTCCACTCATTGTCGGAAGAGGAAGCGAAGAAACCGGGGCCGGCCGACACTTTTTCTCCCGTTCAGCAATGCTGGCATCTGGCAGACCTTGAAGATGAGGCGTTCGGGGTAAGAATCCGGAGATTGCTTCGTGAAGAGAGCCCCGAACTTCCTGATTTCGACGGCGCACGCCAGGCTGTGGAACGAGACTACAACACGAAATCGCTTGCTGCGGGAATCCAGGCATTCAACAACGCGCGCGCTACCAATCTCGAAATATTACGCTCAGTGACGCTGGAGCAATGGAACCGAACTGGCAGTCAGGAAGGCGTCGGCAAAGTCTCTCTTTGCGATATTCCCGTAATGATGGCCGAGCACGACGCAGCGCACCGCCATGAGATCGAGGCGTGGCTCGGCCAGGGGAGCTGACCATGTTTTGCCCGCAATGCAAAGCGGAATATCGCGCCGGATTCATTCGGTGTTCCGACTGTGACGTGGAACTGGTGGGCCAATTACCTGTTGATCCTGTACCTGTCGATCCTGCGCGAAGTCTTGTGGATCACCTGGAACTCGTTGTGGTGCGAACCTACACCAACCAGTTTGATGCCGACGTCGCAAGAAGTGCACTGGAAGCAGCCGGGATCGAACCGGTGCTCAGAGGGGAATGGTCGACGCGGGGAGTCGACATCCTTGTTAGATCCGAGGATGCGAAGGATGCTGACGACATCCTGGGTTCAGAGCTGTCCAGTTGAATTCCAAAGGAGCAAAAGTCGCAACGCCGCCGCTAAATTAGCCACGCCATTGCAAACTTAGCAACGCCGCTGCAAAAGATGTCGACGCCTCGCCAAAGATTTCCTGGGCGCTGCTAAATTAGCAACGGGGTTGCTGATTTCGCCGCGTCTCCGCAATCTTTGTCGAGACATCCACTTCTTTTGCAGCGGCGTTGCTAAGTTTGCAGCGCGGTTGCTAATTTAGCAGCGCCCGTAAGTCCTTTGCGCATCTACGCCGGCGTAGATGCATCTATGCGAACGTAGATGGATTCGGCCTCCCGTGAACGCTTATCGCACCGTAAGTCATTTAATTGTCGACATCACGTTGGGTTTGGCGCATTGGGCCGCCGCTTGCCTTAGAGAAGCACGAAGAAAGGAGGTGATTGATATGGCTAAGAGCGCAAAGGTCAAGGCAACCCTGGTTGACGCTGTCGATGTCAAAGCGGTGTGGGAAATGGTTCCCAATTTCGTAATGGGAGACGTTTCGCTGAACGAGTTCACCGCGATATGTGACGCCGCGGACAGCCTGGACAAGGAGTACGCAAAGAAAGACGTCGAACTGACCAACGCGAGAGTGAACCGTGATGAAAAGGCCCGTCAGTTGGCTGATCTCGTCACGCGTTTCCGGAGCGGCATCCGTTCGATCTATGGGCCCGATTCCCCCATGTACGAGAAAGCCGGCGGAACGCGGTCCAGTTTGCGGAAGTCTCGCCGCCCGACTGAGGCAGCCCCAGCAACAAACGCAGCTGCCAGGTCCAACGCGTAGCGACCACCGGGATGGCGCGTTTTTGCCATCCCGGTGCCTTTTATCCGAAACCCACGTCTCAGAATTTGTTTCCAACAAATTCTTGACACAACGTGAGCCATGGTTACATCATTACCTCAAAATAATTATGATGGCGTTGATTAGAATACGGCAGTTGTTGCACCTGGTGGACGAGTATGAGCAGTGGCGAGCAATTCCGGGAATCGGATGGCATCCAGCACGAGCTGGTAGGCAACAGCGCAGCTATAGTTGCGCTCGCGCATCGCATTGCCAGGATTGCTCCGGCAAAATTACCCGTGCTCATTCAGGGCGAGAGCGGAACAGGCAAAGAGTTGGTGGCGAGGGCGGTTCATGCCAACAGTCCTTATGCCAACGGTCCGTTTGTCGCCGTGAATTCTGCTGCGCTCTCGGAAAACCTGGCGAAAAGCGAATTGTTCGGCCATGAGCGAGGGTCGTTCACGGGAGCCGTGGCACAGCAGAGAGGATGTTTTGAGCTCGCGAACAACGGAACACTCTTTCTCGACGAGATCGGTGAGCTCAATCCTTCCGTCCAGGCAATGCTCCTTCGCGTCCTCCAGACGTGTGAATTCCAACGGCTCGGCGCCACGCACACGATACACGTAAACGTCCGATTGATCGCCGCAACCAACCGCGATCTGAGGGCCTCCGTAGATCAGGGGACCTTCAGGGAGGACCTCTATTTTCGGCTCAAAGTGTTGTGGATGAGAACACCCGCCTTGCGCGAGCGCCGTGAGGACATTCCCATTCTGGCTCGCCATTTCGCTTCCGGGTACGCAAAGGAAAATGGACTGTCGCAGCCTGTCATTTCTTCGGAAGTCGATGCCGCCCTTCAGCAATATGACTGGCCCGGCAATGTTCGCGAGCTGCAGCATACGATGCAACAAGCCGTCGTGCTTCGTTCCGCAGACCTGATCCGTCTTCAGGATCTACCGGAGGAGATAGTCGCCTCTACGCCGACACAGTCCAGAATGAAACTACGGCCGCTCAAGGAAGTCATGTGGGAAAAGAAACGCGAGTACGTCGCGTATGTCGTCAAGCTTGTCGAAGGAGACTACAAGCTGGCCTCAAACCTGCTGGGCATTCCCGCAAAAGGATTTCACAGCCTCCTGCGCCGCCTCAACCTGCGCCACCTGCTGTAATCCGCGCTAATCCAGTGCCAATCGGAACGCTCTGCCTTTGCCGGTCCTGTAGGTGGAGAATCCGCGCCGGTCCAACGTCAAAATGTCGGTAGTTCCGGCCCGATCGGCCAGTAACACGAGGGTCGCATCGGCGAAATCCATTGGCGTGTCTCTGTACTTGTGCATTAATTCTGCTGCGCCGAGGATGTCATTGGGTCGGGTGAGTTCTACGATATGCGTGTCGGATCCAATGAGGAATTCCGCAAATGAGACGGGAGCATTGGGCAGTTCTGAGACGAAGTACATCACTTCGCCGACTACGGCGCCTGTAGTGATGAGCTGACCCTTGAGATTATCAAGGAAGTCAGCGACATCCGCGTGAGCGGGATCTTTGCGGTCGAGATAAGAAACAAAGGGACCCGTATCGATGAGGCAAGTCCTCATCGCCAATTGCGTTCTTTGATACGGCGCCGCACCGGATCCTTCGCGTCGGGTATGTTGAGGATGCCTTTGAGATGGGCGATTTTGCGGCTCAGCGACTGTTCTTCCAGCCCTTTGTCGATCAGCTCGCGAACGACTTCAGATCTTGTTTTTCTTAAAGCCCGGGCGCGGCGTTTGAGCGCCTGATCCTGATCTTTATTGAGCCGTATCGTGAGCGTTTTTTCCATATCGGCAATTGTAACACGCGTGTAATACAAAAAGCGGATGAGACCCAACTCTGTGCCTGTTGTGCCTTTTGTGGTTTCTTTTATCTACGAAACGGTCCAAAAGTTCGGAGGAGTCCAGTTGAATTCCAAAGAAGCGCTGGCTTTCATCAAACGTCATGGCGTTGTGCTGCAGTCCGCGCGGGGTCCGGTTCCCAGCCTGGCGGAGGCGATTGCAGGCGGTCCCATTCGAGGCAGCTGGTGGGGACACCCGAAAGGCCGATCGATTTACAGCGCAACACAAGCCGTCTGTGAGAGCCCTGATATTCTGGTGTGCAAGTTGATCGACGGCAAGATCACTTATGTCCATCGACGGCTTTGGCCGGCACTGGCAAAGCTTGCGTCGCGTTTCAAACCCGAGCAGTTGGCACAGGTCCGGGACGAGCACACAAAAAGCGGCGCGCACGTGTCGAGGAATAAACCATTCCCGATGTGGGTACCTGGCGAGATCCTGCGAGAGGCAGAGGCGCTGTCTGTGAGCGAAGCAGAGAAAGCTCTCGCGCCGTTTTTGCCGGCGCGGCCGAAGCCGTAAAAGAGTTTGCGTTGCCGTGCGATTCCAACGAACAAAAACCTGAAATACTCAAGACCTGCCTGGACAGTCATAAGAATGCCTCCAACGCTTTTTCCCGATACCTGCCGGGTCACCCGTCAAAAACTTCCGAGCCCTGGTGGCCCGCTATCCAGTCTTCGAATTGATACTGAAGCGATGAGTTGGGTCAGTGGAAACCGACCCGGTATCCGTGAGAAAAAGTCCTAGGAACCCCCCATCCTGATGTGCTAGCGTTTTGTGAGACCCTTAGCACGGATGCTCCGGGTACCTTTGGCCGGGACAAGCGCTGTGCAGTAATTCATCAGCGGCTCGGCAAAAAACCAAGGATAGACATACTCAATTTCGTTCAGATGTAACGGTGGCGTATTGCGTCCGGGACGGAGCATTTCCGTCGCTGCGACGCTTACGTTGGGAGTTTATGGACGACATACTCGCTCCAAGCTTGGGAGTCGCAGCGTGCTTAGCTCCACAGCCAGCACCAGAGCGCGCCCCTTGCGACTGGTCTCGTCCTGATGTACGAGGCAAGTTTCTATGGGTCGCGAACGAGAAATTTTACGTGCGCGGGGTAACCTACGGACCTTTTCAACCGGACGGCTCCGGCGACACGTACCCCGCGCCAGAAAGCGTGAAGCGGGACTTTGGTCTCATGGCGGCGCATCGCATAAATGCGATCCGAACGTACAACGCTCCTCCCCGATGGCTGCTGGATCTTGCACAACAGCATGGATTGCGTGTCATGGTGGGACTACAGGGAGAGCGGCACTTTGCGTTTCTCGAGGATTCCAAGGCAATCCAGGAAATCAAGCACCAGGTGACGACCGGCACTCGCCGCTGCGCCGGTCATCCCGCTGTTCTCTGCTATACGATCGCCAATGAGATTCCTGCGCACATTGTGCGGTGGTACGGAGCGCGCCGCATCGAGCGATTCATACAGGATCTCTTCAGCATGGCGAAGAATGAGGATCCGGAAGGTCTGTTCACGTATGCAAACTATCCCACGACCGAGTACCTGGATCTGCCGTTTCTGGATCTTGTGTGCTTCAACGTGTTCCTCGAGTCCCAGGCTCACTTTGAAGCGTATCTCGTGCGGTTGCAGAATCTCGCTGGCGACCGTCCGCTGATCATGTCGGAAGTTGGTCTGGACAGCCGCCGCAACGGCGAACCGGCCCAGGCCGAAACGCTCAACTGGCAGACACGGACGGCGTTCGCGATGGGTTCTGCGGGGGTCTTCGTCTTTTCCTGGACGGATGAGTGGCATAACCGGGGCGATCATGTTGAAGAGTGGGATTTCGGAATCACCGACCGGAAACGCACGCCAAAGCCCGCACTGAAACTGCTCCACGAGGCGTTTGCAGAAGTGCCGTTCTCCTTGCACACTCCCTGGCCGCGCGTATCTGTGGTGGTCTGTTCATTCAATGGAAGCCGCACTATCCGCCAGTGCCTGGATGGGCTTCAAAAAGTATGTTATCCGGATTTTGAGGTCATTGTTGTCAACGACGGATCGACGGATGGAACAGGAGAAATCGCTCTTCAGTACAAAGTGCGTCTTATCCAGACGGAAAATCGCGGTTTGAGCTCTGCCCGCAATACCGGACTGGCGGCGGCCAGCGGAGAAATCGTTGCGTATCTTGACGACGATGCTTGCCCGGATCCGAACTGGCTCAGCTATCTGGTGGATACGTTTCAGAAGATGAATTGTGCGGGTGTGGGCGGTCCCAACATTCCGTTTCCCGATGATGGAGACGTCGCGGCCTGCATCGCTCACACTCAGGGACGGCCCACTCACGTTCTTCTCTCTGACCGGGAGGCGGAACACATTCCCGGCTGCAATATGGCCTTTCGAAAGGATTGCCTTCAGGCCATCGGCGGCTTTGACACGCAATTCCGAGTGGCCGGCGACGATGTGGATGTCTGCTGGCGGCTGCAAAATTCCGGTGGAAAGTTGGGCTTCAGTGCGGCGGCCATGGTCTGGCATCACTGCCGAAATAAACTGCGCGCGTTTTGGAAGCAACAAGTCGGCTACGGCAAGGCGGAAGCAATGCTGGAAAGAAAATGGCCGGAAAAATATAATTCCGCGCGCCGGGTCGCCTGGGGAGGACGAATTTACAGCAATGGATTGCTGCGCCCGGTTTCCTGGATGCGCGGCCGGATCTATCACGGAACGTGGGGCACGGCCGGTTACACCCGGCTCTATCACCCGCCGCTTGGCCTGCTGGATTCCCTGCCTGCCGCGCCGGAATGGCTTCTGACGAATCTCATTCTGGCGTGGCTCTCGCTGGTTGCGTACTTTTGGGGCCGGCTCCTGCTCGCAGTGCCATTGCTCTTTCTCGCCGTGTCCTCGGGTCTGATCGCAGGCACCGCCCGGGCGTCTCGCGCCCGCTTTTCCCCTTGCCCACGGAGCCGTTTCGGACGCTTACGGCTGCAATGCCTCACTGCTCTATTACACGTGCAGCAGCCGCTGGCCCGCCTGTGGGGACGCCTGAGGTATGAGATCGGTGTCTGCCGTCATCACAGCAAGGTGGGCTTGCGACTGCCTCTGCCCTGCAAGTTCCGGCTTTGGACTGAAAAAAGAGAGGACTCGATCGAATGGCTTCGGGCAATCGAATCTTCAGTTCGCGCCCATGGCATCGTCGTGCGGCGGGGAGGTGACTACGATGCCTGGGATTTGGAAGTCTGCGGCAACGTTTTCGGAAATACCCGGATCCGCCTCGTAAGCGAAGAGTACGGCGCCCGCAAACAAATGGTGCGGGTTCATGCATACCCCAGGTTCGCTTTTCTGCCTTTCGTATTGATCGGCACACTTGTTTTGTTGTCAGGCGTGGCGGCCTTGGATCACGCCTGGGTTGCCGCCGCGGCGTTGGGCACCTTCTCGGTGACACTCGGAGTGCTCGCCTATCAAACCCTCGGAGTGGTAACGGCCACCGTGCGGCGCTCCCTGACGACACTCGGATTTGGGGAATCCTGATGACGAGGGGTACAGGCGACATGGCCGACAGATTCTATTCCGTCATCTACACGCTCAGTGGGTTCGCGATCGCCCCGATGCTGGTTCTCGCCCAGAGCCCTGTGATCCTGACGGGTGTCATCGAGGACGAGAGCGGAGCCGCTGTCGCGGGTGCAAAAATAGCGCTGGTGCAACAGATCTCCAGTCAAACGGAGGAAACTACCTCTGGAGAGACTGGCAGCTTCAGGTTCGAAGACCTCTCACCGGGCAACTACCTGCTGAAAGCAGAGGCCAGCGGGTTCGATCCTTATGAAGAGGTTCTGACCATCCGCTCCCAGGAGACGAAGCCTTTCACGATCAAGTTGAAGGTCGGCTCTGTCAAAGCACAAGTGACGGTGACACTGGATGATGAAGATGAGGTCTCCACGTCCGAAAGCAACACGTCTTCGACGAGAATTAGCAATGATCTGCTTGGCGCCTTGCCTACGGATGCCGAGGACGTTGTGCCGCTGCTTGACAGATTCATTTTCCCGGCAGCCCGGGGCGCGGAAGGGACCGCTATTCTTGTGGACGGAGTAGAAGTTGCGGAAATGGATATGCCTTCCGCCGCAATCTCGAGGATCCGGATCAACCGGAACCCGTATTCCGCTGCGTACCAGAGTCCCGGAACCGGGAGGGTTGAGGTCAGCACCAAACGCGGGCACCGAAGTCATTATGAAGGGAGTCTTGCAATTTACGCGAGGAACTCTATGTTCGACGCGAGGAATGCGTTTGCCAAGTCCACTCCCGATTCGGATCGGCGCCTCGTGCAGGCGAAATTTGGGGGCCCGCTCCCTGGCCGCCGCTCGTCGTTCAATGTCGCCGCCGAGCGCTTGATGAATAATGAAAGCGCAGTAGTGAATGCCCTCACGCTTTCCGGCCCTTTCACGATGAACGTGCCCACACATGAGCGGCGCTATCGCACTTTCACACGGGTTCAGTGGTGGCCGACCGAGCTTCATACGCTGTACGCAACTTATGACTTCAAAGACAAATCGCGCGAGAACGATAAACTGGGAGGTTTCAATCTCCCTGAGCAGGGAATACGCACGAGCGAATTTGGGCACAGAGCGACGTTGAGGGACACCGTGCTATTTTCCGGGAACGTGCGTAACGAGCTGTTCTTCACATTCCAGAAGGAAAAGCAGCGCTCGGGCAGTCCGGCCACAGCGCCGGCCATTCTCGTCAAAGAGGCTTTTACTGGCGGACCTTCGCAATCATTCGGCCGCGAGAAGAAAGAGACTTTCGACCTCGCGGATACCCTCACCCGCGCTCGCGGGAGGCATTCGTTTGTGTTCGGCGGCCGGTTTCGGACGGATCTCGTTCATGCCGTCGATGCTTCGAATTTTGGAGGGACATTCGAATTCTCCAGCCTATCCTTGTTTGCCGCCGGGACTCCTTATGTATTTCGAGTCAGTCAGGGCGACCCGAGTATCGCATTTGCGGTACATGAGACCAGCGGTTTTCTGCAGGATGACGTCCGGGTACGCCAAGGTCTGAACCTGACGTTCGGGTTGCGTTACAGCTGGCAGTCCATAACCGACGATCGCAACAACATCGCGCCTCGATTTGCCTTTGCGTTTGCTCCTGGGCAGAAAACGAAAACCGTATGGCGTGGTGGAGCGGGCATTTTCTACGACGACCTGCCTCGGGCAGCCAGACGCCGATCGCTCCTTCTGGATGGTGTCCGGCTTCGTCAACTGGTGATTTCCAATCCTTCCTTTCCGAACCCGTTTCTGGGCGGCAACGTGACTTCGCCTCTGCCCAGCATTACGCGCGTGGCTCCCGATATTCGATCTCCTTATCTGTTGCAAACGAGCATTGCCGTGGAGCGAGAGCTTCGGGCTCGTAATTCTCTTTCGCTGGAATACATGTTCCTGCGCGGCACGAATCTCTTCCGTTCGCGTAACGTCAACGCGCCACTGCCTGCAACGGGGTTGCGGCCAGACCCGAATTTCCTGAACATCGATCAGATCGAGTCGACGGCTTTCTCGCGAAGCCACGCCTTCACGGTGAGCTTCAACGGACGGGTGGGGAAGTTCCTGAAATCATACGTGAGGTATGTTCTTTCAAAGAGCACAGACGACACATCAGGAACGTTTTCGCTTCCCGCCAATAACTATGATCTCCGGCCGGAAATGGCACCGGCAGATTTTGATCGCAGGCATCGCTTCAATTTGATGGAAGTCCTGGACTTGCGGCGGGGTTTCCAGTTGGGGACGGTCTTTTCGACTGCCAGTGGTGCGCCTTTCAACATTACCACGGGCTTCGACGACAACCGCGATACCGTTGCCAACGACCGCCCGGCCGGCGTGACTCGCAACACCGGTCGCGGACCTGGAACCGTGCAGCTGGACCTCCGAATCAAGAAGGTTTTCATGGTTTCGCATCTATGGAATGACGAGCGGGACCGCGGCAAACAGCACCTTCTCGTATTCAGCCTGGACGCGTTCAACGTGACGAACCACACCAACGTTACCCATATTGTGGGAGCTCTCAGCTCGCCATTCTTTGGGCGCGCTAATTCGGCAGAAACGGCACGGAGATTTCAAGTCTCTCTCAACTATGAATTCCCGGACTAACGCGCGATGGCTGCTGTTCTGGTGGTGCTGCCGGAAACGGCGGATACAGCCAAGGGGATACCGAAGGACCGATAGTGGCTTCCTCTACTCGGAAGCGGGCCGCATCCGTCCACGATGCAGAACGGCGCGCATTCGGCGGCCTGGAGGAAGCGGCAAAAGGAGGGAGTAGAGCCCATGCCTAAATCTGTGGCGAGTGAAGTTCTGCCGGAGCGACTGGTCGAACATCGGGCCGTCCGGGCCTGGAGCCAACTCCAGCCGGATCACGCGGAGCCGACGCGCATTGAAATTCTCAAGCTCACCAAAAGAAAGTCCGCAGTGTACAGGCTCCACGGAATCGGGCCGGACAGTGGGGCTGTCATTGCCAAGCGATGCGTTGCGGCGAC
>WNFT01000806.1_pt1 | contig 26414 bp, 25 predicted proteins | sample 5400191 | NCBI WGS metagenome assembly WNFT01 (sample SAMN13153359, study PRJNA577476) | soil metagenome | isolation source: 80 cm saprolite under Madrone tree | place: USA:California | collected 2016-06-14 | reverse complement strand
GAGTTTTCCCGATTCGAGAACATGCAAAAGCTGGAGGCCGCTGGTGCTTTCGATTCGAAAATCCTGCATCCGGGCGACGTGCGCGATCCCGAATCGTTCAAGGTTCGCCGCGGAAAGGTAGGCGGTTACCGGGAATACCTTTCGGTTGAGGATCAGAAATACGCCGCCGATGCGTTAGCGAACCTCGATGTTCGGTTCGGCTACTGACCAGCGCTACAGCGCGATTCAGACGTAGCAGGGGTTCGCGGGTAAGAGCGCGTGATCAGGCAATGCTTACGTTCTGCCGGTTCCCCAGCGGCGGTGCAAAAAACGTTCCCAAGGCGAGAATAAGATTTTGTCCGCCAGCAAACCGATGATGACGATCACCAGCATGATGCCGATCACCTGGTCCATCGCGTTTAATTCGCGACCATAATGAAGCAGATGGCCAAGACCGAACCCAGTCAGAATCGTGACATAAATTTCCGCGGCCATTAACGAACGCCAGGCAAACGCCCAGCCCTGTTTCATTCCGCTTATCAAGTAAGGCAGTGATGCGGGTAAAATGACGTAAACCCACCGATGGAGCGGCCCCGAGCCCATCGTCCGCGCGGCGCGCGCAAAGATCGGCGGGATCGTGCGCACGCCGGTGTCGGTCGCGATGACGACTGACCAGACCGTTCCCATGATTACGACGAAGAGCATCGCGCCTTCGGTTTGTCCGAACCAGAGCAACGCCAGCGGGACCCAGCAAACGCTCGGCAATGTCTGCAGCCCAAGAGCGAGGACGCCAATCGTATCTTCGGCGAATTTCAAAGATGCAGTCAAAAGTCCGAGCGGGAGCCCGATGGCGAGCCCGATGAAATATCCGACGAGGAGACGACGTAAGGTGACGCTCGACGCGCTGAAGAGGCTGCCATCGCGCGCCGCGCTGACGAGGTAATCCACAACGTTGCGCGGAGAAGGCAGCAAAACTGGCGACCAAATTTTTGCATTCACAAGAGCCGCCCAAATCGCGACCAGCCCTAAGAAAAATAAAGCTGCGAGCAAGGTTCTCCTCATTCGATGCTCACTACCGGCTCCGGTGCCAGGTAACCTTTCAGCGCTGCGGTCAATTCCGAGGCATGCTGGGCGATTCCGATACTGTTGAAATCGCGCGGCCGCGGCAGGTCCACTTCAAAGATCTCGCGAATACGTCCCGGCGTGGGCGACATGATCACTACTCGATCGGCAAGGCATGCTGCCTCACGCACATTGTGGGTAACAAAGATGATCGTTTTGCGGCGTTTTTGCCAAATCTGTTGGATGTCGCCGTAAAGTTGCTCACGTGTCATGGCATCTAGCGCGGCGAACGGTTCGTCCATGAGTAACACCCGCGGGTTCGGCGCCAGTGCTCGAGCGAGCGCCACGCGCTGTTTCATGCCGCCAGAAAGCTCATGCACGTTGGCTTCCATGAATTTTTCGAGGCCGACAAGATGAAGAAAGAATTTTGCGACCTCCCGCCGCTCCCGATTGCGCAAACCCGGTTTCAATTTCAACCCGAACATCACGTTGCCGAACGCATTGAGCCACGGAAACAGCGCCGATTCCTGAAACATGACCAGCCGATGCCGCCCCGGCGCCAGCACCGGTTGATTGTCCGCCAGCACCTGGCCGCGGTCCGGTTTTTCCAAACCGGCGATGATATCGAGCAAGGTTGACTTCCCGCACCCGCTCGGCCCGACGATCACGATGAATTCGCCTTCGGCGACTTCGAGTGAGACATCATCCAACGCCTGCACGGTCTGCCGCTTTTGCCGGAACGATTTGGAGACATGATCAACGACGAGCTTGGCCGGCGGCGGACCCTGGAGCTCTTCTTGTAGTGACATCAGGGATTTTCGAACAGCTTGGAAAGATCAGGCGCTGTTTTGATGAAACCGGCCTTCACCGAGTTCTGCATGAATTTTTCCACCGCAGCGCGGGGCGTTTCCGCTGTGAACACGATGCGCTTCCATGCCGCATCGATCAGTTGTGGGCTCATGTCGCTCTTCGTTTCTGCAAGCAACTCGGCTTTGATTAACCGCTGGGCTTCCTCCGGATTTTTAATGATCCAGTCGGTCAGCTCGGCATGCGCTTGGGCAAATTTTTTCGCCAGCTCGCGTTTCTCATTCAGCAACTTAACGCTCGACACCAACACCGTTGTAGCGACATCCTTTTCTTCAACGAGGACTTTGCCGGATGCTTCCTGCTCGAGGCGAGTTACCCAAGGTTCGACAGTCCAAACTCCGTCTATTCGCTTCGCCTTGAAAAGACCTAGCTGATCTGGATTTTGCGTTGGGATCACCTGTGCATCGCCGCCGAGCTGGGTGATCTTTAGTCCACCGTCCGTCAGCCAAGCCCGGCAGGAGATGTCCTGGGTATTTCCTAATTGCGGGGTGGCGATTTTCTTCCCTCGAAAATCCGGGGCCGCTTTCAAATTTTCATCTGGCTGAACAACCAGACCCGAGCCGCCGTTGGCCGCGCCTGCAATCAGACGAATCTCTTGTCCGTTGGATTTCGTATAAGCATTCAGCGCCGGGCCGGGACCGACATAGGTCAGATCAATCGAATTTGCGAAAATCGCCTCCATCGCGCTCGGCCCGGCGTTGTAAACGAACCATTCGATTTTTGTTCCAGGTCCAAGCCGTTGTTCGAACCAACCTTTGCCCTGCCGGGAGAGCGCGTGCGCAACCACGCCCTGCGCGTGCGTGATGTTTGGAAAATGGCCAACGCGAATCTTCGTTTCGGCAAAAGAGAAAGCCGCTGCCGCAAACAACAACGAGATCGATAACAAAAGTTTGGAGATTTTCATTCTATGGTTGTCGATCTTGTCGATGGGTCGGCGCAAAATCAATCGCCGAAACAAGCACAATTGATCTATCGCAGCGGTCGGGCGACCAGGATCCCGCTGTCCGAACGGTAGCGATACAGATATTTGGAAAGCTCCTGGTCGACGATGACGCGGCCGGAATTGCTGGGAGAGGAAGCGTGCATGAAATGCAAAACGCCGTCACTTGTGCGCAATGCGAGGCCTACGTGCGCGGTCGAGTAAACCCCACTTCTGTCACGCGAAATTATTCCGATGATGTCGCCGCTGCGCAGTTTCGATTCAATTCCTGCGACTTTGCTTTTCGGAATTTCATAGAGCGCCCGCGATGAGACATTAGCTTCCATGCGCGCGAGTGGCCCGAGCAGCGATCGGTTCGCGGCAAGGTATCGGTAATGTCGCCAGCCAGCGCTCATCTCGCGAGCGGAATGGGGGACGCTCTGTCCGCCGAGATCGCGGGTCAGATTTTGTACGAGACCCCTGCGATCGTTATCGTAGAGCCAGTCTTCCAGGTAATGCAGCCGCGATAGATATTCCCCGGTGCATTCGCCGCCGCGATACCGGTCCAGCTCGATGTAATGCAACAGACGCTCCGGAGTCCAATTCGACTCCGGCTCGTTCAGCATCCGGGCGAAACCGAGCGCGATCTCGAAAAAGGTCCAGCAATCCATGCCCTGAAAATTTACGGAGGGCGACTCGATCCGATTGTCGATTTCCAGAGTGAAATGCTTGTAGCGCGTTCCCACCAATGCTTGGCCGACCGCCGCGGTCTGTTCCCCAATGGGCAGAGCCTTCCAATTCCCTGCTTTGGCCTTTGCTACGAGTCGGTTGAACTGGTCCTGTCCTTTGAAAATCGTGCTAAATGGCAACCGCGATTGGGATGCTAGTGCGACTGAACAGATCAAACAGAGTAGAACAAGGGCTTTCCAACTTCGCATGACGCGGACAACTCAACGCGGAATAGACAAAGTTACAAGGTTACAAAGGTAAAAAGTTAGCTCGGGAACATGGACGTTGTACCTTTTACCTCTTTTAGCTTTTTGACTGTTCGCGACTAGTCGTTCGGGTAAAGAGTTTTACTTGCGTGGGCCGCACCTATATCGTGTACGACCTTGCCAATTCGTTTTCCAAAAAAGAGCCGCCGAAACATTGTTCGGCAGCCATCCGCGGATGGCACCACGGCGAAACGTTCTACGCGCGTCCGGCTCCGTCCGCGAGCTGACTGGCACAAACGCAATTTTCTTACCAGCGTGTTGATCCCCTCGCTTTTCGTTAAGCGTTCCGCTGGCCCGGCGGCTCCGCAATTTCCAAAAATCCGGGAAGGCGAGATCTGCATTACCTGGATCGGTCACGCCTCATTTCTCATTCAGACCCACGAGGTCAACATCTTGATTGACCCGATCTGGTCGAAGTGGCTCAAGGTGATCAAGCGGTTGAAACAACCAGGCTTCGAAATTCATCATTTGCCTTCGATTGATTTCGTCCTGGTTACGCATGCACATTTCGATCATCTCGATCGCCGCACGCTGCGACGCGTTGCGGCGGATCAACCGATTGTCGTGCCCATGGGCGTAGGAAATCTGGTGCATGATCTCGGCTTCCATATTGTGCACGAGCTCGATTATTGGCAGACGGTCGAGCTCGGACCGCTCAAGATTTCTCTCACTCCGTGTCACCATTGGGGCGCCCGTTTCCTCGCCGACTTGCATCGCGATTTCGGCGGATTTGTGATCGCTGCGAATGGCCGCACGATTTTTCACTGCGGCGACAGCGCTTACTTTCCCGGGTTCAAGGAAATCGGCGACCGCCACAAGATCGACATAGCACTTCTTCCCATTGGCGCTTATGACCCGCCCACCGGCCGCGAAGTTCATATGAATCCCGAGGAAGCGGTCAAAGCATTTCTCGAGCTACGTGCGGAGACTTTGATCCCGATGCATTACGGGACGTTTCGCCTCGGCTTTGAACCGCTCCACGAGCCACCGCAACGCCTGCTTAGATCCGCCCGCTCGCATGGCATCGAGGAGAAAGTTCTGGTGATGACCGAGGGAAAGCCCGTCGTTCTATGACGAAGAAAACGCCGAACGCCCAACGCCGAACGCCCAACATCGAAATCAAAAGCTGGCGTGTTGCTGAGTTTCCTGACGCAGAGTACGACTCCAAGCGCAAGCCCGCGTACAATCTCGAAGACAGACTGCTGGAGTTTGCTGCAAACATAATTGAACTCACGGAGTCGTTGCCAAACACCCGCGCGGGAAATCACATAGCAGGACAGCTGTTGCGATGCGGCACATCTTCTCTTTCCAACCACGGGGAAGTTGAAGCGGCAGAGTCGCGTCGAGATTTCCTGCACAAACTGCGTATTTGTCTCAAAGAACTGCGCGAGACAAAACGCTGGCTGCGACTCGTAAGTCGCGTGAAAAAACTCGGCCCATCTGCGAACCTCGTAAGCCATTTGAATGAAGTCGAAGAGCTGATCCGGATTTTCGTAGCTAGTATCCGAACAGCTGAGAAAAACGCCAAATGATGCGCGACCCTTCCGAGTTGGATGTTGGGCGTTGGACGTTGGGCGTTGGACGTTTGCTGTCTTAAATGTCCGAGTCGCGCTCTACGCGTTCGGACCTTCTTGGCTCGGCAGCGGCTGGGCTACTCGTTGTCTTGTTCTGTTTCATTCTTCTCTGGCACGATCCGCTCGTTTTTTGGAATGACGATTATGAGTTGTCCGTCCTGCCGGTGTTCGCCGATATGGCACGCAGCTGGTCGGAGGGGCATTGGCCGATCCTTACTCCTTACTCTTGGGTCTGCGGCAATCTCGCCGGCGAATTTCAGTACGGCACGTTTTCGGTTTTCGTAAATGCAGCCGTTATCTTCATCTGGAAATTTCCGTTGGTATTTCCGCAGCAAGCAGCCGCTCTTTCCATCACGCATCTTTTTGTGCTCGCGGTCGGCGCATTTTTGCTCGCGCGGGACCGCCGACTTTCGGTTCCATTATCGATCTTCGTTGCGCTTGTCGCCTCGCTAAGCGGCTGGATCCTCTGCTGGGGCGCGACCGATTGGTTCGGAGCGCTCGGCGCATTCACGTGGCTACCCTGGGCTTGGTGGGGTGCGGAGCGAGCACTGGATCTGCGACGCACAAGATGGCGATTGCTCTGGCCGGCGCCGTTCGTTTACCTGCTCGTCACCGGCGGGTTTCCGTACACAGTTTTGATGCTGTTGCTCTTGATTGCCTGGCTCTCGATCAAGTCGTTAGTCCAAACGCGGAGCATCTTCTCGATCTTGCCGATGCTTTTTGGTGTCGCACTTGGGTTCGGCCTTTCCGCGCCAGCGTGGCTTGCGATTCTTGATCTCGTTCAAGGTTCGGCCCGCGAACTGCAGCCGCCGTCTGCGCACTGGCAATGGCTCGTTCCACCAGCGGCATTGCCGGGATTAATCATTCCCTCGTGGACCGTGAACTGGACGGATTTCTCGTCGAGAAACATTCCGCATACCGCAACCGAGTTGGCATGTGGATTGGTCGCGCCAGTCGCGCTTGTCGCCGGTTTCGTCTGGCCTCGCCGCATGCTCATTACGCGACTCAAATGGGAGTTGATCCTGCTTCTGATCGTGCTGTTGCTTTGCATGATTCCGACAGCTGGACTTTTTCGTTGGAGTTTTCGGTGGCTGCCGTTTTTTCATTTGGTTCTGGCGATTTGCGCGGCAGAAGCGTTGCGATCTTTCCCACATTCGCGAAGGCCGTGGTCAGCGACCCCGGCTGCAGCAGCACTTGCTTTGGTGATTTTGATCGCGATTGCAATTTCGATCTTCCATATAGGCGGGAGCTACGCATTTCCATTAGTTTGGATTCTTATCGGACTCGCTGCGCTCTGGTTCCTCTTGGAATTTTTGTTACGGAATTCCGGATTTCGTCAATGGGCGCCCGTGGTGATCACGTTTTCGGCGTTGCTTGCAACATATCTCTGCATCCCGACGAACTGCGGTGTTCCAAAATACAACTTCTCTCAAGAGCTACTTAAACCTGCGCCGCTCGGGCCAGCTCGACTTTATCTCAGCATCTATCCGTGGGCGGAGCTCAGCTATTGTGTAGCAAACAAACCGCAGCCGGTTGGCCAAGTTCTGCGACCAGGCAGCACAGCGATGTGGGCTGGATTGCATTTCATTAACGGCTATAGCCCAATCCGGCCTGCCGGCGTGGCGCGGGAATTCGCAACCACGATTCACGGTGAAATTAATCCAGACGTGGGAAGCTATTTGCTCATTCACCAGGCTGGCAAGGATGGCGAACTAGCTTTGTTGGGTGTGGACGGAATTGTTGTTGCACGAGAACTAGATCTCACGCCTCAGCCGAGTTCCGAATGGGAATTGGTTGTTTCAACAGATGAAGGACGTGTCTTCCATCGACGCGGCGCTGCTTTTACGCGAGTACGATCGTTAACCTCAATTGATTCCCGCGCTAACGAGGAATTTGTCTCTGCGACGATTTCAAACATTAGCGATTCGCAGAATTGCGTTGAAGCATATGTCCAGGTCCCGAGCGGTAATCGGCCGGCGCTATTCACTTTTTCACGGCCGTATTTCCGCGGATACGAAGCGCGCTTGGGCAATCAAAAACTGGCTGTCAGTTCCTATCGCGGATTATTTCCAATCGTGGAAGTTCCAGCGGGCGCGCGCGGGCGGCTCATCCTCGCTTACCGGCCGTACTGGCTGATCTGGGGAGGCGCTGTAGCCGTGATTTGTACGGTTGTGATAGTTTTGAGTTTTCTTGCTGCGATTAACCGGCGGAAATGACCGCGGGCAGTTATTCCTCTTTCAACCCAGAAACATTATGCGTTCGAATTTCGCTGTTATCCGCAGGGGTCTCGCCGCCACTGAAAGCAATCGATTCGAGAATGATTCCGAGACAGCGGTAAATCAAATCGATGTCGCTCATATCGGAGTACCGGAGTTCGGCTTTTCGCGGCGTCAAATAGGTGCGGTAAATACGATCCACGTCGGTCCCGCTGCAATACGTCTTCAACAGCCAAAGGTTTTCGTCACGAAAACATTCTTCGATCCGGACCTCCTGCTCTGGAGACAGCATTTGAATGTTTGTTGAGCGAAACTTTTTCGGCAGGGCCTGCGTCAAAGCCAGCATCAGGCTGTTGTCATGCACATCGGAAAAAAGATGTGGATTTTTCGACAGCACGTGGAGAAGCGACACGTCGAGGCTGGGATTACGCGGTTCGCTTTCGATGTCGTAGTTGTGTTGCCCGGGCGCGAGCAGATTAAAAAAATCCTGGGCAGGATTCCCGCCGACTTGCAATTCCGGAATGACAAATCGCACATGAAACTTGGCTCCGGGTAGCGTCCGTTCCCAAATTTCGATACCGAACCTGAAGCCAGGTCTGTGGGTCTCGATGCACTTAGAAACAAAATCGCCGAGCGAAACACCTTGTTTGAGACCCCATTGCTTCCACGCCGAGGGAATCCATTGGAGCTGCGGCCGCAGATAAAAAACTACGCAGAGTTCAAACTGCTGGTCGAGGCCTGCGAATAACTCAGCCATTCCCGGATTCGCCAGGTTTTCGGCGCTCAGGATCGCGAGGTGATCTGCCTTGCGTCTGGAGACGGATGCAATTTCATCGCCGAGTCTTTGTGTCAAATTTTCAGATTTTTTCCTGGCCTGCTCGAGAACCCATATGGGTGTACCGATGAGATCTTCAGGGCTGCGCGCAATCCTCAGATTTTTGTCGAACACGAAGACATTATGCTTGTGCAATTTGCGAAAATTCTGGAAAAGCGCCGTCCGGATACTCGCGCTTCCGCACTTTGCAAATCCAGCATGGATTATAATGCGTTGTCTCACGTCACTGGGCTACACAGCACAAATCTTAATGCCTCGCGATTGCGACCGCGCGAAGCGCCAGTAGACTGCATTAAAATCCAACTTTTTAGTGGAGTAATCGAACTGCGCGATCGAGCAAGACTTCGTGCGAGTGGATGTGCGCGGCGGCTAGATCGAGAAGCCCGGGTGGGTGGCGAAAGCGTTGTCGATTACTACGTTCCCTCGCTGGCGTGCTCGCTCCCGGAGCGCCGACGTCGTCCGCGCTCCAACTGCGTAGTACCACCACAAGTACAGTGCTCCGTACATCCACGCACCCTCGTATCCCCAGGTTGAGTCGGCTCCTGACTTTCCGGCGCCGAACGTAGACCCCGCCGGGAAGTTGGCGTCGTGTGGTTTTCCTCCCTGGTGTCGCGATTCGTGGATAAGCGTTTCGGCCCTACCGGGTACGTCTTTGGTGTAAAAGAAACCCAGATACACCTCGACTAGGCCGCCTCCTTTCGACCTTGCGATAGCTGTGCCGTCGCCGCAAAAACACCGAAGGTTGTCAATGTTCTCGCGAACGTACCGTCGGCCCCAGTTGAGGATAGGGGAGCTATAACTGTCATTCAGATAATCGTCAGCCGAGTAGGTGAGGGCGTAGCAGCCATTAAAAGCGCGCGCCAGCGGCTTGTTGACATTGCAGCAGTCGTCCCATCCCCATCCGTCGTCCCAATATGTCTTGTTTCCCTTGAATCCATAGGTGTTCCAGAAGTAGTCGATGTAGGCTTGATTGCAGATAACACCACCGTAGAAGTTGTCGCCGGTAGCGTTCTTGTCAGGGACCGTGTACGTGCAGCTTGCCACGGGCTCAGCTCTCCTCGCTTCGGAGATTGTGGGGAGGCAGCTCCTCTTTCACGTCAGGATGGACCAGGAATCGACCACCCGTGGCCTGAGGAACCTGCCGAACGTCCAACCGGCGGATCTTCAGAAGCCCTTCCTGCCCCGCTTTCTTGAGCTTGCCACGCAGCTCCTTTCGGTCTTCGTCGGTACCTGTCTCCATTAGTCCCTGCACCGATGCCCGCCTGATGGAGAACATACGGTGCCCGGCATAACGCAGGAGGACCTTCCGCGCTTCAACGACGTCATCAGCGCTTAACCTGACAACGCCCTCTACGGCAGTTGTTCGGATGATTACCTCTTCGGTAACCGTGGAAAAATCGTGCGAATGCTTGAATTTCTCTGGCGGGATCCTGCTTCCGATAATCCGGTTCAGGACCTTCACAGCCTTTGGATTGCGGAGATCCGAGAGCAGTTGGACAAGAGACCATCTGTCAAGGTATCGGTCCTCGGGAAGCGTTTCATACTCGGCAGCGATAATGTCTAGCGCCTCATCGGCGTGTCTCTTAAGAGCTGATACGGCACGACGATAGTTTTCCTCTGCGTCCTCGCCGACACCTCCCATCCTGTTAACGGCCTCGACGATCAAACCATTGAGTTGTTTGTTCTGGCTCCCCCGGAACGAGAACGGATGCTCGACGACTTTGACTTGCAGTGTATCGGGACTACCTACAAAGGGGGTGTCGGGGCTTCTACTCGTGAGCATGACAGCATCCCTCTTTCGGGACCTCGTCGAACGATGACAACCAATGCTAAGCTGACGAAATCAGTCAGTCAAGTTGGCGGTAGGCGGTGCTAACTACCGTTGCATCACAGTTACAGTTTTTTCGGATCTTCGAGCAGTTCGATTATGCGTTTGAGCAGACGGCCGGCACCGCCCCCGTCGATGCTGCGATGATCAAAGCTGAGTGTGATCTGCGCTTCCGTTCTTGGGACGAATTCGCTTTTCGATTCATCCCATGATGGAACTTTTTTCCCAGCGCCGAGGCCGAGCAGCAATGTCTGATCGGGCAAGGGGATTGGCGTGCCCCATTCCATTCCGAAGGTGCCGAAGTTCGAAACAGTCGCGATGCCACCGGCTTGCATGTCCGGTGAAATCCGCCGCTGTCGCGCGAGATCGACCAGTTCCTTGTATTTGGTCGTAAGATCGAGAAGAGAAGTTTTGTCTGCGCCGCGAATCACCGGCACCATGATTCCGTCCTCCGCTTCAACTGCGATTCCTACATCAATGGACTTTGATTGCACTACGCGGTTGCCGATCAGTTTCGCCGCTGCGTCCGGATTCTCCGAAAGTGCGAGCGCGAGCGCGCGCAGAACATAAAGCCCGGGGCCTGGCTTGGGATCACGCGATTGCCGGTCTTCCAACACCGGATCGAGGTTCACCGACGAACCGATGGTCGAGAGAGGGCGCGTCCAACTACGTCGCATGGCGTCGGCGACGCCTGTGCGAATAGCAGAAGCTTCGTGTGCGGTTTGGTTCTCAATTTTGTGCAGAAAATTTTCGAGATCTTTAATGGTGACCCGATTGGCTGAGCCACTCCCCATGATTCCCGCCAGGTCGGCGGTTGTTAATTGCAATTCGGCCATGCGTGCACGTACGCGCGGCGACATGAAAGTCGCGCCTTTCGTGATTGCGGGAACCGGCAGGTCGCCAACGCGTGCACCTTCACCGTCACGCGCGGAGATTTTTCGCTCGTGTGCCGGAGCCACTTCCTGATCAGCACGGACTGGAATTTCCTCAGCGACTTCCCGCTGTGGAGGAGAAGGTGCTTGCTTTGCAAATCGCGCGGCGTCTGCCTCGCTCGCTTCCACATACCCAAGAACTGCGCCAACCGGGTAGGTCTCTTTCAGTTGCACGGTGATTTTGTCGATCTTGCCTTTGCACGGCGTTGTCACACCCATGACCGCTTTGTTTGTCTCGACATCGATGATTTCTTGATCATCGACAACATCGTCCCCGGGCTTGACCTTGATGTCGACAATGGTCGCTTCGGCGATCGATTCACCGAGCTGCGGCATGATGATCGGAACTTGTGGCATAGATTCTATTCTCGCAGCAGTGCGCGAGCTTTGGTTGCGATATGTTGCGCGTTCGGCCGATGCGCGCTCCAAAGATTTGGATGATAGGGAATCGGAGTGTCTTTGGCGTTGAGACGTTGCGGCGCTGCATCGAGCAGATGAAAGCCCTGGCTCGTGATGCGCGCGATCACTTCTGCAGTCGCGCCGCCCCACGGAAATGACTCTCCGACGCAGAGCAAACGTCCTGTGCGCGCGACGGATGCCAGCACGGTGTCAGTGTCGAGCGGTTTAACAGTGCGCAGATCGACAACTTCAAGCTCGAGGCCTTCACGAGCGAGTTCCTCCGCAGCGGCGAGAGCTTCCTGCACCATCGCGCTGTAGGATACGATTGTGAGATCACGCCCCGCCCGGGCGATCCGCGCGCGACCAGTTGGCAACCCTTTTTCAGGCAATTTGTCGGCCTTGAGATGGTAATAAAGATATTTGTGTTCGCAGTAGACGACTGGATCGTCGATCGCCACAGCTTCTATCAACATGGTGTACGCGTCTTCCACCGTCGCGGGCGTCATCACAATCAGGCCCGGATAATGCGCGTAAATCGATTCCATCGATTGACTATGAAACGGTCCGCTGCCCTTTGTTCCACCGGAAGGTAAGCGTACGGTAATCGGCACCGGCACGCCGGTTCGCCAATAATGCGTGCCGGCATTGTTGAGAATTTGATTGAGCGCGATGCTGGAAAAGTCGGCAAACTGCATTTCGACAATCGGCCGCATTCCCTGAATGGCTGCGCCAATCGCGGTGCCGACGATCGCGTCTTCGCTGATCGGCGTGTTCAGTACGCGTCCGGGAAATTCCTTCGCCAGACCTTTCGTCGCTTTGAATGCGCCGCCGAACGTTCCGCCGACGTCCTGCCCGTAAATGAAAACGCGCTCGTCGTCGCGCAACAATTTTGCCTGCGCTTCCCGGATCGCTTCGAGATATGTGACGCTCATTCGAAGGAATCGGCAATGTCGCGTGTCGATAACGCGCACCAATCCTCTTTGTCGCTTTCGGGCGCGGCCTCTTTTTGCGCGGTAGCAATTGCCTCCTCCACTTGGGCAACTGCATCTTTGCGCCATTCGGCCAGCGTGTCCGCGTCGACAAGATTAAGATCGATAATTGTCTGCTCCGTCACTTTCAGGCAATCACGCGCAAACGGTTGGCGTTTGATATCCTCCGTTACGTAGCTTGCATCGTCGTGCTCGCCATGACCGGACAGGCGCAGCACGGACGCGACGACTAATTGCGGCGGACGACCTGCGCGCGCACGTTTCACCGCGCCGCCGATCACCTCCAGGCACGCGCCGAGGTCTGTTCCATTAATACTGTAGCCCTCAAAACCGTAACCGATCGCGCGATCAACTAAGTCATGGCACGCGAATTCGCGATCGTTCGGAGTGGAGTAGGCATACTGATTGTTTGTGGCGACGACCACGAGCGGCGCTTGTTCCACTGCGGCTATGTTCATTCCCTCATGGAATGCACCCGTTTGCATTCCGCCCTCGCCAATGCACGCGAGTCCGACGACGTTTTTCTCGCCTTTAAATCGTTTCGCCATCAATGCGCCTACGGTAACTGAAATCATCGCGCCGAGGTGGCTGATCATTGCGAGTTCGTTGTTGCGCGGATGACCTCGATGAATGTTGCCATCGCGGCCACGCATCGGACCGAGACGTGACCCAAGATACGTGCGCGTCACGTCAATCAGCGGTTCGCCGAATGCGGATCGCCCGGCCTGGTCACGAATCAATGGTGCGAAGATGTCGCCCTTTTCCAAGAACAGACCGCACGCGACGCTGACCGCCTCTTGGCCTTTGCCGATATAGACTCCGCCCGTGATCAGCCCGCCGCGATACAGACTAACGAGTTTTTCCTCGAGGGTACGCGTGAGTAGCATCCAGCGGAATGCCTCGAGGAAGCGATCGTGCGGCGGCGTGGCCTTTTTCGGTTTTGATTTTGCGGTCCGCCGCGCCGTCTGAAGCATCCGGTCATTTTACGCAAGATCGACAAGCACGCGCAAAAGAATTTTCGGCGTAGCACGGGCATCTTGGCCGTGGGGCAGGCAGGCGTCTCGCGTGCCGAACATTCCTTTTGAGATTCAGCACGCTGGAAGCCTGCTGGTCCCACAAGCAAGATGCCGGGCTCCCCTACCGCATCGCCAGCGCGAGATGGCGTTGGCCAGGACTCTGTTCGCCACCGTTGGAAGTTACTTCAGCCGAAACGTGCCTCGGCGCGGTCAGCTTCATTCCAACGAGCTTGCTCACGCCGCGCTCTTCCATTGTGACGCCGTAAAGCACATCTGCTTTGGCAATGGTGCGTTTGTTGTGTGTGATGATGATGAACTGGCTCTGTTCTACGAAGCGCTCCAGCACGCGAATGAAGCGGTTGATGTTGCCTTCGTCCATCGCCGCATCCACTTCGTCGAGTATGCAGAACGGGCTCGGTCGCACCATGTAGATAGCGAACAATAATGCCACGGCGACCATCGAGCGTTCGCCTCCGCTCAGCAAAGAAACGCTTTGCAGCTGTTTGCCGGGAGGCCTGGCGGTGATCTCGATTCCGCAGTTGAGCGGGTCGTTCTCATCCAGCAACGACAGGTCCGCGCGCCCGCCACCGAAAAGTTCTGCGAACATTTCGCGGAAGTTGACTCGCACCTGAGCAAACGTTTCGCTAAACAACTTCCTGGTGGTGGAGTTGATCTGCGCAATCACGTCGAGCAACTCGCGACGCGAGTTCGTGAGATCGGTGTTTTGCGCTTCGAGGAATTTGTATCGCTCTTCCAGCTCATCGTACTCATGAACGGCATCGAGGTTTACCGGTCCCATGTTATCAAGCTGCGTCCGAAGATCGGCGATGAGTTTTTCAAGCTCTGGAGGGGCGAGCTCCGGCGAGCCCAGCGTCGCAGGAGCTCCGTCCTCCAGTTTCTCACTCCGCTTTATTTGAGCGCTCAGAGTCTTTTCGAATGCCGGTTCATCTGGCGTAAACGCGCGAAGATCTATATGGTAGCTGCGCGAAATATGATCGGCCAGATTGTCGATCTTCATTTGCAATTGCGATTCGCGCACTTGCCGCTGTGCCCGAGAGTGCTGCAATTCGCCTAACGAATCACGCGACCGTCGCAATTCCGTTTCGCAATTGGAAATCGCAGCGACTCGTGTGGCGCGTTGCTCGGCGACTTTCACGGCGTTGGCTTCTGCCTCCTCACGCTGTGCAGTCTGATTTTTGATCAACGCTTCCGATTCACGCGACTCCTCAGCCTGTGCGGCCAATTTTGATTCGTACGTTGCTATATCGGCCTTTCGTACGGCGATCAGTTCAACCAGCTCGGCGTCGCGCGCTCTCATCGGTTCGCGTTGCGCGATCAAATTTTCATGGCGCTGACGCTCAGTCGCGACAGCCAGCCGCAGTTGATTAGTTTTTTCCGTCAACTCTTCTTCGCGCAGTGTGATCTGTTTTTGCGCCGCTTCGAATGCGGTCAGCTCCGTCTGCTCTTTTGCCAGCTCATGGCGAATCGTTTGAAGTTCGTGCTCCAACGCTGTGACTCGTTCGTCGGCCGCGGCTAATTGACGTTCCAGCGCAATTTTTTCTGATTGCAAATTCTCGATCTTGCGATCGGCCTCGGTCAATTCGCGCTGAAGCCGGGAAGCGATTTCGAGCGCGGCTCTGGCTTCCTCGCCTTTAGCGCAAAGTGAATCGCGCTGCTTTGCCAGTGCCTCCTCTTCTTTCGCGAGATCGGAGATTTGCGCCTTGCGCTCCAGCAAAGAGGCCGCGCGCACTTCGCCGCTGCCGCCAAAGACAATTCCCTCTGTGGAAATAAATTCTCCGTCGATCGTGGCCATCGCCAGATCGGGGTCGCGCTTTTTGCACTCGAGCGCATGTTGCAAATCGGAAAAGATCACGACGTTGCCGAGCAATTGCCTGATGAGTGGCTCGAGCGACGACGGCGCGATCAGTTTGTCCGTCGCCCAGGCGAGCGCCCCATCAGGCAGACTTTTTCGCACCGGTTGCCGCGCAGACGCCGTCAATTCCGGAATGAGCAGTGCAGCCTGGCCCAGCTTGCTTTTCTTGAGTCGCGCGATGATTTCGGAAGCAACATCCGCATCTTCTAAAATGATGGCGTGAAGATTTCGGCCCAGTGCGGCTTCGATCGCCGAAATAAATTTTGGATCGACATCGAGGTGCGCAACGAGTGAACCGGCAATCGCCTTCCCGAACCTTTTGGGATCGTCCATGCCTTTGAGTACGACTTGAGAACCTTGTGTGAGGCCTTCGCCTTCTTCATTAAGCTGGCGCAAAACGTCCAGGCGCGATCGTTTCTCCGCGAGAGTGCGCTCGAGGGTTGCACGCTTCTGTTCCGCTTCAACGACCAGTTCTTGTTTTTCGCGCAGACTAGCATCGACATCGACGGTCGCCCGCCGGCTCGTTTTGAGTGAGCCCGCGATTTGGCTGACTAGTTTCTCACGCGCTTTGCTCGATGTTTGAATCTCTTTGGTGAGTTGTTCGATCTGCCCGCGGCTCAATTCGCGGCGCGTTTTCGTTCCAGAGAGCTCCTCCTCGAATGTCGAGATTCGGCTTTCGGATTTGGTAAGCGCAAGTTGCAACTCCTGCGACCGCAAGGTGCGTTCGGCACGATTTTTCTGGATTCGTCCGGCGAGACCGGCAAGCTCCGTCAGCTCGGCTTCTTCTTCTTTCAACTTCCGCTCGATTTCTGCGATCGACTTGTTGGTTTGCTCAATTCCCGCCAAATGCTGTTTGCGTTTCTTCTCAGCCTCAGCGATGTCGCGTCGCGCGCGTTCAATTAGTTCGGCCAGCTCATTAGCGCGCTGGCGATTGAACTCAATGCGGCTGCGGTGCGCAGCGATTTCGCTTTCCAGTTGCTGCACCTCCGCGCGCGAGTCGGCGATCTCGATGTCGATCTTGTCCAGTGCCCGGCGTCCTTCTGCGAGCGTATTTTCGGTTTTGTCGATGTTCGCGCGTGAGGCATGTTCGGATTCGGTGAGACGCTCAATTTCTGCGCGGCAATCGGCGAGCTCGCGCTCGAGCGAATCGAGCTGTTTACGCGCCTGATGGGTTTCGAGGACTCGCAGGTCAGCATGTAGCGCCTGGTATCGGCGCGCTTTGCCTGCTTGTCGCTGCAACGAACCGATTTGACGCTTCACCTCTTTGATGACGTCACCAATACGCAGGAGATTTGCTTCGGTCGCTTCCAGCTTGCGCAGTGCTTCGCGTTTTTGCGCCTTGTATTTTGTGATTCCGGCCGCTTCCTCGAAAACTGCGCGCCGATCTTCCGGACGCGAGCTTAGAATCATATCGATTTTGCCCTGCTCCATCATGGAGTAAGCAGCACGTGCGATTCCGGTGTCGGCAAAGAGATTTTGAATATCGCGAAGGCGGCAGGACGTCTTGTTTAGGAGGTATTCGGAGTTGCCGTCCCGATACACGCGGCGGGTGACGCGCACTTCGTGCCACTCGATTCCGAGTTCTTCAGCGCAATCGCTGAAAGTCAGCGAGACCTCCGCGAATCCTACTGGCTTGCGTGTCTCGGCACCGTTGAAGATCACATCCGCCATTTCCTCGCCGCGGAGGGACTTGGCGGATTGCTCGCCCAAGGCCCACCGGACGGCGTCAAGGACATTGGATTTTCCACAACCGTTTGGCCCGACAATAGCCGTGGTGCCGTCGTGAAAGTTAAAAATCGTTTTGTCGGCAAACGACTTGAAGCCGAGTAGCTCGAGCGATTGTAAATGCATGATGGGCCAAACCTCGGGCCTCAGGGCGTCAATACAGCAAGGGCGTAAGGGTTACAAGTGAAAAACACACAAGCTGAAGGGCTTTTCGGCCTGACCCGCCACAGGATATTGGGGCCTTGGGCCCCAGTTTGATGCGCTGTCTCGTGCCTCTCCTCTTCCAGCAGGGGAGAGGATGAAGCTGAGGGGTGGAACGATGATTGCCAGTGAAGCCCCAGTCTCCCGTCTGCATCACGAAGGGAGAAGCGTCCCTGCGCACGTGCAACGCCATAATTCCCTGCCATTCGAAAAGCCGCCCCTTCGGTCCGCTGACCGTAACCTGCAGTCTTGCTCGAAGCAACTGAATCACACAGCATGCGGCAATGGCCAGTGAAACGACCACGGCAATTGAGCAGGCCGAGCGTGTCGATCATCAGCTAGTTCGCGGCATGGGAATTCCGGCTCTTACCGCGAATATCATCAGCTCGACGATCGGTGCGGGAATTTTCGTTATTCCAGCGACAGTTGCGAGAGGACTTGGACCCGCGGCGCCACTCGCATTCATCTGTTGTGCAATTGCGATGGTATTGTTTGTCACTTGTTTCGCCATCGCCGGCAGCCGCGTGTCGTTGACCGGCGGTCTTTACGCGTATGTCGAAGTCGCGTTCGGCCGTTACGTCGGATTCCTCGCTGGAATGCTTTATTTTCTAACTGCGCTCGGCGCGGTTGCTGGCGTCGTGAACGTGTTGGCGAACTCCGTCGCCCTCGCGGTTCCGTTCCTCGGTGGTTCCGTAATGCGCATCATTGTCATGCTCGCCGTTTACGGTTCGCTCGTGTTGATCAACATCCGCGGCGTGCGCCAGGGCGCGGGTGCGGTGACCGTGATCACGGTAGCAAAGCTTCTGCCCCTCTTACTGTTTGTTTGCGTCGGGATATTTTTTATTAACGCGCCGAATCTTGCTTGGAGCGGTTGGCCCGGCAGCAAGTCGTTAGGCGATGCCGTCATCCTTTTGATTTTCGCCTTCGTCGGAATCGAGGTGGCGTTGATTCCGAGCGGCGAAGTGAAGAATCCGGCGCGCACGGTTCCGCGTTCCGCGTATCTGGCGCTCACCGTCACCACGGTCATTTACATCCTTATCCAGCTCGTAGCGCAGGGTACGCTCGGCGCCGATCTCGCGAATCATCCTGGCGCGCCACTCGCTGAATCGGCGGCCAAATTTCTCGGCAACCTGGGTCGCACGATTCTTTTGGCTGGAGCCAGCATCTCCGCATTTGGATTTGTGACGAGCGACATTCTGAGTTCACCGCGTATGATCTTTGCTTTCGGGCGCGACGGCGCGTTGCCGCAGTTTTTCGCGCACGTTCATCCGCGCTATCGATCACCGGACGTCGCGATCATTACTTACGCGACTCTGGCGTTTGCATTGTCAATCAGCGGCACATTTGAAAAGCTAGCAGTGCTTTCGAACGTCGCCGTGTTGTTGATGTATCTGCTTTGCTGCGCCGCCTGTTGGTTTCTGGTGCAACGCGATGTGCGCTCCGATGGTGACCCCTTCAATTTTCCTGGAATGAAAATTGTGCCCGCCTTGGCGATCCTCGCGATCCTGTGGATTCTCTCCCACGCAACGGCTCGGGAATTTGTCGTAACTGGAATCGTGCTAGCGCTCGCGTCGATTGCCTATTTCATCCGCGTCCAGCTCCCGCGGAAGTCGTAGGCAAAGATGAAAATCTGATTAGCTTTTGGCCATGCGTGAAAATTATCTCGAAGAGTTTTATTCGTTCCTACGTTTTCCGAGTGTCTCGACCGACGACCAGTACAAAGAAAAATTGGAGCAATGTGCGGATTGGCTCGTAAAAAAGCTCAGCGGTATTGGCCTGCAGGTGCAGGTCGTCCCCACGCGTGGCCATCCGATTGTTTGGGCGCGCAATAAACATCAGCCCGGGCGCCGGACAGTTCTGCTCTACGGCCATTATGACGTGCAGCCGCCGGATCCTCTGGAGCTTTGGGATTCGCCCCCGTTCGAGCCTGTGTTGAAGGACGGCTACGTTTTTGCGCGCGGCGCTACCGACAACAAAGGGCAAATTCTTTCGCACATTCTCGGGATTCAGGAAACGATGGAGCAACATCACGGTTTGCCGGTGAACTTGCATCTCGTCATCGAAGGAGAAGAGGAAATTGGGAGTGTGAACCTCGGCAGTTTCTTAAACGAAAATCGCGAGGCACTGAAGTGTGATGTAGCAGTCGTTTCCGACACCGGAATGATCGCGCGTGGCGTGCCAACATTGAGTTATGGTTTGCGTGGAGTGACCGCCGCCGAGCTCAAGGTGACCGGTCCTAAAATGGATTTGCACTCTGGCGTCTTTGGCGGGGCCGTCGCGAATCCGATCACCGCACTCGCGCAATTGCTGGCCACGCTTCATGATCGCGAGGGTCGTGTGGCGATCGCAGGATTCTACGATCGTGTTAAGCCGTTGGAAGATTGGGAGCGCGAAGCTTGGCGCAAGCTGCCGGTCGATGGCGACGAGCTGATTCTAAAGGAGACGGGTGTGCCCGAACTTTTCGGTGAGGCCGGCTACAATTCGGTTGAGCGGATTTGGGCGCGACCGACTGCCGAGATCAATGGAATCGGTGGCGGCTATCAAGGAAAGGGGACCAAGACAGTGATCGCCAGTCATGCCATGGCGAAACTGACGTTTCGCCTCGTTCCGGAACAGGAGGGCGATGAGATTCAGAAACTCGCAAAGGAACATCTGCAAAAAAATCTGCCGAAAGGCGTCACGTTGGAAATCACCAGCGGCCACAGTGGCCCGTGGTATCTCACGGATCCGCACTCGGCACTCGGCGAGGCGGCCCAGCGCGCATTGCAAAAAGCATTCAACCGTGATCCCGCGCTTATTCGTGAGGGCGGCAGCATCCCGATCGTCTCGCAGTTTCGCGGAATTCTCGGGATCGAAACGCTGCTGATGGGGCTCGCATTGCCTGATTGCCGCGCGCATTCGCCAAACGAGAATTTCCCCCTGGAAAATTTCGAGGGCGGCATTCGTCTCAACAAAGCAATTCTCCAGGAGCTGGCGGGCTAAGCAGTGTCGCCATCGATTGCGGTTCAAAGACGCTTTGTTGTAGCCGCCTCGCTGTGTCGAGGCGTTTTCACTGACTTGCCGTTGGGCACGGCGGCACAGCGCCGTGGCTACAATCTAAACAAGTTTCGATCAGTTCTGTATTTTGAGGTCTTGTCTCTTTGTTTCTGATTTCGAAGATTCAAATTTCAGATTTTGCTCCAAGCGTCGGCTTGCTTGAATACGAGTGTACTTATGAAATGGCTGTTGATCCTAGCGATGCTAGTCGGAACTATTGGGGCCGCGGATGCCGCTGAAGAATCGCTAGGCACCAAGATCAAAAAGATTCTCGAGCCAGCGCCAACGCCGACTCCGAGCCGCAAGCATCGGAAGCGCTCGTCGAAGAAAGCGACGCCCACTCCATCGCCTGCAGCTTCACCAAAACAAAAGAAAGCTTCGCCAACTCCATCTCCCAGCCCGACATCGAAGACGAAATCGAAGCGCAAGAAAGCGTCTCCGACTCCCACGCCACCCGAGTCTCCGGCTGCAACAGAGACTCCGTCTCCAACTCCAGCGGAAACGGCCGCGCCTTCGCCCGCTGAGAATCGTGCTCACGGAAAGAAAGGCGCGCCAAACGTCAGTCTTTTGCCTGAAGAAATAGCGGATTACGACAGTTATCCACCGAAAGTACGCCAGATCCTCGACGCCGGGCTGGCGCTCACGAAACAAAATCTTGGTTACTCCTATGGCTCTGCCGATCCGGCAAACGGCGGCATGGATTGCTCCGGTTTCATTTACTACGTGCTTCGTCAAAACGGATTTCCCGACGTGCCGCGCGACTCGAGCCAGCAATATGTCTGGGTGCGTAAGGCTGGAAATTTCAACGCGGTCCTGAGCCGTAAGGAAGATTCGTTCGAATTCGACTCGCTCAAGCCGGGTGATCTGCTCTTTTGGCGCGGCACTTACAACATCGATCGCGATCCGCCGATCACTCATACGATGGTTTACTTGGGCCGCGAAAAACGAACGAAAAAGCGAGTCATGGTCGGATCGAGCGACGGCCGCACTTACGATGGCAAACAGCGTTTTGGCGTCAGCGTTTTCGATTTCAAAATGCCGCCACCACCCACCAGCGGCGACGCCAAAATTAGTCCGGTGTTTGTCGGCTACGGCCGAATCCCAGGTTTAGGCGCAGATTGAACCGTTAGATATGGAACCGTGCCGATTTAATTGCCCACTTCCTTCGCTGAAGGATTGGTGACTCTACCTAACGCCGCTTTTGTAGCCCACGAGCTTCCAATCTCTCGCCTCGGAACCAGGAATCGATTCAATTCGGTTGCCAAAAATTCTGAAGTACAATGTGCGCCTCTCTGACCATTCGGGCGACCACGCATAACCTGGCGGCAAGTGGCGAAAAGTTATATCGCAGCTCGCAACCGGCTTGCCTACCTTTCTTAGGTCTAAATGCACATTATTCGGTCCGTCTAGCCGTGACGCGACAGCTTGGCCTTCCCAAATTATTGTTTTGTCTACCTCATGCGGTCCGAGAAAGAACCTTGCGCCGCCTGGCTCTGATCGCGGAAGCAAGTCGATGGCCAAAGGTTCGGTTGTGGCATTCTGGAAGACTCCTAGAACTGTCGCATCCTTGATTCGGGGTGGCGGACGATCCCGCAGCAGTTGTACCCGCTTCAGAAGGACCCCAGTGCCCGGATCCCAGCCACGCCGTGACTGTGAACTCATGACACCGGTGACACGAACCCATTGTCGATCGGCCGCCCTGTATTCCTTCTCAGCAAAGTTATTCTGACGAACGAGAAGTGCCTTTGATAAATCGGTTCTTGCAGCGGCCGTTATATCCGCAAACAGATAGAAGTAACCCGGCACTCGTGCTATTCCGACCAGATCCACCTGTCGCTCATTATATTTCTCGGGATGCGCTAGCAGGCCACGCAACTCAGTGCCAAAAACGAAGTCGGCATCGGCAGCCAGCAATAAGCAGATCAAAAGATGGCATGGGTTCATTCGGAATTTATGGCGTCAATCTGAATAGTGTGTTGGAGCAGGACTCGGAGATGCCTTGGGTTCCGTCGCTGAGGTTGTCTGAGCTGGAGAATGACGGACGCGGCGCTCATAGCTGACGAAGGCAACACTGATTAACGTGAGCATCACGATCAGGACGACGCGCTGTTCGTTCTTCGAAAGATCGAAAATTCTGAACAGCGGCTTCATTTCTTCGCGTAACGAATCGGATCTGTGATTCCGGCTTCACGAAAACCTTTGAGCCGCAGGAGACAAGAATCGCATTGGCCGCAGGCAACACCGTCCGGCGTCGGATCGTAACAACTGTGCGTGAGCGAAAGGTCGACACCGAGCTCGACTGCTTTGCGAATGATTTCAGCTTTCGAAAACTTGATTAGCGGCGTGTGAATTTGAAAGCGTCTGCCTCCCACACCGGCTTTGGTCCCAAGATTCGCGAGGGTCTCAAACGCTTCGATAAATTCTGGTCGGCAATCGGGGTAGCCGCTGTAATCGATCGCGTTTACGCCGAGAAAAATGTCACTGGCGGGAATCACTTCCACCCATGCGAGCGCATAAGCGAGGAAAATGGTGTTTCGCGCGGGAACGTATGTGACTGGAATCCCGCGCGCGATTTCTGTTTTGGATCGCTGCTTCGGCACATCGATATTGTCGGTCAGAGCGGAGCCGCCGAAAATGCGCATGTCGATCTCTGCCACACGATGTTCCTTTGCGCCTAACGAGTCGGCGACGCGGCGAGCGGCCTCCACTTCGATCTGGTGCCGCTGGCCGTAATCGAATGAGAGTGCATACACCTCGTAGCCTTCCGCGATTGCAATCGCCAGCGTCGTTGTCGAATCGATCCCGCCACTTAGGAGAACGACCGCGCGTTTCATTTATTGCTGGCGCAAGTTTGCATGCTGATCGCCATTTGGCGATTCGCCTCTTCCTTTGCAACAGAGAGGGCAGGGTGAGGGTTCCGATTCATTGCCGCACTGTGTCCCCCAAACCCCTCACCTCAATCCTCTCCCCTTCGCGAAGGCGAGAGGCGGAAAGAAAAAGCTTGATGGACTCCACGTGGGCGGTGCACTAACTCGCTCGACGCGACTCAATCATCTGTTGCCGCAGCTCGCTTTATTGTCGGGATACTCAGCGCGAACGGTAAGCGCGATTCCGCCGCGCGCGGAGAATTGCGCGGTCACGATAGCTTCACGCGGTGCGCAGGCTCTTACAAAGTCGTCCAGGATGCGGTTGGTGACAGCTTCGTTAAAGGCGCGCTCATTTCGATATGACCCGAGGTAAAACTTGAGTGACTTGCTTTCGACGCAGAGACGATCCGGCACGTAATCGATATCGATGCGTGCAAAATCCGGTTGGCCCGTCACCGGACAGACGGAAGTGAAATCGTCTGTCTCAAAGTGAATCCAGTAATTCCGGCGCGCCGGATTTGGGAATGTTTCGAGGCGCGCCTCTGCAGGCGAGGCAGGCAGTTTTAATTCGCTGTGCCCGAGTAATGTTAATCCGCCTGCACGTTTTGTGTTTGCCACAACAGTAGCAAACTTCGCTTGGAGGCGATTGCGGTCAATCGCCCCTACCTTGGAATGCGCGGAGATCCTCAGCGGCCTTCGGATATTTGGCCGCCAGCGCTTCGACATCGCCGACTTCCACGTCAACGCGTTCTACGCCCGGCCATTCGGTGCTCGCTCCGAGAAACCAACGCCGCCGTCCGATGACACGCGCAGTGTGAAAAGTGTTTCCTGGGATCAAAAGTTGTACGCATTGTCCCCCGCGAAGGTCCGGTCCGACTACAACGTGCTCGGTTGTGCCGTTCTTGTGCAGCATTAGAACCTCGATCGGATCACCGAGGTAATAGTGATAAAGCTGATCGTTGCGGATGCGGTGCAAGCGCACTGGCGCATCCGGCGTGACCATGAAATAGAGTGCGGAGCCGGCTGGCCGGCCATCAACGAACGGTGGCGGAAGCCCACCAGGTGCGATGTGTTTCTTACTGATGAAACTCACGCGCACAAATCCGCACGTGGCGTGCGGCTGAAGATTCAGCAGAGTACGTATTTCCTCGGCCGTCAGGTCACCCGTCATTTGTTTTCTTGTGCTTGAACATCGAATGCCGAATGTCGAACGTCCAATATCGAATCGTTGCAATGGACACGGAAGATCGAACGGTGAAAGCCACGGACCGAACGGCCTTGATCGACGTGATCGCGCAAGACGCGAAAACAGGTGACGTGGTTCTCGTGATGAATGAGCCTGACGACTGGGACGCTTCGGATGAACGATTACTCGCGTTGCAGGAGCGGTTCAACGCCTACGTTTCATTTTTGCTCGACGGCGAAATGGCATCCGATCATCCGCATCTCGCTGGCAAACCGGCGCGCGTTGAACTGCGTTGCGCGCACATGCCCGACACGCGCGCGCTCGAACTGCTCGGCCTGATTCATGACCAGCTTGCGTTCCAGCAAATCAAGTTGGAAGTCGTCGTCCGAAATGACGAAATCCGAATGTCGAATGACGAAGGAATGACGAAATCCGAATAACGAGTTGCATGGCTGCTTGTTCGTCATTTCTGCATTCGAGCTTCATTCGTCATTGGTCATTCGTGCTTCGTCATTTTCTCACATACCGTCCATAGCTGTGCGCTTTTGTGGACAATAGATGGACTCACCATCAACCGAGCCGCCAGATGTTGCGACGGTCACGTTGCGCAAAATCACGCTCCGGTTAATTCCGTTTTTGTTTCTTCTCTACATCGTAGCGTGGCTTGATCGAGTGAACGTCGGTTTCGCGGCGCTGCAAATGAATTCCGATCTCGGATTTAGTTCAGCCGCGTTCGGCTTCGGTTCGGGTGTGTTCTTCCTCGGTTATTGCCTTTTTGAAGTGCCGAGTAATCTCGTTTTACATCGCGTGGGCGCGCGCCGCTGGATCTCGCGGATCATGGTGAGCTGGGGCGCCATCTCAGTGGCCATGATGTTTGTCCGAACGCCGCTAACTTTCTATATCCTGAGATTCCTGCTCGGAGCTGCCGAGGCAGGTTTTTTCCCGGGAATGATTTATTACCTGAGCCTGTGGTATCCGCGGGCGCAACGCGCTCGCGCGATCGCGGCGTTCATGACAGCTGTCCCGCTGAGCGGCGTCATCGGCGGTCCGCTGTCGGGTGCGCTGCTAAGTCTGGACGGAGTGTCTGGGCTCGCGGGATGGCAATGGCTCTTTTTGGTTGAGGGACTTCCCGCCGTGTTGCTCGGCGTGATCGTCCTGGTTTATCTCACCGATCGACCTGAGATAGCGGACTGGCTAACTCCGGCAGAGCGGCAGTGGCTGGTTAATAAAGTTGTGACCGAGCGCGCCGCCTGTACCGCAGCGCATCCGATTGGTACGTTGGCGGCATTGGCTAATCCGACGGTATGGCAGCTTGGGATTATCTTTCTTTTAGCTGCAATTGGTTTCTACGGATACTCGTTTTGGGCGCCACTGATCATCAAATCGCTCACCGGGAGAAGCGATCTCGGGGTAGGCCTGATCCTGGGTGCAATCAGTGCGGTGACGATCACCTCTATGGTGCTGAACAGTGCCCATGCCGATCGCACTGACGAGGGCCCTCTGCATGTGGCTGTTCCATTGTTAATCAGTGGCGCGGGATTTTTTGGTTGCGCTCTGCTGTCCGAACCGGGCTTGGCAATTTTATCGCTGGCGCTGGTTCCGATAGGACACTGCTCAGCGTACGGTCCGTTTTTCTCGATGCCGACACGGTTTCTTACTGGAGCACCTGCAGCCGCAGGGATTGCGCTTGTGGTGACGATCGCCAACGTGGGCGGGTTCGTGGGTCCGACGTTGATGGGCACGATGGAGGACTGCTTTGGTACGCACAGCCCTGCATTCGTACTGCTCGGAGCATGCGCGATTGTAGCGGCGGTTCTCACCCTCCGGCTCCGGCGGGTTTCGGTACTACGCAACTCGCAGAGTGCCACATTTATCCGGCAGCAAACGTAAACGTTTAACGCTTCGATGATTCCAA
>WNFT01000804.1_pt1 | contig 26425 bp, 26 predicted proteins | sample 5400191 | NCBI WGS metagenome assembly WNFT01 (sample SAMN13153359, study PRJNA577476) | soil metagenome | isolation source: 80 cm saprolite under Madrone tree | place: USA:California | collected 2016-06-14 | reverse complement strand
GCTGTTTCGCGGCGTCGTTGATTGTAGGGCTCACGGTCTCCAAACTTTTGTCGCAGTCGGGTGCGACGCGCCCGACCGTTACTCCGGCGGAGTACGAGCGTTGGAAAAAGGATCTCTCGAACTGGGGACGCTGGGGTAAAGATGATCAAATCGGTGCTCTGAATCTGATAACGCCGGCGAAGCGCAAACAAGCCGCCACCCTGGTGAAGGAAGGCTTCTCCGTATCGCTGGCGAGCGACGCCGATACGGTCAAGGCCGTCGACAACGCGAATCCTTATGAAATCACGATGAACGGCATCGGCACGGACCGGATCGCGGTGAACTACCACGGCATCACCCACACGCATCTCGATTCGCTCGCGCACATCAATGCCAACGGTGTCTTTTACAACGGCTATACGCCGGACGCTGAAGAGGTGATGAAGCAGGGCCACACGAAAAACTCCATCCACAACGTAAAGAACGGGGTCTTTACCAGGGGTATCCTTATAGACATCCCGCGGCTCAAGGGCGTGCCGTACCTGGAGCCCGGTACTCCCATTTACGTGGCGGACCTGGAAGCCTGGGAAAAACAAGCGGGGGTAAAAGTGTCGGCCGGAGACGCGCTGTTCGTGCGCACTGGCGTGTGGGCGCGTCGAAAGGCCGCCGGACCGTGGCTTCGCGGACGGGCGGAGGGCGGGAGATCCGCGGGACTTGATCCCTCCGTCATTCCGTGGTTGAAACAGCGCGATGTGGCGCTCCTGGGAAGCGATCATCCGCAGTACGTATCGCCTTCAAACCTGACGGGAGCGGTCCACGATTTCGCTCTGCTTTATCTCGGCATCCATCTGTTCGACAATTGCGATCTCGAGGCTCTCGGCGAAGCGGCGGCTGCACGAAAGCGATGGGAATTCCTTCTGATAGCCGCTCCATTGCCGATTCGCGGTGGCACAGGTTCGCCGCTGAACCCGATCGCCGTGTTTTAGAGTCTGAATTCGGATCCGCGGGATGTGTTTATGACGCTGTTTCAAGATGTGCGCTACGGGATCCGGGTGGTGCGGAAGAGTCCGGGGTTCCTTGTTGCGGCAATTCTGTCCCTGGCTCTGGGCATTGGCGGAAACGCGACGATCTTTACGATGATCAATACGGTATTCCTGCAGCCGCTCCAGGTGGAAAAACCGTCTGAACTGATGACCGTCTACGGAACCGACACCAGCAACACTCAGAACCTGGTGCTCGGAGCGTTCATGCCGCTCTCGTACCCGAACTACGTCGATTACAAAAATCAGAACGACGTGTTTACCGATCTCGCCGTATACACGTTTCCATACGGCGTAAGCCTTGCGGGTGCGGAAAAGCCGACGGCGGCCAATGTACAGATCGTTTCGGGGAACTATTTTTCGCTTTTGGGAGTAAAAGCGGCGCTGGGCCGTACGTTTCTTCCTGAAGAGGACAAGGTCGCCGGCGCTTCTGCCGTTGCGGTGTTGGATTACAAATTCTGGCAGCGGCAATTCGGTAGCAATCCTGGAGCAATTGGCAACGCGATTCGACTGAACGGACATCCATTCACGGTGATCGGCGTGGCGCCGCGGGGGTTTGATGGCACGATCGGCGTTATCGCTCCAGACATGTGGGCGCCGGTCATGGGCCATCCTTACGTGGTGACGACTCGATTCCCCGGCGGTCCGCTCGATCAGAATCGACGACTGCTGTCCTTCAGTATGTTCGGAAGATTGAAGCCGTCGGTCACAATGGCCCACGCGCAATCTTCGCTACAAACGATCGGCCGGCGTCTGGAAAAAGAATATCCAAACGAGAACACGGGCCGGAACGTCGGGCTGATTCCGCTGACTCAGGCCACCATACCGCCGGCGTTTCGATCCACGATAATGCAAGGCAGCGGCTTGCTCATGGCGATCGTCGGCTTCGTCCTTCTGATCGCATGCGCAAACGTCGCGAACCTGATGATGGCCCGCGCAACGGCGCGCCGCCGGGAGTTCACGGTAAGATCCGCTCTTGGCGGCTCGCGCGCCCTGCTGATTCGTCAACTGCTGATCGAAAGCCTGATCATTGCTCTGCCCGGCGGTGCGTTGGCATTGCTGGTTGGAGTTGGTGGACGCAACCTGATCATCTCGCTGATGCCGGCCGTTTTGAATCCAGCAAATCTCAACATACCGATCGATGCCACCGTGCTTGCCTTCACGCTGGCCCTTTCCGTTTTCAGCGCGATTCTCTTCGGTCTTGCGCCTGCTCTGCGCGCGTCGCAGTTCGATCTCGCTTCCGACTTGAAGGAGCGCACGGGCCGGGGATCTTTTCAAGGACGAGTCAAGGCACGGGACCTTCTGGTGTTGTTTCAGGTGGCGCTCTCCGTGGTGTCGCTCGCCAGTGCGGGGTTGTTCATCCGGAGCCTTGCCAATGCTCAATCGATCGATCTCGGATTCGAGCACGACAAGCTCGTCGTGCTTCAGTACAACGTTTCTTCCAACGGCTACGATGAAAGCCGGGGAAGGGACTACCACCGGAAACTGCTCGAACACGTGCGCGCCCTGCCTGGAGTGGCAGCGGCGAGTGTAGCCTCGACATTGCCGCTGACGCCGGGGTTTCAGCGCAGTGTGTTTCCGGAAGGCCAGGAGAACGTGACGAACAATCGAGGCGTTCTCGTTCTTACGAACGTCATTGCGCCGGGCTACTTCGATGCGGTTCGCATGCCGTTGATGCGTGGGCGGGATTTCATGGATGTGGATCGTGAGGGACAGCAACCCGTTGTCATCATCAATGAAGCGATGGTCCGACGATTCTGGCCGGATCAGGACGCGTTGGGGAAGCGGTTCCGTTTCTTCGGCGACAGCGAGCCCCGCACGATAGTCGGGATCGTGCGGAATGCGAAATATGTGTTCGTGGGCGAAGAGCCGCAGCCGATGGGATACACGCCTCTCGATCAAGGTTACTCGCCCGCGATGTCGCTCGTGGTACGAACCAGTTCGCGGCCGGATGCAATGAAGGGAACTATCGAGCGCGAGGTGCGGTCACTCGATCGCGACATTGCACTGACCAATATCCGGACCGCTTCGGAGCTCCTTGCGGTTTCGCTCACCGGACCGCGCGTTGCGGCGATATTACTCTCGGTGTTCGGATCGATCGCGCTCGTGCTGGCAGCCGTAGGGATTTACGGTGTCATGTCGTATTCGGTCAACTTGCGGTCACGGGAAATCGGAATCCGAATGGCGCTGGGTGCGGAGCGTGGGGACGTGCTGCGGATGGTTCTCAGCCAGGGAATGGCCACCGTTGGAATCGGGCTCGCATTGGGATTGATCGCTGCGATCGGGGTCAGCCGCCTGCTATCCGGCCTGCTATACGGCGTCGGAACCGCGGACCTGCCGGCCTTCGCAGGCACCGCCGCGGTGCTTCTCCTTGTGGCGCTGATCGCAAACTACGTGCCTGCGCGGCGCGCTATGCAAGTGGACCCGATTGCGGTGATGAGATACGAATGACATTCGCCGCGCTTATGGAGGTTCCGATGATTTCACGACCAGCGCGTTTTCTGACGTGCGTGTTGCTTATTCTCACCGCGAGCGCGAATGTTTTCGCTGCGGCCGACTGCGACCGCGCATGCCTGAGGAATGCATTAGACCAATACTTGAACGCCGTCATGAAGCACGATCCTGCCGCGGCCCCATTATTTGTCGGCTTTCGGCAAACGGAAAATGCCGTGGTCGTCCGTCCGGGCACCGGCGTTTGGAAGTCGGTCACCGGGCTCGGAAAATTTCAAAGGCGATATCTGGATCCGGTCAGCGGACAGGCCGGCTATTTCGGCATTGTCGAAGAAGGCGCGAATACGGCAATCGTCACTCTCCGCGTGAAAGTGGAAAACAAAAAGATCACAGAAGCGGAATGGCTCATCGCGCGAAAGGGCGACCCGGGACTCAACGGCCCTGCACAGCCAGGTCAACCGGCAGGCAACTTCTTTGATCCGGATAACCTCACTGCGAGCGCTCCCCCCGAAAAGCCGGTTGCCAGGGAAGCTCGTTCGTCCCGCGAAGCCATGGTCGCCATAACCAACAGCTACTTCGATGGAATCACGTCGCACGACGGCTCCATCATCATGGCCTATCCGGGATGCATGCGCGTCGAGAACGGTGCAACCGTGACCGGCCGTGGCTCGCGCGGAGGCGCCGGTGGCGTGACCGATTGCACGTCCAACCTGGAGACGATCAATATTCAAATGGTCGCCGCCCGCCGCTACCCAATCGTGGATGAAGAAGCAGGCGTTGTGCTGGCCCTGGGGGTCTTTATTCGCCGGCCGGGAACCACGCCACGGCGAAACGCCCTGAGCGAGTGGTTCGTCATCGAGAACAACAAGATTCGCAGCATCTATTCGGCGATGTTCTATCCGCCGCCGGAAGCGCCGGTGCCCAACTGGCCGCCGTTCGACGGGAACTGGCCGCTCCCGAATCGATAACCACAAAAACAAAAAGAAGTCCGGATGAAACCTGTAAATTGATTAGTGATTAATGTACTTGGAAAGATGGACAAATTGAATCATCTTTCCAAGTACATTAATCACTAATCACTAATCAATTTACAGGTTTCATCCGGACTTCTTTACTGCGGAGTTCGGGGCGGCGGCCCCCCGCCATCACCCCTGTCCACGCGGGTGTCCTTGCCTTCCTTCTCCAATTGCCGAGCGGCCTCGAGCGCGCTGGACATCATGTAGTTGCCTTCGTGACACGCGTACTCGTAAACGACGTAGCTGGGATCCAGCCTGTACGGCATATGGACGGTCCACGGTTTCGTCCAGGTTTTCGGGTCATTGATCGTGACGTCGTAGCTGAGTTCGTCCTGCGCGACTCGCGTAAAGTGCTCGGTCAGCTTCGCGGCGTCACTGAAGAAACCGCCGCCGGCGCCGGTCCTGTCATTGAAATTGGTTGTCTCGACCACCAGGGTATTGCCTTCCCAATGGCCGCGCGAGTCTCCCATGTAGGTCCGAATGTTGGATCCGACATGTGGACGCCCGTCCAGAGAGATCACCCGATTCTCATGGATCATCTCATTACGAATCACGACATAGCCGGGGCCCTTCAGGATCTGGTTACCGAAATTGTAGAGCGTGGGCAGCATGCTGGACACCAGGCCGCGCGTGATGCAGCGGCTGTAGATGTCGAAGTCTTCCCACGAATCGACTTTGTCGGGGAAGTGCTGGCCCGGGCCAAGGCCGCCGCGCAAGCTCTGAACGAATTTCTGTCCTTCCGGAGTCATCGGAGGAATTCTTCCGTCAGGGGGATCCACAACCAGGGATGCTTGCCGATTGGGCTTTCCACGCTCCACCCAATACGATGGAGGATTGATTGTCACCGTCTGATTTGCCTTCGCGAATTGTTCGCTGTCGGCCTCTGCACAGGCCTGCGCCTGACGTTCCCTTTGAGCGAGTTCTTCATCGGTAAGAACCGCGCGTGTCCCAAAACTTGCGGGACGTTGCATGGGGATGTTGGCAGTGGCGGGCCATTGTCCCTGATGAGGCGGCTGGCGGTGGCGTATTCGTACACCATCAGGATGTCCTTCGGTGTTTGAACGATCTGGAAGGGATAAGGCATGTAGGTGGCACGAGGGATCCCGGGCATGTAGCACTTGGCTTCCGGGTCCAGCGTCCGCCGGTTCTTGAAATTCTCTTTCTTTTTCGCCAGCGCCTCGGGCCGGTAAGGAATCTCGTTGCCTTCCACCACACCTTGACCCGCGGGCACAGCACCGATTGCACCCAGCTCCCACATCGGTCCGGAGTACGCCGGATGGTCCTGGATCTCCCAGTTGGCCGTGCCGAGGGCCTGCCAAATCCCGTTCAGATTGGGTTTACCGTCCGTTGTCCGCGCCGCCCTCTGGCCCTGCGCACCCCGTGGCGCTTGCGCGGCCGCCGGCGCGATAAGAATTCCAGCCAGCATGAGCCACGCCAGTGTTCTTGAAATATTCATGTCCCGTCTCCGTGGAGCGCGTGTCGAAACGGGCGCCATCATATCAATAGATCATGAACTCCAAAAGATTCCCATCCGGATCGCGCACGTAAACACTGGAAGCAGCGGCTTTGCGGCCACCCTGGCGCGGCACGGGACCTTCGATGATTTTGGCGCTGGCACGATCCAGCATCGCTTTCAGGGATTGCGGTGTCCCGTCCCACACGAAACACAAGTCTCCGCAGGGAGGCTTTGCTGCAGGAGCGCGCAAGGTGAACGTCTCGCGCTGCCATGCGGTGGGGCGATGGAAGTTGATCATCTGGTTGCCGATGTAGACCGAGCACGCCTGCGCGTTCTCAGCCACCTGCAACCCGAGCCCGCGGTAAAAGGCAAGCATCGCATCGGTGTTCTGCATGGGAAGAGCCACATGATCGAATCCTCGGATAGTTCCGGACTGCCGCGCCAAAGCTGCGGAGCCGCCTGCGGCAACCACGCCGCCCATGAACTTTCGCCGCGAAATGCGCTGGTGTTTCATAAGCACCTCGACTGTCGAATTTGTCGGCCGTCATTATACTTCTGCCCTGACTCTATCTAGTTTCAGATCCGCCTTACTTCGGAGTGGGTGGAGGCGGCGCGGTTCTGCAGGGCGTGGGGCTCCACTTTGAGCCGTTGGGTTCGAGCCTGAAGTGCGTGCTCGTATAGAACGGCTGGGTCAAATACGTCGGATCCTCGATGATCGTGACGACAAGCAGCCAGTTGTCGCCGTTGGGATGTTGTGGCAGCCGATTGAAGTACTCGGTGATCGATGCATTCTCGCTGTAAGGCACGCCGTTCTTGCGCAGATAGCCCGCGCGGAAATTCGCTGTCGCGACCTTCAAAGACCCACCCTGGTTGAGCGAACTCGAAAGCGCGGGCCCTCCCCGCTGTCCTCGACCGCCTCCGCCGGGCGCGACCGGGCCTTCGTTGTTTCCAAGCTGCGCCCGGGCGGGAGCGCCGCGCGGCCCCGCTGGAGGTCCTTCCCATTGAGCCGTGGAAAATCCTTGCCAGCTCTTCTCACCGGCAGGTTGTTTGGACTTGTCGAAATACAGGAGACGGGTTTGGGTGCCGGCGTCGAAGTCGATCTTCAGTGTGTTGTCGTCCGGCCACGTGATATGCAGACGCCCCGGCTGACGGATGATGCCGCCGATCCCGAACGGCTTGCACTGCAAGCCTGCCGCATTATCTTTGTCGAGATCCCAGCCATCGGCGACGCGCCGGGCTTCGGCATTGATCGGAAGACTCTCGTAATCGCCCTTAGCGGACGTTGCCATGCGGTGACGCCAGTCTTCGCTCACTACAGCAACCCAATAACCCGTGAGATCGATCGGCGCAGCGGCGCGTGCGGGCTGCGGCGCTCCCCGCTGCCCACGCTGCTGCGCTGCCTCGGATCGAGCGGGCAGGAAAACCAGTAACATCACTGCGACTGCGGCAATGCGTGCACGGGGGCTAAAGCCCGCGACTACATTCGTGCACCAGATGGTTCCCAAAATGTAGTCGCGGGCTTTAGCCCGCGTTCTTTTCCCGAATTCCAGCATTCTAGTTGCTCTTCTTCTGTGTCAGATCCCGGTAAACCGCCTCAACGAACATTGTGGTTGTCCACGATTTGTCGTTGCCGTACCGCCCGTCATAATCGAGCGCAGGTCTTGCCGCCTTGATCTGTTCGAGACTCAATCCACGCTTGATCATGTCCTGAATCCGGTCACGAATGATCACGACCATGTCGCGATAGTCCACGACGTCTGCCTCATCGCCGACCCGGCCATGGCCGGGTATGACATATGTGCCGCCCTCCTGCAGATACTTGGGCACGGTGATGTCGAGCATCTTGTTCAAGCCGGTGACGAATCCCTCGACTCCGCCGCCAAGTTTCGCGTCGATGACCGGATAGGTCGTCGTCACGAAAATGTCGCCCGCGACCAGCACGTCGGAGCCGCGAAAATAGACAAGAACGTCTCCGTCGGTATGGGCATGAGGGATGTGGTGGATGAAGATCGCCTCGCCGTTGAAATAAAAGTCGCGCTCGTCTTCGAAGAACGTATTCAAGGGCCGTTCGGTCACGGGGCGGGACGCCTCCGTCATTCGCGCAAGGACGTTTTCGTGTGCGATGATGGCGGCCGGATTTCCGTTGACGGTCAGGCCAGCCTGAGAGACCGTCTCGTTGCCGCCCGTGTGGTCCGGGTGCGCATGCGTATTGATCATCCAGCGAATCGGCTTGGTGGACAGTTGACGGATCGCTGCGAGCACCTTGTCCCGCGTCTGGGCGATGCCGGTATCCACCACCAGGACACCTTCATCGCCGGTCTGCACTGCAATGTTGCCGCCCGCCCCAACGAGCATGTAAACGTTTCCCTGGACATGAAATGTCTTGATTTCATTCTGTGGAGCCTGGCCTTGCAGAACGGCCACCAATCCGAGGATGACGAGAATTGCTTTTTTCATCGCGGCTGCTTGCGCATCATCTCTTCGAGTTTCGGCATGTACTCGGGGTAGGTTGTTTCCGCCCCGCCGAACACCGCCTCGAAGGGAAGTCCGAACTTATTGGAGAAATCCTTGATGAAAGGGTTCTTCCCGGGCAGGTAGTGCGGAACTTCATTTTTCGGTTTGGGCACTTCCGTCGCGTATTCGCAGTTGTACAGCCAGTTCTGGTTCCCGCGCTCCATCAGCACGAACTCCTGGCTGTTGACGTATGGCTCGGTCAGGTACACCGGGTCGGTCACGATGATGACGTGCGAGAGAAGATTCCCGTGCCGGATGTAATGTTCGACCACGGTTGTCAGGTCGCTGCTCGGAATGCCGCTGCGCCGATAGAATTCTTTCTTGATGTGCGTGGTCGTGACCGTGAGGATGTCGCCGTTCCACTCTCCTGTCGAAAAGCCCATGTTGGTGTGCGGTACATAGTCGGGAGGATGCGGGCGGCCGTCCATCCAGATCGTCCGGAACTGCATGTACGTGCCGAGGTACTCCTTGTAGGCGATGATTTCCTGTGTGGCCGGATCCTTTTCTTCCCAGATCCGGAACTGGAGCGGCCCGCGGTAAATATGAGGAAGATTGTAGGGCTGACACTGGTGCTCGAGGATTGCCACGCGCGTAACGTCGAAACTCTCGGCGTACCGGCGGGCGGCATCGTTCATGGGAACGCCGGTGAAGTCGCCCTGGACGTCACCCGGAACCCGGTCTCCTTGATCCTCGTGATACCTGCCGGCCCACTCCCCGGAGATGTTGATCTGCGCAAATGCGGGGGCACTCACCATCGCCAGGAACAAACAACCTAAAAATCCGGCGTAATTGACTCGGTACACTATGTCCTCCGGTCCTTCGGCGGATTCTAACGCTACTCAGAGGTAACGTCCACATGTGATCAAATTGGGGCTTTCCTATTCCAGATTGGCGGTTGGCCTCGAGTTATCCTTATTGTGGCGATGGGAGGAATCCCGACCATGCTATGCAAGCGATGCGTTTGGATCGCAGCGATTCTCTGCCTGCTTACCGGCCCTCTGACTGCGCGCCAATCCGGAGCTGCCCGAGAATATTCGATTCCGGGTCACGGTAGCTTGCGGCTGGCAGTACCGGATGGATGGCGGGTCTCCACCAGGTCTCTATCACAGCCGCTCTCTGTCCTTCTCAGAATGAGTCCGCCAACTGGCGAAGCTTTCGATGTGCAACTCACGTCGGTTTGGCTGGACTCCGCGGCACTCGCAAAGAGAAGTCCGGACTCGATCAAGAGTAATGTACAGCGCACTGCGAGCGGCCTTCTTCCACAGGCGGTCGAGAAGACCATCACCATGCAAGAATTGCGAGGCACTCAGACTGCCGGATACTACTTCGCTCTCACGGATCGCAATCCCGCACCGGGCGAATACAAGTACTTGATGCAGGGCTCATTTCTGACGGGTGAGCTTTTATCCGTGTTTACGCTCCTGTCCCACGCGCCTCGCACTCCCGAAGTTGAGCAGGCACTGGAGGCATTCCGGACGGCAACTTACTCCAAATAACTTCTCAGCCGGGGCCGACACAAGTGCGGCCTGCGAGGCGCAGACCAGGCGATGGACAGCCGGTATCAATGCTCGATCATGATGTGCGCAGCCCAGGTTCCCGCATTCATGACCCAGGGCATATTTGCATTGGGCTTATCCGGAAGTGAGAGACTGGCCCCTGTTTCATATGGAAGCATCACCATTTGCCAGGCCTTGATCTCGCCGGAGACCGTGTTGGTGGCCGCATTGTAACCGCTCAGGGGACCCCTCATCTGAAACCCTATCGATGGCTTTATCGTCGAGCAACGCAGCCACAAGTTCTCTTATCCCGACGTAGGCGCAACTCGCGGCACGTTGCCGGGAGGTTATACCGTCGATCACAATCGCGTGAGACTGGGACATGGAGATCAAGTGTTTCGCCAGGCCGTGGCATCTCTGAGGCTTTGGCAAATGTTCAAGCTTGGATGGGTCGAGCTCTTTCAGCCCGGCACGCAAATCGAGGCTGGTGCAACCGTGGCCGTCCTGGTGCACCATTTCGGCTTCTGGTCCTTGAATGCCTGCAGGATTGTTTACGTTATCGACGAAGAGCGCCGATTCGGCTTTGCATACGGAACGCTCCAGGACCATGCCGAGGAAGGCGAGGAAAGGTTCTCTTTGCAGTGGGTTGCCGAGGATGACTCGGTCGTCTACGACATTCTGGCATTTTCCAAGCCGAGGATGTGGCCAGCCCGGCTTGCGCGGCCACTAAGCCGCGTGCTCCAAAAAAGATTTGCACGCGACTCGATGGCCGCAATGCAACGAGCAATCCATGCCGCCCCGTAGCGGAGGTTTCTGACGCGAGAAATCGCCCCGTAGTCGCGAACATCATGCTGCTCGCAAGCTCAATATGTGGGAAGCAGGCGTCCCGCGGGACACCGTACGACAATACGCTTCCGGTGTTCTTGGCGCTGCACTCGCATGGATTTGCCCTGTTCCGCGGCTCCCACTACCGGACGCTCAAATGCGACCGGGTTGAGCCACTGATCGACCCTTTTCTCGGGCGACGGATAGGGGTTTGCGGGCGCCGTTACAGTTTCGATTCACCTTCATTTCCAGATTTGGCAAAATAGGCTGGAAACTTAAACCAAAGATCTTGAGAATATTCCGGGAATGAGTTCAGTGCCGCTCACAACAGCGGCTATAAGAGGAGGCATAGTGAAGCGCTATATCAGTGGCGTCATCCTGGGTATCGCGTGTTTCGCGCTGGGAGCCGCCGTTACCAGATACTACGACATCCATCGACTTATCACGCCACAACCCGTCCAGACCGCGAAGTCGCCGGCCGAGACCGGAGCGCCGTCCGGCGAAGGCGTGGCGGACGTTACAACTATTGATTTCACCAACCAGCCGTTGTGGGCATACGGCTTCGACAGACCTCCACTTCCCGGCGAGAAGGCCAGCCCTCAGAACCCGCCCTCGAGGAGCCTGCGCGCCAACGAGGATCCCATCGAGCAGACGACGCCGATGCACCTCGGTGGAAGCAAGGCAGCATATTCGCGTGTGGACGTACGGGACGGTCAGAATGTGATCGACTGGTTTCCCGAGGACCATCCGCCGATGCCCAAGGTCATCCAACACGGTCCGGCTGCGCTAGGCGAAAAAACACGCGGATGCGCCTCGTGTCACTTGCCGAACGGGCATGGACGTCCGGAGAATGCAGGCCCCGCGGGACTTCCCAAGTCCTACATCATGCGCCAGCTCCAGGACTTCAGGAGCGGCAGGCGGCATTCGGCCGATCCGAGAAAGCCGAACACGAATACGATGATCGAGCTCGCGAAGGCTCTCAGTGACGAAGAACTCAATGCCGCCGCGGACTACTTTTCATCGATCCGGTGGACGCGATGGATTCGAGTGGTCGAGACGGACCTGGTGCCGAAGACTCGGATTCAGGGCAATCTTTTCCTGCCGCTCGAGAAGGAGAAGACCGAACCGATCGCCGGGCGCATCATCGAGTTGCCCGAGAACGAAGAGCTGGCCGAGACGTATCGCAGTCCGCGCTCCGGATTCATTGCTTACGTTCCCACCGGCAGCATCAAAAAGGGCCAGGACCTTGTGACGACCGGAGGCGCAAAGATCGTTGGAAATCAGTTTATTCAGGGCAAGACGACGCCGTGCATCACCTGCCATGGACCGGATCTCATGGGCGTGGCTGATGTGCCGCCCATTGCCGGCCGCTCGCCCAGCTACATGGTCCGGCAATTGTTTGACATACAACAGGGCACCCGGCCCACCCAGCCGCCGCAGTTGATGAAGTTCATCGTCGCCAACTTGACAAAGGAGGACATGGTTGCGATCGCGGCGTACGTCTCGTCACGCAAGCCTGTGTACACAACCGGGACTCCGGCGCAGACGACGCGTGCCGCTTTGCAATAGAGGCTTTCTGATGTCCAAATGTTAGCCGCGGATTTCACGGATTACGCGGATGGTGCACAATTAAAAGCCATTGATGCGCACCATCCGCGTAATCCGTGAAATCCGCGGCTAACTTTTGGACATCAGTCAGCTATTCGCCTTTTTCGAGTGGATACCCCTTACTCGTCCAATCCGCTTCGAGGTTGGAGGAAACGACGAGACCCTTTACTTGCTGGTAACCGAGTTGGTGCAGCAGCTCGATAGCGGGACGCACGTTGGGGCACGCTTCCCACGGACAGCACCCGCAATAGATAACAATTTCACGGTTCTTCGGCACCTTCTCCACAGCAGCCTTGAGCGCCGCGAGACCCTGCGCATTCGATGCCGGTCCGCCAAAAACGGCGCCGGGAATGTGACCATTCCGATAGAGCGGCATGAATCCGACAAAGACGATCAGCGGCTTCGATGGCCCGGTATCGCGAACCTTGACGATCAATTCCTGCGGCCGTATCAGCTCGGAAGGTTGCCATTTTCCCACCGGGTTCGGTTGAGGCCGTTGCACACCAAGCGCCAGAAAACTCGTGGTCAAAACAACGATGCAAGTTGCAAGAATTCGCATAAGTGCGAAACAGGTTAGCAGATTGTTACGCAGAACGAAAAGGTTGGATCAGTAAGAACCGGATGCTCGTTACGGCGTTGCCTTGGGCAATTTGAAGCTGGTGCCCATCAAGTCTCCCGCTCGTGGCGGTGGGTTCGGAGTATCGCTCCGGTCCAGTCGCACGCTGAGAGAGATCAGTCGACCGGCGACGTCGTCCACGTGCAGGAGGTTTCGAAGTTCCTCATAGTCGAGGGGATGCCGGATCCAGGAATGGGGCGTATCCATCAGCGAGACCATGCGCTTCTCTTCGTAGATCACGGTTCGCGAGTTCTGATCCATGAGGCTCCACTCGATCCAATAATTCCCGGTGCGGCGCCCGATCAAGCCGATGAATATTTCAGCGCCTCTGCCGTCCTTCGCCGGCCGCGCCTCAGCATCAATGGGGAAAAAGTCATCGAGGTGCTCATCCACGTCGCGCTCGATGGCCCTCTGGCGCGACTCCTCAGCCGAAACAGCGGCCGCAACGATTAAAGTGGACAGCGCCACGGAGGCTCCGGCGCATTTGGCGGCGAGCTTCAGAGAGCGTCGTGACGCGAAGACATCCATGTCAGAACCCAATGCGAGAACGATACCGTTGAATATGCCGATCGCCAGGCTTGCTGCAAAGAATATGAGGCCGTAGAAAGGCCCCGCGAGCTTGGCGAACATGCTTCCCGGATCCCCAAACATGTCGCCACTTACGAAAAGAGCGGAGCCGCCCAGGAGCCCTACTGTCAGGCCCCAGAGCACTCCAATTGCGAGGTACCGCCATTGGAACCGCACAACCGGAGCCTAACATGGCGTCAAAACGGACTGAGCTGGTTTTACTGTAGCGGCGGTCTATGACCGCCGGCACTCGTCGGCGGTCACAGACCGCCGCTACAGTGGACTGCCGTGCGCAACAAGAAATAGAATCACATCACTATTGTTTGACCTCGGGAGGAGAGAGATGCGTTTGCTGTTTCTATGCGTCCCAATATTGCTGTTGATGCCGGCTTTGGATGCGGCGGCCCAGGCTGTAGCTCCGACCGGGACCTTACGAGCTGCATATCTTTCGAGTAATCCTGCTCAGGCCGTGAAAGACCCAGAGACCGGCATGATTCGCGGAACTGCCGTGGATTTGACGCGCGAGCTGGGACGCCGCCTTGGCGTTGAGGTCACGTTGACCGGCGTCCAGAGTCCTCAGAACGTCATTGACGCAGTGCGGAATGGCCAGGCGGATATCGGCTTTGTGGCCTACAATCCGGAGCGGGCCGGGCCCGTGCAGTTTTCTCAGGCCTACATGCTTGTGCAGCAGACATTCCTCGTGCGTGGAGATTCGCCCATTCGGTCTGTGGCGGACATCGATCGTCCGAAACAGAGGATTGGCGCTGCAAAAGGCGACTCCGTCGCGCTGTATCTCGCACGAAACCTGAAACAGGCGGTCGTTGTGGAAATCACGGAATCCAGCCCCGACGCGGCCACGCAAACGTTGCTGGCCGGCAAACTCGACGCATTCGGCGCAAACCGGCAGCGGTTGACAGACGCCATGCGAGGCACTTCAGGACTGCGCCTGCTGCCGGATGATTTGTATGGCGTGGAGCAAACCATCATCGTGCCGAACGGAAATCCCGAAGTCTTGAAAGGCGTGAATCAATTCATCGACGACGTCCGGCGCTCCGGCTTTTTGCGGACAGCCATCGAACGAAGCGGCGTCGTCGGACTCAGTGTCGCTCCACCCACGTCCAAGTGAGGCTCCATATGACTCTTCGCGAATTCTATTTGCAACGCCGGCAGGCAGAGTTCCCCGTCTTCATGCGCGTGCTCAAAGCCATTTCCAAAGATCAGCTCAACTACAAGCCGGCCGAACGCTCGCCTTCGGCAGAACAACTCGTCTGGACGCTAACGACCGAGCTGAAGTCGTGTCTCGATGTCGTTATCGACAACAAGGCGGAGTGGAAGCCCGTGCCGCCTCCTCCGATCGACGAGATCTTGGAGAAATTCGAGCGCTGGTCGAATGAGCTCACGGATCGCGTTTCAAAAATGGACGAAGAAGCGTGGAACCGCACGGCGCAGTTCTATGTCAACGGCAAGGTCGTTTCGGAGCAGCCGGTGGGTACATTTCTGTGGTTCATCCTCTTCGACGCGATCCATCATCGGGGCCAGCTCGCGGCGTACCTGCGGCCAATGGGCGGTAAAGTGCCGGCGATCTACGGGCCGTCGGCAGACGAACCGTCGAAGATGTGAGGATAACGATACATGAACGACAAGCAGAGGCTTTTGGCGCAACTGGACTACTTCAACATGGTGCATGGTGTGACGCTCCAGGCGATTGGGACCCTCAGCAACGAAGAACTCGACTTCCGCCCGCGGCCGGGTATGCGTTCGCCCCGTGAGCTGATCTTTCACATCTACACTCAGGAAAAGATATTGGCGGAGGCTGCCCGGCAGGGCCGGTTTGACATGGAGGCGGCCAACCGCGCGAGCCCGGAAAGCGACGCCGGAGCTCCAGGACTCAAAGCATTGGCCACGGTCAACGACGCGCGAAAGTACGCTGCGGAGTGCCATCAAATCGCCGAAGACACTTTCAGAGTAATGTCGGAAGAGGATCTCGCCAGGCCGGTCGAATCACCGTTCGGCCCCTTCCCGGCGTCGCAATACCTTGCTTTTGCGTACGACGAGCACTGGCATCACCGGGGCCAGCTTTATACGTATCTTCGGCTGCTTGGGAAAGAGCCTCCCAATCTGTACAACTACGGAAGCTAGGCGAGATGGACGAATTCCTGGAAGCGGCAATCGAGGAAGCAAAGAAAGGACTTGCCGAAGGAGGCATCCCTATCGGCTCAGTGCTGGTGATTGACGGGCGGATAGCCGGCCGCGGCCACAACCAGCGCGTGCAGAAGGGAAGCGCGGTCCTGCATGCGGAAATGGATTGTCTCGAGAATGCCGGGCGTCTCAAGGCCGTCGATTATCGTCGCGCGACTCTCTACTCGACGCTGTCTCCTTGTGATATGTGCAGCGGCACCGTCCTGCTGTACGGCATTCCAAGGGTCATCGTTGGGGAGAATCGCACTTTCCGCGGACCCGAGGACTACGTGCGATCGCGAGGTGTGGACGTCGTTGTTGTCGATAGCCACGAATGCCGCGATCTGATGGAGCGGTTTGTCAGAGAACGACCGGAGCTATGGAATGAGGACATCGGGGAGTAGGGCGCAGACATGACCTGGGAATTGAAACACTCCGTTATTGCTGAGGTGAATCGTCAAACGGCCTGGGCGTTCTATTCCAATATCGACAACTGGCGGCGCATCGAGGGCGACTCCACTCAGTTCGAAGTCGATGGCCCCTTCCAGACCGGGACGCATATCACAGCAAAAGCGCATGGGCAGGATCCTCGGCATTCCACGTTGACCGAGGTTGAGCCGCCCGCGCGGGTCGTCGTCCAGATGGACTTGAACGAAGCCGTGCTCCGTTTCACGTGGACCTTTGAAGAATTGCCGGACAATCGAACGCGTCTGACTCAACATGTCCTGCTGGAAGGGCCGGGCGCCCAGGGATATGTGCCAATCATGGAAGAATATCTCTCCAGGAACATCGGCAAGGGAATGGAGAAGTTAGCAGAGGAAATGGCGAGATATGACAAAACGAGAGAACGATCGAGAGATGATTCGGTGGTTGATGACATGAATGGCTAGACGCTCGACCGCAGCGTTCGGCTGGCTCGAACGCGGGCAAACCCATTCAGGGCTGCCAGTAACTGTTCGGAAACTTCTTTCCAGAAAACAACACCGACTCCGAGCACAAGGACCGGTAAGAGAACAGCAATCTGGAAAACAAATTGGAGCATGTTTACCGGGAACCAAAAAAGATCACTTAGATAACATGCAAAGCCGAAAGGGATGACGGCGACGGCAGATCGGACCCAACAGCGCCACAGGAATTGTGAGACAGGAATTTCAAGGAGTTTGCAGACATACCGGGAACCGAAAAGGGCATGGTTTATAACGCCAGGTATCAATGTGCCCACGGCAACGCCCATCACTCCAATCCTGCGTGCCAGCACAATACTCAGGATCAGATTCGCGACCGCCTCCCCCGCCAACCTCAACGCCAACGGCTTCTGTTTTCCCAGCGCGCATAAAATGTTGTAGTTCGTGTACTGCGCTATAAGGAAGATCTGCCCCACCAGCAGCATCTGCAAGATGCTTCCTGAAATCTGGGCGTATTCCTGTCCCATCCACAGCCCTATGAAATTATCGCCGCGAAAGAAAAGCGCCGTATAGATCGGTAGGCCGACTAACAGCGTTGCGCAGGTGCCATTAAGCAAGAGGTCACGTAACTGATCCTTCTGTCCGCGAGCTTCCATGCTGCTGGCCATAGGCAGGAAGCTGAGACCCAGTGCAGAAACCATCTGGCGTGCATACTCCAGCAAGCCGCCTGCGATCGTATAGAAGGTCACCGCAGTTACAGAGATCAAGGCGCCGACGACCAGATTATCCGTGTAATTGATGACCTGGCGAGAGGTGTTTATCGCAATCAGATAGAAGCTGTATCCACCCAATTTCCGCAGCGTTGCCGCGTCGGGCCGCCGGAAGATAACTCGGATCTCCCGATAAACGCGCATCGCAAGGACGGTGAGAGCGGCATTGGCCAGGATGACTGCGCATAGCTCCCACACGGCAAGAGCAACGATGCCGTGCCCGGATCTCAACAGCCATATCGTACCTGCGGTACGGAGCGCGATCTGGCTGATGCTGACGCTGCATAAGAGATCAAATCTTTGCAGGGCCGCGAGAACAGCGCCAAAAATACCGAACGTCAGAGTCACCGCCAGACTTGTTCCGACCAGGATCAGCGCCCAGCGAGTGGAAGACTGCATCTCTGGAGGGATGCGCAACAGCGAAGGAGCCAGAGTCGACAAGAGGGCCGCGGCCCACAGAATTACCAGCCCGGTCCAAAGCCGTATCCAAAAAACCGCAGAAACGGCACGGCTCGACTCCTCGTGTGCTCCTTGCGCGTGATATCTGGAAACAAAGCGTGTCACGGTTCCCCGCAGGCCCAGATCCAGAAGCGCCATATAGGAGATCATGGAGGTTACGAGTGTCCAGGTCCCATAACCAACACTGCCGAGCCGATGGACGAGAAACGGCGAAAGGAAGAACGCCACCGCCAGAGAAACAATAAGGGTAAACGAATTCAAAATGGCGTTCCGGCCAATACTTGTATTGTTTGTCATTTGCCCTGCTGGGTTGCGGTTTGAGGCGCCGCATTCAAACAATGTTGTGTACTGATTTGAGGTGCATCGCCAACGCGCCTCAGCCAAATCTCCCGCCAATATGCATGAGTGGCCGTCGGACAGAACAACCTCAACGCAGTCAGCTGACCGGTGCAGATGGCGTTTTCGAGGACAATGCACTCATTCTGCAGGTGCCGCATCGTGCCTGACTTCTCATCAATGATTCGCTCGACACGGCGACCAACTCTGAAGGTTTTTCCGCAGTACTTGACCAGTTCCGCATCAAAACGCATACCTCGATTCCGGCCAACTTTATTGAGCGTTTGCAGAATTTCTTCATGGCTCTTGACCTGAACCAACTCTCCAGGCTGGAGGTTCAGCGTCTCAGATGGCGTTTTGGAAGTTAGGGTTCCTTCTCGAAAAGGATAAGGCGTGCCGCTGCGCATGCGTTGAAAGACGTTATAGCTTTGGGTCAGCGCGCGGTAGGCACCGATTCGGAGAACGAGCTGAAAGATTCTGAACAGCATTGCCTCTATGACCTGAAGGACGGTCACATTACCTGAAGTCACATCCTTGACGTACTGTCGAACGTCCCACCAGTGGAGTAGTGTCGTGAACTTCGGGATTTCCGTCGTCTGGCAGACGTATGTTTCGACTGGGGACTCTGAAGAACGAGTTGTGTTGCTCCACAACGCATCTTCCGAACAATGTCTACGTTTGCCATTAGCTCCGTTCGCACCTGAGGCAGACGCGGACTTAACGGGAACCTTTCGAAGCCATTCTTCTTTCCAAAACAGAAGACATGCCGCCTGACACCCTCCGTGGGCCTCACCGTTACATCTCAGACCTTCGAGATGTACGGTATTCGGAGCTACCTGGCGGCCACCGGTCTTATCGACCGTGTCGCACGTCTTGTGGGCGCTCTTGTATACGCGGACCTGCTTTCCGCAATACTTGAGCATCTCCGGCATGAACGGAAGTCCATCCAGCCGGCCTTTTTCATCCAAAGTGGCGAGGATTTCCTCTTTGGATCGGATTTCAACAAGCTCGCCTGCCCGCAGATTCAACGCAAACCTATTCTTACCGGCCGCCGCCATTACACACGCCTCCAAGATTCATTCAATCCGATTCTGTCGATGAGTTGATTGATGGCCTGGAATTCGAATCCTTGGTACCGCCCCTTGCGCCCCAGCAGGCGATTCCGTGCAGTTCGGGTCAGGCGGGCTCCGCCATCTCGGCCCCGCTCAGCGATCTGCAGTTAAGTGCCCCTATTTTGCACAAGCATGCGTATCTGTCAACGCACAATCGTCTGTTTGTTCGTTTGTCTTTTTGTGGTGATTCCCGTCCTGCGATACACTCCTGCAAATGATGCTACGTGGCTTTTTTGCAGGCATTTTTCTTCTCACGATGACGGCCGCTGGATTTGCGTCCGATCCCGTCGCAGAGCTGCAGCAGAAGATCAAGGCCGGTGCCATCAAGCTGGAGTTTGATGCGCAGCACGGTTACCTCAGCTCGATCCTGAAGAATCTGAAGATTCCTATCTCGTCGCAGACCCTGGTGTTTTCCAAAACCAGCCTTCAAACCGAGCGCATTTCGCCCGCGACACCACGCGCCATGTATTTCAACGATGATGTGTATGTGGCCTGGGTGCCGGAAGGTATCCTCATTGAAATCATGTCTGTCGATCCCCGGGCAGGGTCCGCTTTTTATGTTATTGCTCAGGAGGATGACGGAAAGCCGCTGTTCGAGCGATCAGCCGGTCACGAGTGTTCGGTGTGCCACTACCACACCGAGGCCGTCCCCAGGTTTGTGCCGCGTCTTCTGTTCTCGTCGGTGTTGCCGGATGCCACCGGCAACGTCGAAGGCGCGTTCCCGATCCCCACAACCGACCAGAGTCCGTTCAGTGAGCGCTGGGGTGGGTGGTACGTTACCGGTACGCATGGCAATCAGAAGCATCTCGGAAACATCACGGTCAAAACGCCCGCATCGGCGTTCGGCAACCTTCCGGCGATCGACTTTTCCCGCTCCTCCAACGTCACCGATTTGAAATCCCGTTTCGACACCACGAAGTATTTAAGCCCACACAGCGACGTCGTTGCGCTGATGGTGCTCGCACATCAGGCCGAAGTGCATAACCTGATCGCTTTCGCGGGCGGAAAGGCCGGGGCCGCTCCGCGAGACGTGGGTGAGCCGCTTGTCAAGGCGATGCTTTTCGCCGGCGCTCCGCCGTTAACGGCGCCGATCCGGGGCACGTCGAACTTCGCCGCCGAATTCGCCGGTCAGGGCCCGCGCGACAGCCACGGGCGATCCCTGCGGGATCTGGATCTCAAGACCAGATTGTTCCGTTATCCGCTGAGTTACCTTATTTACAGCAAGCCCTTCAATGAAATGCCGGAGGGGATCAAAGCCTATGTCTACCGCAGGCTGCGAGAAGTCCTGACCGGGGAAGACAAGAGCCCTGATTTTGCCTATCTCTCCGGCACCGACCGCACAGCGCTTCTCGAAATCCTCCACGAAACGAAACCGGATTTTCCGCGGTAGTCCACATGGTAGTTAGCCGCGTAATTCGCGTAATCCGCGGCTAAAAATCTTCTTTCCGGTCGGCTAGTTCATGTATGCATTACGAATCGGGCTCGCCGCGTGGAAAACCGCCAGCCTTCGAGCGTCCGAACGAATTCGTCCTCGAATTCACCGATCAGTTGGCGCGGCTCTGCTTTGATGCCGAAATGGCCCTCGGCGGGCTCGCCGGCATTCGCGGAGTAGACGACGGCATAGCTCAGGCCGCGTGCCCGGTCGCCGGATTCTACCGTGATCCGGATGTTCGAACAGATGTGCCTGGTGATTCTTCCGGCCGGGCGAGACTGGTAGGATTTCAGGATTGCGGAACGGCCGGCGAGCGGATCACCGTTTGGTCGGATCATCGTCCCGTCGGCGGCGAAAAGCGCGGCAAGCGGCTCGTAATCCTGCCGGTCGTTCAGGTCAACCCAGTCCAGCACGAGCCGCTCACAAGCGCGTTCGATGGCAAGGATTTCCATTTCTGTAAGCGAGGTTGTCATGGCTGCCATAGCCTCGTGGTAGCGAGTGCCGCACCTTGTACGAGCGCTTCCAGCTTCTTGAAGGAAATTTCAGGATCCATTTTGCCGATCCCGGCGAACGTACCGAACCCGCAATCCGTCCCGGCGACGACACGCTCGCGGCCCACGATGCTCGCGAACTGGCAAATGCGCTGCGCGACGAGCTCGGGGTGTTCGACATAGTTCGAAGTCGACGTGATGACTCCGGGTACCAGGACCTTATCCTCCGGGATCCGCGCGTTCTTCCACACGATCCATTCATGCGCGTGCCGCGGGTTGGACGCCTCGAACTGGATGGCCGCGGGTTTGGCTTTGAGGATGATGCCCATGATCGTCTCGAGCGGGATGTCGTGGTCGTGCGGACCTTCGTAGTTGCCCCAACAGATGTGCATTCGCAGCGACTGCGCGGGAATGTTGCGGAGGGCGTGGTTCATGACCTCGACCTGATGTTCCGCGCGCTTCAGGAATTCGGCCTCGGTCAGATCCTGGAATCCTGTGTGGCGGGCCATTGCCAGGTCCGGGCAATCGAGCTGAAGCACGAGCCCGGCGTTTACGATCGCTTCGTACTCGGGCTGCATGGCCTCGGCGATAGCTTCGACGTAAGCGGCGTGCGTCGGGTAAAACCGGTTCGGCTGGAATGCGGAGACCACGCCCGGTGACGCCGCATTCATGAACGCTTCCCCGGCGCCGCATTGGGACGCAGCCGCTCGCAGATGGGCGATATCCTTGTCGAGATCCGCCCGGCCCACAAACTCGATGGGGCCTACACAGGACTGGCGCTTGAATGTCTGCTTGCCGGCGAAGACCGCCATGCGAGCGCGGAAATCCGGATAGTCCTGCAGGTCGAGCGCGATCTGGCGAGGGTTGTCGCCGTCGAAGCCGGTCAGGCGGTCCTTTATGTATGTCGCATAACCGATCTTGGATGTCTCTCCATCGCTGACCACGTCGATGCCGATCGCCACTTGCTTGCGTACCGTATCGGTCACCGCATTGGCCATCACGCGATCGAATTCTGCCGGATCATAGGGCTCACCCTGTTCGCGTCTGAATAGCAGATCCACTACGGCCTGACTGCGAGGCAGACTGCCGACATGCGTGGTCAGGATACGATCTGTGCTAAGCCTCACTCCCGCTTTTCTCCTTGTCGCGATCTGGAATGAACGCGGGCTAAAGCCCGCGACTACATTGGGGACGATGCGCCATCCGCGTCATCCGTGAAATCCGCGGCTGAGTTTCGGTTTGAATGTAGTCGCGGGCTTTAGCCCGCGTTCATTCCGCCTCCAAAAGCGGCCGGGATCTTAGTACACTTTTGCTTTCAACTCCAGATCGAACGGCGTATAGGATAAGTCGTGCCGAGGAGGAAATATGAATCGTAGGGAACTGTTGCAGGGTGTTGGAGCGGTTGTCTTGATTCAAGCGAACAGATCACAGGAGACCAGACCCGTGGAAAACACATCACTCGCAGGCGTGAAGGCGCTCGTCTTCGATACGTTCGGGACGGTCGTGGACTGGCGCGGTTCCATCACTCAGGAAGGCGAAGCCTGGGGCAAAGCCAGGGGCCTTCAAATCGACTGGGCGCGATTTGCCGATCGCTGGCGTGCCGGCTACGCGCCGTCGATGGACAAAGTTCGTAAAGGTCAGCTTCCGTGGACCAAACTCGATGATCTGCACCGTGCTCTGCTCGAGGATTTGCTCAAGGAATTCCATATCGAAGGCCTGACTGAAGCGGAGAAGGATCACTGGAATCGCGTCTGGCATCGCTTGAAGCCGTGGCCGGATTCCGTGGCCGGCCTCACCAGGCTGAAGAAGAAATATCTGATCGCGCCCCTTTCCAATGGCAATGTCGCCCTCCTGACCAACATGGCCAAGAACTCCGGTTTGCCGTGGGATGCTGTCCTCGGAGCGGAGCTGGCCCGGCACTACAAGCCCGATCGCGAAGTTTACCTTTCTGCCGCGGATTTCCTGGGGGTGAAGGTGCCGGAGGTCATGATGGTGGCAGCGCACATGGGCGATCTGAGGGCCGCGCGCGAGCTCGGGCTGCGCACGGGTTTCATCTACCGGCCCAATGAATACGGTCCCACGCGTCAGCCTGACAAAGCCAATCCGGGAGATTTCGACGTGGTTTCGACGAGCATGCTCGACCTGGCATCCAAGATGGGCGCGTAACGCGGGCTAAAGCCCGCGACTACATTGGGGACACGATCGATCCCGATTGGGGACGCGATCGATCCCGATTGGGGACGGGATCGATCCCGAAAAATGTAGTCGCGGGCTTTAGCCCGCGTTCATCTCCAGGTGTCGTTCTTCCAACCATCGAGGTCGTAATCGGCGAGGCACTGTTCGACGAGCTGGATGCATTGATCGAGCACGCCACTGCGCCGCGCAAAGTTCACGGCGTCGACGCGGATCTGCTCGGGGTTCCCGGCGTAGTTGCGTTCGTAGAGCTCATGGCGGCCTCCGAATTCCGTGCCGATGGCATCCCAAACCAACTTGAACAGCTTGATTCGCTCCTGGGCGGTCGCTCCAGTACCGCGGTAGTAGCGATCGATAAGCGGGCGCAGCTCGGGGTTGGCAAGATCTTCTCGGCCCGAAGGAGCCACCAGCGGCGCTCCGCCGAGCACGTTTTCGAAGATATTTTTTACCGCCGGCCATGCCGATGTCGCGAAGATGCGCATTGTGGCCGCGTACTCGATTCGCGGTATGACGGAACCGCCGGGGCCGGCTTGCGGATCGGAGACCATGGCCGTTGTCATGGCCCACATCAGCGTGCGCCAGGCCACCACTTCACCAAGCGACGCCTGGACGCCACGGAATCCATCCGTTCCGTTATACGCGAGGCCGCGCGCGAGGAGGCCGGTCATGAAGTCGAGTTTCACAGCGAGTCGCGTGGCCGACTGCAGATTGAATCGATTGAAAAACCCCGACGCCGGATAGAACGAGTTGGCGCGCTCAACGTCCCGGTACACCAAGAAGTTCTCCCAGGGGATCAGCGCCTCGTCGAAGATCAGCACCGCATCGTTCTCATCGAACCGGCTCGAGAGCGGATGGTCGAAGGGACTGTGCGCGTTCTGCTCGTACGAGGGCCGGCAGAGCAGGCGCGTGCCCGGCGTGTCCATCGGGGCGATGAACACCAGCGCAAAGTCTTCAGCTTTGCCGGCTTCGAGAGTGGTGGCGCTGTTGTGCGCAACGAAGGTTGCATGCGTAAGCGCGGATCCCGTCGCGAGCATTTTCGCGCCGCTGACGATGGCGCCGGAATCGGTTTCGCGCACCACGTGCAGGAAAACGTCGGCAATCTCGTGCACCGGCTTCATACGATCCACCGGCGGGTTGATCAGCACGTGGTTCAGGTACATCGCCTTCGCTGCATATCGGCGGTACCACCTCCGGGCATTCTCTTCGTACGGCGTGTAGAACTCCGGGTTGGCTCCAAGCGTCGCCATGAAAGATGCTTTGTAGTCCGGCGTGCGGCCCATGAAACCGTAAGTGAGACGGGCCCAATGAGCGATCGCGTCGCGCGCCGCGAGCAGTTCCGCAACCGAATAGCTGGGCGTAAAAAACCGGTGTGTTCGAATGCCGAAGCGGTCGACCATCGTCAACAGATCGCGGACGGCAGGATCGTGCAGCGAATCGTAAAGCCGTGCGATCGAGCGCGCCGAGTTGCGGAACGCCGGGTGCAAAGTCACATCGGCGATCCTTTCGCCATAGAGATAGACGGCTCTTGAATCGCGAAGACTGTCCAGGTACTCCGCGCCGGTCATCAATTCATTAACATCCATACAATCGCAAGAGGTTAACAGGAGGCAAGGATGAAGCTAACGAAAAATTTCGCGCGAAGCGCATCCAAGTTACAGCCGCGGAGCGGCGACAGAGTGTAGCCCCGGGCGCAAGCCCGGGGTTTTCTTTCGAGACGATCTCAGCCCCGTAGGGGCGAAAGACTCTTTCGCCCCTACGGGGCTGGTGCGCCAAAACGACACCTCACCCCGGGCTTGCGCCCGGGGCTACACTCTGTCGCCGCTCCGCGGCTGTAATGGGCCTCTCTGCTTGACACGACTAGAGGCGCAATGTACTAATGCCTCCACTAACGCAACACTTTAACGGGGAGGAAATCATGCTTAGAGTATCGGTCGCCCTGACACTGGCACTGTCTCTTGCTTTATCTATCCCGGCGTTCGGTCAAATCAGCAACGCCACAGTAAGTGGAACAATCGAGGATGCTACACGCGCGGTATTACCGGGCGTGACCGTGACGGCAACGAACACCGCGACTGGAGTCGTCACGACCGTCCTGACCAACGAAGCGGGTGCTTATAACTTTGTCAGTTTGCTGCCCGGGCCCTACAAAGTGAGTGCGGAGCTGCCCGGCTTTCAGACAAAGAGCTATGACATTACACTTGGGAACGCGCAAACGGTCCGGTTGAACTTTCCGTTGGGCGTTGCCGGCGTAGGCACTGCAGTCGAAGTCTCGGTAGCCGTGGACACGCTCCTGGCGACCTCGAGCGCATCCATTGGCGAAGTGCTTTCCCAGCAAAAAGCGCAAGACCTTCCTCTTGTTGGCAATAACGTCTTGTCCTTGATTTCAATCATGTCTGGCGCGCGCTTGGACGACAACGGTGTGACGGGAACCTTTGCGGGTATGTCCAACTACAACGTGAACGTTCAGCGGGACGGCATCGATTCCAGTGCTTCGGCCAGATACATGCAGGCCGGTATTCAAACATCCACTCTGATGAATCCCGACCTGATTGGTGAACTCCGGCTGATCGTGGCCCCGGTCGATGCCGAGATGGGGCGCGGTAACGGGCAGATGATCGTTCAGACACGATCGGGAACCAACCAGTTCAGAGGCGCCGCTGTTTGGTCCGTCCGGAACAGCGCGCTGGATGCCAACACATGGAACAATAACCGTCAGGTCGATCCGAAAACGGGCGCGTGGAAAGCCATCCCTACGGACTGGAATAATCGGAACGAGTACTCGGTGAGTGCCGGCGGGCCCATCGTTAAGAACAAAACGTTTTTCTTCGGATTGTGGGATGGCCTGATCAACAACAGGCGCACCCTTCAAAACGTCATCGTGTTGACCCCCTGCGCGCGAAACGGCATTTTCCGATACTTTGATACCTGGAACAACGGCAACGCCATTCAAGCGCCGAGCGGGGGCGCGACCCCGACCATCG
>WNFT01000803.1_pt1 | contig 26431 bp, 23 predicted proteins | sample 5400191 | NCBI WGS metagenome assembly WNFT01 (sample SAMN13153359, study PRJNA577476) | soil metagenome | isolation source: 80 cm saprolite under Madrone tree | place: USA:California | collected 2016-06-14 | reverse complement strand
CTCGAAGGCCGCGAGGTCGAGGCGCCCGTCCGCGAGGAACGGCGTGACCAGGGGCGGGATGACCCCTTCGACGCGACCACCGAAAGCGGCCGCGGGCTCGCGCGTGGCCAAGCGGGTCAGGCCGCGGGGGTCTTCTTGGCCAGGGCCTGGGCCACCCGGCCCAGCAACCTCACGTCCAGGGGCGTGAACGCGTCCCGGAAGTCGCTCCACACCTCGAGGATCGCCCAGAGGCCGGCCTCGGTCCGCACGGGCGCGACCATCGCGCTGCCCGTGGACAGGCCCAACCCCGCCCAGGGGGGAGCGGCCGTGAGGTCGGAGACCACGGTCGGGTTCACCCCTTGCGCGGCCGCGGCCAGCGGACCGCCACCCGTCCAGACCCGATCGGGGCCCACCGGCCTCTCCAGCGAGATGTGCACCGTCAGGTCCTCGCCGTCCGCGACGTAGGCGGTGACCGCGGAGTATCGGGCGAAGCGCTTCTTCAGGAGCTCCACCGCCTGGCGCAGCGCCTCCTCGAAGGAGGATGCCTTCTTGATGACCTCCTCGACCTCGTGCAGGACCTGCTCACGCCGCTGGGCGGACTTCTGTGCCAGATTCGTCTTCCACGGCTTTTCTTCCTCACGCATAAACGTCATGTTCACCTCGGACTTTCTCCTTTCTCATCGCAGGGCCCGGCCACCGTCGACCCGGACGACCTCGCCCGTCGTATAGCCCGCACGCGCGAGCAGGAACAGCACCATCTCCACCGCCTCCCCGTGGCCCCCGAAGCGGCCCGCGGGAATCCGCCGCCGAAGCGCCTCGTCCGCCCCCGGCGGGTCCAGTATCCCCGGCGCCACCGCGTTGACCCGGATCTCCGGGGCCAGCAGCAGCGCCAGGCACTCCGTGGCCATGACGAGCGCCGCCTTCGATGCGCAATAGGGCAGGTGCGCCTTCCAGGGCCGCAACCCGCCCAGACTGGCCACGTTGACGATCGCTCCCCCGCCGCGCCGGCGCAGGTGGGGTACGGCCGCCCGGGACGCCATCACCGCGGCCTTGACGTTCACGTCGAAGGCCTCGTCGAGCGCCTCCTCGGAAATCTCCTCCAGGGAGAATTGCCGGAAGACACCCACGTTGTTGACGAGAAAATCCACGCCCCCGAGGGCGCCCGCCGCCGCCTCGACGAAGCCCGCCATCTGCCCCGGGATCCGGGCGTCGGCCTTCGCCACGAAGGTCCGACGTCCCGAGGACTGGAGGGCTCCGGCCGCCTCTTCCGCCGCCGACCGGCTTTCGCGGTAGGAGAAGGCTACGTCGGCCCCTTCCTCGGCCAGTGCCCGGACCAGCGCCTGGCCCAGGCCCTTGCCCCCCCCGGTGACGACGCCGATCCGTCCGCGGAGCCTCGGCTCACCCATGGGGTGGGGCAAACCCGTGGATTATACCATCGCGGCGTCCGCCGCGATCTCGGCCAGGAACCGCGCCCCCACCTTCGCCACCGGCTGGTCCGCGAGCCGCTCGACCCGGCACACCACCGCCCGGGCTCGGTAGACCGCGCGGTTGCCGAAGTGATGCCGGAGCGGCCGCGGGAGCTCGATCGCGAGCTCCACGCGCGTCCCCACCTCGAGGCTCTGGTGGCTTTCGAGACAGATGCCGCCCCCGCTCACGTTGAGGGTGCGCGTGTGCTCCACGAAGGAGCTCGGGGGGTCCGACACCCGCAGCCGCACCGGCAGGTGGAGGGGCACGCGTCGGCTCCGGTCGGCGAGGAGGCTCATGGCGTCAACTCTCCCGATCCTTTCCCGACCGTTCACGGATGAGGGCGGCGAAGCGCGGGTCGTCGGGGGCGACGAGGGCCAGCTCGGCGAGGGCCCGCCGGGCGTCGGCGTCCGGGCTCCCCGGCGCGGCCCGCGTCAGGAGCACCGCGATCCGCGCCTCGGCCTCGGGGCTGGGGGGCGGCGGCTCGGAGCGCCCCCCCGCCATCTGGCGTCCCGCGCTCCACAGGTGCTCCACCGCCTCCCCACATTCTGGATCCAGGGCCAGGGCCTCTCCGAACTCGGCCGCCGCCTTGGCCCACTGGCCGGCCTGGAAGTAGCCGCGGCCCCGACCCACGTGCTCGCGCACGCGCGCGCGTCCGTCGTCGGTGAGCAGCGGGCCGTCTCCGGAAGGCGGGAGAGCGGAGCGCGAGCGCGAGCGTCGCAGCGCGTCGTGGATCTTCCGGAGCTCGTTCCCCACGTCGTCGAGGGTCGGGAAGCGGCTCTCCGGGTCCTTCTCCAGCATGCGATGGATGACCGCGGCCAGGCGCGCGGGCAGCTCCGGGTTCAGGGCGAGGATCGGGTCGGGCTCCTCGGAGATGATCTGGTAGAGCACGCTGTGGAGGGTCTTGCCGCGGAACGGCTTCTCCCGGCACAGGAACTCGTAGAAGACGGCCCCCGCGGAGAAGATGTCGGTCCGGTGGTCGAGAGGCTTGCCGGTGGCCTGCTCGGGGCTCATGTAGTCCGGCGTGCCCAGGATGATCCCCGCCCGCGTGATGGTCTCGCGGGTAGCCACCCGGGCCAGGCCGAAGTCGAGCACCTTCACCTTGCCCCCGGTGGTGACCATGATGTTGGCGGGCTTGACGTCGCGGTGCACCACCCCGCGGGAGTGGGCGTAGCCGAGGCCGTCGCAGATCTGGGCCAGGATGCGCACCCGGTCCGCCAGGGGGAGGTCGACCTGCCGCTCGAGCAGGGCGCGAAGGTCGTCCCCTTCGAGCAGCTCCATGGCCATGTAGAGGTGCCCGTCGGCCTCCCCGAGGTCGTACACGGCGACGATGTTGGGGTGGCTGAGACGGCCGATGGCCTCGGCCTCCCGGGCAAAACGCCGCTGGAGCTCGTCGTCGACCCCCAGCTCGGCGGAGAGCATCTTGAGGGCGACGATCCTGCCGAGGCCGTGATCGAGGGCGCGGTACACGACGCCCATGGCGCCCTCCCCCAGCTTCCCGAGGATCTCGTAGCGGCCGAAGCGGGCCATGCCGGGGGCCCCTTTCGGGCTACCCCGTGTAGCGGAGGAGGACGACCGTGACGTTGTCCTTGCCGCCGGCCTCGTTGGCGGCGTCAATGAGGCGTCCGGCCGCTTGCTCGAGGGTAGCGGGCAGGGGGGAGAGCACACGCTGGATCTCCGCGTCGTTGAGCATGGCGTGGAGGCCGTCGGAGCAGAGCAGGGCGATGTCCCCGGAGGCGAACCGGTGCTCGACCACGTCCAGCTCGATCGAATCCTTGGCCCCGACCGCCTTGGTGATCACGTTGCGCAGCGGGTGGCGCTCGACCTCTTCGGAGTTCAGGATCCCCTCCCCGAGGGCGGCCGAGACCCAGGAGTCGTCGCGGGTGAGCTGGGAGAGGGCGCCGTCGCGCAGCAAGTAGCAGCGGCTGTCCCCCGCGGAGCCCACCGTCATCACGCTGCCCGACACCACCGCCGCCACCACCGTGGTGCCCATCCCGGTGTACTCCTCCCGGTTGTCCGCGGCGCGGAAGACTTTCTTGTTCGCCAGCTTGATCGCGGTCTTCAGGCGGTTGCCGTCGAAGGAGAGGTTCACGTCCAGCCCGTAGGGCCAGGTGATCTCCTTCTCCCGGTGGCTCTTGTCGATGAAGGCGGCGAGGGTCTCGATGGCCATCTGGGAAGCCACCTCGCCCGCATTGTGACCGCCCATTCCGTCGCAGACCGCGTAGAGGTTCGGCTCGGGGGCCACGAGAAAGCTGTCTTCGTTGAGCTTCCGGCGGCGCCCCACGTCCGTCCGGCCGAACGCCTCCAGCATGAAGCCTACTCTCCTGGCGGGGGCCCCGCGGGCCTTTCGCCCCTCAAACCATTGCCGCTCTGAACGTTGGACCTCTGAAGGAGGAGGATAAAGGCTTTGCCCGCGAGCGTCAAACCGTGCGCGCCGGCGCGAGCCGCATGGCCTCCTTCATCTCCCGCACCGCCCGCTCCATCCCCACCAGCACCGCCCTCGCCACGATGCTGTGGCCGATGTTGAGCTCGGCGATCTCCCCGTGGGCGGCGATCGCCCCCACGTTGTGGTAGGTCAAGCCATGCCCGGCGTGGACCACCAGGCTGAGCTTGCGACCGAGCTTGGCCGCGTCCGCCACCCGGCGAAGCGTCGTCTCGCGCGTCCGGGCGTCCCGCGCGTCGGCGTAGGCGGCGGTGTTGATCTCGATCGCGTGGGCATCGAGCTTGTGCGCCTCCTTCACCTGCTCGAGGTCGGGGTCGATGAAGAGGCTGACCTCGAGCCCGCCGTCCTGGAGGGTCTTCAGGGTGGGCTTCAGCTGGACGCTGTTGAGCACCACGTCCAGCCCGCCCTCCGTCGACACCTCCTCCCGCCGCTCGGGGACGAGGGTCGCCTGGTCGGGCTTCACGGTGAGAGCGATCCGCACCATCTCCTGGGTCGCCGCCATCTCGAGGTTGAGCCGCGTCTTGACCACCTGGCGCAGGATCTCCACGTCGCGATCCTGGACGTGCCGTCGGTCGCCCCGGAGGTGCACGGTGATCCCGTCGGCCCCTCCCAGCTCGGCCAGCACCGCGGCCTGCACGGGGTCCGGCTCGGCCACTCTCCTCGCCTGCCTTACGGTGGCGACGTGGTCGATGTTCACGCCGAGTCGGGCCATGGGGGGGTCAGTATATCCCGAGCTCACCAAGCCGCCCGTGCCAGACGCCAGTCGCCTCTGGCCGCGAATCACCAGCGTCACGATGCCCGACAGGAACGCCGGGTTGCTCGCGCCCAAGCTGCCCGGGAGCGTTGCTACCCTTGCGATCGAGCCTGCCCCCGCTTTGAGTCAGGCGAAGAGGAGTACTCACCTATTGTGGGCGGCGCGCTCGCCAGTACGCCGGACGTCGTTTCGCGTGCGCGACTGCAATGACCCAAATGGTCGAGCCTTCGACTCGATACAGGATGCTGAAGGGGTACCGCTCCAGCACGAAGCGACGGGCTCCCTTTCGGAAGATCGCCCACCGCTCGGGCGCCTCCCTGATGAGGCAAAGGCGCGGCCCACCTCAACCAGAAAGCCGTCGGCAGCCCGCACGCTGCGCTCCCGGTACCAGGCCTCGGCCCGGAACAAGTCCAGAGCGGCCTCGGGCAGTACTCTAAGGACGCTTGCGGGCACGCCGCGACCGCAGGATCTGTGCCTTCACGGTCTCCCAAGGCAGCGCCTTCTTCTTGCTAGCCTCGAAGTTGTCCAGCCGACGGTCCCTACCCCCCCGGCACGTCCTTCCGCGCCGCCTCCGCGAGCTCCCGGGCCCAGGCCCGGATCTGCCCCTCGTCCGGCCCCTCGAGCATGATCCGCAGCTTGGGCTCGGTGCCGCTCCAGCGGACGAGCACGCGACCGTCCTGGCCGAGGGCCGACTTCACCGCCTCCGCCGCCCTCGACAGGTGGAGCATCTCCTCGAGGGGCCGCCGGGCGGGAAGCGTGAGGTTCTCGAGCACCTGGGGGACGCGTTCCATGGCCGAGCGGGCCAGCTCCGAGAGCGGCTTCCCGGTGCGGACCATGAGGGCCAGGACCTGCAGCGCGCCGATCAGCCCGTCCCCGGTCGACGCGTGGTCGAGGAAGATCAGGTGGCCGGACTGCTCGCCGCCCAGGTTGTAGCCTCCCTCCCGCATGGCCTCGACCACGTAGCGGTCCCCCACCGGCGTGCGCAGCAGCTTCAACCCCTGGACGGCGAGCGCGCGCTCGAGGCCCAGGTTGCTCATCACGGTGGCGACGACGGTTCCCTTGCGAAGCTCGCCGTCCCGTAGCATGCGGGCCGCGCACATGGCCATGACCGCGTCCCCGTCCACGATCTGCCCCTTCTCGTCGATGACGATCACGCGGTCGGCGTCGCCGTCGAGGGCGATCCCGATCTGGGCTCCGCGCTTGACCACGTCGGCCCGGGCGTGGTCGGGGTGCAGGGCCCCCGCCTCGCGGTTGATGTTCACGCCGTTGGGCTTCACCCCGATGGCGGCCACGTTCGCCCCCAGCTCGGAGAAGACGAGGGGGGCCACGCGGTAGGCCGCTCCGTGGGCCGCGTCCACCACCACCCGCACCCCCTCGAGGGAAAGGTCGCGGGGAAAGGTGGACTTGACGAAGGCCACGTAGCGCCCCCGCGCATCCTCGAGCTTCTCGGCTCGGCCTATCCCGGGGCCGGTCTTGCGATCGCCCAGCCGCTCGCCGTCCATGAGCAGCCCCTCGATCTCGGCCTCCGCCGCGTCGGGGAGCTTGAACCCGTCGGCCCCGAAGATCTTGATGCCGTTGTCGGGGTACGGGTTGTGGCTGGCGCTGATCACGATCCCCGCGTCGGCCCGCATGCTCACCGTGAGGTGGGCCACCGCCGGCGTGGGGACGGGCCCGCACAGCATGACCCTCCCCCCCATCGAGCAGATGCCGGCCGCGATCGCCGTCTCCAGCATGTAGCCGGAGAGGCGGGTGTCCTTACCGATGATGATCCGCGGGGCGTGGCGCTTGCCGCGCCCCGCCACGTAGGTGACGGCCCGTCCGAGGGAGAGGGCGAGCTCGGGGGTCATGGGCGGCTCGTTGGCCACTCCCCGGATGCCGTCGGTGCCGAAGAGGGTGCGGGACACGGTGCGGGCGGTCGTCATGGGGCGGGCCGCGGCCGCGGGGGCCGGACCGTGACCTCGGCCGGCTCGATCTCGGAAACCGTGATCGCCCCGAAGCCCGAGGCCAGATCCACCGCCACCGGGAGGTGCTGGGACCCCGCCTGGGGATCCACGAGGCTCACGTAGGGATGGAGATGGGCCGACTGGAGCTGCTTGAGCAGCGCCCGCGGCCCGGAGATCACCACCCGCACCACCGCGGGCCGGGCCAGCCCGGAGCCCCCGCGCACCTCCACGGGCAGCGACTCGAACGTGCGTTGGCCGGATTCCTCGCGGACGCGGGCGGTGACCTGCACCCGGCTCGTTCCCTGCAGGCGCAGCAGCGGGTCCTCGAGGCCGATGCTCACCTGGTCCACGACCGTGGCCGACATCCCTTCCACCGAGACGGGCTGGGTGAACGCGCTCTCGACCTCCTGCACGCGGCTCTTCGGCCCCGCGATCCGGGCCTCCGCGGGCTCGCTCGTCACCTCCGCCACCTCGTAGCCGCGGGCGGGCTGCCCGATCAAGCGGGGGTGGATGGGCACGACCTTCTGGAGCGTCCGCTCGAAGCTCAAGGTCAGGATGGCGGGGGTGACCTTGACCACCCGAACCCCGAAGGGGACGCGGATCGAGTCCGAGTTGAGGTGGATGATGCGCTCGCCCTCGCCGGAGCCCGCGAGGTTGATCTGGGCGGAGACCTCGCCGGGGCTGAGGGCGTGGATGATCCCGGGAGAGGCCCGGAGCCGGACCTCGACGTCGTTGACGGGGTCGCCGGTGAGCTCCAGGTTCACGGGGAAGTTCTGGAGCTCCACCGGCACCGTGAGCCCGCGCTCCGAGCTCTTCTCCCCCGCGATGACGAACCAGAGCACGGTAGACAGGGCAAGGCTGGCGAGCTTCAGGGGGAGGTTCTCGAAGAGGGCGTTCATCATCTTCGCGTTCCTCCTTTCACTCCTCGCTCGCCGTCACTGCTTCATGGGCCGGGGCCTGGGGACGCGGGCGGGCCTTTCCCTCGAGGCTGTCGAGCAGGGCCTGCCTGAGCTGGCGCCCGTCCAGCTCGCGGTGGATTCGCCCCTCCTCTACGAGGGAGATGACGCCGGTCTCCTCGGAAACCACCACCGCCACCGCGTCCGTGTCCTCGGAGAGCCCGATCGCGGCCCGGTGGCGGCTCCCCAGGGCCCGCGAAAGCTCGGGGTTGACGGTCAGGGGGAGGAAGCAGGCCGCGGCCGCCGCCCGGTTGCCCTGGATGATCACCGCCCCGTCGTGGAGCGGGGTCTCGGGGTTGAAGATGTTGACCAAGAGGTCGTAGGTCAGGAGGGCGTCGAGGGCGATACCGGTCTCGATGTAGCTCCGGAGGCCCATGTCGCGCTCGATCACGATGATCGCCCCCGTGCGCGAGGAGGCGAGGGTGGTGGCCGCGAGCACCACCTCGTCGATCACCTCTTCCTTGCGCTTGCTGGAGAAGGACCCGAGGAACGGCGTCTTGCCCAGGCGGGCCAGCACCTTCCGGATCTCGGACTGGAAGACCACGATGATGCCGAACACCATGAAGGGCAGGAACGTGCGGAGGAGCCAGTTCACGGTCTGCAGGTTGGCGAGCAGGGAGGTCCAGTAGAGCACCACCAGCACGAGCGCCCCCAGCGCCATCTGCACCGCGTGCGTCCCGCGCAGGAACAGGAGAAGCTGGTAGATGATGAAGGCGACGAGCAGGATGTCGAGGATGTCCCACCAGGTGAACTCGGGGGCCGCGAGGGCCTGCACCAGGCGCTCCGGGATCACGGGGCGCCTCCCCCGTCACGGATCGCGTCGCATACCCGCACCACCTGGACCATCTCCGCCACGTCGTGCACGCGCACCACGTGGGCGCCCCCCAGCACCGCCGCCGCCACCGCGGCCGCGGTGCCGAAGAGGCGATCCCCCACCGGCCGGTCCAGCACCTTCCCGATGAAGCTCTTCCGCGAGGGACCGACGAGGACCGGCCGGTCGAGGCTCCGGAGCTCCGGGAGGCGGCGCAGGACCTCCAGGCTGTGTCCGGCGCTCTTGGCGAAGCCGATCCCCGGGTCCACGATCATGCGCTCCCGGGGCACTCCCCCATCCTCCCCCCGGCGCAGCGCCTCTTCCAGCTCGGCCGCGACCTCGCCCATCACGTCGGAGTAGTGCGGCTCGCGGTGCATCGCCTCGAACTCCCCCCTCAGGTGCATCACCACCACGGGCACTCCGCGCTCGGCCACGAGGGGGGCGAGCGCGGCGTCGAACCGGAGGCCGCTCACGTCGTTCACGAGGTCAGCTCCCGCGTCCAGGGCGGCCCGCGCCACCGTGGCCTTCGTGGTGTCCACCGAGATCGGCCCCGCTCCTGCCCGCCGGAGACCGCGCACCACGGGGACCACCCGCCGGCTCTCCTCCGCCGCGTCCACCCGGGCCGCCCCCCCGGGACGGGTGGACTCCCCGCCCACGTCGACGAGGTCGGCCCCCGCCTCGAAGAGGGCGAGGCCACCGGCGACCGCCGCCTCCGGATCCACGAACCGCCCTCCGTCCGAGAACGAGTCCGGGGTCACGTTCAGCACGCCCATCACGAGCGTGCGGCCACCCAGCACCAGCTCACCCCCTCGGAGGGGGAGGCGATAGGCTCGGCGCGGCGCCGGTTCGTCGATACCCGCCTCGCTCCTAGGACGTGGGCTTGGGCGCGGCCATGGGCGGAGGGAGGATGCCCGGGGTGCGCCCGCCCTCGTCGACCTTGCCCTCCCGCGGCGGCGGCGGCGCCGCGGCCGGCTTGGGGGGCACTCTCACGGTCATGGGCTGGCCGGCCAGGATCTCCTGGACCTGCTCCGCGTCCAGCACCTCGTGCTCGAGGAGGGCGTCCGCCACCGTCTGGAGGAACTGCCTCTTCTCGGTGAGGATGCGCATGGCCCGCTCGTACTGCTCGGAGACGATGCGCTTGACCTCGGAGTCGATCTTGAGGGCCGTGGCCTCGCTGTAGTCCTGGTGCCGGTTGAACTCCTTGCCCAGGAAGATCGCCTCTTCCTTCTTGCCGTAGGTGAGCGGCCCCAGGGTCTCGCTCATCCCCCACTCGCAGACCATCTTCCGCGCCATCTCCGTGGCCTGCTCGATGTCGTTCTGGGCGCCGGTGGTGATCTGTCCGAAGGTCAGCTCCTCCGCGATGCGGCCTCCCATGCAGACCGCGATCCGGCTCTCCAGCTGCTCCTTGCTCCAGTTGTGCTTCTCCTCCGTGGGGAGCTGCTGGGTGAGGCCGAGGGCCATGCCGCGCGGGATGATCGTGACCTTGTGGAGGGGGTCGGTGTGGGGCAGCAGGGCGGCGAGGAGGGCGTGCCCCGCCTCGTGGTAGGCGGTGATCTTCTTCTCCTCCTCCGTGATGATCATGCTCTTGCGCTCGGCCCCCATGAGGACCTTGTCCTTCGAGCTCTCGAAGTCGCGCATGGTGACGAATTTCTGGCTGTGGCGGGCCGCGAGGAGGGCCGCCTCGTTCACCAGGTTCGCGAGGTCCGCCCCCGAGAAGCCCGGGGTGGCCCGGGCGAGCACCGAGATGTCCACGTCCTCCGAGAGCGGGATCTTTCGCGTGTGGACCTGGAGGATCCCCTCCCGGCCGCGCACGTCGGGGCGCGAGACCACCACCCGGCGGTCGAACCGCCCGGGGCGCAGGAGGGCCGGGTCGAGGACGTCCGGCCGGTTGGTGGCCGCGATCAGGATCACCCCGTCGTTCGACTCGAACCCGTCCATCTCCACCAGCAGCTGGTTCAGGGTCTGCTCGCGCTCGTCATGGCCGCCCCCCAGGCCCGCCCCGCGGTGGCGGCCCACCGCGTCGATCTCGTCGATGAAGATGATGCAGGGGGCGTTCTTCTTCCCCTGCTCGAAGAGGTCGCGCACCCGGCTGGCCCCGACGCCCACGAACATCTCGACGAAGTCCGAGCCAGAGATGGAGAAAAAGGGCACGTTGGCCTCGCCGGCGATGGCGCGGGCGAGGAGGGTCTTGCCGGTCCCCGGCGGCCCCATGAGGAGAACGCCCTTGGGAATGCGGCCGCCCAGCTTCTGGAACTTCTGGGGCTCGCGCAGGAACTCGATGATCTCCTGCAGCTCCTCCTTGGCCTCGTCCACTCCCGCCACGTCCTTGAACGTGACCTTCTTCTGCTGGCTGGCCAGGAGCTTCGCCTTGGACTTGCCGAAGGAGAGCGCCTTGTTCCCCCCGCTCTGCATCTGCCGCATGAAGAAGATCCAGAAGCCGATCAGGAGCAGGAAGGGAGCCCAGGAGATGAGCATGTTCGCCCAGGTGGGGGTCTGGTCGGGCTGGTAGGTGACCATGACCTTCTTGGTCAGGAGGGTGTCGACCAGCTTGTCGTAGCCGAAGGGGGGGGCGAAGGAGCGGAACGCCTCGTGGCCCACGGTGTGGCCCTTGATCTCGTTGCCGGTGATGGTGACGTCCGCCACCTCGCCGGCATCGACCATGGCCATGAACTCGGTGAACTTCTTCGACGACTCTTTTTTCTGGATCTGGGCAAAATGCCAGGCCAGGAAGATGACGACCAGAAGCGACATCCACAACATGACCGTCTTGAACGTAGCGTTCACGATCTTTGAACCTCCAGCCCCTCCGACGACCTGCGCATCTTTCGTCGACCCCCCACCCTATCCCTCCCCACGTCGGGGGAGGGGAACGCTGAGGTGCGGTGGGCTCCGCATCTTTTCATCGACCCCACCACACCCCTCCCCCACGTCGGGGGCGGGAGACGCTGCGGCACGTTCGGCTCCGCACCTTTTATTGTACGCTCCTCGGGCGGCCGGCGCCGGGCAGGGGGATCGTGCCGATGTAGGGCAGCCCCCGGTAGCTCTCGGCGTAGTCCAGGCCGTACCCCACCAGGAACCGGTCCTCCAGGGGCTCCCGGAGGGTGAAGGCCGCCCACTCGGGGTGGACGTCGATCTTGCGCTCCCCCGGCTTGTCGATCAGCGCGCAGACCTTGAGGCTGCGCGGCTTGCGCTCCCGGATGTGATCCAGGAGGAAGTTCAGGGTGATCCCGGTGTCGACGATGTCGTCGAGGATCAGGATGTCGCGCCCCTCGTAGGGCACGGTGGCGGTGTAGATGATCTCGGTGCGGGCCGTCCCCCCCTCCTGCTCCCTCTGCGAGCTGACCCGCACGAGGTGGACCGAGAGGTCGGCGGGGATCTTGCGGATCAAGTCGGCCATGAAGACGAGGCAGCCTTTCATGAGGCCGACCACGGTGAGCTCGCGGCCCGCGTAGGCCTTCCCGATCTGGGGGCCGAGCTCGCCCAGCCGTCGGGCGATCTGCTCTTCGGTGAAGAGGACCTCGGGCTTGTTCATCGACCCACCACCACCCTATCGTTCATCGACCCCCCACCCTATCCCTCCCCACGTAGGGGGAGGGAACCGCTGTTCCGCGTGCGGCTCCGCTTTCACTGCTCTTTGGCGCCAGGAGGCGCAGGCCGAGCCAGCGGTCGCCCGCCCCTGCCTCCGAAGGTTGCCCCGCCACCCAGAGCACGCGCGAGCCGGCGGCCACGAGGGGAAGGCTCTCCCGCTCGTCCGCGGGCACGCGCCGCTCCATCAGAAACCGCTTCAGGCTCACCTCGCGCCCCCCCCAGGAGACCCGGTCACCCGGCCTCCGGGTCCGCACCAGCAGCGGCTCGCCGGACGGGGCCGCCACCAGGGCCGTCTCCGGATTGGACACTGCCGGGCCGGGCTCGGGTAGCGCCTCGAGAGCCCAGCCGCCCGGCAGCTCCACTCGGCCCGGCACCTGGAGAGGATAGGCGAAACGGCCGCGGCCGCGTGTGCGCGGGCCTACACGGACCTCGTCGAACCGGAAATGGGCCACGCGTCCGCCCGGCAGGGCCAGGCTCCGGCCCGAGGGGGCGGGCGACGCCGAGAGGTCGAGCAGTCGCTCGACGTGGAGGGCCGAGACCTCGCGCAGGCCCCCCGTCTCGGCCAGGGCCCGGCGAACCACGCGGCGGGCGAGGGCCCGGGGCGTCTCGAGAAGACCGGCCCGGGCCAGCACCACGCCGTCGCCGTCGCGGCGGGCGAGGGTCGCGGAGAGCCGCGCGGCCTGGGCCTCGAGGGTGTCGTCCTCGTCGGTCAGGAGAACGGCGGCCCGGGCCAGGGTCTCGCGGATCCGCGGGTTGAAGCGCGACTCCAGGTACGGGATCAGCTCCTGGCGGACGCGGTTGCGCAGGAAGGCCGGGTCGGCGTTCGTCGCGTCCTCGCGCCAGGGGACTCCACGCTCCGCCAGGTGAGCCAGCACGTCCAGCCGGCACACCTGGAGCAGCGGCCGCACCACGTGGCCCGCGCGGGGGCGCATGGCGCCCAGGCCTCGGGACCCGGAGCCCCGCAGCAGGCGCAGGAGGAGCGTCTCGGCCTGGTCGTCCTGTGTGTGGGCCACGGCGATGGCCACGGCCCCTTCCTCGTCCATGACCGCGCCCAGGAACGCGTAGCGCTCGCGCCGGGCCGCGTCTTCGAGGCCGCTCTTCTCCACCCGGGCGCGGCCCGTCACGTCCGCCCGGCCGAGACGGATGGGCACCCCGAAGCGCTCCGCGAGGTCGGCGCAGAACGCCGCGTCCGCGGCGCTCTCGGACCGCAGGCCGTGGTCGAGGTGCGCGGCCACGAGCCGGAACCCGCGCTTGCGGGCCAGGGTGGCCAGGGCATCCGTGAGGGCGACGGAGTCCGCCCCTCCGGAAAGGCCAACCACCAGGGTCTTCCCGGCAGTCCCCAGCCCCAGGCCGGCGAGGGCCTTGTCGACCACGGCGGAAAGAGGACGGCGCCTCACGACGAGACTCGCCTCCGGAGGAAATGGTGGCGGTGCAGGGATTCGAACCCCGGACGCCGCGGATATGAGCCGCGTGCTCTAACCAACTGAGCTACACCGCCACGGGTTGCAGAAAGCCGGGGCGTCTTCCAGGCTAAAGTGTACTACGGATTCGGCTCCGGAGGCGCGTGCTATACTGCCCCGCGGATCGGCGAATGAACTGTCTCGACTGTCAGAAGGACGAGCAGGAGACATCGCTGCAGAAATGCCCGATCTGCTTCAAGTGGGTCTGCGACAACTGCGCCAACCGCGCCTTCGGCCGGTCCTTCTGCAGCAAGCGCTGTGCCGACCTGTTCTTCTTCGGGGATGACGAGGAATGAGCTTCCCCGCTGAGCGGCCCCGGAGGCTGCGGCGTTTCGAGCGGCTGCGGGCCCTGGTGCGCGAGACCCGCGTCACTCCCGAGCACCTGATCTATCCGCTGTTCGTGGCTCCCGGCGAAGGACTGCGCCGCGAGATCCCGTCCCTCCCGGGCTGCTTCCACCTCTCGGTCGACCAGGCGGCCCGCGAGGCGCGCGAGGTGGAATCGCTCGGCATCGCCGGCGTGCTCCTGTTCGGCCTGCCCTCGGCCAAGGACCCGGTGGGCAGCGAGGGCTACGCGGAGGACGGAGTCGTGCAGAAGGCGGCGCGGGCGATCCGTGCCGCCTGCCGTGAGCTGCTCGTGATCACGGACGTCTGCTTGTGCGAATACACCTCGCACGGCCACTGCGGGGTAGTGGCGGACGGCGAGGTCAAGAACGATCCCACCCTCGAGCTGCTGGCGCGCATGGCGGTCTCCCACGCCCGGGCGGGGGCCCACGTGGTGGCGCCGTCGGACATGATGGACGGCCGGGTGGGGGCGATCCGGAAAGGGCTCGACGCCGCCGGGCTCACCGACACTCCCATCCTTTCCTACGCGGCCAAGTACGCCTCCGCATTCTACGGCCCGTTCCGCGAGGCGGCCGACTCGGCCCCCCAGTTCGGCGACCGGCGCGGCTACCAGATGGACCCCGCCAACGTGCGGGAGGCCCTGCGGGAGGTTCGCCTCGACGTCGAGGAAGGCGCGGACATCGTCATGGTCAAGCCCGCCCTTCCCTACCTGGACGTGATCCGCGCGGTCAAGGAGGCCTTCGACCGCCCGGTGGCCGCCTACAACGTCTCCGGCGAGTACGCGATGGTGAAGGCGGCGGCGGCCCGCGGCTGGGTGGACGAGGAGCGCATAGTCAAGGAGACCCTGACCTCGATCCGCCGGGCGGGGGCCGACGTGATCCTGACCTACCACGCCAAGGACTTCGTGCGCTGGAGCTGAGCCTCCGATCGCGCCCGAAGAACGATGACCCAGTCCGAAGAGCTGTTCGCCCGCGCCCAGAGAGTGATCCCGGGCGGGGTCAACTCGCCCGTGCGCGCCTTCCGCGCGGTGGGGGGGACCCCGCTCTTCATCCGCAAGGCGGAGGGCGCGCGCATCTGGGACGCCGACGGCAACGCCTACATCGATTACGTCGGCTCCTGGGGGCCCATGATCCTGGGGCACGCCCACCCGCCGATCATCGAGGCGATCCAGCGGGCCGCCGAGCGCGGCACCTCCTACGGAGCGCCCTGCGCCGCCGAGGTGGAGCTGGCCGAGCGGGTGGTGCGCCTCGTGCCGTCCTGCGAGCGGATACGCTTCGTGTCGTCCGGTACCGAGGCCACGATGAGCGCGCTCCGGGTGGCCCGCGGCTTCACGGGGCGGCGGAAGATCCTGAAGTTCGACGGCTGCTATCACGGCCACGCCGACGGCCTGCTCGTCGCCGCCGGGTCCGGGGTGGCCACCCTCGGCATCCCGGGCTCTCCGGGGGTGCCCGAAGGTACGGTGGCGGACACCCTGGTCGCGCCCTTCAACGACGTCAAGGCCGTGGAAGCCGTGTTCGCGGAGCACGGCCGGGACCTGGCCGCGGTCATCGTGGAGCCCGTGTGCGGCAACATGGGCTGCGTCGCCCCTCGCGAGGGCTACCTCGAGGCCCTGAGGGAGATCACGAAGCGGGCCGGGACCGTCCTCGTCTTCGACGAGGTGATGACCGGCTTCCGCCTTTCCCTGGGCGGGGCCCAGAAGGTCTACGGGATCACGCCCGACATGACCTGCCTGGGCAAGATCGTGGGGGGCGGCCTGCCCGCGGCGGCCTACGGCGGCCGGGCCGAGATCATGGACCAGGTGGCGCCGGTGGGCCCCGTCTACCAGGCGGGTACCCTGTCGGGCAATCCCCTGGCCATGGCCGCCGGCGGCACCGCCCTCGACCTGCTCACCCGCCCCGGGACCTACGAGGCCCTCGAGGCCCGGACGGTCCGCCTCCAGATCGGCCTCTCCCGCGCCGCCCAGGCGGCGGGGGTGATGGTCACCGTCAACCGCGTGGGCTCCATGCTGACCGTCTTCTTCTGCCGGGGACCCGTGGTGGACTACGCGAGCGCGAAGACCTCGGACACGAAGCTCTACGCGCGCTTCTTCCATGGCCTGCTGAAGCGCGGGGTGTACCTGCCCCCGGCCCAGTTCGAGGCCGCCTTCGTCTCCCTGGCCCACGGCGAGCCCGAGATCGACCGGACGATCGCGGCGGCAGGCGAAGCGCTGCGGGAGATGGCAGGCCTCGCCCCCCGGGCGGAGCCGGCCACCCGCATCACCGAGTCGTAGGAACCGAGCCCTGAATGACCGGCTCGCCCGAACCCATCGTCGAGGCCCGCGCGGTCGAGAAGTTCTACCCCCAGCCCGACGGGCACCGCATCCAGGTCATCGCCTCGACCGACCTGGCCATCTTCCCCGATGGCATCGTCGCTATACTCGGCCCTTCCGGCTCGGGCAAGTCGACCCTGCTGCGCATCCTGGCCGGCCTCACGCCCCCCTCGGCCGGAGCCGTGCTCTGGCACGGAGCGCCCCTCGCGACGCAGACGCCGAGCGTGGCCGTGGTCTTCCAGAGCTTCGCCCTGTTCCCCTGGCTGACCGTGCTCGAGAACGTCGAGGCGCCCCTCGTCGCCCTGGGGCTTCCGACCCTCGAGCGGCACAAGCGCGCGCTGCGCCTGCTCGACACGGTGGGGCTGGACGGCTTCGAAGGCGCCTACCCGAAGGAGCTGTCGGGGGGGATGAAGCAGCGGGTCGGCTTCGCCCGCGCCCTCGTGGTCCAGCCGGAGCTGCTGCTCATGGACGAGGCCTTCTCGGCCCTGGACGTGCTCACGGCGGAGCAGCTTCGCGACGAGCTCGTGGAGCTCTGGGTCGGCAAGAAGATGCCGACCCGGGCGATCTTCATGGTGACCCACAGCATCGAAGAGGCGGTCCTGATCGCCGACCGGGTCCTGGTCTTCGGCCACAATCCGGGCCGGATCCGCGCCGATCTCGCGGTGGACCTCCCGCGACCCCGGGACCGCAAGTCCGCGCGCTTCCTCGAGCTGGTGGACCACGCCTACCAGCTCCTGACCCAGCCCGAGCTTCCTTCCGCTCCGCCCGCGGCGGTGGTCCCCGCCGCCGGGCTCCCCCGCGAGCGCCCGCTGATGCTCCCCCACGTCCGCCCGGGAGGGATCACGGGGCTGCTCGAGGTCCTTTCCGACCGCGGCGGCCGCGACGACCTGCCGCGTCTCGCCGAGGACCTCGTGATGGAGGTGGACGAGCTCCTGCCGATCCTGGAGGGAGCGGCCCTGCTCGGCTTCGCCCGGGTGAGCGAAGGGGACGTCGCGATCACCCCCGAGGGGCGCGCTTTCGCAGAGGCCGACAAGGACACGCGCAAGCACCTCTTCCGGGAGGCGGCCCTCGAGCGCGCTCCCCTGCTCCGGAAGGTCGAGCGGGCGCTCCGGACCAAGGCCGACCGGGCCCTGCCCGAGGAGTTCTTCCTCGACGTGCTCGACGAGCACTTCACGGAGGAAGAGTCGCGCCGGCAGCTCGATACCCTCGTCCACTGGGGCCGCTATGCCGGAATCCTCGACTACGACGCGGACCGGGGACGCCTGTTCCTGACCGAGGCCTGAGAGAGGCCCGGGTCCAGGATGCGCTTCTCCCTTCCCTTCCCCGGCCTCGCGGGACGCCGGGGGGAACGCGCGCCCTTCGCCGACCTGCTGGTGTTCGCGGTCGGCCTGGCCGTCTTCTACGGCGTCATCACCCTCGCCCGGCGCTGGCTCGCCCCCTTCGCTCCCGGGCCCGAGATCTCCCTCTCCCCGCGGGCGCTCCCCCTCTATGCGGCCTGCTCCCTCTTGCGGATGGCGCTCGCCTACCTGCTGAGCCTGGCCTTCGCCCTTCCCTACGGCTATCTCGCCGCGACCCGACCGCGCCTCGAGCGGTTCATGATCCCGGTCCTCGACATCCTCCAGGCGATTCCGGTGCTCAGCTTCCTGCCGGGGGTCGTGCTGGCCATGGTGGCGCTCTTCCCGAGACGGGAGATCGGGATCGAGCTGGCGTCCATCGTGCTGATCTTCACGGGCCAGGTCTGGAACCTCGCCTTCAGCTTCTACGCCTCCGTGAAGTCGATCCCCCGCGACCTCGTCGAGACCGCGCGGATCTACCGCTTCGGCTCCTGGCAGCGCTTCACGCGGCTGCTGCTCCCGTACGCGGCCATGGGCCTCGTCTGGAACTCCATGATGTCGGTGGCCGGAGGGTGGTTCTTCCTCATGGCCTGCGAGATGTTCGTGCTGGGCAGCCGCGACTTCCGCCTGCCCGGCCTCGGCTCCTACCTGCAGACCGCGGCCAACGCCGGGGACCTCGCGCACATCGTCTGGGGGCTCCTGGCTCTCGTGGCGATCATCGTCCTCCTCGACGCCCTGGTCTGGCGGCCCCTCCTCGCCTGGTCCGACCGGTTCAAGGTCGAGCAGGTGGAGGCCGGCCCCCCAAAGCGCTCGGGCGTGCTGGAGGTGCTTCGAGGCTCGGCCGTCCTGACCTGGCTGCGGCGGCGCGTGGTGGCGCCGCTGGACGCCCGGCTGCTGCGCTGGTTCGCGGCCCGGAGCGTCCGCGCGGTCGGGCCTCCCGGGCCCGGTGCCGCCGGGGGCGGGGTCGCGCGTGCCCTGGCCGCGGCCGTCCTCGGGCTCGTTCTCTACGCGCTCCTCCAGACCGGCTTCCTGCTCGCAGGCCTGACGAGAGCGGAGATCCTCACCATCGCGCTGGGCACCTGCGCTACGTTCGTGCGCGTCCTCGTGGCCCTGCTGCTGGGCCTCGCCTGGACGGTGCCGGTGGGCGTGCTCATCGGGCTCTCTCCCCGCCTGGCTCGGGTGGCGCAGCCGATCGCGCAGGTCGCAGCCTCGGTCCCCGCGACCGCCCTCTTCCCCGTCGTGGTGGTCGCCCTGGCCTCCCGCCCCGGCGGGATGAACCTGGCCGCCGTGCTGCTCATGCTGCTCGGCACGCAGTGGTACATCCTCTTCAATGTGATCGCCGGCGCCATGGCCATCCCCGCGGACATCAAGGAGGTCGGGCGGGTCTACCGCTTCCGGCGCCGGGACCGCTGGCGCTTCGTCCTGCTCCCCGGGATCTTCCCCTCCCTGGTCACCGGACTGGTCACGGCGGCGGGGGGGGCCTGGAACGCCAGCATCGTAGCCGAGTACTTCCACTTCGGGGGGCGGATCCTCTCCACCCTGGGAGCGGGCTCGACGATCGCCCACGCCACCGACGCCGGGCAGTTCGGGGTGCTGCTCGGGGCCACCATGTCCATGGCCGGGACCGTGGTCGTCTTCAACCGTTTCGTCTGGCGACGCCTGTACGAGATCGCGGAGGCGCGGTTCACCCTCGAGAGCTGACCAGGGCCGTCGAGCTCACCGCCCCGCGGCCGCCTCGGCCTGCTCCCGCAGCAGCAGGCGCCGGTGTTCCTTCTTGCGCTTGCGCTCGGCCTCGGGGTCGGCGGTCGCGTAGTTCGCGGCCAGGACGACCTCGCCGGGGAGGGGCCGCTCGAGGACCAACCCGTCGAAGGTGAGGACGGTGGCGGGAAGGTAGCGATGGACGCTCACCTCGCGGTAGCCCGGGATGGCGCGGAACGAAGCCCGCTCTTCGGGCCCGAGCAGCATGAGGTACGGCTCACGCGAGGCGGCTCGTGGCCAGAGGTCGCAGCGCTCCTCGACCGCGACCCGGGCGTGGAACAGGACGTCGCGCTGGGCCCGTGAGGGGTCGCGGCAGAGCAGGAGCCGCGCGTCCGGCCGCCACCGGGTCTCCCGTTCCACCTCGACCGCGATCATCCGGTTCGGCTGGCCGCCCGTGAAGGCGGGCAGGAAGAACGACACGAGCAGCAGAAAGACGAGGGCCGTGCTCGCGGCGAGCACGGCCACCACCCGCCGGGGCGAGGGATCGCGCAGGCCGACCCACAGGCAGCATAGCGCCCCCGCCGCCGCGATCGCCCGCAGGGCGAGGCGCGGGGCGGGGCCGGGGAGCCATTCGGGAGGCAGCCGCATGGGGGCCACCGCCAGCAGGGCGACGCCCGCCGCAAGGAGGACCACCGCCACGCCCACCCACGCGCGCTCCCGCCCCGGCCACGATTCCGAAGCGAAGAAGCGGCCCAGGATGAGGGAGAGCGCGGGGTACAGGGGAAGCAGGTAGTAGTCGATCTTGCCCCGCGACAGGCTGAGAGGCACGAGCATCAGGCCCACCCACGCGGCAAGGAAGCGCACGCCCGGCTCCCCCGGTGATCGCAGCATGCGCCACAGGGCGAGGGGCAGGAAGAGGGACCAGGGAAGGCCCTCGGCCAGGTAGGTCGTCAGGTAGAACCACGGCCCGTTTCCGGAGTCGTAGGCCTCCCCCGCAAAGCGCTGCAGGTTCTCGCGCAGGAAGAAGTACTCGAGCGGTCCCGCGCCCAGCCTCCGGTAGACGAGCACGAACCAGCCGAGGCCCAGGATCGCGAAGGGGAGCGCGGCCAGGGCGAGGCCGCGCGGAGCGATCGGCCGCCGCTCGCGCCGGCGGGGCCACTGCCGGAGCAGGATCCCGAGGGCGGGCAGCAGGAGCGCGATCGGGCCCTTGGTCTGGAAGCCGAGGCCGAGGACCGCGCCCAGGGCGGGCAGGGCCCAGGCCGGGGGCTCACGGGCGAAAACGCGGACCGCGAGGGCGACCGCCAGGGTCGACCACAAGGTCAGCAGCATGTCCGACATCGCCATCCTCCCGAAGCCCACGAAGGCCAGGGTGGAGGCGAGGACGAGCCCGCCCAGGAGGGCGGTCCGGCGGTCGAAGAGGAGCCGCCCCAGGGCCAGGGTGACGACCAGGACCAGGAGCGCGGCCAACGCGGCGACGGCCCGCGCGGCCACGGGGCTGGGGCCGAACCAGAGCATGGAGAGGGCCATCAGCCAGTACGTCAGGGCCGGCTTGTCGAAGAAGGGCTCGCCGCGGTAGCGCGGCACCAGCCAGTCTCCTCCCTCCACCATGGCCCGCGCGCCGTCCATGAAGTAGATCTCGGCCCGCTCGAGGGGCGCCGCCCCGAGGCTCGGGAAGAGGAGCAGGGCGAGGCCCGCGAGCAGCATCGCGACCGCGACCCCGAAGCGCGGGCCGGACGAGCTGGCCGTGGGTGTGGTCAGGGGTGGGCGGGGGGCGCCAGCTCGGCGCGCTTCAGGTGGAGCTGGCCGCAGGCGGCGAGGATGTCCTGGCCGCGGGGCCGGCGGACGGAGACGGTGACGCGCGCGTCGGCCAGGATCCGGCAGAAGGCGTCCACCGCCTCGGGCGCGGGGGCGGCGAAAGGAATGTCGGGGGCAGGGTTCAGGGGGATCAGGTTGACCTTGACGCGGTGTCCCCGGAGCAGCCGCACAAGCTCGCGGGCATGGGCCGGGCGGTCGTTCACCCCGCGGAGGAGGACGTACTCGAAGGTCACGAGGCCCCCGCGCGGGATGGGATAGCGGAGCGCCGCCGCCATGACGTCCGCCAGCCCGTATTTCTCCTCGATGGGCATGAGGACCCGACGCAGGGCCTGGTTGGGGGCGTGCAGGCTGATGGCCAGGTTCGGCCGCACCGGCTCCTGCATCAGCTTCTCGAGGGCGGGCAGGATGCCGACGGTGGAGAGGGTGAGCTTCCGGGGGGCGACCGCGAAGCCTTGGGGATCCATGAGCACGCGCAGGGCCGACACCGTGGCCTCGTAGTTGAGGAGGGGCTCGCCCATCCCCATCACCACGACGTTCCACGGGAGAGGCTCCCGCGGACCCTCCTCCATGACCACGGCTACCTGGCCGAGGATCTCCCCGGTCTTCAGGTTGCGCTTGTAGCCCGCGATGCCGGTGAGGCAGAAGGCGCACTTCAAGGGACATCCCGCCTGGGTGGAGATGCAGATCGTGCGCCGCGACTCCTCGGGGATGTACACGCTCTCGATGGTGGCCCCGTCCTCGAGGCGGAAGAGGTACTTCCGCGTGCCGTCGTAGGAGAGCGAGCGCTCCTGGACCTCGGGCCAGCGCAGGTCCCCGGTCTCGCCCAGGCGCCGACGAAGCTCCTTGGTGAGGTTCGTCATCTCCGCGAACGACCGGGCCCGCTTCCGGTAGAGCCAGGAGTAGACCTGGCGCGCGCGGTAGGCGGGCTCGCCCAGCTCGCTTAGCACCCCTTCGAGCGGCGCCCGCTCCAGACCGAAGAGGTTCGGGGGCGTCATCCCGACATGATAGTGCGGGTGGAGCGCGCCTCGTTCGAAGAGGCCTCCGCCCTGGACGTCACGGAGCGCGGCCAGGGCGGCTTCGGCTCGACCGGTCGCTGACCCTGTCCTTCCCCCCCTCGATGCTCGACCGCGCCCTGATTTCCGACTAACATCAAGGGTTCGTTCCGGCCGCATCCCCGGCCGGACCTCCCACGAGACCGAGGTCGATTCCGATGGAGCTCGATCGCATCATCATCACGGGCGCCCGCCAGCACAACCTCAAGAACGTCACGGTGGAGATCCCGAAGAAGAAGCTCGTGATCCTCACCGGGGTCTCGGGCTCGGGCAAGTCCTCCCTCGCCTTCGACACCCTGTACGCGGAGGGCCAGCGCCGCTACATCGAGAGCCTCTCCGCCTACGCCCGCCAGTTCCTGGGCCAGATGGACAAGCCGGTGTACGATTCGATCCGCGGCCTCGCCCCCACGATCTCCATCGAGCAGAAGGCGGCCAGCAGCAACCCGCGCTCCACCGTCGGCACCATCACCGAGATCCACGACTACCTGCGCGTGCTGTGGGCGCGGGTGGGCCGGCTGACCTGCCACCGCTGCGGCCGACCCGTCTCCCAGCAGTCCTCCCAGCAGATCGTCCAGGAGATCGCGGGGCTGCCCGCGGGGACGAAGTTCCTGCTCCTCGCCCCCCTCGTGAAGGAGCGCAAGGGGGAGCACCGGGACGTCCTGGACGCGGTGCGCAAGTCGGGCTTCACCCGGGTGCGGGTGGACGGCATCGTCCTCTCCCTGGAGGACGAGATCCGCCTCGACAAGAAGAAGAAGCACTCGATCGACGCGGTGGTGGACCGGCTGATCGCCAAGCCCGGGATGAACCAGCGGCTGCACGACTCGGTGGAGACCGCTCTCAAGCACGGCCAGGGGACGCTGATCGTCGTCCCCGAGGGGCAGACCGAGCGGGTGCTCTCCGAGCACCGGGCCTGCCACCACTGCGGAATCTCGTTTCCGGAGCCCACTCCCCAGCTCTTCTCGTTCAACTCCCCCCAGGGAATGTGCCCGGAGTGCTCGGGCCTCGGCACCCGCATGGAGATGGATCCCGATCTGGTGGTCCCCAACCCCGACCTCTCGGTGAACGAGGGAGCCGTGAAGCCGCTGGGCGCGGTGGGGGAAGGGACGAGCTGGGGGACGGACATCGTGCGCGCGGTGGCCCGCGAGCGCGGGATCGACCTGAACAAGCCGTGGAAGGCGCTGCCCGCGGCCCACCGCAAGGTCATCCTCTTCGGCACCGGCGACGAGCGGGTGCGGATCCAGCTCAAGGGCTCCTGGGGCCAGGGCGCCTTCAAGATGCGCTACGAGGGCGCGATCAACTCGATGATGCGCCGCATGCGCGAGACCCACTCCGAGGAGATGCGCCAGTACTACCAGAAGTTCCTCAGCAGCCGCCCCTGCTCGGCCTGCGGCGGCCGCCGCATCCGCGCCGAGGCCCTGGGGGTCAAGATCGCGGGGAAGAGCATCGCCGAGGTCACGGCGCTGTCGGTGGCCGACGCCCACCCGTTCTTCGACGGCCTCGACCTCAAGGGCGCCGAGGCCAAGATCGCGACCGAGCTGCTGAAGGAGATCAGGGCCCGCCTGCGCTTCCTGCTCGACGTCGGCCTCAGCTACCTCACCCTCGACCGCCCGGCCCCCTCCCTCTCCGGGGGCGAGGGGCAGCGCATCCGCCTGGCCAGCCAGATCGGCAGCGAGCTCACCGGGGTCATCTACGTGCTGGACGAGCCCTCCATCGGCCTCCACCAGCGCGACAACAAGAAGCTCCTGGCCGCCCTCCAGCACCTGCGCGACATCGGCAACACGGTGGTGGTGGTGGAGCACGACCGCGAGGCCATGGAGGAGGCGGACTGGATCATCGACTTCGGCCCCGGGGCGGGCCGGCACGGCGGGGAGGTGGTGGCGGCGGGGACCCCGGCCGAGATCATGCGGTCGAAGAGCAGCCTGACCGGCCGCTACCTGAGCGGGGCCCTCGAGATCGAGCTGCCGGCCGAGCGGCGGAGGGGCGATGGCCGGAAAGTGCGGGTGGTGGGAGCGCGGGAGAACAACCTCAAGGAGGTGACGGTCGAGGTCCCCCTCGGCCTCTTCGTCTGCGTGACCGGGGTCTCCGGGGCGGGCAAGAGCACGCTCGTGAACCAGATCCTCTACCCGGCGGCGGCGAAGGCGCTCCACGACTCGGACCGGCCGGTGGGCGCGCACACGAAGGTGGAGGGGCTCCAGGAGATCGACAAGGTCATCGACATCGACCAGAGCCCCATCGGGCGGACCCCTCGCTCCAACCCCGCGACCTACACCAAGCTCTTCGACCTGATCCGGGACTTCTTCGCCCTCCTGCCGGAGGCGCGGATGCACGGCTACACCCCGGGCCGCTTCTCCTTCAACGTGAAGGGCGGCCGCTGCGAGGCCTGCGAGGGCGACGGGGTGAAGCGGGTGGAGATGCACTTCCTGGCCGACGTCTACGTGCCCTGCGAGGTCTGCCACGGCAAGCGCTTCAACGAGGCCACCCTCCAGGTCAAGTACAACGGCCTCTCCGTGGCGGACGTGCTGGACCTGACGGTGGACGAGGCGCTCTCGCTCTTCAAGAACCACCCACAGGTCCGGCGGGCCCTCTTGACCCTGGCCGACGTGGGGCTCGGCTACATCGCCCTCGGCCAGTCCTCCCCCACCCTCTCCGGGGGGGAGGCCCAGCGGGTGAAGCTCTCCCGCGAGCTCTCCAAGCGCTCCACCGGCCGCACCCTGTACATCCTCGACGAGCCCACGACCGGGCTGCACTTCGACGACATCAAGAAGCTCCTGGCCGTCCTCGACCGCCTGGTGGCGGGCGGCAACACGGTGGTGGTCATCGAGCACAACCTGGACGTGATCAAGACCGCGGACCACGTCATCGACATCGGGCCCGAAGGCGGCGACGCGGGCGGGCGGGTGGTGGCGACGGGCACTCCGGAGGAGGTGGCGGCCGTGAAGCAGTCCTACACGGGCCGCTTCCTGGCCGACCTCCTGCCGAAGAGCGCGCCCCGGCGAGCCGCGCGGTAGCCGCCGCCTAACGAGGGCTCAGGACCACCGGGATCTCGACGACGTAGTCCACCGGGATCTTGTTCGCGCTCGCCGCCTGGCGGATCGACTTCTCGTCGGGACCTTCGTAGATGCAGAAGGTCTTCGTCTTGTCCGCGTTGGCGTAGGAGTACACCCAGCGCACCTGCTCGCTCGCGTTGGTCTTGTTGACCTGCTTCTTGCCCTCGGCGTCGAGGCCGGCGAGCGCTCCGGGCGCGAACGTCCGCACGACCATGAAGCGCTTCATCCCCGGCTTGGGCGCGGGTACGGCCGGCGCGGCATCCACCGCCGCCGCCGGGGCGACCTTCGGGGCATCGGCCGCCCAGGTGGCGGCGGGACTGGCCAGGGCGGCCAGGACGGTCAGGACGGGCGATCGAAAACGCATGGAGAATCCTCCTCTTCCTTGACTTGACGGTTCCGAGAGTCTGCGGAGGCCCGAATCATGCCCCGAGGGGACCCCGAATTCAAGAACCCGCGCCTCGGCGCGTTTGACGCACGGTCCCTCGCCCGCTAAGGTCTGCCCGTGGCCGCGATCACCCTGCGCACCTACGTCTTCCTCGACCAGATGCAGGACCAGCTCGCGGGGTTCATCGGCACCACCGCCCGCGGCTACCTGCCGGTCGGAGGAGTCGCCGCGTACCTCATCGAGACCGCGCCCGGGCTCGTCATCAACCGCCTGACCGACGTGGCCCTCAAGGCCACCGCGGTCACTCCCGGCATCCTCGTGGTCGAGCGCTCGTTCGGCCTGCTCGAGGTGCATCACCTGGACCAGGGCCAGGTGAGGCTGGCGGGCAAGGCCGTGCTCCAGCATCTCGGCGTCACCGAGGACGACCGCCTCAAGCCGCGCGTGGTTTCCCAGGAGGTCATCCGCGGGGTGGAGCCCTACCACGCGCAGATCCTCAACAAGACGCGTTTCGGGGACATGTTGATCGGGGGGGACTCGCTCTTCATCCTGGAGGTCGAGCCCGCGGGCTACGTGGCCTTCGCGGCCAACGAAGCGCTGAAGGCCGCGCGGGTGAAGCTCATCGACGCGTCGCTGATCGGCGCCTTCGGTCGCCTCTATCTCGCGGGGCCGGAAGCCCAGGTCGACGCGGCCAGCGAGGCGGCCCGGCGGGCGATCGAGGCGATTGGAGGGCGAACAACGGAGGTTTGACGATGAAGCGCGTGTGGCTCTCGGCCGGTCTCGTGGCGGCGGCGGTCCTCGCGGTGGCGGAGCCTCCGGACCCGCCCCTCCGCATCATCGCTTTCGGAGCGCACCCCGACGACTGCGACATCCGGGCGGGCGGCACCGCGGCCCGGTGGGCAGCCCTGGGTCACCAGGTGAAGTTCGTGGCGGTGACGAACGGCGACGCCGGCCACCAGTCCGAGGGCGGGGGGGCGCTGGCGCGGCGGCGGCGGCTGGAGGCGCAAGAGGCGGGGCGCCGCCTGGGGATCGCCGAGTACGAGACCCTCGACAAC
>WNFT01001249.1_pt1 | contig 26433 bp, 20 predicted proteins | sample 5400191 | NCBI WGS metagenome assembly WNFT01 (sample SAMN13153359, study PRJNA577476) | soil metagenome | isolation source: 80 cm saprolite under Madrone tree | place: USA:California | collected 2016-06-14 | reverse complement strand
GTCGAGCACCTGCTCGCCGCGCTCGCGGGCTGCGGCATCGACAACGCGCTGATCGAGGTGGAGGGACCCGAGGTCCCCATCGCCGACGGCAGCTCGGAGCCGTTCGTGGCGCTGGTGCGGGAGGCCGGCATCCACGAGCAGCGCGCGACGCGCAGGTTCCTGATGGTGCGCAAGGGCGTGGCGGTGACCGACGGCGACAAGCTCGCCCGTCTTTCGCCGGCCCGGGGGAAGTTCACGGTCAACTACACCATCGACTTCCGCCACCCGCTGATCACCGATCAGAGCTTCCGGCTCGAGGTCAACGAGAGGTCGTTCCAGAAGGACATCGCCCGGGCGCGGACGTTTGGCTTCAAGCGCGACGTCGAGAGCCTCCACAAAGCGGGCCTCGCTCGCGGCGGCTCGCTCGAGAATGCGGTGGTGGTGGACGACTTCAACATCCTCAACCCGGAAGGGCTGCGCTTTCCGGACGAGTTCGTCCGCCACAAGATCCTCGACGCGCTCGGCGACCTGTCGCTGATCGGGATGCCCGTCATCGGTCAGTTCACCGCCGTGAAGTCGGGGCACGCCCTCAACCAGCAACTGGTGCGCAAGCTCCTCGCCGAGCACGAGGCGTGCGAGGTGGTGCAGCCGCGCGCCGCCGACGAGCTGAACGCCCTGCAAGAGAGCCTGCTTCCGGTGCTTGCGCTCGAAGAGCAGGTCGTCGCCTGACTCGGACGCCGTAGGCGGCTTTTCCTACGGGTGCTCCAGCCGACTACGTCCAGGGATGCTTGTTCAGCGAGGCCGTGGACCTGGAAGCCGCCGCGCGGCTGGTGGAGAGCGAGGCGCCGTTTACGCCGGCGGCGCTCAAGCTGCCCGCCTGATCGTGGCGCGGGTGTCAAATCGCGGAATCAAGGCGGGGGCGTCTTCGACGAGCTCAGTCCCGCCTTGCGGTGCTCCTTGAGCATGCAGCGATCCATCACCACCGTCAGCCCGGCGGCCCGGGCCCGCTCTGCGGCCGCCTCGTCGACGATGCCCTCCTGCATCCAGATGGCCGGCACGCGGAGGCGGATGGCCTCGTCGATGTGCGGACCGACCAGCGAGCTCCTGCGGAAGTGGTCGACCAGGTCGATGGCAAAGGGAATGTCCGACAAGCGCTCGTAGACCTTCTCGCCCAGGATCTCCCCACCGCCGGGCCGCACCGGGACGATCCGGTAGCCGTTCTGCTGCAGGTACATGGCCACGCTGTATGAGGGTCGGTCCGGGTCGGTCGAGAGACCCACCACCGCCACCGTCTTGACGCGCTGGAGCAGGGCCTTGATCTCGCCGGGGCTGGGGTTCTGGAACGCCAAGGGCTTCCCGCTTGTTGACGTGGGCGCCGCGCCCGCTTACGGTCCGCCGTTCGCCTCGTCTGGAGAGTGTCATGAAGAGCCGTCCTTTGCACGCCTTGGCCCTGTGCGCCGCGTCGTTCGTCGCCTGCAAGACAGGCGGGGAGCCGACCGCCGCGAAGCGGGGCATCGGGCTGGACGCGACCACCAAGGTCGCGGAAGTGGATGGAAAGACAATTAGTTACGGCGATCTCCAGAATGACAAGGAGATCGGGCCCAAGCTGCGCCAGGCGGAGGTGAAGGCGCTCACCGACCTGTACGACCAGAGGCGCGGTCTCCTCGATGAGCTGATCAGCCGCCAGCTCCTGGAGGAGGAAGCCAAGGGCAAGGGCAAGACGCTCGAGCAATGGTTCCAGACCGACTACATGAGCTCGGTTCCCGAACCCACCGACGCCGAGGCGAAGGTCTTCTACGACGAGCACAAAGCGCAGATTCCGCCGGGTCAGTCGTTCGACGACCTGAAGCCCCGGATCAAGCAGGGCGTCCGGCAGCAGAAGCTGCGCGAGGGCATGGGCAAGATGCTCGAAGACCTCAAGGCGAAGCACCATGTGCAGGTCGCGCTCGAGGCGCCGGACCTGCCGCGCGTCGAGGTGGAGGCGAAGGGCCCCTCGCGCGGGCCGGCCAACGCGCCGGTGACCATCGTCGAGTTCAGCGACTTCCAGTGCCCCTACTGCGGGCGCGAGGTCCCGGTGATCGACCGCATCCTCAAGGAGTACGACGGGAAGGTGAGGCTGGTGTTCCGGCACTACCCGCTCGACTTCCACCCGTTTGCGGGGAAAGCGGCTGAAGCGGGCGCCTGCGCGCAGGACCAGGGCAAGTTCTGGGAGCTGCACGACAAGATGTTCAGCAACCAGGGCAAGCTCGCGGTGGACGACCTGAAGGGGTACGCGAAGTCGGTGGGGATCGACGCCTCGAAGTTCGACAAGTGCCTGGACAGCGGCGAGAAGAAGGCGCTGGTCGAAGAGGACATGAAGGCGGGAAGCGCGGCGGGCGTGAGCGGGACGCCGGCCTTCTTCATCAATGGGGTGTTCATCAACGGAGCGCAGCCGTACGAGCAGATCAAGCAGACGGTGGACCGGGAGCTGAAGCGGAAGGGATAGCCGCCGGCTTTGCGGCGGCGGTTCGTTCGGGTGCATGCATGAGAATGTCCAGGTCCTTCACCCCGACCCTCAAGGAGGTGCCGGCGGATGCGCTGGTGGCCTCGCACCAGCTGCTGGTGCGCGCCGGCTACATCCGCCAGCTGTCCGCCGGCATCTACTCCATCCTGCCGCTCGGGCAGCGCTCCATCCTCAAGATCACCGAGATCGTTCGCGCGGAGATGAACGCGATCGGGGGGCAGGAGTTCTACCTGCCCGCGCTGAACCCGCGCGAGATCTGGGAGGAGTCGGGCCGCTGGACGGTGATGGGCGAGAACATGTTCCGCCTGAAGGACCGCAAGGGCGCCGATCTCTGCCTGGCGATGACGCACGAGGAGGTTTTCACGGCGCTGGCGCGCGCCGAGCTGCGCAGCTACCGGCAGCTTCCCCAGACCTGGTACCAGATCCAGACCAAGTTCCGGGACGAGCTGCGGCCGAAGAGCGGGCTCTTGCGGGTCCGGCAGTTCACGATGAAGGACAGCTATTCGTTCGATCTCGATCGGGCAGGGCTGGACAAGTCGTTCGAGGATCACCGCCAGGCGTACGTGCGCATCTTCGCGCGCTGCGGTCTGAAGACCATCCAGGTGGACGCGCACTCGGGCGCGATGGGCGGCTCGGGGTCCACCGAGTTCATGGTGCCGACCGACGCGGGCGAGGACCTGATCGCATCCTGCGAGAGCTGCGGCTACTCCGCGAACACCGAGAAGGCCGAGTCGCGCCTGGAGACGCCGGACAAGTACAAGGCGGCGGGCGAGTCGCCTCCGCTGGAGGAGTTTCCCACGCCGGGCGCGCTCACCATCGAGGCGCTGGCAGCGAAGCTGTACGGCGTCGCTGCCGACCAGCAGCTGAAGACGCTGGTCTACGTCGGCGACGACAAGCCGGTGATCGCCATCGTTCGCGGAGACGACCAGCTCAACGAGGCCAAGCTCCAGACGGCGAGCGGCGCCTCGGTGCTCCGGCCCGCGCACCCGGAGGAAATCCAGGGCTGGATGGGCGCAAAGCCCGGTTCCCTGGGCGGCGTGGGCCTGGCCGGCAAGGGGCTGCGCGTCTTCCTCGACCAGCGCCTGGTGGGACTCTCCGGGCTGGTGACGGGCGCGAACCGGGACGGGTTCCACGTCCGCAACGTCTCCGTCCCCCGCGATCTGGCGCACGCCATCGCGGCGGACCTGCGCACCGTGAGCGCCGGCGAGCCATGCCCGCGCTGCGGGCACCCGCTCGCCGTCGGCAAGGCGCTCGAGGTCGGGCACATCTTCAAGCTGGGGACCCGCTACTCCGAATCAATGGGCGCGCGTGTGCTCGACGAAGGCGGCAAGGAAGCTCCCATCGTCATGGGCAGCTACGGCATCGGGATCGAGCGGATCCTGGCCGGCGCGGTGGAGTTGCACCATGACGCGGACGGCATCCGCATGCCGATGAGCATCGCCCCGTTCCACCTCGCGCTGCTACCTCTGCAGATGCAGGACGCCGGGGTCCGGCAGGCAGGGGAGAAGCTGTACCGGGAGCTGACAGAGGCCGGCGTCGAGGTGCTGCTGGACGACCGGGACGATCGGGCGGGCGTGAAGTTCAAGGACGCCGATCTGATCGGGCTGCCGCTGCGCATCGCCGTCGGCAAGAAGGGGCTGGCCGAGGGCAAGGTCGAGTGGAAGCAGCGCGGTGCGAAGGACGTCGAGTTGATCGCGCTCGCGGACGTGGTCGGCCGCGCGCAGGCGGCGGTGCGCGACGGCGGAGGGAGGCTCGGCGGTTGAACCGGATCTGCGCGGCCCTCGACGTTCCCGATCTGGCCGCCGCGGAACGGCTCGCCTCCAGGCTCGCGGGACACGTCGGCCTGTTCAAGGTCGGTCTGGAGCTCTTCGTCGCCCACGGCGGCGCGGCCGTGGATGCGGTGCGCAAGTTCGGCGCCCCGATCTTCCTCGATCTGAAGCTCCACGACATCCCGCAGACGGTGGAGGGCGCCGCCCGGGGCGTCGCAGCCCTGGGCGTCGAGTACCTCACCGTTCACGCGAGCGGCGGACCGGAGATGATCCGCGCGGCCCGACGCGCGCTGCCACGGACCCGGCTCCTCGCGGTCACGGCGTTGACCTCACTCGGACCGAAGGATCTCGAGGCCATCGGTCTCGCGCGGGATGCGGTGTCCCGGCTGGCCAGGCTGGCCATCGCCGCCGGGGCGGACGGAGTGGTGTGCTCGCCGCAGGAGGTCGCGGCGCTGCGCGCCGAGTTGGGCCCGGCGCCGCTCCTGGTGGTGCCGGGGATCCGCCCCACCGGCGCCGCCAGCGGCGACCAACGCCGCACCGGGACCCCGGCGGAAGCCATCCGCGCCGGAGCCTCGATCCTGGTGGTCGGCAGGCCGCTGCGCGACGCCACGGGGCGGCGCGGACTGCGCGACGTATGCTTTCTGATGCGTCGGCGCGAGGGCCACGCACCCCGTCGGCTATCTGCGCGCGTCTCACCGAGTCGACACAGCGCACGCCGCGCCCCGCGTTGATCGGCTGAGTGAGGGAAGCAACGGACACAGACCACAAACGCTCTCGCGCGACACTCGCTCGCACCATCAGGTCGTGTCGCGCGTGCAGCCGGCGGCGCACAGGTGGGGCGAGGCAAGTTCAAAAAACCGCTCGACGGGAGCTGTTTGCAAGTCACGCGGCATGCGCGCGGTTTTTTGCATGTCCGCAGCCGCAGCCCCACCTGCGCGCCGGCGGCGTCACAGCGCCGCAAAACATGAGGACCGCGGCTAGCGCACGGCTAGCGGCGATCGCGGTACTTCTGATCCAGTCGGCGCCGCTGTTCTTCCGCCTGGAGAGGACTGGCGCCGGCCTGCGTCGACAGCTCGCCGAGCATCTTTCGTGCCGCCGCGTCCGGACCGGATGGCTCCACCCGGCCCCTGGACCGGTGGAGCTGGACGTCCCAGGAAACCTTGTAGCGCTGCGCCCACTCCTGGAGCTGCTGCACGGTGAAGAGAGCGTCCGCGTAGGCCATGACGGCGTCGTCCTTCGGATCCACCTCGCGGAACTTCCCGGGCTCGGTCTCGTACTCGCCGAGATAGAGCCGGGCCTCGCCGAACAGGTACTTGGCCTTTCCGTCGCCGATCGGTCCGCCGGCGGCGTGCACGTGGTTGGGCTCGCTCCAGGCAGGCCGCCGCCGGGCGTCGCCGACGGCTTCCGCGGCGATCTGCCGCGCGGCGGCGTCGGGCACCTTGCTCCGGCTGCGGTAAGCGATTGCCTGAGGATCGTCGTGCAGCGTGGGCGGACGGGAGCACGCAGCCGCCGCGAGCAGGATGGCGCAGCTTCGCATCGCTCGACGCTCGCACGGCCAAGGCCTTCGGATCAACGTTACCTTCCTGGGCGCGGCTGCAGGCGGGAGAGCGGACCGCTGAAGGTGAAGACGTAGCTGCCGTCTGGTTGCCGGGCGTTCTGGGCCAGGCCGATCATGCCCTTGATCATCGCGTTCTCGTTCAACCACCGATCGCCGGGCCGGAACCGGAGGTGCAAGTCTGCTTGCGAGAGCGAGAGGAGCGGGCGCAGGTTGACGTTCCCGTCCAGGTCGGCCTCGATGTCCCCGCCGCGCGCCTGGGCCTTGGCGACGCTCGCGATGCCTTTCTCCACCGTCACCGAGCCGTCCACGCGCCCGAGCGCGGTGCGCGGCAGGGAGAAACCCATCGCGGTTCCCCCCGACAGCGCTCCGTCCTCGAGCGAGAGCGTGAGGGCGCCGCGGGCGATCTCGACCGGGACCAGAGCGGGCAGATCGGCCTTCAGGCGCATCTTGCCGCTCGCGGTCACGCCGGCGATGTCTTGGAGCGGCAGCGCCGAAAGGTCGAGGTCGCTGGCGTCGATGCGGAAGGAGGAAACGCCGGGTTGGCGCGGATCGTTGCTGAGCGCGATGTGTCCCCGCGCCGTTCCCCCGTAGCCTTGCAGGGAGAACCCGAACGAGGTCCGGCGCAGGATCAGCGCAAGGATGTCGGGGCTGACCACGGCGCGGTCGAAACGAAACTCCGGCCACGGCTCCGCCCCCGGCGCCGGCACGATCCGCACCCGGACGTCGCGCGCCCGCACCGCGGCCAGGCCGCCCGCGCCTGCGCTCCCGATCTTCACCTCCGCGCCCGCGCGCTGCGCCTCGATCTCGATCCGCCGCGCGAGCAGGTCATAGGGAAACGTCAGCACCAGGAACACGAAGAAAGCGAGCACGCCCCCCGCCGGCAGCAGCAGCCGCCGCAGAACAGGGTGGCGGGTGAGGAAGGCGATCTCGGGCGCCATCAGGACCCCTGCCAGGCGCTCACCGTGAGGGAGACATCCAGCATGTCCTTGTTCTCGAACGACTTGCGCAGGCGCAGCCGGCGCACCCGCACCAGGCCTGGGCTACGCTCGATGTCGCTGAGGAGCTTGACCAGCTTGTCGAGCGGCACCTTTCCAAGATTCACCTCGACCGACATCTCTCGCGGGCGGCCGTTCTGTCCTCCCGCCACCACGCCGCGATCGCTCATTCCTCCAACGTCGACGCCGTCGTTGCGGGCGGTGGTGTCCACGAACGTCATTAGCGCGGGAGGGCTCTGCCGGAGCCTCGCCTCCAGAAGTTGCCGCTCCTGCTCCTGCGCGCCGTACCCCGCGGACAGCCGTGAGATCTTCTCGAAGTCGGCCCGCTTTTCCTCCAGCGCGTCCTCAGCCCGCCCGATCGCGGAAGAGAAGCTCGCGTAGCCGATCAGCACGATGAACAGCAGCACGGCGCCCGCGGCCAGCAGGATCATGCGCCGCTCGCGGGGCGAGGCCGCAGCGAGCCAGACCTGGGCGTCGGCCCACCAGGCGCGGATCTGTTCCATCATGCGCCTCCCGCTGTTTCGCCCGAGCAGGTGTAGGCAAAGTCGAACGCGAACGTCACCTTGTTGCTGCCGTCGCGGGCCTTGTCCGTCTTGGGTTGCTTGATCTCCCCAAAGCACTTGTCCTTGCGCAGCGCCGATACGATCTCGTCGACCTTGCCGAAGCTCTCCGCCGTTCCCCGGACGCGGACGGCCGTGGTGGTCACTTCCACGTCCTCGAGCAGGGGCATCGATCCTTCGGGCATGTACGCGACCAGCTCAGCGAGCACGTCCGCCGCCGAAACGCGCGGAATCCCGGCGGCGCGGGAGCGGCCGCCCGAGAGCTGTGCGATGGCCTGGCGATAGTCCGTCAAGCAGCTGCCGAGGATCCGGCGGGTTGCGCTGCACACCGCTTCGTCATAGGCGGCGGCCTGGCGCCGCAGCGAGGACAGGCGCGCCACGCCGAGCACCAGCCCGAGGACCAGCAGCAGCGCCGCCGCCACCCCGAACCGCAGCAGCCGGCCGCGCACCTGCGAGAGGTCCTGCGTGAACGCGAACTCGCCCTTGCGGAAGTTGATGCGGCCTCGCGGCAGCTGGGCCCGGAGGGCCAGCCCGAGGGCGAGGGCGTCCGCGGGTCCCCCGGCAGGGAGCGCGATCGGCTCGGCCGGCAGCTGCGTTTCCGCGCCGAGCCGCTCGGCCGCCTCGGGGAGATTGGCGACCGCCCCCGAGAGCAGCAGGCGCTGCGGCGTGACCTTGCGCGCGCGCAGCGAGATCTTCAGATCGCGGATCAGCGTGGAAAGCAGCCGCGCCCGGGCGGCGGCGTCGGTGGACGCCGCGTCCCAGGACTGCGCGTTGGCCGTCGCCATTGCTCGCGCGAGGATCGGACGCCCGGCATCGAGCAGGGCGAGATCGGCGCGATCGGGTCCTGCCTCCAGAAGGGCGGCGGTGAGCGGCGGCGCTCCGTCGGGGATGAGCACGCCGCGCTCCCCGAGCGACGCCAGCGCGAGCGGCGCAAGCGTCACCACGCGGGGGTCCAGGCCGGAGGCCGCGAGGACGTCGAGGTGATCGCGCAGGACCGTCTTCTGCACCACTCCGATCAGCACTTCGCTCTTGCCACCCGCCTGCCCGAGGATCGTCCAGTCCCAGACCACGTCGGACATGTCGAACGGGATCGCGCCTTCGACCTCGGCCGGAAGCACCCGCTCGATGCGCTTGGCGTCGGTGAACGGGATGGTGAGTAGATAGGTCGCCACCGAGGCGTCGGGCAGCGCGACGGCCACCGAGTCGTCCGGCCCGAGCGGCGGATTGAGCTCGAGGGCCGCGAGCGCCGCCTGCAACCGCTCGGCGGGCGTCCCCTCGGCGGGCAACGGCACGGACCGCACTTCCTGGATGGCGAAGCCGCGAAAGCCGCTCTGCAGCGTCGCTACCCGCAGCGCATCGTGCGCCTGGTCCAGCCCCACGTTCCGGTGCATCAGTCTTCCTTCCAGTACAGCATCTTGCCCAGCGCGTCGTCGTAGCGGAGCACCGCGGTGACCTGCTTCTCGATCCGGCCCACGCGCCCCGTCGCGGTGATGCGGAAGGTGTCGCTGGTGGAACCGAACAGATTGGAGGCCTTGCCGCCCTGGCGGGCGTCGATCTCGGGCCGCAACTGGATGCGGTTGCTCACCAGGATCGAGACGAAGTCGTCGGCGGACATGCCGAAGAACGAGAACATCTTCCGGAGCTGGATCTCCTGCAGGATGGTCTTGAGCAGGCGGGGATCCCGCAGCGACGGGTCGTTGGGGTTGGCCGCGGCGATCAGGATGTTGGTCAGCATCTGCTGCGGATCGTCGGTATTGACGTTGAGGTTGGTGTTGATGTCCGGCCAGATCGTCAGGCGATCGCCGAACGCGGCCATGAAGCGATCGTTCACCCCCCGGACCATGTACAGCTCCTCCAGGCTGTCGAATCGCCCGTTCTTCGCCTTGTAGCGCGGCTCGTAGCGCGAATAGGCGGAATTCTCGTCGCCGAAGCCGTTGACGAACGGCCGCTGCGGGTTGCTGGGGTCGAAGGCGGTGCCGGTCTCGTCGATGTCGATCCAGTCCTTCATCGCCAGGAGCACGTCGTCGCGGCGCACGCGATCGCGATTCGCGTCCTCTTCGTCGAAGATGAAGTCGTACTTCGGGTCCGCCATCATGGCCCGCAATTGCGTCAAGGTCGACACGGCGCGCGCGCCCAGGTCGTCGAGCCGTTGCACGTTGATCCGGCTGTTCTCGTCGACGATCTTGGCTTGGAAGCTCCCGTCGAAGCCGCCGAACGCGTGCGTCACAGAGGCCCTCTCGCCCGGCCGCGCGGGAAACGCCGCAGCATCGGTCCGGATGCCTTCGAGCCCCTCGATGCGACCGGAGAGGAGGGCGCTGAAGGCGTTGGACTCGATGGGGACTACCTGCCAGAGGCGGATGCCGAGGTTGTTCGGGGCCGGCGCCGCCTGGCCGGCGCCCGGGCGCGGCGGCGGCCGCGATCCTCCAGTGAGGCCCCCCAGCGCCGATCCGAGCTGTCCGCCCAACTGGTCGACCTGCTTCTGGAAGTGCAGCAGCAGGCGCGAGACGTTGACGGCCGACCTGGCCAGGTACTCCGCGCGGGTCTCGTCACGAAGGTTCTCCGCCAGCTTCAGCGAGACGCGGGAGCTGTAGCTGAAGTCCACCCCGATGGCGGTGAGGATGGCGATGGTGGTGAGCACCAGGATCAGGGCGACGCCTCGGTGCTGGACTGGAGCGGAGCGCATGATCAGAAGTCCAGGGGCGACGTGAGCAGCAGGCGCGACTGGGTGGACCAGGTCCGCTCCTTGCCCTGCTCGTCCATGACGGTGATGGCGACGCGCACCCGGGGAGGCACCAGGGTGCCGCCGGTCCGCTGGGGGGAGTTGGAGTCCCACTCGTCGCGCCATTCGCGATCCCGGGGATCCCACGCTTGCACGGTGAAGCGGAGCACGTCCTCGGCCAGCACCGCCTTGGCACCTCCGCGATCGGGCTCCTCGTCGATCTGCGCCTTGACGCGGCGGAACAGCGAGGTCCTTCCCGCATCGTCGCGCTCGAGGCGATATTCGAACACCGCCTGGTCGGACTCCTTCGCGTCCACGTGCAGCCGCTGGTGCGCGAAGGAGGTGACGGTCAGGACGGCCTCCCTCCTGCCGTCCTTGAGGCGGAAGAACGTCGGGCGCTCGCGGAACCGCTTGCGGTCGTAATGCTCCGAGAGGAAGGTCATGGAAACTTCGCGCGTGATGCGGTCGAGCGCGCCGCGCACGGTCTGGTCGCGATCCTCCGCCGTCTCCACCCGCTGCTTCAGATCGTACGCGCTGTCGAAGCTCTTGTAGGTGAGCGTCCCAATCAGGGCGAGCACGGCCACCGCGATCATCACCTCCAGCAGCGTGAACCCCCGCCGGATCATGGTTGCGTCCCTGGCCGGGGATTGCCCTGCAGACCCGGCGGGACCTGAGGCGCGGGCGTGGTCTGGGCCTGGCCCACGCTCTCGGGGAGGATGACCACGATCTGGGAGGCTGAAACTGTGCGCCGTTCCTTTCCGTCGGGCCAGCTCACCGTCAGGCGGATCTCCCGCACGCTCTTCTTCAGGGTCTCGATGAACGTCTTCGCCTGGGTCTGCATCATGCCGCCCAGCGGCCCGGCGAGCAGGGCCGCGGAGGCGCCACCCCCCGGGATGGAAGCTGCGCCCTGGCCGCCGAGGAGCATGCCGGCGATCGCGCCGGCGCCGCCCCCGGCCTGGGTGCCCTGGCCCTGCGTGCCACCACCGACGAGGTTGAGGAGCTGCGCCGGATCGAGCTGTACGTCGGGCTTCAGGACCTCCGCGCTCCAGGCGTACTCGGCGGCGCCATCGTCCGAGAAGTCGCCGTGCTTCTCGTCGTTGAAATCGGAGAAGCCGTTCTTCTGCAGCTCGTCCTCGACGTCGAGCATCTTGCCGCGCAAGAGCAGCGCCGCCTGCGTCGCGCGCCGCCCGTAGGCGTGCATCGCCACGGCCCCCCCGTTCAGGCTGGAGATGGCCACCAAGCCCACCGCCAGGATGGCCAGCGAGATCATCACTTCGAGCAGCGTAAATCCGCGCTTCATCGCCGCTGCCCTGGCGCGTCCGCGCGGTCGGCGACGATCCTCACCCGACCCGTGAGCGGCGAGACGATCAGCGAGTAGACGTCGTCTCCCTGCGCGAGGTGGACGGACGCTTCCTCGGTGAGGCCGCTCGACCAGAAGTAGAGGAACGACTTCCCGGTGGTGTAGCGCTCGGGCTGGTGCTGCACCCAGATGTCGGTGAACTTGACCGAGCCGCCCAGGTCCGTCCTGGGAACGTCGGCGGAGGGGGCGAATGCGCTCTTCTGCGCGATCTCGAGCTTCGCGCGCTCTTCTTCCGACAGCCCTTCACGGGCCTGCAGCAGCTCCTCCCGGTCCGGGACCCGCGCGCCGCCCTGCGATCGCTCTCCCTCGCGCGAGAGGCGCACGTTGGTCTTGGCGCACTCCGACCAGTAGGCGTCCGCATCCAGGTCGAAGACCAGGCGGCAGGTGTGACCGCCGATCGCCGCGCTGCCGTAGAGCGATCGGACCGCGCCGGCGAGCTGCCCGCTCTTCTGCCGGAGCTGCGCGCGCGTGACCGCGGACAAGGCGGGGACGGCGACGGCGAGCATCAGGGCCGCCACCGCCAGGGCGACTCCGATTTCGATCAGCGTCATGCCGCTGTCGCGCCGCTCCCGCATCCGGACCGCTACTTCCCCGCCGTGGAAGGCCCGCCGCCCTCGCCGCCGTGGACGGTGATGTCGTCGCCGCCGCCCTGCGCCTTGTCCGGCCCGTAGGAATAGACGTCGAAGCCGTCTCCGCTCCGGACGTATGCGTAGTCGATGCCCCAGGGATCCTTGTGCATCTCCTTGAGATACTTGGGCACCAGCTGCTGGGCTCCGTCCGGCCACTGCCCGGTCTCCACGTGGTAGAGGTCCACGGCGTTCGAAATCGCCGCCAGGTCCAGCCGTGCGGTGCGGATCTGCGCCTCCTTGAGGCGCTGGAAGACGTTGAAGCCGATGGCGCCGGCGATCAGGCCGAGGATCACCAGCACCACCATGATCTCGATCAGCGTCATGCCGCGCGCGGCGGCCTTGCCGGCCTTTCTCAAATGTTTTGCAAACATGTGCGAGTCCTCTACTGGGGGATGAAGGTGTTCAGCTGCATGATCGGCATCAGGATCGAGAACACGATGAAGGCGACCCCGCCGCCCATCGCGACGATCATCACCGGCTCGAGCAGCGAGGTGAGCGCGCCGATGCGCATCTCCACCTGCGCCTCGTAGCTCTTGGCCACGTTCTGCAGCATCTCCTCGAGCTGTCCGCTCCGCTCGCCGATGGCGATCATGTGGTAGACGAGCGGCGGGAACTGGCCCGACCTCTTGAGCGGCGCGGCGATGGACTCGCCCTCCCGGATGGAGTCGCGCGCCTTCTCGATCACGTCCGCCAGCAGCGTGTTGCTGACGATGTTCTTGACGATGTCCATCGCCGTGAGCAGCGGCACGCCGCTGGCCAGCAGCGTGGCCAGCGTCTTGGCGAAGCGGGACAGGGCGAGCATCCGCACCAGCTCGCCGAATACCGGGGCCCGGAGCTGGGTGCGGTCCCACCAGGCGCGGCCGCGGGGCGTCTTCACCCAGCGGCGGACGCCGAACACCAGCGCCGGCAGGAGGGCCAGCACCAGGTACCAGTAGTCGCGCGCGAACGAGGAGACGGCGATGAGGATGCGCGTGGTCCAGGGCAGCGCCACGTTCATGTCCTCGAAGATCTTGGTGACCTTCGGGATCACCACCACGAACAGGATGCCGACGATGGCGATCCCGACCACCACCATGATGGCCGGATAGAGCATCGCGCCGATGATCTTGTTCCGCAGCTGCGCCTGGGACTCGGTCAGGTCGGCGAGGCGCACCAGGACCACGTCGAGGGCGCCGGAGCTTTCGCCGGCGCGGATCATGTTGACGTAGAGGGCGGAGAAGACCTTGGGGTGCTCGCCCAGCGCGTCGGCCAGGGACGAGCCCTCGTTCACCTTCTGCTTCACGGCGCCCATGATTCGCTTCAGCCGAGGCTGCTCGACCTGGTCGACCAGCGCGGTGAGCGCCTCGACCAGCGGGATCCCCGCCGCAATCAAGGTCGCCAGCTGCCGGGTGGCGATGGCCAGGTCCTGGGAGGAGACCCCGCTGAAGCCCAGCATCGCGCCGACGTCCACCTCGCGCCCGAGCCCGGTCTTCTCCTCGCCGGCCACGGCGCCGGCCTCCGCTGCGCGCGCGTCGGTGAGATACACGCCGTCCTTGCGCAGGATCTGGCGCAGGACCTTGCTGCTCTCCGCATCGCGGATGCCGCGGACGTTCTTGCCGGCCTCGGTGAGGCCCGTGTACTCGAACACCGGCATCAGGCCACGTCTTCCTGCGTGACGCTGAGGACCTCGGCGACGCTGGTGATGCCGCGCACGACCTTGCGCGCGCCGTCGTCCATCAGCGTGAGCATGCCCTTGTTGACCGCCGTCCGCTTGATGGTCCCGCTGTCCACGTTCTTGAGGGTGAGCGCGCGGACTTCGTCGTCCATCAGCATCATCTCGTAGATTCCGGAGCGGCCGTGGTACCCGGTCTGGTTGCACTGCTCGCAGCCGGCGGGCTTGTAGAGCATGCCTCCGCTCCCTTCGCGCACCTCGTCGGGCGTGAGCCCGATCTCCTTCAGCTCCTCCGGGGTGGGGAGGTAGGGCGTCCGGCAATCCTTGCAGAGGACGCGGACCAGGCGCTGCGCCAGCACGCCCATCAGCGAGGAGGCGACCAGGAACGGCTCCACGCCCATGTCCACCAGTCGGGTGACCGCGCCGGCGGCGTCGTTGGTGTGAACCGTGGAGAAGACCAGGTGGCCGGTGAGCGACGCCTGGATGGCGATCTCCGCCGTCTCCAGGTCGCGGATCTCGCCGACCATGATCACGTCCGGGTCCTGGCGGAGGAAGCTGCGCAGCCCGTTGGCGAAGGTCAGCTCGATCTTTGGGTTGACCGCCGTCTGCGAGATTCCCTTGAGCTGGTACTCGACCGGGTCCTCGATGGTCATGATGTTGAGATCGGGCCGGTTGATCTTGCTCAGCGCGGCGTAGAGCGTGGTGGTCTTGCCGGAGCCGGTGGGACCGGTGACCAGGATGATCCCGTGCGACTTGTGGATGAGCGACTCCATGATCTGGAGTTGCGCCTTGTCCATGCCGATCTCCACCAGGTCGAGCAGCACGGTGTTCTTGTCGAGGAGGCGCATCACCACGCGCTCGCCGTACACCGTGGGGGTGGTGGAGAGGCGGATGTCGATGTCGCGGCCGGCGAGCTTCACCCGGATGCGGCCGTCCTGCGGCAGCCGCTTCTCGGCGATGTTCAGGCCGCCCATGATCTTCACGCGCGAGATGATGGAGTTCTGGAAGCGCTTGGGCGGGCGGATCACCTCCTGCAGCACGCCGTCCACCCGGAACCGCACGCAGATGTCCTTCTCCTGCGGCTCGATGTGGATGTCGCTGGCGCGCTCCTTGGCGGCGCGGAAGAGGAGCGAGTTGACCAGGCGGATGATCGGCGCTTCGTCGCTGGAGTCGAGGAGATCCTGCGGCTCCTCCAGCTCGTGCGCGACAGTGTCGAGGTCGCCGGCCTCCATGTCGCCGACCAGCTGCTCGGCCTCGTTCTTCGCCCGGTCGTAGACCGAGTTGATACAGTCCAGGATCGACTGGGTGGGGACCAGCACCGGGGCGACCGAGGCGCAGAGCAGCAGGCGCAGGCAGTCCATGGCCCCCGTGTCCAGCGGGTCGGCGACAGCCGCCACCACGTGGTCGCCGTCCATCCGCAAGGGCAGCAGGCGCGCCTGCTTGGCGAAGTTGATCGGGACCTTGGACACCAGCTCCTGCGACACCTCGTCCGTGCCCACCCGCATCTGGTAGGGAAGCTCGAGCTGGGCCGCGAGCGCCTTGAGCACCTGCTCCTCGGAGCAGGCCTTGAGCGACACCAGCACCTCGCCGAGCCGCCCGCCGCGTTCCGCCTGCGCCGCAAGCGCCTCGTCGAGCTTCTCGCGGGTGACGGCGGCGTGCGCGAGCAGGATCTCGCCGATCGGCAGCCCCGCAAGACTCCGCACCGCGCCCTTGCGGGCGGGCGCATCGAGGATGGCGATCGACCGCGGGTCCATGAGTGTCACTCTCCCGGATTGGGCTTGGATTCTTCGGGCGGGGGAGGCGCCGGTTGCGCCGGCTGCTGCGTGCCCGGCGCGGGCTCCTCCGCTGGCTCGAGCGGTAGGGGAGCGGGCGAGGGCACAGGCCTCGCCGTATCGCCCTTGTCCATCTGCGGCGGAGCATAACGCTGGGCCGGGCGGATCACACGCTCGTCTTCGCCGCCCGGTCCGCCGTTCTCGTAGCGGTTGAGCTCCTGCTGCGTACCCCGCCGCACCCGCGAGAGCGGGCCCGGCTTGCGGTCGTAGTCGATCGCGCCTTCGGAGATGATGTCTTCGCCGTAGAAGCGCTTCACGAACTCGGCGCGCTCGGCCATCTTGCGCTCGAAGATGCGCCGGTAGTCGGCCTGATCGCGAATGATGTAGGGCGTGAGGAACAAGAGGAGGTTGGTCTTCGTCTTCTTCGAGGTCTCGTTCCGGAACAGCCACCCGAGCACGGGGAGCGATCCCAGCACCGGCACCTTCTTCACCCCGCGGATGGTGCGCTCCTGGATCAGGCCGCCGATCACCACCGTCTCCTGGTCCTTGGCCACCACCGTCGTCTTGGCGGAGCGCTTGGCCGTGGTGGGCCCGAGCACCGGATCGTTGCTGGCGATCTCCTCGGTCTGCTCGTCCACGTCGAGGCGCACGTAGTCGCTCTCGTTGATCTGCGGCTTGATCCGCAGCCGGAGCTCGACGTTCTGCCGCTGGATGGGCGCGAAGAGCGATCCAATCCCGCCCAGGCCCACCAGCGAGCCCGTGAGCGCCCCGGCCGCCGTGCCCCCGGTGGTGCCCGTGGCGGCGCCCGACGTCAGCGCGGAGAGCCCGCCGGGCGCGTACCCGGCCTGGAAGGGCACGTTCTGCCCCACGGTGATCTCGCCCTCCGTGTTGTCGGTCATGATCACGTGCGGGGTGCTGATCACGTTCACGTCGCTCGAGCTCTGCAGCGCGTTGAGCAGGATGGCGAACGAAGGCAGCGTGATGTTCAGGCCCGGAACGGTGATGGGCGGCCCCTGCAAGCCGGCGAGGAACCCGCCCAGGCTTCCCAGGGAAGCGAGGCCGCCCAGGGAGTTGAGTCCGCCCATCTCGCTCCCGACCACCACCGGCGCGTCTCCACGCGCCCCTCCGAAATTGACGTCCTTGATGATGGTCCCGCCGTGCATGGAGACGCCGATGTTGAGATCGCTTTCCAGGTCGACTTCCATGATCACTGCCTCGACGAAGACCTGGCGCCGGCGGATGTCGAGCCGCTGCACCACCTTCAACAGATTGCGGTAGTCCGACTGCGAGGCGATCACCACCAGCGAGTTGGTGTTCTTGTCGGCGGTGATCTTCACCTCCCCGCTGAAGAGGTCCGCGCTGACCGGGCCGGCGGCAGCGGCTGGGGGCGGGGCCGGCATGCCCGGAGGCCGCGCGCCGCCGGTGCCGGTTCCGGTGGTGTGCCTGGCGCCCTGCGCCAGCGCCTGCAGCGTCGAGGCCACGTCCTCCGCCTTGGCGTTCTCCAGGTAGTAGACGTGAACGCCGCCCTCGCCGGCGGGGACGTCGAGCTGGCGGATCAGCTCCATCACGCGCGAGAACGAACGCGCCCCGGCGATCACGATCAGCTTGTTGGTCCGCTCCTCGGGGATGATCTTTCCGATCTGGACCGGGCCCGCCGCGATATTCGGCTGGCCGGGCTGGGGCATCGGGAGCGGCTGCCCGGGTTGCACGATGGGCTCGGCGACGCCCAGCTGTCGGGGCACACCGCCCCTGGGGCTCGGGGCCTGAGCCTGGAAGATCTCGGTCAGCTTCTGCGCCAGCTCCTGCGCTCCCGCGTAATGCACCGGAACGATGTGGATCTCTTCGGAGCCGCCGGGTTGATCGAGCTGCTCGATCAGCTTCTCCAGCCGGCGCATGTTCAGCCCGAGATCGCTGATCACCAGCGTGTCGGGCGGGAAGATCTGGAAGTCGGAGTCGCGCGACGTGAACTGGTTGAGCACGTTGCGCATCTGGTCCGCTTCGACGTAGCGGAGCTTGAAGAGCTTGGTCACCATCTGCTCGGTGGGCGGCGGCTCCTGCCCCTTCTCGAGAAAGATGGGAATGTTGGCGCGCGAGGACTGCTTCTTCTCCACCAGCTTCCAGTACTTGCCGACCGGGTACACGGCCCAGTTGTTCGCATCCAGCGCGGCGACGAAGACGTTCCAGACGTCGTCCGCGGGAATGGGCGAGTTGGAGAGGATGGTGATCTTCCCCGACACGCGCTCCGGGAGGATGAAGTTGCGCTGCGTGAACTGGCTGACGAACTGGATCACCTCGGTGAGATCGCGCTTGTCGAACGACATCACCACCGTGCGCGCGCCGGTGAGGATGTCTTTCTTGTCCACCGGCGGGGTGGCGGGCGGCTGTGTCGCGCGCGTCGCGGCGGGCGCGGGCTGGCCCGGCGCCGACGGCTCTGCTTGCCCTTCCGCGGTTGGCCGCGGAGCCGGCTGCGGGGTGGGTGACCGCGGCGGCTGCAGCGGGCCAGGGCGGCGAGGCGGCTGCGGCGCCTGCTGCTGGGCGCGCGACGGCTGCGCGGCGAGGAGCGCCGCCAGAAGCGGGAGCAGGGAAGCCCAGCGCACCTGGTGCACGAAATTCTCCCGAGTCATTCGATGGAGTAGGACTTGCGCAAGGCCTCGCCGCGGCGCTCGAGCTCGATCTCGATCCGGCTGGCGTCGCGCAACTTCTGGTAGATCTCCAGCGCCTTGTCCGGGCTGTTCATCTCGTAACCGTTGATGCGCCGGATCACGTCGCCGTTCTGCACGCCGATCTTCGCATAGAGCGAGTCCGGCACGATGGAGAAGAGCTTGAAGCCGTTCGCCACGCCGTTCTTGAACGAGGGGACGATACGGGCTTTGGTGGCGAGGTCGGAGAGGTTGGTCAGCGCATTGTTGATTTCACTGCGCGCGACCACGTACTGGTTCTCGGAGAGCTGCTTCACGCCTTCGCCGCCGCCACCCTGGGCTACGCCGACCGGCTGGGGCAGGGGCACCACGCCCAGGTTGGGCGGAGCAGCCGCGCTGTTGTCGATGTACTCGTTGACGCCCGAGTTGTCGATCAGCACGCGATCCTTCTCGATCCCGTAGATGCGGGCGCCCTGGTACTTGTCCCCGATGGTGTAGACCTGCGTCTCGTTCAGGTCCGGATTGATGAGCTGGCAGAGCGAGTACTGGCGGGGCTCCGCGATGGCCGTCCCCGCCAGCGAACCGTGCAGCGACGATCGCACCGGGACCGGGTTCCATCCCGCCCGCTGCGGTTGCGCCTTCTCCTCGCCGGGCTGGGGGGGCTTGGGCAACGGGACATCGAACAGCTTCGCGACCTTGTCGGCATCGAGCTCCACGCGCTGCGGCTGCCCCGAAGCCTGTGGGGCCGCGATGGCCTGCTGCACCAGCGCAGGCTTCGGCGCGATGGCGGCCGCGGCGATGGTGTTCACCGTGCGTGCCGCCAGATAGGCGCCGATCACCACGGCGACCGCATCGACGGCCCACGAGTAGCGCTGGAGAACCATCTCCATGCAACAATGGAGCAGCAAGGCTCATGCCAGCGAATTCCTTGTTGGATTCCGGGGGCCGGGACGGGAGGAAGGCGGGCGAGCGACAAGCTGACAAGGCCGGTTGCGCGCCCGGTGACATTTTGTCAGCCCGGGACCTGGTCCTTCTCGCGATCGAGCTTCCGGTAGATGGTCCGCGCCGCGATGCCGAGGAGCTGCGCGGCGAGGTTCTTGTCGCCCTTCGTCTGGCGCAGCGTCTCGCGGATGACCCGCAGCTCGATCTCCTCCATGGTGGTGCCGAGCGGCACCGCGAGCGTGCGTCCCTCGAGCGCCGCGCCGAGGCCGGCGGCGCGCGCGGCCCCTCCGCTGCGGACCGATTCCGGCAGGTCGTCCGCGTCGATCTCCGCCCCGCGGGAGAGGACCACCGCGCGCTCGATGGCGTGCTCCAGCTCGCGGACGTTTCCCGGCCAGGGATACGCCTCCAGCGCGGCGAAAGCGGCCCGGGTGAGCCCACCCATCGGCTTGCCGTTCTTCGCCGCATACCTGCCGACGAAGTGCTCGGCGAGCAACGGGATGTCTTCGACCCGATCGCGCAAGGGGGGGAGGACCACCTGGATCACGTTCAGGCGGTAGTAGAGGTCCTCCCGGAATTTTCCCTCGCGCACGCGCGCGGAAAGGGCCTGGTTGGTGGCCGCGACCACGCGGCAGTCCACCTTCACCGTCCCGCTGCCCCCCAGGCGCTCGATCTCGCCTTCCTGAAGGAAGCGGAGGAGCTTGACCTGGACGGCGGGCGTCAGCTCTCCGACCTCGTCCAGGAACAGCGTGCCTCCCAACGCGCGCTCGACCCGGCCTTCCTTCCTCTGCACCGCGCCGGTGAAGGCCCCCCGCTCGTAACCGAACAGCTCGCTCTCCAGGATCGTCTCGGGAATCGCCGCGCAGTTGATGGGAACGAACGGCCCCTGCGCGCGCGGCGAATGCTCATGCAGCGCGCGCGCGAACAGCTCCTTTCCAGTGCCGCTCTCGCCCAGCAGCAGCACGGTGGCGGAGGAGGGCGCCGCCTGCCGGATGATGTCCAGGGTGGCCCGCAGCGACGGGCTCTGGCCCACGATGGGCTGCTCGGCTCCCGCCAGCCGCGCGCGGAGCTCCTTGTTCTCCAGCACCAGCCGCCGCTTCTCGATCGCCTGCTGCACGCTCTTGAGCACCGCGTGCCGCTTGAGCGGCTTGGTGAGGAAGTCATAGGCGCCGTCCTTCATCGCCGCGACGGCCGCCTCCACCGTCCCGTACGCGGTCATCAGGACCACTTCCGCGTCGGGCGCGACGGCGCGCACGGCTCGGAGCAGCTCCTGCCCGCTCATGGACGGCATCATCAGATCGGTGAGCACCACGTCAACGGCCTGCGCGCGCAGGCTTTCCACCGCTTCCTCTCCGCTGCGGGCGAGGAGGATGCGATACCCCTCGCGCGCGAAGATCCGGTCGAGCGAGTCGAGGTTTGCCTGTTCGTCGTCGACGACGAGGATGGTGCCGCGGCTCTCCACGCGAGGATTATATCAGCGGCTACCCCTCGAAGAGCGCGATCACGAACTGGTGCGCGTCGAACTCCTTGAGGTCCGACACCTTCTCGCCCAGGCCCACGTACCGGACCGGGATCTTGAGGGCATCGCAGATGCCGATGATCACGCCGCCCTTGGCCGTGCCGTCCAGCTTGGTGAGGACGAACCCGGTGACCCCGAGCGCCTCGTGGAACTGCCGCGCCTGCTGGATCGCGTTCTGGCCGGTGGTCGCGTCCACCACCAGCAGCACCTCGTGCGGCGCGCCCTCCTGCGCCTTGGCGAGAGTGCGCTTCAGCCGCTTCAGCTCCTCCATCAGGTTCGCCTTGGTGTGCAGGCGGCCCGCGGTGTCGCACAGCACCACGTCGAGCTTCTCGTTCCGGGCCCGCGTCACCGCGTCGAACAGCACCGCCCCGGGGTCGCTGCCGTCCTTGCCGCGCACGATGGGCACGTGCGCGCGGTCCGCCCAGACGTCGAGCTGCTCGCCGGCCGCCGCGCGAAAGGTGTCGCCCGCGCCGAGGATCACCGACTTGCCGGAAGCCTTCAGCTTCGCCGCCAGCTTGCCGATGGTGGTCGTCTTCCCCGTGCCGTTGACTCCCACCACCATCACGACCTGCGGGCGCGGCGAATCGGGCAGGCCGCCGTGGGCCCCGGACGAGCTGGAGAGGATCCGCTCGATCTCCTCGCGCAGCGCCGCCTTTACCTTCGCGATGTCGGACAGCTCGCGCCGCTTGAGCTTGTCGCGCACGCTCTCCAGCAGCGCCGTGGCCGTGTGCACGCCGATGTCCGCCGAGAACAGGATCTCCTCGAGCTCGACCAGCGCGGCTTCGTCCAGCTCCTTGCTGGCGCCGATGAACGCGTTCAGGCGGGCCATGAAGCCGCCGCGGGTCTTCGCCAGACCCTCGGCCAGCGTGCGTCCGGCCTCCTGCTCCGCCAGCTTGCGGCGCGCTTCCTCCTCCGCGCGCCGATCCGCCTCGGTCCGCGCCTTCTCCTCGGCGCGCGCGCGCGCCTCGGCCTCTTCCCGCGCGGCCGCCTCGGCCTTCTGACGCGCCTTCTCGCGCGCTTCCTCGGTCTTGCGGTGCTCGTATTCGAGCCGGCGCCTGAGGTCGGCGACCTGGCGCTCGTAGCGGTCCACCTCCGCCCGGGTGGCGGAGGACTGCGGCTCGCGGCCCAGCGCCTCCCGGGCGGTCTGGAGCGACTGCTCGGCCTCCTCCAGCTCCTCGCGGGCGCGCCGCTCGCGGATGACCCGCTCCGGAGGAGGCGCCGCTTCCGGCACCGGCACCGCCGGCGGCGCGACCTTTTCCCGCTCGGGCGCCGCCGGGAGTCCCTGGGGAGTCCGCGCCTTCCGGGAGACGAGAGCGCGCGCGAGCAGCGCCACGAGCAGCGCGGCCACGACGAGGATGATGGCCCCGACGACGATGTCCTGGGTGGCGAGCGCGAGCAGCACGGGGCTGCGCAGATCGCTCAGGAACCTGGAAAAAGCAAGATCCGTCAGGCGGCGGGTGCGCTCATTCCGGCAGCGATGGAGGCGCCCTGGTGCTCACGGCGTCCAGCGGCAACGGCCGCGCGGTGCCCGGCTGCGACGCCACCGCCGTGGCGTGCCATCTGCGCTTGCTCCCGGTGTCCACACCGCAACGCGTTGCCGCCGCGTCGCAGGCCACGATCTGGAGGAAGACCGCGCCTTCGTCCTGCGGCGGCAGCTCGACCTTGAAGCCGCCCCAGCCGCCGGTCTCGTCCTTGACCATGTCGGTCATCTGGTCCTGGGCATCGTTGCCGCGCCAAAGCACCGCCACCCGATCCGGCATCTCGCTGCCATCGGTGGGCGGCACCACCTGCACCCGCACCAGGATGGGCCGGCCGGGCGCCACGCGGGCGGGCGGGTCGTCGCTGAACGAGAACGGGCCCGCGGGTTTGGTAGCGATCGCCAGGGCAGCCGGCGCGGTTGCGGCGGGCGCCGCGGACTTGAACGTCAGCCCATATGGCTTCCCCTCCCTCTCACCCTGCCGCGTCATCTGGCCGGCCTGGTTCTTCGCGGCGATGAAGTACTCGATGGTTCCATGGGCCATCGCGGCCGGAATCTGCGCCTGCCAGATATCTCCCTCGGCCTTGGTGAGCGGCAGGTTGACGAATGCAGCCGTCCCCTGCGCCCTCGCCTGCAGGACCGCGACCGCGACCGGCGAATCGCTCTGGATCCGCATGCGCATGGTGAAGGGGTTGCCCTCCGCGGGAGGCTCGGCCGGCCGGACGTACTGGATCGCGGGCGGCTCCGACGCCCTGGCCGGGGCACGTGCCTTGCGCTCGCGCTTCGGCTCCTCCTTCGGCGCAGGCGGCTCGGCGCTTGCCACCGTCTTCCCGGGGGCGGCCTTGCCGCCGACGGCATATGCCTTGCTCGGGGAGCCCCAGGTCGCGGGGCCGTTTCCGAGCAGGTCGCTGGCCTCGATCCAGTATTCGCTCTCCGGGCCTCCTGGGAAGCTCACCCGGAAGGTGTCGTCCAGGTCGCTCTTCGTCATCGGCGAAGCTTCGGCCTTCCCGCCTGGCGCGCGGTGGTGGCAGACCGCGGTCAGCACGCCGGTCTCGTCCGTGATGCGCGCCTCGACCTGGACCTGGCCGCCTTTGGCGGCCGCCTTCACGTCGGAGATCTGGGGCGGCTTGGTGTCGTCGGCGCGCGCTACGGAGGCCACGCAGAGCGCGGCGAGTCCCGCGAGAATCGAGGTGCGCATCCGCGGAGATTATCAAAAGTCAGCCCGGGAGCCACGCGGCCCGGGACGCCCCGGCCTCAAGCCGCCGCCGTCGCGCCCTGTTGCGACAGCTTCACCGAGACGATCTTCGAGATGCCCGGCTCCTCCATGGTGACGCCGTAGAGCGAGTCGGCCACCTCCATGGTGCGCTTGTTGTGCGTGATCACGATGAACTGCGAAGTGCGGCACATCTCGCGCACCATCTCGTTGTACCGGCCCACGTTTGCCTCGTCGAGGGGGGCGTCCACCTCGTCGAGGAGGCAGAAGGGAGTGGGCTTGATCAGGAAGATGGCGAAGATCAGGGAGACCGCCGTCAGCGCCTTCTCCCCGCCGGAGAGCAGGTTCACGGACGCGAGCTTCTTGCCCGGCGGCTGGGCGACGATCTCCACCCCGGGCTCCGCGGCCGGGTTCGCCGGGTCGTCGACCAGCTGCAGCTCCGCGATGCCGCCGCGAAACAGCCGCGGGAACACCTGCTGGAAGCGGTCGTTGACGAGCTGGAAGGTCTCCTTGAAGCGCTCCTTGGAGGCGCGATCGATGCGGGCGATGGCCGAGCGCAGCTTTGCGATGCTCTCCTCCAGGTCGGCTTTCTGTCCGGAGAGGAAGGCGTGCCGCTCGCCGACCTCGCGGGCCTCGTCGATGGCGGTGAGCGAGACCTCGCCCAGCGCCTCGATCTTCTCGCGCAGCGAGTGCATCTGTTCTTCCACCGCCGGGAGGTCGAGCTGCAGGGCCGGCTCCCGCCGCGCGACCGCCACGTCGGCCAGCTCCATCAGATGGCGCTCGCGGACCAGTTGCTCCAGGTGGCTCATCTCCAGGCGCGTGCCCTGCAGCGCAAGCTCCGCCTTTCCCCTCCGCTCGCCGAGGGTCCGCCCCTCCTCGCGGGCCTTGCGCACCTCTTCGTCGCCGCCCCGGAGCCGCTCCTGCGCCTGGTCGTACAGCGCTCGCGCCCGGCCCAGCTCGCCGCGGAGCCGTTCGGAGTCGGCGAGCAGCTGGCGAACCTCCTCCCGGGCGACGTCGTCCTTCGCCTGCAGGGCCGCATCGCGCTCCTTGCCCTGGACGATCTCGCCCTGCAGCTTCTCGCGGCGGGATTCCACTTCGGATCGTTGCTCCTGGAGACGCTCGAGCGACCGGGCCACGCCTTCCCGCCGCTCCGCCACGGCCGCGGCGCTCACCTTCGCCTTCGTCACTTCGGCCTGCACGGCCTCGGCGCGCTCCCGGGCTTTCAAGAGGTCTCCCTGCAGGGCCCGCAGGCGCGCCTCGCGCTCGCTCTGCTCGCCCTCCCCGGCCGCGACGGCATCGCGGGACGCCTGTTCCTCGCGGGAGACCTCTGCCAGCCCGCTGCGGAGCTGCTCGACCTCGAGGTGCAGGACCTGGTCCCGCTGGGCGATCCGGGTCAGCTCCTCCTGCAGCCGGGCCACGTCCCGGTCCAGCCGGAGCTGCGAGAGCTCCTCCTCCCGCTCGTCGTGGACCAGCCGCTTGACCTGGGTGTCCGCGGCCTGCACGCGCGCGGTGAGCTGCTCCACCCGCTGGGTTGTCAGGTAAAGACGCGCTTCCAGCCCCTGCACGGTCTCTGCCAGCTCCTGGACCTCGCGGCGCTTGTGGAGCAGGCCGTCGGCAACGCCTTCCAAGGCGCCGCCCGAGACGACGCCTTCCTTGTCCACCACTTCGCCGTCGGCGGACACGAAGGTGCGGGAGCCGGGGTTCCGCGCCCAGAGCGCCAGCGCGGTGGCGAGCGTGTCGCAGAGGAAGACGTCGGCCAGGAGGTAGTTTCGCAGCCGCTCGTGCTCGGGTGCGCAGCCGACCACGTCGACCGCGGCCACCGTATCCTCCGGCGACGGCAGGTTCGCCGCTTCCGGTACCAGCGGGAGCTGCTCCATCTCGGTGAGCGGGACGAAGGAGGCGCGGCCCTGGGCCGCCTTGCGCAGGTAATCGACCGCCTTGAGGCCCGCCGCGTGGCTCTCGACCAGGACCAGCTGCAAGCGTTCCCCGAGCACCGCTTCGATGGCCCGTTCGCAGCGGGTCTCCACGCGCAGCACGTCGGCCACCAGGCCATAGACGCCGTCGCGGCGCCGCTCCTCCTCCTCGCGCAGCATGATCGCCTTGACGCCGCGGCCGTACCCCTCGAAGTTCTTCTGCAGCTCCAAGAGCGAGGTCAGCCGGCTGCGCCGGTCCGCCAGCTCCTCCCGCAGCTTGATCAGGAGCGCCTCCGTCTCGCGCTGCTCGGCGCGGCCGGCGGCCAGATCGGTTTCGCTCGCCAGCTTGTGCTCGTGCAACTCGCGGCGCCTGCCCTGGGTCTCCAACAGCTTGTGCGACAGCTCGTCGCGCTGGCGCGCGATCTCCTGACCGCGGGCCTGCAGCTGCTCCTTCTCGGACACCGTCTTCTGCAGGCGGCCCGAGAGCTCGGTTTCGCGGCGCTCGAGGTTGACCAGGTTGGTGCGGTGGTTCGCCAGCTTGGTGAGGACGCTGACCGCCTGGTGCCGCTCGCCTTCCACCGCGTGCTGCGCGTCGTGGATGATGCGCAGCGCGGACTCGAGCGAATCCTCGGCCTGCCTCTGCCTGGCCTGGTCTTCGGCCGTGGCGTCGGCGAGCTTCTGCTGCTCGAGGCGCAGGCCTTCCTCTTCGCGGCCCAGCAGCTCCAGGCGGACCGCGAGGAGCGAGACCTCCTCCTCGTGCTGCAACTGCCGCGCGGCGATGGTCTCCCGCTCCCGCTTCCGGAACTCCACCTCCTGCTCGGAGAGGCGGAGCTGCTTGTCGATCCGGTGCGAGTGCTCCGTCAGCTCCTGGACCTTCTTCTCGTCCTCGAGGAGCTGAAGCCGCTCCGCGGAGAGCCCGGCCTCGAGCCGCGCCGCGTGCGCCAGCACCACTTTCTCCGCCTCGGCGGCCTGGTCCAGCTCGTGCACCTGCGCCGACTCGGTGTCGCGAAGCCCCAGGAACTGGCGGCACGCGGCGAGGAGCTCCAGCTCGCGCAGCTGCGCGCGCAGCTCCCGGAACTTCTCCGCCCTCTTCGCCGAACGCTCCAGCGACTGCAGCCGTTGCTTCACCTCGCCCACGACGTCGGAGAGGCGGAGGAGGTTCTGCTCGGTGGCGTCGAGCTTCCGCTCCGCCTGCTTGCGGCGCGCCTTGTACTTGGTCACCCCCGCGGCTTCCTCGA
>WNFT01000861.1_pt1 | contig 26456 bp, 19 predicted proteins | sample 5400191 | NCBI WGS metagenome assembly WNFT01 (sample SAMN13153359, study PRJNA577476) | soil metagenome | isolation source: 80 cm saprolite under Madrone tree | place: USA:California | collected 2016-06-14 | reverse complement strand
TTCTGGAGGAGAACCGTAACCGGCATCAAAACGCTTTCTTCCGTGACGCGGACAAAATCCGTCCGGTACTTGAACGGCAGCAGGTTGAAGGACAGCTTTGTTGTGACGATCGTTTCAAGGTCCTTGAATTTGATCTCGGGTGGCCTGAAAACTTTCGCCGAAAGCTCCAGACGATCGAACTGATTGTTCCGCCCGGTGTTGCCCAGGGCGTTGCCAAGCGAGGCGCCATCGCGGTTCAGACGATCGGCCTTGTCTCGGCCGAAGAACTGTTCGTCGAAGGTCAGGCCGGCGCCCGGAACATGCAGCAAAGCGTCTTTTTCACTCGGGTCGATCGTGTAGCGATATTCGCCTGACATTGAGGGGTCCACGAACTCCAGCAGTACTTCATTACCAATGCCTTCAATGTACCGATAGCGCCAGATTTCAAAAGGAAAAGTGCTGGTTGTACCGCCGCCCTCGTCGAACGGCCGGTCATAGGTTCCACCCGACGGGTGCGACTCGATCTCGTCGGGCTTGCCATAAAGGATATAGATTCGTCCGCGATCGGTCTTCCAGCCGGGTTTTCCCGAAGCGAAGCGCTCGTTCGCATAAGCAATGCGGCTGTAATGGTCCTCTTTGAACTCGTTTTCGATGGTGTCCGGGGAGGGATCGCGGCGGAGCCAGAAGGACTCGATGAACTGCTCACGCTCCTCGTCGGTCTTCAGAGCCTTGAACGTGGATTTCTCTTCGTCGGTGATGATGTAGGCGACATCTTCGTCAAGCCACTTTCGCAGGGCCCGGTTTCCTTCTTCCTGCGCCCGAGATTTGCTGTTCTAATCAGGGAAGACAGGCTAACAATAATCGCCCTACGGCTCATAAACGCACCTCGATTAGAGTAGTGAGCATCGCAAGTATTAACGACTTAGTATCATAGCATTAGCTGTTGCACAGTCAAGGGATTACACGGTTTTTGGCAACCTCGGCCGAAAAGACAATTAGCCGCGAATGACGCGAATTACGCAAAATGGGCGCGTCAAGAATCCTTTGATGCGCCCATTTTGCGTAATTCGCGTCATTCGCGGCTAATTGTCTTTCGGTTTGCTCTACAATGCGGGGTTGAGTCCTGCAGGGAGTTTTCAATAACATGCTCGACCTTACCTATCTGCGTGAAAACATCCAAACGGCCCGCGAACGGCTGGGGCACCGGGGTTTTTCTCTCGACGTAGAGACGTTCCAGCGGCTGGATAGTGAGCGAAAGAGCTTGATTCAGGAAGTGGAGCGTCTGCGGCAGACCCGCAATACCACCTCCGAAGAGATAGGGCGGCTTGCTCGAGAGAAGGTGGATGTCACCGAAAAACGGAACGAAATGAAGGTGGTATCCCAGAAGATCAAAGAACTGGAGGAATCGCTCCAGAGGGTGGAGGAACAGCTCTACCACTTTGCAGCGATCATCCCGAACCTGCCGGACCCGAGCGTCCCCATCGGGCCGACCGATGAGCAGAACGTGGAAGTCCGCCGGGTTGGCGAACCGCCGCGCTTTGACTTCGAGCCCAAAGCTCACTGGGACCTGTGCCCACCGCTGGGAATTCTTGACCTGGAACGGGCGACCAAAATTGCCGGTACCCGGTTTCCACTGCTTGCGGGTCAGGGCGCTCGCGTGGAGCGTGCGCTGATCAATTTCATGCTCGACATCCACACCGGGGAACACGGATACCAGGAGATTCTGCCGCCCTTCATGGCCAACTCCAAAAGCCTCTTTGCAACCGGCCAGCTTCCGAAGTTCGAAGAGGACCTTTTCAAGCTCAAAGATCACGATTACTACCTCATTCCGACAGCGGAGGTACCGGTAACGAATATCTACCGGGACGACATCATCGATGGCGACAGGCTTCCGATTAAATTCACGGCCTACACGCCCTGCTTCCGAAGCGAAGCCGGATCCTATGGAAAGGATGTTCGGGGGGTCTTCCGGCAACACCAGTTCAATAAGGTCGAACTCGTGAAGTTCACCCGTCAGGAGCAGTCGAATACGGAACTGGAATCGCTGGTCACGAATGCGGAAGAAATTCTGAAGCGTCTGAAAATCGCTTACCGCGTCGTGATTCATTCCACCGGAGACATGGGCTTCAGCGCTTCAAAGAGCTACGACATCGAAGTCTGGCTGCCGGGTCAGAACGCCTATCGCGAGATTTCTTCGTGCAGCAACTTCGAAGACTTTCAGGCGAGACGCGCGAATATCCGTTATCGGCCGGCCGCCGGAGAGAAGGTCCGCTTCGCGCATACTCTCAACGGCTCCGGCCTTGCGATCGGCAGAACGTGGATCGCAATAATGGAAAACTATCAGCAAAAGGATGGGACCGTCGTCATTCCCGAGGCGCTTCGTCCATACCTGGACGGCCTGAGTGTGATCCAGCCGCAAAAAGTCATTTGATCGTGAAGAACAAAGCGTACGCCGCATTGCTTGCCGGCTCGACCCTGTGGTGCCTGAGCATCATCGTGGCGCCGGTGAGCGGGGTGTCCGAAGTCTACAGATTCTTCTCGTTCATCTGCCATCAGGATCCGGCTCGTTCCTGGCACATTCTGGGAGAGCCACTGCCGGTCTGTATCCGCTGCACATCGATTTATTTCGGATTCCTGGCATCGCTGTGGCTCGGCCTTACTGCCCGTGTCCGGTGGCTGCGCATGGCTCTTGCTTTCATGCTTGCGGAATTCATTTTTGCGCGCTTGTTCATTGACGCGGCCGTGCTTCGGTCCTTTTCCGGAGTTCTCCTTGGCCTGTCTGCAGCGCCTTTCGTCAGAAAGGGTGTCGAGGAAATCCGTGATTCAATGTAGACAATGCGGCGCGGAACTGCCTGACGAAGCGAAATTCTGCCTTCATTGCGGGGCCCCCGCGCAGCCTCCGGAACCTGAGGTACCACAGCAACCTCAGCCGTTTCAGCCCCCACAGCCGCCACCGCCATTGGATTTCGTTCAGCCGGCGCTCGCGGGTGGAATGTTTCTGGGACTGCTTTCGTCATTGCCTATCATTCAATTGGGAAACTGCTTCTGCTGCATGTGGGTTCTTGCGGGCGGCGGGATCGCTGCATTTCTTCTTACCAAACAGCGGCCTGACGGCATCACTTTCGGTGACGGGGCGTTTGGCGGCGTTCTGAGCGGATTGTTCGGGGCTGTTGTGGCTACAGCGGTGAGCATCCCCGTGCAGGTCATTACCGCCCGAATCTTTGGCGACCAGCAACAAGCGCTCGAGCAGGCAATGAAAGACGTGCCCGGGTGGGAAGGTCCCCTGCGAGACATCATGCTGCGCATAGCCTCTCCCGAGATCTCGGCTCTGACCGTCACAGCGAGGTTCTTTATGAATCTGATTTTCTTCGCGCTGTTTGCGATGATCGGCGGGATATTGACCGTAGCTGTTCTGAACAGGAGAAAAAAGGCACTGACGTAATTCGGGGAACGCGGGCTAAAGCCCGCGACTACATTTTGGGAACCACATTCGTCTCCCAATCATGTTCGTCCCCAATCATGTTCGTCCCCAATGTAGTCGCGGGCTTTAGCCCGCGTTCCCGAATTACGTCAGCTTAGTCGTAGTCTTCGTAACCGCCGCCACCGCCCATCGGTGGACCGGCTTTCTTCTTTTCCGGCGCTTCGGTGACCAGAGCCTCAGTGGTGAGCAACAGACCCGCGATGGAGGAAGAATTCTGAATCGCCACGCGGACGACCTTGGTGGGGTCGATCACGCCGCTTTGAACCAGGTCTTCGACCTTCTCCTCCTCGGCGTTGAATCCCGTTGAAGGGTTGCTGTCGGCCAGGACCTTCTGGATAATGACAGCCCCATCGTGACCTGCATTCTGGGCGATCATGCGCATCGGCTCTTCAAGCACCCGGCGAATGATCAAGGCACCCGTCCGGATGTCGCCTTCGAGCGATTTGACGAGCTTGTCCACGGCCTTCTGTGTGCGCAGCAACGCCGTGCCGCCACCGGGAACGATGCCTTCTTCGACGGCAGCCTTGGTCGCATGCAGTGCGTCTTCGACCCGGGCCTTCAGTTCCTTCATCTCCGTCTCAGTTGCCGCACCCACGCGAACCACCGCGACACCGCCGGCCAGCTTGGCCAGGCGCTCCGCGAGCTTTTCCCTGTCGTAGTCGGATGTGGTTTCTTCGATCTGAGTGCGAAGCTGCTTGATGCGGCCCTCGACTGCGCTTCGCTTCCCTCCGCCCTCGATGATTGTGGTGTTGTCTTTGTCGATTGTGATCTTTTTCGCCTTGCCCAGATCTTCCATCTTGACGTTCTCGAGCTTGATGCCGAGATCTTCAGTAATCGCACGGCCACCGGTTACGATCGCGATGTCTTCCATGATGGCTTTACGGCGATCACCAAACGCCGGCGCCTTCACGGCCGCGGCCTTGATCGTGCCGCGGATCTTGTTCACGACCAGCGTGGCCAGCGCTTCACCATCGACATCTTCCGCGATGATCAGCAACGACCGGCCTTCCCGTGCCACCTGCTCCAGGACGGGAAGCAGATCGCGCATGTTCGAAATCTTCTTTTCATGGAGCAGGATAAGGGGGTCTTCGAGCACGGCTTCCATGCGCTCCGGATTGGTGACAAAATAAGGCGACAGGTAGCCACGATCAAACTGCATGCCTTCGACAAATTCCAGGTCGGTCTTCATCGACTTGGCTTCCTCGACGGTCACGACGCCATCCTTACCGACCTTCTCCATTGCTTGCGCGATCAGGCTACCGATGTTCTTGTCGTTGTTCGCCGAAACTGTCGCAACCTGCTCCTGCTCCTTCTTGCTCTTGACCTTCGTCGAGAACTTCTTCAGCTCCTCGACAACGACTTCAACCGCCCGCTCGATACCGCGCTTCAGATCCATTGGATTCGCACCAGCCGCGACGTTCTTGATGCCTTCGCGATAAATCGCCTGGGCCAGAATGGTCGCCGTGGTGGTGCCGTCGCCGGCCAGGTCGCTGGTCTTGCTGGCAACTTCCTTCACCATCTGAGCACCCATGTTTTCGTAGGGGTCTTTCAGGTCGATTTCCTTTGCGACCGTCACGCCGTCCTTCGTCACCAGAGGGGAGCCAAACTTACGGCTCAAAACCACGTTGCGTCCCCTGGGTCCCAAAGTGACCTTGACGGTATCCGCCAGGATGTTTATGCCTCGGAGCATTGCCCCCCGGGCGTCTTCACGGTACTTCAACTCTTTTCCAGCCATAGTTATCTCCTGTAGAAAGTTACGATGATTAGCACTCTCCCAAGACGAGTGCTAAATGATAGCGGAGTCGAACCAGAGGTTCAAGGAAGGAACGAAACCACAAAAAGCTTAGCGCGGCAGAGCCGCAACCAAATTTGTCGAATGGGCATCAGGTGAAGGTGTTCCCCTCCTGGGACAGGAGGGGTGGACGCGCCACCAGGAAAAATGCGGCGAAGCCTCCTTTGAAGGCGCGGACGGGGTGGTCAGTTCGGCGAAACATTTCGTGTTAGCGACCACCCCGTCTGCGCCGCTCGGAACGGGACCTTTTTCTTAATGGCGCAGCCACCCCTCCTGTCCCAGGAGGGGAACACCCTCACCCCACGATCTTCGTTCATTGTGGTTCCTTTTCCTGTTTCTGAAATTACGAGGCGACGGCCGTTCCGGGCCGGAAACTGAATTCCCCACTCCGGCTGACGTCCGCCACAAGATGCTCTCCAGGCTGGATGTCGCCTTCGAGGATCTTCAACGCCAGCGGATCCGCCAGGAGCTTCTGAATTGCGCGCTTCAGCGGCCGCGCACCGAACGAAGGATCGTAGCCTTCGCGGAACAGAGCCTCGCGGGCCACAGGGGTCAGCTCCAGCGTGATCTTGCGTTCTGCCAGATGCCTGCGCAACGTTTCGAGCTGGATCTCGATGATTTTCGAAATCTCTTCCTTGCCGAGGCTCTTGAAAACAATGATGTCGTCGATCCGGTTCAGGAACTCGGGTTTGAAGTGCTCCCGCAGCGCTTCGCGAATGTTCTCTGCGGACAAGCCAACGCCGACGTTGGACGTCATGATCACCACCGTATTCTTGAAATCCACGGTGCGACCCTTGCCGTCGGTGAGGCGGCCGTCGTCGAAGATCTGAAGCATGATGTTCCAGACATCCGGATGCGCTTTCTCGACTTCGTCGAGCAGGATCACCGCATACGGGCGGCGACGTACGCTTTCAGTCAGGTAACCGCCCTCTTCGTAGCCGATATAACCCGGAGGCGCGCCGATGAGGCGGGCCACCGAATGCTTTTCCATGTACTCCGACATGTCGATGCGGACCATTGCCCGTTCGTCATCGAACAGAAACTCGGCCAGGGCCCGTGCGGTCTCCGTCTTCCCGACCCCGGTCGGGCCGAGGAACATGAAAACTCCGATCGGCCGATTGCGGTCCTGCAATCCCGCGCGCGAGCGCCGGATCGCGTTGGCAACCGCCTTCAGGGCAGCGTCCTGACCAATCACTCTCTTCTCGAGCAGCTCTTCCATGCGAACCAGTTTCTGGACTTCGCTCTCAAGCATCCTGGTCACCGGAATTCCGGTCCACTTCGCCACGATCTTGGCAACGTCCTCCTCGTCCACCTGCTCCTTCAGCATGCGTTCGTTCTGCTGCACCTGCTCCAGTTTGGCATTGGCCTCTTTCAGCTTCCGATCCAGCTCCTGCAGACGTCCATAGCGGATTTCGGCGACCTTCGCGTAGTTGCCTTCGCGTTCGGCCTGCTGCTCCTGGACATGGGTTTCCTCGATTTGTTTTTTCAGGTCGCGAATCGATTGGATCAGCTCTTTCTCACGCTGCCAGCGCAGCTTCATCTGAGTGGATTGCTCGCGGAGCTCACTCAGCTCTTTCTCGATCAGGTGCAGGCGTTCGCGCGAGGCGGGATCGTCTTCCTTGCTCAAAGCCTGCCGCTCGATTTCGAGCTGGATGATCGTGCGTTCGACGGCATCGATCTCCACGGGCAGCGAATCGATTTCCATGCGGAGACTGGCTGCGGCTTCGTCGATGAGGTCGATGGCCTTGTCCGGGAGAAAGCGATCCGTGATGTAGCGGTGTGAAAGCATCGCGGCGGCGATGATCGCGGAGTCCTTGATCTTCACGCCGTGATGGACTTCGTAGCGTTCCTTCAGACCGCGCAGGATGGCGATTGCGTCCTCGACAGTGGGCTCGCCGACGTAGGTTTTCTGGAATCGGCGTTCCAGGGCTTTGTCCTTTTCAATGTACTTCTGATATTCGTTCAGCGTTGTCGCGCCGATGCAGCGCAAATCGCCTCGCGCCAGAGCGGGTTTCAGCATGTTGGACGCATCCATCGCGCCTTCCGCGCCTCCGGCTCCGACCAGCGTGTGAAGCTCGTCGATGAACAGAATGATCTGGCCGCCGGCTTCCTCGATTTCTTTCAGGACGGCTTTCAAACGGTCTTCGAACTCTCCCCGGTATTTCGTTCCGGCAATCATGGCACCCAGATCCAGCGCGACGATCCGCTTTCCCTTCAACGATTCCGGCACATCACCCGCGATCACCCGCTGCGCGAGACCCTCCACAATGGCGGTCTTGCCGACACCGGGCTCTCCGATGAGAACCGGATTGTTCTTGGTACGCCGGGAAAGAATTTGAATGACGCGGCGGATCTCCTCGTCGCGGCCGATCACGGGATCGAGTTTGCCTTTGCGGGCAAGCTCGGTCAGGTCGCGGGAGTAGCGCTGAAGCGCCTGATATTTTTCTTCAGGGTTCTGGTCGGTGATCTTCTGCGTTCCGCGAATCGACACGAGCACCTTGAGGATCGCGTCTTTCGTCACACCATGCGATTGAAGCAGCCGGGAAACGGGCTCGCTTTTCGCGTTACTGAGCGCGATCAGGAGGTGCTCGGTGCTGACGTACTCGTCCTTGAACTGATCGGCTTCCTTGAAGGCGTCCTCGAGAATACGGTTCAGGGAGGGACTGATCTGGACCTCCGCCTGGCCCTGAACTTTCGGCAGCTTCGCCACCAAATCCGCCAGGTCGCGGGCGACGGTCTGGAGATTCACCCCGAGTTTCTGAAGAATCGGCAGGACGACTCCTTCTTTCTGCTCGACGAGCGCCCACAACAGGTGTTCGGGGGCCACCTGGGGGTTCCCCTTCTCCTGTGCATGCGACTGAGCAGACTGAAGCGCCTCCTGGCCCTTCAGCGTCAGCTTGTCAAACCGAATCATCTTCCTGTCCCTCCCTTCTTACTGTAGCGGCGGTCTATGACCGCCGGATTGTCGGCGGTCATAGACCGCCGCTACAGGTGTTATCCCCTCTTATCCGGCGATCTGGATCTGCTTTGGCTTCAGCTGTTCCTTCTTCGGAAGGATGATCTTCAGGACGCCATCTTTGTAGTCGGCGCGAATCTTCTCGTCGTCCACCGTTGCCGGGATGGAAAACGAGCGGCTGAATCCGCCGTAGGCGCGCTCAACCCGATGGTAGTTTTCCTCTTTAGTCTCCTTGTCGAACCGGCGCTCGCCTTTAAGGGTCAGAACGTTCTTTTCCAGGCTGAGCGTAATGTCCTTGCGCTCCATTCCGGGCAGCTCGGCCTTCACGACAATTTCACCTTCGGTTTCAAAGATATCCACCGCCGGACTCCACGCCGTTGTCGCCGAAGGCTCACTGCTGCGCCATCCATGCCCGGCATCCTCGAAAAGCCGGTTCATGCGATCCTGCAGAACATTCATATCTCGAAAAGGATCCCATCTGATAACCGCCATAGTTGTAATAACCTCCGTCAAATCTTAGTCGATACCAAGCATAAGATCTTAGCGTTTGGTTGTCAAGTCAGAACCTCCAGAATAAAGCATTTCAAATAAAGGGTTTCTGGAACAGTCAATAAGATGGGATGGTCCGCCGATTGGAAACGACGCTCAAGGACCCGGATCCAGCATCCCGCGTCATTGGCTGCCTCGGCAAGCATTTCGGCGAACAGCCCCTCACTGACATGATAGGAACAGGAGCACGTAATAAGGATGCCGCCCGGACGGAGCAACCGCATGGCGCGATTGTTGATTTCCTTGTAGCCCCGGAGGGCGCCTTCCAGGCTTTCCCTGTTTTTGGCGAAAGCAGGGGGATCCAGAATGATGGTGTCGTACCGCGCGCCTTCCTTATGTTGTTCACGGAGAAAGTCGAAGACATTGGCCTCGATGCACCGGACGTTGGTGAGACCGTTTCGCTCGGCATTGGACTTCGCCAGCTCGACAGCGGTCCCCGAAATATCGACCGCCTCAACCTGCTCGCACAGATCGCTGATCTGGAGTGCGAAGCCCCCGGCATAGCAGAACGCATCGAGCGCGCGGCCTCGCGCATAGCGGCGTGCGGCCCGGCGGTTGTCGCGCTGGTCGAGGTAGGAGCCTGTCTTCTGGCCGCTGGTGAGGGAGATGGCCATCTGTTTCCCGTCTTCGTTGACGATCAGTGTCTCCGGGAGCGGCTCGCCCATGACCTCCTGCCGAAGTTCCAAACCTTCGAGTTCCCGCACCCTGCTATCATTCCGGAAGAGAATGGAACGAGGCTGATAGCGCTCCGTGAGAATCGATCCGAGGACCGGCTGGATCCGGTCGGTGGCCTGGATGAGGCTTTGAACAACAAGCCGGTCGTCGTAACGATCGACGATGAGTCCGGGCAGCAGGTCGCCTTCGGAGTAGATGCGGCGGCTGAGCAACGGATCCACACCGAGACGTTCACGCAGCAGGTCGGCGGCGGCAAAACGCTCCCGAAAGAATTTTTCATCGATGGTAACGGCGCCACGCGCAAGAAATCGAAGAGCAATCTGGGATCGAGAGCTGAAGAAGGCCTTGCCGACAATGCCTCCGCGCTCGTCGCGCACGGCAACGATATCGCCCGGCTGAGCGTTCTTGCTATCGAGAACATCGCTCCGATATACCCACAGGTGTCCGCTGCGAATCCGATCCGCGCCACGCTTGCGGACGACAACATTGCCGGTTTCCATTACGCTGAAGAACCTCCATGCATATTTCCGATTTCGATTACAAATTGCCTCCGGAGCTGATCGCGCGAGAACCCATCCGGCCGCGGGATGCGTCGCGGATGATGGTGTTGAACCGGCGGACAGGACAGTGGACGGATTCTCACTTCCGCAGGTTACCGGACTTCCTCGACCCTTCCGATGTTCTCGTTCTCAATAATACGCGCGTGGTCCGGGCCCGAATCTACGGCAAGTTGGAACGAGCCTCGGGCACGAGCCGTCACGTTGAAGTGTTTTTCGCGACGCGTGTGGATGGAGACGTATGGGAAGTCATGTGCCGGCCGGGAAAGCGCGTTCGCGCGGGCGATCGAGTGGTCTTTGCAGCCGGGGAATCCGGCGAGTTAAAGGGAACGTTCGGCGAAACACGAGATCATGGACTTCGGCTGCTGGAGCTGAGTTCATCCAGACTGCTTGGAGATGTTCTCGAACGTTACGGACACATGCCGCTTCCGCCATACATCGAACGCGAGGACACCGCGGCCGATGCAGACGATTATCAAACGGTATACGCCACGGAATCCGGTGCGGTTGCGGCTCCGACGGCCGGACTTCACTTTACGGAATCGATTCTGGAAGCGCTGCGGGCGCGAGGTCTCGAGATCCTCGATCTGACTTTGCATGTAGGCATTGGAACATTCATTCCTGTCCGGACGGACGATCCGCGAGCGCACGTGCTCAGGCCGGAGCGATTCGAGATGACCGAGGAGACGGCAACTCGATTGAATGCTGCGCGGGCCGCAGGCCGTCGAATCGTCGCGGTGGGCACGACGACGACACGGGCGCTGGAATACCTGATTCAGCAGCGGGGGCGATTCGAAGCTGGAAGAGGGGAAGCGGATCTCTTCATTTTGCCGGGATACGAGTTCAAAGTCGTGAATGCGATGCTGACCAACTTCCATCTCCCGAAGTCGACTTTGCTGATGCTGGTGTCGGCTTTCGCGTCGCGGCCGGCGATCCTGCAGGCTTATCAACATGCCGTCGAGGAGCGCTATCGGTTTTACACCTACGGTGACTGTATGTTAATCTTCTAAACGGCTGAATTCCCGGAATCCCGCTCCTGACGCGGGTTTCAGCCGTTTCAGGGGCGCCGGAGACCGGAAGTTCATTGCTGTCCTATACTTCAACCCTACGTGTAAGTTGACAGAACCACTGTTTTGGATATAATGCCCGACGGTTTAAACTTTGCGGTGTGTTGCAGTTGGCGAAGAGTGAGACCCAAACCGATGGCCTGTCCCGTCATGAGGTCCGCTTTTTCCTTCCGCAATTTTTGGGCTGAAACATTTTCACTTGTAAAGGAGTAGGACAGTAATGAGCAAAGAGCAGGGCAAGGTAAAGTGGTTCAACAACAAGAAGGGATTCGGGTTCATTGAGCGGTCCTCAGGCGGGGATGTGTTTGTCCATTATTCGGCCATCGTCAGCGACGGGTACAAGACCCTGAAGGAAGGCGATAGCGTGGAGTTCACGATCACGCAGGGTCCGAAAGGATTTCAAGCTGAGAACGTTGAGAAAATGGCGTAAAGGGTTCAAGACCCTGCGATCGTTCCGGTCGCAGGGTTTTGTTGTCTTCAACAACTGATGTCTGAAAACTCCCCGTCGGTGCAACTTCGATCGGGCCTCCAATTTTCCCGCCAGCAGCACCAGGGCAAAACATTTGTCGTCGTCAAAGATCCCGTAACCACGCGATATTTCCGTTTCACGGAAACGCAGGCGGCGATCCTCGATCTGTTGCTCGAGCCCATTGAGCCTGCGGCACTAAGCGAGCGCGCTTCGGAAAAGCTGGGCGGCACGATTTCGGTCGCGACAATTGAAGGGTTTCTGAAATCGCTCGAGGACAAGTGGCTGCTGGACACATCGTCCGTCCGGGAAAAACTCGCCACCGTTGAAGGCCAGAAACTTCAGGACCGCAATCTTCTTTACTGGAAAATTGCGTCGATCAATCCCGAAAAGATTTTTGCCTGGTTGTTGCCTCGTACCAGGTGGGCCTTCACCAAAGGCTTCCATGTTTTTGCGCTGTTTTCGATCTCGATGGGTTTCCTTCTGAGTTATCTCAACTGGGATCGATTTTCCGGCGGCGTCGTGAGCCTGTTCAACCTGGACGGGCTGTTCTTTCTCTGGATCGTGACTTTCGCCGTGACCACGGCGCATGAGTTTTCGCACGGGCTGACGTGTTGTCATTTCGGGGGAAAAGTCAAAGAAGTCGGCTTCATGCTCATTTATTTCCAGCCGGCGTTTTATTGCGACGTCAGCGATTCGTGGATGTTTCCCTCGAGGCGGCAGCGGATGTGGGTGACGTTCGCGGGCGGCTATTTCCAGCTGGTGATATGGGGTGTCTCGACCATGATCTGGCGGATTACCGACTCCAACACGGCGATAAATGACGTTGTTCTCGTGGTGATCGTCTTTTCGGGTTTCCAGACACTCATCAATTTCAATCCGCTGATCAAGCTGGATGGTTATTACATCCTGAGCGATTACCTGGAAATTCCGAACCTTCGGGCGAAAGCTATGAATTCATTATGGAGTTGGGTCGCCCGGACACATAAGTCGAAGCAGCCGTGGCGGGAAGAACGGGCGCAGCTGGTTTACGGCATTGCATCGATATGGTTCTCCACGACATTATTAATATACGTGTACACGGCGCTGTATGCCTGGTCGACGTCCAAATTTGCATTTGCGGGTCTGGTCGGTTTTGTAATGTTTTCCACCATCACATTGCGAAAGACAAGCGTGGAGTACTTCGCGGCGCTTCGCGCGCTGGCCGCGCGAGCCGCAACGCGAAAGTACCGGAACGCAGGCATTGCGATGGTTGCCCTGCTGGTGATGTTCGCAGGGCATTGGGAATTGAAGGTTCCGGCGGAATTCAGGGTCCTGGCGCGCAACGAGATGACCGTCCGTACCCAGACCGAGGGCATTATCATCGAGATGCTGGTTCGCGAGGGAAGCCGCGTGGCGAAAGGCGACGTCCTCGCCCGCCTGCGCGATTTCGACAAGCAGCAGAAGATCTCGGCATTCACGGGGGACCTCCAGGCGAAAGAAAGCGAGCTGGCCCTTCTGCGCGCCGGCGCCCGGCCCGAAGAGCTGGACCGCAAGCAGAAGCTGGTGGATACGAAACGCGTGGAGCTGGGCAACGCCAAGCGGAACCAGGAACAACGCAATCAGCTCCTGCAGACGATGGAGCGTCGAAAATCCGAGCTTCAGCTCGATCAGCAGAACCTGGCGCGCTCCAAAGAACTGTTCTCGAGCGGCTTGATTCCGCGCGCCGAGCTGGAGAAGGCGGAGACGGCCGTCAAGGTTCGCGAACGCGAAATCGGGGAAATCGAGGCGTCGATCCGCGTCATTTCAGAGAGTTCCGAGCGCGAAGGGGACCTGAAGGCTCGAGAGCTGGCGGAAGCGGAAAGCGAGCTGAAGCTGATGAAGGCCGGGAATCGGCCCGAGCAGATCCACCAGGTGGAGGCGGATGTCGAAAAGCTTCGGAATCAGGTCGCCATTCTGGACCAGGAGCTCGGCAGAACAGAGATTCGCGCGCCGATTGAAGGGGTTATCGCGACGCCGTTCGTCGAGCGGAAACTGAATCAGCATCTGAGTCCGGGCGACGAGCTTGCCCGGATCGTCGATATGGCGCGGGTGACGGTGGAAATGCAGGTTCCGGAAAAGGAGCTTGCGGACGTCCGGCCCGGCAATCCCGTGTGGATGAAAGCGCGCAGCCTGCCGGCGGTGGATTTTCAGGGGCGCGTGGATTTCATCGCGCCGGTGGCGCAGACGCTCAATGGCCAGCAGACGGTGGTGGTGCGCAGCGAGCTGCAAAACGATGACTTGCTGCTTAAACCGGACATGACCGGTGTGGCAAAGATCTATTGCGGCGACCGGCGGATCATCGATCTGATGACCCGGCGTTTTGTCCGTTGGATCCGCACCGAGTTCTGGGATCTCCTTCCTTAGTAATCCCGCACTTATTCCGCAAATCGCGAGCACTGTAGCGGCGGTCTATGACCGCGGGCGTTGTCCGTGTTCGTCCTATTGCGCTGTCCGTTTTTTCTTCCAACATCCTGTAGGATGGGATGTATTTTTTCCGGTTTTCATCCGCTCAATATAGTTGAGCTAAACGAAAACTGTAATCCTTTGTACCAGGGCAAATCCGATCGAAAGACGGAGACGCAAAGCCACAAAGCTACCACTCTCGAAAGTCTTTGAGAGTCACGCTGGTTGGGCCGCCAAAGGCGGGAGACGCGGTACAACGGATTTGATCCGATCCGCCCTCCTTCCCGAGCAGACCTGCTGACAAAGGCAAACCCGTCGAAAGACGGCGACGCAAAGCTTCGAGACTAAAGTCCACGAACTGAGCCACAGGCGAAGTGTCCGCGGACCACGTCAGTCGGGCTGCCAACAGAGGCCATAGGCCTCGGGGCAGCCCGTTTCTCTTTTTAGACCAAATTCAAAAACAAATTCGGAGGCATCGCCATGAAAGAAACCTACGGCGTCATTTGGGTTTAAACCGCAACGACTTAACTTTGTAATGTTTCGCAGCACAAATTTTTAAATTCTCAGGAGACATCAATGACCGACAACATGAACCTTTCAAACGAAATCATCCTTATCGAAGAACTCGAGCCGAAAGCCGCTCCCAGCGGCATCTGGGATGTGGTTGACTTGCCGGTTCGACCCGGCCGTTAATTCCAGAACCAGATCCGAATCGAAGAAGTCGAACAGAAAACCGCAACGAAATTTTAACTTTTAGGAGACATCAATGACCGACAACATGAACCTCTCGAACGAAATCATCCTCATCGAAGAACTCGAGCCGAAAACCGCACCCGCACCCAGCGGCATCTGGGATATTGCCGACTAGTGCAACTCAAAGCGTCCGTTTCTGTTTCCAGACCGAATTCCGACAAACGAGGAGGCATCGCCATGAAAGAGAACTACGCCGTCATTTGGGTTTAACGAGAAACCCGAACCTGCAACACAACGAAATGTTTTAACGTTTAGGAGACATCAATGACCGACAATATGAACCTTACGAACGACATCATCCTTATCGAAGAACTCGAACTGAAAACCGCACCCGCACCCAGCGGCATCTGGGATGTTGCCGACTAGTGCAACTCAAAGCGTCCGTTTCTGTTTCCAGACCGAATTCCGACAGACGAGGAGCCATCGCCATGAAAGAGAACCACGCCGTCATTTGGGTTTAATGAGGAACCCGAACCTGCAATACAACGAAAGTTTTTCGAGGTTTAGGAGACATCAATGACAGAGATTACGAACCTTTCCGAGATCACCCTCATCGAAGAACTCGAACCGAAAACCGCGCCGAGCGGCATCTGGGATGTTGCCGACTAGTGCAACTCAAAGCGTGATTCCGACAAACGAGGTGCCAGCGCCACGAAAGGGCACTACGCCGCCATTTGGGTCCGGCGAGCAACCCGAACCTGCAACCGCAAGAGCAACGAACTTCTTAAACTTGCAGGAGAATCAATGACCGAGATTAGTTTACCCGCAGACCACTGGCGGACGGCCCGAGCCTTCGGGCAGAAGAACGGTTCTTTCAGTTGAACAATGTGAGTTCTTAATCCCGCAATCTGAAGTGTTGTTCGCGGTTGTCCGGAAGGAAAGGTAGTTTTCCGAATGGGCGGAACAACGTAAACCTAGTTCGGTTTTAGGTTATGAAAACGTTTTGAATTTCCCCCCGACGATGTTTTCGAGAAAATGGCACTGAGGGGATCTGTGATCTCCCTAACTGACAGAATTTGAAGCATCTTTCTATTTCTGAGACAAATGCCCAAAAACAAGCAATGGAAAATGGCCGTAAAAGAAGCCTCCGACGCGAGGTCTCGTGCCCTTGAGGTACCCTATGGTAAAGGCAGAACCGAATCGCTGTAGACGGCTACATGAACTGGAAAGACCTACCAGGCAAGTGTAAGACTTATTTAGTTATTGTTTACCTTTTGGCTATTCCAATTGCCGTCCTTTGCTTCAAGGGTAAAGGTGAATACAATTCGATCTGGCTTCTTTTAACCCTGGCATCGCTGTTTGTAGCCACCGTCGGCCTTCGCCTCCCACAGGTTCCATCCGTTGTTATTTCGATGGGAGATGTCTTTACGATTGTCGCCCTTATCTATTTCGGGCCAGGCCCTGCACTCGTAACCTATTGGGTTAATAACCTTGCGACTGCAGTCACCGAAAGGATACGAAAACGCGGCTTCCGCTACATCCGCACAATCGCCGTTCATCGAGTCATCTTTAATTTAGCTTGTTGTACGTTATCGATTTTCGCAATGAATGCTGCTTACAAAAGCGCCGTCTCCGCAATTGCAATTTCACCGATAAACGTAATCTTCGGCCTGGGTTGTCTCGCGGTGGTGTGGTTCGTGGTCAACACTGGCACCCTCTCCCTCGCAGTCTCGTTATCCTCAGGTGAATCGTTTTTCCAAATCTGGAAGCAAGGCGCCGGGCTCTACGTGTTGAATTTTTTTGGGTCAGCGGCAGCAGCAGGGTTGATCTCACAGTTCTATCAACGAGCCGGTTTCTCAGTCTTTCTACTTTCGCTTCCTTTGGCCGTAGTTATCTACCAACTGTACTCGTTCTATATAGAAAAGTATCAGCAGGCGCGTACACACATCGGAGAATTAAGTAAGCTATATCTCCAAACCATCGAAGCGATGGCCAATGCAGTGGATGCCAAAGATCGATATACGCATGGGCACATTCGGCGGGTGCAGGCGTATGCGATCGAATTGGCGAAGAGAATGGGCATAACGGGCGAAAACGAGCTCATGGCTATCCAAGCCGGAGCGCTACTGCACGACATCGGAAAAATCGCCATTCCTGAGTACATCCTTAACAAGCCCACAGTCTTGACCGAAAGCGAATACGAGAAGATGAAAATGCACCCCGTCATCGGCGCGAACATGCTGAAGAACATTCATTTTCCATACCCTATTTTACCTCTTGTCAAATCGCATCACGAGCGCTGGGACGGAAATGGTTATCCAGAAGGCCTGAAAGAGGAACAAATACCCCTGAGTGCTCGGATTCTTTCGTTGGTCGACTGCTATGATGCTCTGACAACAAATAGACCATATAGGTCACCTATGCCTCGACAGCAGATCATCGATCTTTTCCGTAAAGAATCAGGCAGGGCGTACGACCCGCGGGTTGTGGAAACCTTTATCGACAATCTCGACCAAATTGAGCTGGCAGGAAAGGCTGTGGTTGTTTCTGATGATGATCTTTGGGGGTTCAAAAAGCCTGACCGCAATCGCACAACCGCCACGAGACAATTGGAACGAGTTCAGCCAATTCTTAGCTACGGAAAGGCTCTCAGTGCCACCCCTGAGATCCAACGACAGCTCTATTCAATCTTCGAATTCACGCGCGCAGAAATTCAATGTTTAACCGTAAAAGATGTGTTCGTTTTTATGGCTTCCAAGCTGGAAAACTTGATCACTTTCGACGCGGCCGTCATTTATACAGCGCGCTTATCCGAAGGAACAGTTACCGCGGCTCATGTCGTCGGTCCCGAACCACAAGGATTGTTGGGTGTTACCTTAAGTCTGGAGCAGAAATTGACCGGTTGGGTGGCGGCCAACAACCAGGCACTTTGCAACCTGCCACCTTTTCCGGACTTCTTGCGTTGCGAAGAGCCAAGACCCATTTTTCAACTGTCAGCAATTGCGCCAATGAACCGAAATGGAACAATAATTGGTGCCATCTCCTTGTACCGGAAAGATCAAGTGAAATTTACCGAGGAGGAGTTCAGGCGACTGGAGGTTATCGCCTCGCAAACAGCCATCGCCCTCTCAAAGTGCCAAGCCACAGATGACACTTCACCAACGCTCTTCGACACGACCACTGGAATACCAAACGGTTTCCAGCTGTATCTGATGTTTGACCAAATTGCTATGGATGCAAGTCGGTACGAATATCCGCTGGCTTTTTTCTCTATCTACCTCGACGAGATCAAGGGCATCCGCAGGCGATGGGGTCACTTGAGCGGAGATGAAGCAGTCCGAGCAGCGGCGCATCATTTAACGAAAGAACTTCGTGAAAGTGATCTTCTTGCAAGATACGCCGCCGACGAATTTGTAGTAGTTGTACCAAGGATCGATCAGGATCAGGCAGAGGCGCTAAAGTCACGGCTACAGAATGACCTGGATCATCTCCGATTTGCGGTCCGACCCGACGCTGAGATCTCAATTCCTGTCTCCATCGGCATTGCGATGTTTCCCGAAGACGGCACAAATCTCGAAAGTCTTCTTTCTGTCGCTGAATGGCGTATGCGCGAAGATCGTGAACTCCGTTCAGCGGTTAGGCTTCGCATCCGTAATCTACCCGCGTCTAGTTAATCGCACTTTTTCGTACCTTTCTGTCGAACAGAGCCCTACCTTTAATCCCAGATTTTGTTGCAAATAACTTAAAGTATGGTGTTTCGTAACTTGGTTATCTACGTGTTTTGTCTTGGTAAGTTATCCAAATTATCAAATTAACTGACGCATACTGTTGTGTTACCCATTATTAACCTCCTAATCGCACACATTGGTACAAGCAGGGATAGAAACAGAGGCGTTTAATGGCGCGCATAATCCCAAATCAATTTACGGTTATACGAAGTCTTCGAGAGGACCGAGCTTCAGCAACATTTCTTGCTGAAGATAATGTCCTGGAACGATCTAATGTAGTCGTCAAGGTTGTCCGAAAAGGTCATTTCACGAGTGACCACACACGACTCGGTGAACTTTTTTCGTGGTTTATGGGAGTGAGACATTCCCAGTTAGCGCCAATATTACATGCTGGACTCACTCGGAAACGAAATCTTTATTATGTCCGCGACTACCTTTCTTCGACCTTGTTCTCTGGCCATCACAACGAAGCAATGCCAGCATTGGTATCAACCGTCTCGTTTTTGCATTCCCAAGGGCGCGTTCACGGGGCTATCAAGCCGGCGAACATTTTCTTCTCATCAGGCCTAATTAAACTTGCTGATCCGAGGATAGACGGTACTGAGCCTCTAACAGACACCGAAGAAAAGATAAGGTTCAGTGCACCAGAAGTATTGAAGGGCGCGAAACCCACGCTTGAGAGCGATCTCTACTCCCTTGGTGCCATTCTTTATCGTTTGCTGACGGGCCAAGACGCTTTTGATGATCCCGACCTGGCTCATCTCAAGTCGAAATATATCTGGGCTCGTCCCCGACCAGTCTCAGATCTTGCTCACATCTCCAAATCGATTTCTGATGCCATCGCCCAACTTTTGGACAAGGATCCGAGAAAGAGGTCGCCTGCTTTCAGAGCATTAAGGGATTGCCTAGATATAGAGCCGCAAGCAGCGTATCGTGCTCCGTTTGTGGGCCGAGAAACCCACTTCCGACAAGTTGAAAACGCGCAATCAAAAGCTTCCAAGGAAGGTTTACAGGTCATTTTGATAGAGGGCGAACCTGGCATAGGAAAGTCTCGATTCATCGAGGAACTGCGAATACGCTGCGGCTTCCAAGCAGGGACTTTTGTAGTTGCTCGCTGTCCATCATTTGAATCCCCGGAATCTAGAGATTTTCAACCGATCCTCGAGGGGTTGCGTGCTGTAGCCAACTCAAACGAATCGGATTTGCGAACTCAGCTGGGAAATTTCTGGCCAACACTTTGCAAATATTTCTTTCCTGACGACACCCCGCTTTCTCAAAATTATCCACTGGAAAAAATCGTCAGCGATTTCGTAGGGCTAACGAGTGTGTTTGCTCGCCGCAGACCCACGACGCTGGTCATCGAAGACATTCACCATTCTGATCGAGCGACAGAGCAGTTCATTGAAATGCTGGCAATGCGCGCCGCTGAAGTACCCCTGACTCTTATACTGACCCGACGGGCGCTGTATCGAGCTGGGAGACTGTGTGAAACACTAAATCAATGTCTTGCGGACAACTTCCAACGCATTCGCTTGATGCCGCTGACGGGAGCAATGGCTCAAATGGTGGCCCGCCATTTAGAAAGTTCGCCTGAACTGCAAGATAGCGTATTAGAAATATCCGCTGGAAATCCACTCTTTATCGAAACGTACGTCAGTTCCGATCCAAAGTCTTTGCGAACAGTGCCAACACGCCTTTGCGAACCCCTCACTTGGATTCTGACCAATATCGGGAAACCGGTTCGGCGTGTCGCCGAAATCTTGTCGTTACTGAACCGACCATCCACTGTAGACAGCGTAGCTGAGCTAACTCAAACCGGGATTTCCAACGTGCAGCAGAACCTGAACGAGTTAGAGTGGATGGGCTTGGTCGAAATAACCAGAACAGAAGCAGCCATAAAGTATCCCGTCGTGCGAGCAAGACTTTACCTAACTATCGATCGTCGCCGCAGGCGAGATCTCCATCGCGGCGCCTACGCAACCTTAAAAAGCCAGGATTGCGATACCGAGACACTTGCCCATCATTCATTTCAAGGTGAAATGTTCGAAGAAGCCGCGGTCCTTTATCTGCGACTGGCAACGGACAACTACGAGCAACAAAACTATAACGCCGCAATGAATTTCTACCAGAAAGTCGAACAATGTGGGAAGGTCGTCCAATTTGGATTGACTCCACTTGACAAGGTCAGGCTTGCAACGTGCTACAAACTTACTGGGAAGCAGGGCTTGGCGCAGAAATTGTTTAACAGTCTTCTGTCCCTAGAAACGGTGCAGCGTGATCCGGAGTTACGTTCCTCCATATACCAATCCCTAGCGAATCTACTTCCGAAGAAAGCACTGGGCGAGCGGATCCGCCTTTATCGGGCGGGCATCGATTCCCTGCCAAGCGATTCTCCACAACGGACTCGCCGTTACTGTGATCTCTGCATAGCTTTCGTGCAAATTGGCGACTTTTCAGCCGCTGGCGAAGCGTTACGACAAGCAGAACAGGAGAGTTCGCCTGATCCTAAGACTTTGGCCGGTCTTAGGTTCGCACGCTCCATTCTCCTGATGATTTCAGCAGATTTCAGAGTCGCAGCCGACCATCTTCGATCCGAAGACCTCAGCGAAATGGATCAAGGAGCAGTACTGAGCAATCTCGCACATTGTACGGAAAATCTGGGCAATCTGCGCAGAGCCCGAGACCTTCAGTTACGCGCTCAAAAAGTGGCGTCCAATAGCGGAGCCGTTCCCCTCGAGATAGTCTCACTAGTGAATCTCGGATCCATGGAAACAAAACTGGGTAACATACGCAAAGCGGAGCAACTTTTTGAGAAAGCGATCGATTGGATTGATCGTTTGCGCCGACGAAATTGGCAATTTGATGTTGATAGGTTTGCTGTTGCATATGCCGATGCGACCCTGCACTTCGTTAAAACAGGCAAATATCGACGAGCGACCGAATGCCTGAAAAAAATAGGACCTGCGGAGTCAGTCTTCGAATTAGACCGTATGTTCATTGCACTCACGCGGTGCGAGTTCTATCTTGCCATTGGCCCGCATAGTAAGATTCTGTCCTTATTGAAACTGCTCAGAAGTTCGCCGACGTTCAAGAGCGGCTTTTTTGAAGTAGAGCACACATTGATCGAGGCCCGATTTGAAAGCAGCGCTACCCATGAAGAAATTGTGTCGAATTTGAAACGCGCTCTCGACACCGCTCAGAAGCTTGGCACGCTATACCAACAATGCAAAGTATTGAAGGAATTGGCACGTGTTCTTACTTCAGCTGAGGAAAAGAGCAGAGCTGAAGATTATGCGAAGAAGGCATTACGCATTGCCAAAACGAACGGCTATAAAGTCTTGTGTGCACAAGCGCTGTTGCTCATAGGTATAACCGCCAAGTCGCCGCGAAGAAAGCAACTGTGTCTGTTGGGTAGTTTACAGAATGCTACAGAAATGGGTTTGCCGGAACTGGTTTCCGAGAGCGCATTCCACATTGGCCGTTTTCAATTGGAGGCTGGAAATTGTGTAACAGCGCGTGAGCACCTCACAAGAAGCGTCGCGATCACCACAGAACTTTCAGAAGAGATTTCTAGTGCATTGCGGTCGGCTTACACGGCAAGGGCCTGGCGACCGGACGCCCGTAAACTACTTGAGCAGTGCAATCGTCTTCTCGAATCGGAATCGTATGGTCTGGCGAAGAACGGAAGCGAAGATCGGTTCTTCAGAACGGTCTACCGTTTGACGATTGCTGCAATGGGGTCCCATAACTTGGAGGATTTTGTCACATCACTAGTCTCAGCAATCGAGACCGCGCTTACGCGACCAGCCGTCATAACGCTCAAATCAAACAATGAAGTGATTACGAAGGCAATCAGGATTAGGCCGTCTGATGAACTCGTTCAACGAATCATGTCCATCAGTACGAAAGCCCACAATCGCATCTATTTCGGATGCCCGGACAAGACACAGTCCAAAGATACTGTGGCATGGATACCCCTGCTGTCACAGAATTGTGAGGGCGGGTTATATGTGACCTCGGGATCAGGAGACTCCACATTGAATGAAAGGGAAATCGAGTTCCTTACGATATTGGGAATGATTGGGAATGGGGCCCTTCAACGGATGGAGAATCGCAAAATCGAGAACTCAAGATTAGTCCAGGTCACAGAATTCCACGGAATCATTGGCTCCTCGAAGGCGATTCGGCAGGTTTATTCCCATATAGAGATTGCAGCGGGCAATGCGGCGACGGTGTTGATTGAAGGGGAGAGTGGGACGGGGAAAGAGTTGGTGGCGAAGGCGATTCATGCAGCAAGTCCGAGGGCGAAGGAGGCGTTCGTTCCAGTGGATTGTGGGGCGATTCCGGAGACCTTGATTGAAGCGGAGCTGTTTGGTGCGAAGAAGGGGTCGTATACAGGCGCGACCACGGACAGGCCGGGATTGTTTGAGGCGGCGCATCGGGGCACGATTTTTCTGGATGAGATTTCGAATACGAGTCCGGCGGTTCAGGGGAAGCTACTACGGGTGTTGCAGGAAAGGGAAGTGCGAAGGATCGGGGAAACGAATGGAAGGCCGGTGGACGTCCGGCTGATCGTGGCCAGCAATGCCAACCTGGACGCGCTTGTCCAGGAGGGAAGTTTTCGCAAGGACCTGCTGTATCGCCTGAAGGTTCTTCACATCAAGCTCCCGCCGTTGCGTAGTCGCCGGGAGGATGTTCCGATGCTTGCGCACGCTTTTCTCGATCGATTGAATCTCGCGAACAAGACCCGGAAGCATTTCGCTGCGGGCGTGATCAATCAGCTGATGACTCATTCATTCCCCGGAAATGTTCGCGAACTTCAAAATGCCATCGAGCGCGCATTCTTCTCGGCAAAGGGCACAATGATCGAGGAAGTTCCGCTGGAACATCGCACCGAAGAAGCGTCGACGAATGAAGTGCAAACCTGGTTCAAGGATCTGGCCGATGGGCGGAAAGATTTTTGGTCGGCGGTGCACAACAGGTACAAGCGCAGAGATATCTCACGTGAAAAGGTGATCGCGCTGGTGGATTTCGGTTTGCGCTCAACACGCGGTTCCTACAAGATGATGGCCTCCATGTTTCACCTCAAGGAAAACGAATACCGCCGCTTCATGGACTTCCTGCGGCGTAATGATTGTCTGCTCGACTTCCGGCCGTATCGCAAAGCCGCCGACAACGCTTCGTGATCATCGATGGCGCCGCGGCGATCATCTGCCTTGGCGGACAAATCCTCATCACAACGGTTCGATAATGTTCATGCCCAGGTCTGTGGGAATTTCCGGGCGGAAAGGTGGAAGCCGGCGAATCGCTGCAGGCCGCGCTCGAGCGTGAGATCCGGGGAGAGCTCGGACTGGGCAATCCGCGTCCACGATGATTTCTTCACCGTCGAAACATGACTACCGGACGAAATCGCGAAATCGGTTCGTCTTCATTTTTTCAACTCCGCTCTCTCCGGTCGGTGAGATCTGCCCACCCAATCCGCACGCCAGGCGCAACGCTTCTTGCCGTACACGGAATCGTCCAGGAATTCTTTCGATCGGACGACATTTGGCTGACCTCCTTCAATCAGCAACTCTTGCGGTCCCGATCTCGATTTGGCGAATGGTAACGGCAGCCAAAGAAATCGAAACCATTTCCGCAAGAGTGTTTCAGACTCGTTCCGCGTCAATCCCCCTCTACTGTAGCGGCGCGCTATGAACGCCGACAATTCAACAACCTTGCGATATCGTCGGCGGTCATAGACCGCCGCTACAGTTCTGTGTTCCTTATATCGGTTCGTCGGCCTGGATCCGGGATTGGCGGAGTGCTTCTCCGGGGTGCGCCTGATAAGGAATCATCAACACGAGGACGAGTGTCTTCAATCCACGAATCCTGGTGCTGAATGCCGTGGTGATGTTGCCGGCTGTGGTGTGGCAGAAGCGATACAGCCACAGATAGCCCGAACTGTCATTGGGAACAGGGTCGGGCATTGAAGAGACCGCAGCGGAGAAGATCCAGTAGATCACCACAGCGGTCCAGGATTGATGTTGCGTGATCAGTTCGAACATAAGCCTCCTTTACTCGGCGGCTGCGAACTCATAGGCTCGAGTTCGCAGCCGCTCACTTATTTCGCGTAGATTCCTTTACAAAGGTATGTGCAGGCTGCTGCCAGGAAGGCCAAGCCACCTTTGAGCCAGGATTGCATTTGCTCGAGTCTGGAGACGCGCTCGGACAGCTTGCGAAACTCCATGAATTGGCCTTCGACGCGGCCAAGCAGTCCTTCGACGCGGCCGAGAGCTCTGCAGATATCGTCGTTGTCCATGGGAACCTCCTTAAAGAATTGGCGCCGCGTTTACATGCACATGTGGCTGACGGGGTCGCTCCAGTCGCTGTAGTTGGTGGAGCCGCCGACGGCGCGCACGTGAACGGCATAGATAGTACCGGGCGTCAGGCCGCTCAGAAGCATCCCCCGGGACTTCGTAAACAAGCCGCCGGGCTGCCAGGGGCCACGGACACCGTCCGGCCCGATCGTGGCCTTCTCCAAGTCGTACGTCCTGGTGTACACGACCTTCTTCGCGTCTACCCGAAGCTGGCCGGAGTGGCCGTTATCGACGACAGCGATGACAGGCTTCGTTAAGGGCGACTGTGCACGGGCGGTGGAAACGGCCTGGAACCCGCTGGAGAGCAACGTGGCGAGATCGTCGTTGCAGTTGCCCTGAACGTAACTGGCGAGCTTGCGCAATAGCCCGACCAGGGCATGGCGCTTTTTGTTCTTGTCGGCAGTGGCATGGACGCCGCCCGAAGGCAGAGCCGCAATGGCAGCGGTGAAAGCCGTTAGTGCTGCCTGCACCTCTGCGAGATCGACAGGCGGGTTGGGATAGTTTTTGTTGCCGGTCATGCCTGTGATGACGGCGCCTGCAGTTTCCTCGATCTGGTGATCGCTTTCGTGCGTGAAAGACAAACGAACTCGGATGTGTTTTGTGGCCATGATACGTCCTCCTTTTATTTAACGGTCGATGTTTGTAAGTGTTTCCGCGACGAAGCAAAGCTTCTTCGTAGGAAAGGAATGTTGCTTTGCCGCGAAGCACTGTTTGTTCGTCACAAAGCAAACTTTGTTCGTCACAAAGCAAACTTTGTTCGTCACAAAGCAAACTTTGTTTGTCACGAAGCAAACTTTGTTTGTCACGAAGCAAACTTTGTTTGTCACAAAGCAAACTTTGTTTGTCAGGAAGCAGACTTTGTTCGTCACAAAGCAAACTGTGTTTGTCACGAAGCAAACTCTGTTTGTCACGAAGTAATGTTGCTTCGTGACTCCAAAACATGTGTTCGTCGCAAACCAAACTTCGATTGACACGGACGTAATTACGAACGCGACGACCACAGCTTTGTCGAAAGGGAAGATGGCCGGAGCAGGAACGGATTTGTGAGACATAACGCGCTCACCAATGTGTGAACTCTCGACGAATGTCATCTTCCCTTTCATGGCAGGCCTATAAGGCACGGCCCTTGCCAATTCCCGCTTTCCGGTTTTTCAATGACTTGCGACTGTCAGAACCATTTCCATCAGCCGTTTTGTTGATGGGTTTTGTGCGGATCGCGAACAGTGATGCGCGTTCCTCATTCTCGCGTCAGCAGTTAGGTCGATTTTGGCCAGTAGCCAAATGGCTACTGGCTGCAGTAGCCATTTGGCTACTGACAGCAAGTAAACCCAGCGCGACAGAAATATATTTTCAAAAATTGTTGACAGCGGCCGTAGTTGGGGCCACTATGTGTCTCATCACCAGGTGGGGTATATGAGAAAAGCAGCGGATTCGCTCGGGGAATTTGAACAACTTGTGCTAACCGGCGTGTTGTTGCTGGGTGAGCACGCGTATGGTTTGGCGATGCACGCAAAGATCAGCGAGCTTGCCGCGCCGAGGAACGTCCGGCTCGGAGCGGTATATATGACGCTGGATCGATTGAAAGACAAAGGCCTCCTCCGTTCATGGATGTCGGGCCCGACACCGGAACGTGGCGGAAGATCAAAGCGGTATTACGAGCTGACGGCTCGTGGCGCACGAGCCTTGAAGCAGTCGACGACAACAGCGAAACGGATTTCCGATGCCGTCGA
>WNFT01000800.1_pt1 | contig 26460 bp, 24 predicted proteins | sample 5400191 | NCBI WGS metagenome assembly WNFT01 (sample SAMN13153359, study PRJNA577476) | soil metagenome | isolation source: 80 cm saprolite under Madrone tree | place: USA:California | collected 2016-06-14 | reverse complement strand
CCGAGTGGATGGCCGCGCGCCTTGAGCCCGCCCGACGGGTTCACCGGCAACCGGCCGCCGAGCGCCGTCTCGCCGTCGAGCGTGGCGCGCGCGGCGGCGCCCGGCGGGAAGAGACCGGTGTCCTCGAGCGCGATCAGCTCGAACGGGGCGAACGCGTCGTGCACCTCCGCGACCTCCACACGGTCGGCGCCGAAGCCCGCCATCGCGAACGCCGCCTTGGCGGCGACCTGGGTCGCCCGGAAGCTCGTCAGCTCCCGGCGGTGACGGACGGCGAGCGCATCGGTGCCCTGCCCGATTCCGGCGATCCGCACGGCCGCGCGGCTGGCCGTCAGCACGAGCGCGGCGGCCCCGTCAGAGATGGGGCAGCAGTGGAAGAGGCGGAGGGGGTCCGCGACGAGCCGGCTCGCCATCACGGCGGCGAGCGTCACCGGCGCGCGGAAGTGCGCGTACGGGTTCCGCACGGCGTTGGCGTGGTTCTTCACGGCCACCTGGGAGATCTCGCGCGTGCTGAGGCCGCTGCGGGCCATGAGGGCCCGGGTGATCAGGCCCGCCAGGGCCGGCATCGTCGCGCCGTACGACCGCTCGTAGGGGTCGATCGACCGGCCGATGATCTCCGACACCCGCGGCGTCGGCAGGTGCGTCATCCGTTCGCCGCCGACGACGAGGACGGCGCGGGCGGTCCCGGAGGCGACCGCGGTGAAGCCCGCGAAGATCGCCGCCGCCCCCGAGGACGTCGCCGTCTCGACGCGAATGGCCGGCACATACGCGAATCCTAGGTGGGTGGCGATGCGGGACGCGAAGTTCCCCTCGCCGAGGAATTCCTCCGGGTTCATCGCGGCGACGACGATCGCGTCCGGCACCTCGATCCCGGACGCGGTCAGCGCCGCGCGGGCGGCGTCCGCCATGAGGTCGGGCAGACTCTGCGTGCGGCGGCCAAAGGGCGTCATACCGGCCCCGCTGATCCAGACGCTGGCCATCGTGGCCCCGAAGATCGCCGATTGGGGCGGCGGGCGTCAACCGGCGCCCACGATCCTCCGGCGCCGCGGCGGCGGCGGGGTCGCGACGCCGAGCTCACGAATGAGACGGAGCAAGTACGTGCGCTGGAGGCCGAGCACGCGCGCGGCCAGGGTGCGGTTGCCACCCATCTGGCGAAGGGTCACCTCGATGAGCTGACGCTTGAACTCCGAAACCGCCCCGTGGAAGCCCTGCGCCTGACGGGACGGGGGGACGGCACGAGGCGCGAGCCGCGGCGGGTGCATGGGACAACCCAGAAGGCAACGCGCGTGCCATGTCCTGACAGACGAAAAGTCGAGCGCTTAGGCCAACCCCCCGGCGACGGGTTGCACAGTATTCCGGGCAGTGGTGCCCCGGGAATTGTGCACCGAGCGGGGTCTCGGCCCTATGCTTTCGTCGCCGGCTTGACGCCGGGATTGTCTTTGAAGAACTGCTTGTTGAGGTCGGTGAAGTTCTTCCACTGCTCCGGGACTTCGTCTTCTGCGAAGATGGCCTTCACGGGGCACACGGGCTCGCAGGCCCCGCAGTCAATGCACTCGTCAGGGTGGATGAAGAGCTGGTCGGTCCCCTCGTAGATGCAGTCAACCGGGCACACCTCAACGCAAGCCTTGTCCTTCACGTTGATGCACGGTTCAGCGATCACGTACGCCATCTAAGGGGCCCTCCTGTACAATCGGCTCCTCCTCCTCGGTCGAGCCAATCATTCATAGCGTACCTCCCGGGACAGTGTCAAGCAATCGCGCCCGGGATTCCGCAGGTTTCTACGGCGTCCGCAACTTCGGGTCGAGGGCGTCGCGGAGCGAGTCGCCGAAGAGGTTGAAGGCGAGCACGGCGAGGCTGATGGCGAGCCCGGGAAAGAGCGCGAGCCAGGGTGCGGTCTCGGCAAAGTCCACCGCCGCGCCCTTGAGCATCAGGCCCCAGGCCGGCGTCGGCTCCGCCACGCCGAGGCCGAGGAACGACAGCGAGGCCTCGAGCAGGATCGCCTGCCCCATGAATGCCGTCACCATGATCAGGTACGGCGCCATCACGTTGGGCAGCATGTGGCGCACGATGATGCGCGCGTGGCCATAGCCTGCCGCGCGCGCCGCGTCGACGTAGGGGGCCCCGCGGATCGCGAGCGCGCTCGATCGGATGACGCGCGCGCACCGCGGAACCATGGGCACCGTGATCGCCAGGATCACGGTGCCGACACCGTTCCCGAGGCTCGCCACCACCGCGAGGGCCAGGATGATGAGCGGGAAGGAGAGCAAGACGTCCACCACCCGTTCGACGAGGAGGTCGACGAGGCCGCCGAAGTACGCGCCGGCAACGCCGACGAGCGCCCCCACGGTGGCGCCGACGAGGGCGGCCGCGAAGCCGACGGAGAGGGCCGTCCGCGCGCCCCAGACGATCCGGGACAAGACGTCGCGGCCGAACGCGTCGGTGCCGAGCCAGTGCGCCGGCCCCGGGCGCGCGAGCATGGCGCCGTAGTCCGGCGCCAGCGGGTCGTAGGGGACGAGCAGCGGCGCCAGCACGGCGACGAGCGCCATGGCCGCGATCACCGCGGCGCCTGCGGCGCCGACCGGATGCCGCCGCGGGAAGCCCGCGAGGCCCCCCGCCCGCGGCGCCCGGGCGCCCGCCACCGACCCGAGGGCCGGCCCCCCCGCCATCACGCGTACCGGATGCGGGGATCGAGCCACGCGTACACGAGGTCGGCCACGAAGTTCGCCAAGACGGTGATCACCGCCACCAGCAGCACGAGCGCCTGGGTGAGCGTATAGTCCCGGTGCGCGATTGATTCGACGAAGAGCAGGCCGAGCCCGTTCAGGTTGAAGACCTGCTCGGTCACCACGAGCCCGCCGATGAGGAACGCGAACTCGAGCACGATCACCGTGAACACCGGCAGCATGGCGTTCCGGACGGCGTGCCGCCAGAGGACGAGTCGCGGCCAGAGACCCTTGGCGCGCGCCGTCCGCACGTAGTCCTCGCGCAGCACCTCGAGCATCGCCGAGCGCATCATCCGCGTCGCCACCGCCGAGTAGCGATAGCCGACTGCGAGCGCGGGCCAGACGAGCTGGGCGAGGTTCCGCCACGGGCTCACGTAGACGGGCGTGAACTCGATCGGCGGGAGCCAGCCGAACGCCACCAGGAGTCCGAGGATCAGCAGGATGCCGAGCCAGAACGACGGCACGGCGAGGCCCGCGATCGAAAAGAGCCGCACCGCGTAGTCGACCCACGTGTCCTGCCGGACCGCGGCCACGAGGCCGAGGGGAACGGCGAGCAGGACCGCGACGGCCGTCGCCAGGACCGCCACCTCGAGCGAGAGCTGGAACCGCAGCGCGATCTCACGACTGATCGGCCCGCCCGTCCACAGCGAGCGGCCGAAGTCGAGCCGAACCAGGCCCCCGATCCACCGCGCGAACTGCCGCCAGAGCGGCGCGTCGAGGCCCAGTCGCCGACGCTCGAGGTCGAGCGCGGCCTTCGAGGCGAACGAACTCTCTCCGGCGAAGCGGAGCTCGACGACGTCACCGGGCAGCACCCGCATGAGTACGAACACGAGCACGGCGACGCCCGCGAGCGTCGGGAGCATGAGGAGCACCCGCTTCAGCACGTACCGGAGCACGCCCGCCCGGCTACTCCGAGAGCCACACGGTATCGAGCTGCTGGTTCACGTAGTGGCTCGGCGTGATGTACCAGCCCCGGAGCTGTCGGCGCTGGGCGATGATCCGGTGCCACTGGAGCGTCATCAGGTAGTGCGCCTCTTCGTCGACGAGCCGCCGCTCGAAGGCGCGGACGATCCGGGCGCGCGCCGCCTTGTCGGTCGCGCGGCTCTGCTGCCGGTAGAGGTCGTCGAGGACGGGATCCCGGTAGCGGGCGTAGTTGGCGTCGGACACGTCCGCGGACTGGAACTTGTAGAGATCCAGGTCGGGTTCCACCAGGTAGCCGCACTGGAAATCCACCGCGACCTCGAAGTCTCCGGCCCGAATAGTCGAGAAATAGGCGGCCGGCTCGATGATCTCCTGGGTGACGTCGAGGCCAACCCGACGCCACTGGTCGATGAGGTAGACGCCGATGGGTTCGTACGGGTGGGCGATCCCGCGGTTCTTGAGGGTGAAGCGGAACCCCTCGGCCACCCCGGCCTCGCGGAGGAGCCGCCGCGCCTCGGCCCGGGATCGGGCGATGTCCCGCCCGTACCCGGCGATCGTCTCGAGCGCGGCCGGCGGCGTGGCGTACTCGGTGCCGGGCACCTGAACGCCGGCCACGTCGCGCACGATCGTGATCTTTGACAGGGCGCTCGCCATCTCGTAGCGGTCGATCGCGAGCGTCAGCGCCCGCCGCACCCGCCGGTCGTCGAAGGGCTTCCGGTCGTGGTTCATGGCAATCCAGTTGGCGCAATCCCACGGGCTCTCCTGGACGCGCACCTCTGCGCCGAGCGCCTTCTGGAGCTGCTCGCGCTCGCCCGGGCTGACGCCGCGGAACTGGGCCATCGCCCGGCCGCCGCGGATGGCGGCGATCTGCGCCGAGTCCGACTTCACGAAGGTCGCCCGGAACCCGTCGAGGTACGGCAATCCCGGGTAGCCGTAGCGCGGGTTCCGCCGCCCGAGGATGTGCGAGCCGCGCACGTGCTCAACGAAGACGAATGGGCCGCTGCCGTTGATGTGGGTCTCGTACCAGTGCGGGTCCTCGGCAAGTTTGCCGGCACTGTAGATGAAGTTCCACGGCGACGCGAGCAGCGCCTGCGCGGCGGCGGCGGGCCACCGGAGGCGGAAGACGACCGTGCGGTCGTCGGGCGCGGTCACGGACTCGAACGCCACGTAGGCGCCCTTCCGGCTCGAGGTGACACCCGGCCCCGGGAAGATGATGTGGTCGTACGATGCCTTCACGTCCCTCGCCGTCAGCGGTTGGCCGTCGTGGAACGTGAGGCCCCGGCGGATCTTGAAGGTGTAGGTCAGGTGATCCCTCGACTCCGTCCAGCTCTCGGCGACGTCGCCGACGATCCGGGCGCCCTTCGGATCGGTCGGATCGATCCGCAGGAGCAGGCTGTAGAACGGCGCCAGCGGGTGGATGAGCCCGAAGGTCTCCTCGCGGTGGGCGTCATAGGACGGCGGCTCCGACGGGACGACGAAGACGAGCTCGCCGCCGCGGCGGGGCTCCTCGTCCGCCCGCGCGGGAGGGAGGCCGAGGACGAGCAGTGCGAGCAGTGCGGCCGCGATGCGCCTCATGGCCCGGGAGCCTACCGAGCGACGTCGCCCGGTGTCAAGCGGGCCGCGCTGGGCCGCGCTGCTCAGCCCGTCGCCTCGATCGGCGTGGGCCCCGGCTCGCGGCGGGCGCGGCCGCCGGCTAGGCGCGGATACAGGCGGCCCAGTGCGCCCGGGCGACCTCGCGAAGCGGCGGGACCCCGGCCGCGCAGTCGGCGACCGCGATCGGGCAGCGCGGATGGAACGCGCAGCCCGCCGGCGGCGCGAGGGAACTCGGCACCTCGCCGCGCAGCACGATCCGCTCCCGGGTCGCCTCGATCACCGGGTCGGGGATCGGCACCGCCGACAGGAGGGCCCGCGTATAGGGGTGGCGAGGCGACCCGACGAGCGCGTCGCGGTCCGCGAGCTCGACGATCCGGCCGAGGTACATCACCGCGATCCGGTCCGAGATGTGGCGGACGACCGACAGATCGTGGGCGACGAACAGGTAGGAGAGGCCGAGCCTCGCCTGCAGATCCGCGAGGAGGTTGACGATCTGGGCCTGGACCGACACGTCGAGCGCCGAGACGGGCTCGTCGCAGATGATGACGGCCGGCTCGAGCGCGAGGGCGCGCGCGATCCCGACCCGTTGCCGCTGGCCGCCGCTGAGCTCGTGCGGATAGCGGTCGGCGTGCTCCGGCGCGAGCCCGACCGCCCCCAGCAGCTCGCCCACCCGCTGTTGCCGCCGCGCCCGGTCGGCGACGAGGCGGTGGACGGCGAGCGGCTCGCCGACGATCTGGCCGACCCGCATCCGGGGATTCAGGGAGCCGTACGGATCCTGGAAGCACACCTGGAGCCGCCGACGCACCGGCCGCAGCTCTCTCTCCGAGAGCTTGGTCAAGTCCCGCCCCTCGAAGAGCACCTCGCCCGACGTCGGCCGGTCGAGTTGGAGGATGCAGCGCGTCACCGTCGTCTTGCCGCACCCCGACTCCCCGACCAAGCCGAGCGTCTCGCCGCGCCGCAGCGCGAAGCTCACGCCGTCGACCGCCCGCACGACGCCACGGGGGCGGCCGAGGAGGCCGCCGCCCGCCGGGAAGTGCTTGACGAGGTTCCGGACCTCGACGATGACGTCGGTCATCGTCCCGCGGGGCCGGGCCGCGGACGCGTCATTCGACGGGCGTCCGCGCCAGCTCGCTCGCCTGCCAGCAGGCGGAGTGATGGTCATCGGCGCCGACGGGTTCGAGCGCGGGCCGCTCCAGCGTGCAGCGCGCCACCCGAAAGGCGCAGCGCGGCGCGAAGGCGCAGCCGGGCGCGGCGTGCGCAAGGTCCGGGGCCCGCCCCTCGAGCGCGGCGAGCCGCGCCCGACGCGGCTCGTCGAGCCTCGGGACCGAACGGAGCAGCCCCGCCGTGTACGGGTGGCGCGGGGTGGCGTAGAGGGCGCGCGCCGGCGCCCGCTCGACGATCCGCCCCGCGTACATCACGTTCACGCGGTCGGCGTAGCGCGCCACGACGCCGAGGTTGTGGGTGATCAGGAGGAGCGCGACGCCCATCCGCCGCGTGAGCTCGCGCAGGAGCTCGAGGATCTGGGCCTGGATGGTCACGTCGAGGGCGGTCGTGGGCTCGTCGGCGAGCACGAGCGACGGCTGGCAGGCGAGCGCCATCGCGATCATGAGCCGCTGGCGCATGCCGCCGCTCCACTGGTGCGGGTAGTCGCGAAGCCGCCGGTCGGGATCGGAGATCCCGACCTGTACGAGCAGCTCGACCGCGCGCGCCCGCGCTGCCGTCGGTTCGAGGCCGAGGTGGACCTCGGGTCCCTCCGTGAGCTGGCGCCCGATCGTGAGGGTCGGGTTCAGCGAGGTCATGGGCTCCTGGAAGATCATCGCGATCTCCCGACCGCGGACCGCGCGCATCTCCTCCTCGGGAAGGGCCAGGAGGTCGCGGTCCCTGAAGCGCACGACGCCGCCGGCGATCCGGCCCGTCGGCCCCGGCACGAGCCGCATGACTGAGAGCGCGGTCACGCTCTTGCCGCACCCGGACTCGCCCACCAGCGCGACCGTCTCCCCTGCGCCCACGGAAAAGGAGACGTCGTCCACGGCGCGCACGACCCCCGCGCGCGTCGCGAACTCGGTCCGGAGGTTCCTTACCTCGAGGAGGGACCGCACCCGCGCGTCACGTGCAGCGCGCGGCCGGAAGGTGCCCGGAGGCCTCGGGGACGAAGCGCGCGTACTCGCGGCAGATCGCCTCCGCCACGCACGGCCAGCGGTACCGGGATGCCCACCGGACCGCCTCGCGCCCTAGCCGCCAGCGCAGGTCGCCGTCGGCGAGCACGCGCGCGATCGCGCCGGCGAAGGCGGCGGCGTCGCCGTCGGGCACGAGGAAACCCGTCACGCCGTCGCGCACCGTCGTCGTCAACCCGCCCACGCTCGAGGCGATCACCGGGCTGCCGCACGCCATTGCCTCGAGGGCGACCATCCCGAACGACTCGTAGTACGACGGCATCACCGTGGCCTCCGACGCCGCATAGAAGAGGCGGAGCCGCTCCTGGGGCTGGGCCCCGAGGAAGCGCACGGAGTCGGTGAGGTCGAGCGTGGCGACGAGCCGGCGCAGGTGGGCGACGTGCCCGTTCTGCGGCTCGTCCTGGTCGCCCCCGACGATCAAGAGGAAGGGTCGCGCGGGCAGGAGCGCCATCGACTCGAGCAGTGTCTCCAGGCCCTTGATCGGCGCGAGGCGTCCGACGTAGACGAGCAGCGGCGCCTCCGGCAGGCCGAGCCTCGCCTTCGCCGCCGCGGGGGCCGCCGGCGTGAACAGCTCCGTGTCGACGCCGCACGGGATCACCGCCACCCGCTCGCGGTCCGCGCCGTAATACGCGGCCAGGTGCTCGCGCTCGACCGGGTTGGCCGCGATGATCCGGTCGGCGGCCGCGATGATCCGGCCCTCGGCGGCGATCCGCAGTTCCGGCTCGAGCTCGTCGGCGGTCCGCGCCACGCTGTTCTTCATCTGGCCGAGCGTGTGGAACATCTGCAGGAGCGGGCTCCCCCAGCGGGTCCGGAGCCGGAGACCCGCCACCCCCGACAGCCAGTAGTGACCATGGATGAGGTCATACTCGACGCCGTCGCGGAGCCGCCACAGGTCGAGGGCGTTCACAAACTCGTCGAGGTGGCGATAGATATCCTCCCGCGGCATCGGCGCTTCAGGCCCTGCCGGGAGGTGGACGACGCGGACACCCGGCGCCAGCTGGACGACCCGCTCGATCTCGGGGTTCTGCGAGCGCGTGAAGACGTCCACGTCGAGCCCCATCCGGCCGAGCTCGCGCGACACCTCGCGCACGTAGACGTTCATGCCGCCCGTTTCTTTGCCGCCGAGGGCCGCCAGCGGGCAGGTGTGGACGCTCAGCATCGCGACCCTCACCGTCCCACCTCGATGCGGTAGAGGTCCTCGGACCTGGCCCCGAAGCCGAGCTTGTAGGGCTCCTCCCCGCGGAGGAAGTCGAACCGCCCGACCCCGCGCTCGAGCGCGTCTCGGATGACGCGCGCGAGCAGGACGATGCCGGGCGACAACGCGGCCAGGCCGACGTCGAACCCGGAGTTATAGAGCCCCACCGTGCCCGGCCACTCAAGGCAGACCACCGCCGCGAGCACTCGGCCGTCGTGCTCGAGCGTCCAGAGCCGCGCCTGCCCGCGCGCCGCCAGCGCGCCGACCGCGGCCCGGAAGAAGCCCTCCATCCGGGCGTCCATGAACCGCGCCTTGCCCGCGTGCGACCGCCGGTGGAGGGCGAAAAATGCCGGAAGCCGGGCCTCGAGCGCCTCCGGCGACCCGGACGCGATCGCGACCACGCCCGGGAGCTCCCGCTCGAGCCGCCGGACCTTCCGCAGGAGCTCGTGGCGCTGCTTGCCGGTGAGCCGGGCGAGGTAGGAGTCCCAGGTTTCGGGCAGGTCGAGGACTGGGCAGCGCTCCTCGACCGCTGCCGCGGCCCGGAGCCCGTAGGCCGGCGCGAGCGCGGGAAGCAAGGTCGCGCTGGGTGAGGCGGCGCGGACCGCGTGGAGATCCCAGGTCTCCGGCGCCGTCGCGCGACTCTGCAGCAGGGCCGCCCATACATCCTCCTCGAGGCCTGCGGGGGCGATGAGGTCGAGGTAGTCGGAGACGTCCAGTCCGCCGAGGAGGCGCGACACCCCGTCGCCGTCCTCGGCGAGGGGCAGGAGGCCCGCGAGCTCGCCGGCAGCGTTCCCCACACGCAGCAGGCGGAGCCGTCGGCCGTCGCCGAACGCGGCCAGCCAGGCGCTCTGCCAGGCCCAGGACATGAACGGCGACGGAAAGGCCGCCCGCGCGAGGAGGCCCTGCCAGGCCTCCTCGCCGACGGCGTCGAGCCGGTCGAGCAGGTCGACCTTCACAGCTCCGCCGCCTCCTCGCCGACGCCCGGGGGCGACTCCCCGCCGTCCTCCCCCGCCGACTCGGTCATGGCCTCGTCGACCGCCGAGTCGAAGTCGTCGCCGAGTTCGTCCCCGAACTCCTTGCCCATCTTCTTCATGAGGCGGGCGACGCTCTGGGGGTCGTTTTCGTCGAGATCACCGAGGCTCGAGGGGTCGGCGAGCGACTCCAGGCGGTCCTCTTCGGATCTCACGGTGGTGAAGCGCGACATGACACGCTGGAGAGACTGGCTGCCACAGCGCGGGCAGCGCGGCGGCGGCGCCGTCGACGGGGCCAGGATCAGGAGGCTGACGCGCCGGCGACACTCGGAGCAGTCGTACTCGTAGATCGGCACGAGGATCTCCTCCGTCCCACCCACCCCAGGCCTTTCGACGCTGATTGTAGCACGCGGGGTTCGGGCGTCCGGAGCGCCAAGACCCCACGCCGCCCACTGCGGCACCGTTCTTGCCCCGGGCGGCGGACGCCCGAGCTGCCGATGCGCGCCCGGGTCGCGACCACCGCGCGGAGGGCCAGGGCGGGTCGCTCTCTCGGTCCGCGCCCGTCACCGCCCCTCGGCCCCCTCAGCCTTGGCGGGCCTGCGTGAACAGCTCCTCCATTCGGCGGACGGCGCGGCCCCAGTCGAACTCGCTCCGCACGAGGGCGGCCCCGGCCGCCGCTAGCCTCTCCCGCAGCCCCGCGTCGACGGCGAGGCGCTCGAGCTTCTTCGCCAAGTCCGGCACGTCCCGCCGCCGCGCGACCAGGGCGGTTTCGCCGTCGCGCGCGTAGTCGCGGCAGCCGCCGTTGTCGTAGGTGCAGAGCGCCGCCCCGCACGCCATCGCCTCCATCGAGGGCATCCCGAGCCCCTCGTCCCAGGAGGGGCAGAGATAGATGGCGCACCTGCTGTAGAGCTCCTTGAGCGCCGTCTGTGGGGGGTCCCGGTGGTACTCGTCGTACGGGACGGACCCGCGCGGCGGCTTGAGTCCGAAGCCCACCAGCGTGAGCCTCGGGTGAAGCGCGCGCACGCGCGCGACGGCCTCGAGCCCGTCGGCCACCCCCTTCCACGCGTACTCGTGGTGCAGCATCAGCACGCGCGCGGGGTCCGGCACGCCCGCGGGCGAAAACAGCTCCGGATCGACGGGTGTCACGAGCCGCTCGGCCGGCTCCCGGAACTTCTCGCGCATGATGTCGGCGAGCCAGGTCGAGATGACGATCTTCCGGAGCGGGAGCCGGTAGGTAGCGTCGACCTCGGCGGCGGCGCCGTGGTAGAGACTCTCGTAGTGCTGGACCAGGTAGAACTTCGCGCCGCACGCGGCCGGCGCGGCCGCGGCCACGCGGGCCGACTGCCAGGCGGTGGCGACGAGGATGTCGCCCTCCGGGAGGCGGTCGGGACGCCAGCCGGCCGTCCAGACGATACGCGGCCGGAACCCCGGCATCCACTCGGCCCGCGCCCGGGTGAAGGCGCGCCAGAGCGCGCGGAGGCGCCCGCGCGCCGGGACGACCACGGTGACCGCGTGACCGAGGCCGGCGAGCCGATCGGCATACGTGAGAATCGCCCGCACGCCGCCCGCGATCCGGAGATGCGGACAGAGGAAGGTGATGCGCATCAAATGGCCATCGACACCTGCCCCGGCCGTCGGTAGGCGGCGGGATCGAGCAGGACGTTGATGCACCACACCTCCTCGCTCGAGAGCGCCCGCTCGAGCGCCGGCCGGATGCCCGTGGGCTCCGTGACCAGCGCGCCGCGGCCGCCCAGCGCCTCGACCATGAGGTCGTAGCGGCGTGGCGGCAGGCTCGTCGCCACCGCGCGGGCCTCGCCCCAGACTGACAGCTGCGGGTTGCGGATCTGCCCCCAGCCTCCGTCGTTGCCGATGACGCACGTGAGCCCCAGTCCGAAGCGCACCGCCGTCTCGAGCTCCATGCCGTTGAGCCCGAAGGCGCCGTCGCCCGAGATCAGCAGGAGGCGGCGGTCGGGGTGGAGCAGCTTCGCCGCGATCGCGAACGACGGGCCGACGCCGAGACAGCCGAACGGGCCCGGGTCGAGCCACTGCCCCGGAGCCGTCAGCGGTACGAACTTCGCGGCACAGCCGACGACGTCGCCGCCGTCGCCCACCACGATCGTGTCCGGCGTCACGACGGCGGCGATCTCGGCCGCCCACCGGTAGTGCGAGATCGGCGCCTGCTCCGTCGCGGCCTGCGTCGCGAGCGCCTCCTGGGCTTCCCGCTCCGTCTCTCCGACGCGGTGGCGCCAGGGCTCCCCGCGCGCGGCCAGGCCCGCGGGCATCGCGGCGACGACCTGGTCCAGGACGCGGCCGATGTGGCCCACCAGGCCGAGCTCGAGCGCGCGGTTCCGCCCGAGCTCCGCCGGATCGCAGTCGATCAGACAGACGCGCGCCTCCTCCGAGACCGCTGGCGGCTGGCCGTATCCGAGGCGGAAGTCGAGCGGGGTGCCGAGGACCAGCACGAAATCCGCATGGGCCAGCGCCCAGCCGCGGGCATGGGAGAACGCCGAGGCGTGGCCCACCGGGAGTGCCCCCCGCCCGGCGCCGTTCATGAAGACGGGGACGCCGGCGGCGTGGGCGAAGGCCGCCAGCGACTTAGCGGCGTCGTCCCAGTAGACGCCGCTGCCCGCGAGCACGACCGGCCGCTCGGCGCCGGCGACGAGCGCGGCGAGTCGGGCGACGTCGGCCGCGTCGGCCAGCCCGGCCGGACGATGCACGTAGCCCGCCGGGATCGGGGCGAGCCGATCCTCGATCGTCTGGAGCAGGAGATCCACGGGAATCTCCACGAACACCGGCCCCGGGCGTCCGGAGAGAGCGGTCCGGATCGCGGTCGTCAGGATCTCGGGGATCCGGCGCGTCTCCGCCACCGACCACGCGCCCTTCGTGATCGCGCGGAGCAGCGCCACCTGCTCGACGTCCTGGAGGGCGCCGCGGCCGCGGAGGGCCTGCGGCGCCGCGCCGCCGATCAGGAGCAGCGGACTGCGGGCGCTCGCGGCGTTGGCGACGCCCGTCACGGCGTCGGTGACGCCCGGGCCGGCCGTCACCACCGCGACGCCGATGCCGCGTGTCAGCCGCGCGTAGGCGTCGCCGGCGTGGGCAGCCGCCTGCTCGTGCCGCATGTCGATGACGCGGATGCCCTCGGTCAGGCAACCGTCGTAGATCGGCAGGATATGACCGCCGCAGAGCGTGAAGACGTGCCGCACGCCTGCCTGCCGGAGGACCTGCGCGACGAGCTCCCCGCCGGTCAGCTCCGCCATCGGCCCGGACTTCTCCGCCCGGCTCCGGCTCAGGCCGTCCGGTTGAAGTGCGGCAGAATGTCGGCCGCGATGGCCTCGATTTGCGGGCCGGTCTGGCCCGGGTCGCCGATCGGGTTGAGGATGAAGTAGTCGCAGCCGGCGTCGATGAACTTCTCGAGTGTCTCGCGGCACTGCGCGGGCGTCCCGATGACGCCGTAACGCTCGGCCAGCGGCCCGAAGTCCTGGCTGTAACGCTCCGACAGCCGGCTCACCCAGGTCTGCCGCGCCGTCTCGAAGTCGCGTCCAACCGTGATGAAGGCGAGGTGGGCCCGCGCGAAGCCGTCGAGCGACCGGCCCCCGCGGTCCCCCGCCGCGCGGATCTTCTCGAGGCTCTGGCGGTAGCGCTCGGCGGTGACCACGTAGGCGACCCAGCCGTCGCCGACGCGCCCGGCCCTGGCCAGGGCCGCGTCCGAGCGTCCACCGACCCAAATCGGGGGACCACCCGGCTGGACGGGTTTGGGGTCGATGCTGACGGCGTCGAAGCTCGTGAAGCGTCCCTTGAACGTGGCCGGTGTGCCCCGCCAGAGGGCGCGCAACACCTCGATGCCCTCGTCGACCCGCGCGCCGCGCTCCCGGTGCGGCACCCCGCTCGCCTCGAACTCCTTCGGGTTCTCGCCGCCGACGCCCACGCCGAAGACGAACCGTCCGCCGGAGAGGACGTCAAGCGTCGAGGTGATCTTGGCGACGATCGTGGGATGGCGGAGGGCCAGCAGGTAGACGGCGCTGCCGATCCGGATCCGGGTCGTGATGCTGGCATAGGAGGCGAGAAGCGTGAGCGACTCGTAGAGCGGCAGGTGGAAGCTGATGTGGTCGCCGGTCCAGAGCGACTCGAAGCCGAGCGCCTCGACGCGGCGCGCGAGCGCCCACTGCGCCGCAGGCGGGTGCAGCGACAGGGACACTCCGACCCTAACGCGGGAAGGCATCCTTGACCCCGCCGTCGACGGTGAGCGTGCAGCCGGTCGTCTTGCTCGCACGGTCCGACGCCAAGAACGCGATCGCCTCGGCCACGTCTTCCGGCAAGATCGATGCGCCCAGCAGGTTCCGCTTTCGGTAATAGTCCTCGAGCTCGGCGACGCTGATCCCCTGGGCCGCCGCGCGCTCGCGCCGGATCTCCTCGGACCAGAGCTTCGAGTCCTGAAAGACGGCGTCGGGGTTCACGATGTTGGAGCGGACGCCGACGGGACCGCCTTCGAGCGCCAGCACCTTGGCGAGCTGGGCTTCGGCCGCCTTCGAGGCCGAGTACGCGGCGAAGTCCTTGCCCGGCGACATCACGTTCTTGGTCGCGACGAAGACCAGCGCGCCGCCCCGCCCTTGCGCCTTCATGAGGCGGAGCGCCGCCCGCGCGACCAGAAAGTGCCCAGTCGCGTTGACGGCGAACGCGCGCTCCCAGTCCTCCCGCTCCAGGCGGTCGACCGGCGCCGCGTGGGCCACGCCCGCGTTGGAGACCAGGATGTCGAGTCCCCCGTAGGCGAGCGTCGTGGCCTCGAACGCCGCGCCGACCGCGGACTCGCTCGTCACGTCCATGCGGAGGCCGAGCGCGCGCCCCGGGCCCTGTGCCGCGACGATGTCGTCGGCCGCCTTGCGCGCCCCGGCCTCGTCGAGGTCGCCGATCACGACGTGGGCCCCGTCGCGCGCCAGGCGGATCGCCGCCGCCCGACCGATCCCGGAGGCGCCGCCCGTGACGAGCGCCACCCGGCGTGCGAGCTCCTTCTCCGGCGGGGCCAGCGTGAGCTTGTAGAGCTCGAGCGGCCAGTACTCGATGTCAAAGGCCTCCTTCGGCGAGAGCGACACGTACTGCCCGAAGGCGGCGGCGCTGCCGAGGACGGCGATCGTGTGGCGGTAGATGTCGTCGACGATGCCGGCCGTCCGCTTGTCCCGGCCCGTCGTGAACATGCCGAGCCCCGGGACCAGCACGACCCGCGGCATCGGGTCGGCGAGGCTCAGGCCAGGCGACGCGTGCCGCTCGAAGTAGGCCGTGTAGCCGAGCGCGAATTGCTCCACCGCGCGCGTGACGACCGGCATGAGCTGGTCGGGGTCGTCCGCGCCGTCGGCCGGCACGTAGCACGGGAGCCGCTTCGTGTAGATCGTGTGATCGGGCGTGGCCGGCCCGATCTGGCTGAGCTCCGCGGCCTGCGCCGACGACACGAACTCCAGCACGTCCGTGTCGTCGTCGAAGGAGAGGATCGAGCGGCCGATGAGCCCGCGGAGCCGGGGCGCGAGCGCGACGGCGATGCGGCGCCGCTCCACCGGGGCGGGCACCGGCACCCGTGGCCCGCCGTAGGCAGGGCGCCCCCGCTTCCGCGCCGCGATGGCCTCCTCCGCCAAGTTGATCAGTCCGACCGTCGCCTCGTAGGCTTCGCGGATCGTCCGGCCCCAGGTAATCGTCCCGTGCTTCTCCAGGATGAGGGCTCTCGCCTCGGGGTGCGCGCGCACGGACTCGGCGACCTCTTTCGAGATCCGGAAGCCGGGCCGCCGGTATGCGAGGGAGACCACGCTCCGTCCGTAGACGGACGCGATCACCTCCTGCGCCCGGTCATTGTTGGTGAGCGACACGACGGCATCGGCATGGGTGTGGATCACCGCCTCGGTCGCCAAGAAGCCGTGCAGCAGCGTCTCGATTGACGGGCGCGCGCCACCCACCTCCTGGAGGGCGTGGGCGAGGTACGCCACCATCTCCTCGTCTCCCATGTCCTCGCGGTCCTGCAGCGCCTCGATGTCGTCCATGCGGACACCGGGGAAGTCCTTCTTCTGGACCGACTTGAGGTCGGAGCCGCTGCCCTTCACCCGGAGCACCCGCGCCGAGCGCCCGCGATAGTCCGGCTCGGCGACCTTCAGGGATGTGTTGCCGCCCCCCCAAACGACCAGGGAGGGTTCGGCACCGATCAGGCGCGAGGCGTAGACCAGGAGGTCGACGCCCTCGAGCCGGCCTGCTTCGTCCTCGGACCAGCGGGAGCGCATCGTTCATCCCACCATAACCCAAGGCCGGAATTGAGTACAATCGCCGGCGGTCGTCGCCTCGGCCCGGCTCGAGTCGGAGGTGAGGAGAGCGGCGAGGAGACGCGACGCGAGGGCTGATCGGAGACTTCCGGTGAGCCTGACCCAGCCTTCCGGCCGGGGCCGCCGGCTCTTCGCGGTGAAGCGGCCAGCCGCTCTTCCTTCGCGGGCCGGGTGGGGCGGCGGGCGGCGTGGGGGGCCGGCGGCGGCACCGGCGGCCGGGTCGGCACGTTCATGTGACACAGCCACCCGCGTTTCGAGAGGCACGGGGCCAGGGCGCCACCGACGGAGGACTGGCCGCCGAACTGCGAGCTCAGTTTCTCCGGGCCGCCAGCAGCTCCTCGATCACTTCCTTGAACGCGGCGTAGGGGAAGGCGCCCCCGAGCGTTTTGACGGCGTTCACGCTCCGGCCGTCGGATCCGGCGACGCCCAGGAAGAAACTCGGCGTGCCCCTGACTCCAGCCTTCTGGCCCTCGGCGAGGTCCCGACGGACGTCCGCGGCATACGTCTCGCCCGCCAGGCACCGCTCGAATCGCGGCAGGTCGAGCCCTACGGCCGCGGCGTGCCCGGGCAAGTCTTTGGCGGCCAGGGCATCCTGGTGGGCGAAGAGGTGATCGTGCATCTCCCAGAACTTGTCCTGTTCGCCCGCGCACATCGCCGCCTCGGCGGCCTTGAACGCGTCGTGGTGGATCGCCTCGAGCGGGAAGTTACGGAACACATACCGGACCTTCCCCGTCCGGATGTACGCGCGGTCGATTTCGGGCATCGTCTCGCGGAAGTAACGGCCGCAGAAGGGGCACTCGAAGTCCGAGAACTCGACGAGCGTCAGCGCCGCGTCCGCCGCCCCCTTCGACGGGTGGCCCGCCAGGTCGATCACGACGTTGTCCGCGTCACGCGCCGGGGAGGTCATCCGGCGCAGCACCGTCCTGAGCTCCTGGAGCTCCTTCTCCACCGCCAGCTGGCGCTGCTTGAGCGCCTCCATCTCGCGCTGGAGCGCCTTGAGCTCGTCGCCTGACTGTGCGCGGACCACCGGGACCGAGAGGACGATCAGCAGGATCGATCCGACAAGGCGTCCGAGGAGCGTCTTCACGGCAGGCTGAAGCTTAGTTGAAGATGGCGGCCCTGACAAGGGATCCGGAGGGGTAACCCTCACTTATGAGTTCCTGCGGCGATGGTCGCGCCGGTTCCGGCGCACTCGGGGCTCCCGGCTGGGGGCGGCCGACGCCGCCCGAGACGCGCGGGCCGGGGCGTGGGCCTCTGCCCCCTGCGCACCGCCAGGGGCGGCGCCCGCGGGCGGTGAGCGTCCCGCGCGGCCCTCGCGGCTACTTGATGATCAGCAGGATGTCGCCGGGATTGACGGCCTGGCCGGCCGATACGCGTACGTCCGTCACCGTCCCCCCCGCCCTGGCCTTGAACTCGTTCTGCATCTTCATCGCTTCGATCACGAGGAGCGGATCGCCGGCGGCGACGATGTCGCCCGGGCGCACCGCGACATGCGTGACCTGGCCGGGCATCGGCGCCTTCACGACCTGCTCGCCGTCGCCGCCCGCCGCCGCGCCCCGCGTCCGGACGGCGTGGCGCGTCGCCTCTTCAACGCGGATCCCGTACGTCTCCTCCAAGACCTCGACGACGAAGGCGCCCTCCTCATCCCCCACGGTCGCGAGGTACGACGCCCCGTCGATCAGGAGCGACCAGCGTCCCGGCGGGGAGAGCCGGGCGTCAACGTCCCACACCTGCTCGCCGATCGTCACGCGAAAGCGCCCGTCGCCCCCCACGACCTCGATCATCTCGACGGCGTCGCCCACCGTGGCGGCGAACCTCACGGCCGGCCCCTTCTCCAGCCGGGCCGCTCGCCTAGGCGCCAGGCCGGCGGGCCCGTCGGCCCCGGCTGGGGCCGGCCGGCGCGCGCGTGGGCGGTGAGCGCGGCGGCAATCAGCGCGATCGCGCGGTACCGCCCGCTCGCGGGGCGGAGCCCGGGCAGGATCCGCTCGAGCAGCCCGGTCGAGAGGCGGCCGGCCGTGAAATCCGGGTGAGCGAGCACCCGGCGGAGCACGGGGATCGTGGAGCGTACGCCGACGATCCGGTACTCATCGAGCGCCCGCGCCATACGGCCGATGGCCGCCTCGCGATCGGCGCCCCAGCAGATGAGCTTGGCCACGAGGGTGTCGTAGAAGCGCGGGATCAGGCTGCCCTCGTCGGCGCCCGAGTCGTTCCGCACCCACGGCCCCCCGGGCGCAGAGAGCCGGGTGATCGTGCCCGGCGAGGGCAGGAAGCCCGTGAACGGGTCCTCCGCGTTGATGCGGCACTCGATCGCGGCGCCGCGAAGCTCGACGTCCGCCTGGCCGAAGCCGAGGCGCTCGCCCGCCGCGATCCTGAGCTGCGCCCGGACGATGTCGATCCCCGTCACCATCTCCGTTACCGGATGCTCGACCTGCAGCCGCGTGTTCATCTCGAGGAAGTAGAAGTTCCGGTCGCGGTCCACGAGAAACTCGACGGTCCCGGCGTTGACGTAGCCAGCGGCCGCGGCCACCCGGCAGGCCGCCGCGCCCAAGCGCGCCCGCATGGCCTCGTCTACGAGCGGAGACGGCGCTTCCTCGATGAGCTTCTGATTGCGCCGCTGGATCGAGCACTCGCGCTCGCCGAGATGGACGACGGCGCCGTGGGCATCGGCGAGGATCTGGATCTCGATGTGGCGTGGCTCGGCGAGATAGCGCTCGAGGTAGACGGCGCCGTTACCGAAGGCGGCCAGGGCCTCCGCCCGGGCCTGGCGCAGTGCTGATCCGAGCTCGCGTTCCTCCCGCACGAGCCGCATCCCCTTGCCGCCCCCCCCCATCGCGGCCTTGACCATCACGGGGTAGCCCACCTCGCGAGCCAGGCGAGCGGCGTCGGCGTCGTCGGCGACCGGGCTCGCCGTGCCCGGCACGACCGGCACCTCCAGCCCGGTCGCGACGCGGCGGGCCGCCGTCTTGTCGGACATGGCCCGCATCGCGGACGCCGGCGGGCCGATGAACGTCAGACCGGCCGCCAGACACGCCTCGGCGAACTGTGGGTTCTCGCTGAGGAACCCGTACCCGGGATGGATGGCGTCGGCGCCGGTGGCCTTCGCGACGTGCACGATACGGTCGATCGAGAGGTAGCTCGCCGCGGGCTCCGCCGGACCGATCGCGTGCGCCTCGTCGGCCATGCGCACGTGGAGGGCCTCGCGGTCGGCGTCGGAGAACACCGCCACCGTGGCGAGCCCAGCCTCGCGGCAGGCGCGGATCACCCGGACCGCGACCTCTCCCCGGTTGGCGATCAGAACCTTGTTGATGCGACGCTCTCCGCGCGGAGCCGGAAGCCTGGACGGGGCCTCATCGCGGACGCGCTCAGCGCGGCAGGATCTCCAGCCCGCTGAAGAAGTACGGGATCTCGAAGGCCGCGGACTCCGGCGAGTCGGAGCCGTGCACCGCGTTCGCCTCGATCGACGACGCGAAGTCCTTGCGGATCGTCCCCGGTGCCGCCTTGGCGGGATCGGTCGCGCCCATCAGCTCGCGCAGCCGCGCGATCGCATCGTCGGCTTCCAGCACCATCGCCAGACACGGCCCCTGCGTCATGAAGGCGCAGAGGCTCCGGAAGAACGGCCGGCTCTTGTGGACGGCGTAGAAGCCTGCGGCCTGCTCGTGGGTGATGTGGATCAGCCGTGCGGCCAGGATCCGGAAGCCGGCCTGCTCGAAGCGGGCGATGATCTGGCCGGCCACGCCCTTGGCGATCGCATCGGGCTTCACGATGGTCAGCGTGCGTTGAATCATGCCGTTCCCAGCGTCGCCGCGACCTGCTTGCCCATGTCGGCCGGGCTCTGTACGAGGCGCGCGCCGGCGGCCTCGAGCGCGCGCATCTTCTCCGCCGCCGTCCCCCGCCCGCCCGCGATGATCGCGCCCGCGTGGCCCATGCGGCGGCCGGGCGGCGCCGTCTGGCCGGCGATGAAGGCGACCACCGGCTTCCGGACGTGCGCCCTGATGAAGGCCGCCGCCTCTTCCTCGGCCGAGCCGCCGATCTCCCCGATCAGCATGATCGCGTGCGTCTCGGGGTCGTCGTTGAACAGCCGGAGCACGTCGACGAAGCTCGTCCCGGTGACGGGGTCGCCGCCGATGCCGACGCAGGTCGACTGCCCGATGCCCCGCGTCGTCAGCTGGTGCACGACCTCGTAGGTCAGGGTGCCGCTCCGCGACACGACGCCGACGTGCCCGTCGCGGTGGATGTGGCCGGGCATGATGCCCACCTTGGCCTGCCCGGGCGTGATCAAGCCCGGGCAGTTCGGGCCGACGAGCCGGCTTGTCGTCCGGGAGAGGAACTCCTTGGCCCGGACCATGTCGGCCACCGGAATGCCCTCGGTGATGCAGACGACGAGCGGCACACCGGCCGCGGCCGCCTCCATGATCGCGTCGGCGGCGGCCGCCGGTGGGACGAAGATCAGCGCGCAGGTGGCGCCCTCGGTCGCCACCGCCTCCGCCACGGTGTTCCAGACGGGGAAGCCCTCGTGGGTGGCCCCGCCCTTGCCGGGGGTGACCCCTCCCACGACGGTCGTGCCGTAGTCCTTGCAGCGGGCCGCGTGGAAGGCGCCCTCCCGTCCCGTAATGCCCTGCACCACCACCCGGGTGCGCTTGTCGACGAGGATCACCGCGCCGCCCTCGCCAGCTCGACCACCTTCTGGGCGCCGTCGCCCATATCGGTCGCGGTCGTCAGGGCGAGCCCAGACTCCGCCAGCATCTTCCGCCCGAGCTCCACGTTGGTGCCTTCCATGCGAACGACGACCGGCAGCGTCAGGCCAAGCTTCCGGACGGCGGCGATCACGCCCGCGGCCAGGCGGTCGCAACGCAGGATTCCGCCGAAGACGTTGATGAAGACGGCCTTGACGCTCGGGTCCGAGGACAGGATTCGGAACGCGTTCTCGATCTGCTCCGGCGAGGCGCCCCCGCCGACGTCGAGGAAGTTCGCGGGCTCGCCGCCGGCGAGCTTGACGATGTCCATCGTCGCCATCGCGAGCCCGGCGCCATTGACCATGCAGCCGACGCTGCCGTCGAGCTTGATGTAGTTGAGGCCGTAGCGGCTAGCCTCCACATCGAGCGGCAGCTCCTCGTGGACATCCCGGAGCGCCGTCAGGTCCGGGTGGCGGTAGAGCGCGTTGTCGTCGAAGGTCAGCTTCGCGTCGAGCGCCAGGACACGCCCGTCGGTCGTGACGACCAGGGGGTTGATCTCGGCGAGCGAGCAGTCCGTGGCGCGGTAGCAGGCGAAGAGGTTCTGGGCGAGGGTGCCGCCCGCCTTCTGCTGCTCCCGAGCCAGGCCGAGCCCGAACGCGAGGCGCCGGGCCTGGAACGGCTGGAAGCCGAGGGCGGGGTGCGCCCACTCTCGCAGGATCTTCTCCGGCGACCGCGCCGCGACCTCCTCGATCTCCATCCCCCCGGCCTGGCTCGCCATGACGACCTCGGTCGATCGCGCCCGGTCGAGCGTGACCGCGAGGTAGAGCTCCGCTCGGACCGGCGACGCGTCCTCGACGAGGACTCGGCGGACCTCGATGCCCTCCGGCGGGGTCTGCGGGGTCCGGAGCCGCATGCCCAAGATCTGCTTCGCGGCCGCCTCGGCGGCCGACGGGCTCTCCGCGAGCTGGATGCCGCCGGCCTTGCCGCGCCCCCCCGCGTGCACCTGCGCCTTCACCACGACCCGGCCGCCGAGCGCCCGCGCGATCTCGTGCGCCCGCGCCGGGCTGTCGGCGACGTCGCCCCGGGGCACCGCCACGCCGAACTCGCGGAGCAGGGCCTTGGCCTGGTATTCGTGAATCTTCACGAGGGTGGCGCTTTGGGCGCGCCACGGAGCTTGCGCAGGAGCCACACGACCGGATCGAAGAACTCGTCGACCACTCGCTCCTTGAGCGGAATGATGCCGTTGTCGGTGATGTGGATGTGCTCCGGGCAGACCTCGGTGCAGCACTTGGTGATGTTGCAGAGCCCGAGCCCCGCCTCGCGCCGGATCGCCTCGAGCCGGTCGCGGGTGTCGAGGGGGTGCATCTCGAGGCTCGCGAGCTTGATGAAGAAGCGCGGCCCCGCGAACACCGGCTTCGTGTCGTGGTCACGGATCACGTGGCAGACGTCCTGGCACAGGAAGCACTCGATGCACTTGTGAAACTCCTGGATGCGATCGATGTCCTCCTGCATCATACGGTAGCTGCCGTCGGCCTCTGGCGGCTTGAGCCGGAGCGGCGCGATCTGCTTGGCCTTCTCGTAGTTGTAGGAGACGTCGGTGACGAGGTCACGGATGAGCGGGAACGCGCGCAGCGGCGCCAGCGTGATCGTCTCGCCCGCGGCGAAGAGGTTCATGCGGGTCATGCACAAGAGCCGCGGCACACCGTTGATCTCAGCGCTGCACGAGCCGCACTTCCCCGCCTTGCAGTTCCAGCGCACGGCGAGGTCGGTCGTCTGCGTCGCTTGCAGCCGGTGGACCACGTCCAGCACGACCATGCCCAGCTCGGTCTCGACCCGGTAGTCCCGGAAGCCCCCGGCGGCCGCGTCGCCGCGGAAGACCCGCAGCGTGACCGCGGGCATCAGGACGGCTCCCCCAGGAGCTTCTGGAGCTCGGCGGGCAGGTCCGGCAGCGGCTCGCGGGCCAGCGTGAGCCCGCCGTCCTTCCGGCGGAGGACGACGTTGACCTTCCCCCACTCCGGATCCGCCTTCGGGTAATCCTCGCGCGTGTGGCCGCCCCGGCTCTCCCGCCGCTCGAGGGCGGCGAGCGTCGAGCACTCCGCCACCGTGAGCAGCGAGCCGAGGTCGAGCGCGGTGTGCCAGCCGGGATTGTAGGCCGACCCCCCCTCGACGCGGACCCTCCCCGCTCGCTCCTTCAATTGCTCGATCGTCCCGACCGCCTCCCGGAGCTCGGATTCGGTCCGGATGATCCCGACGAGCCGCTGCATCGTCTCCTGGAGCTCGTGCTGGATCGCGTAGGGGTTCTCGCCGCGCCCCCGCGAGAAGGGCTCGAGCGCCTCGCGCGCCAGCGACTCGACCTCGCTCGGCTCTACCCTCAGCTGGCCGCCCCGATCTTTGGCGTAGAGGGCGGCGTGGAATCCCGCCCGCCGCCCGAACACCAGCAGATCCGAGAGCGAGTTGCCGCCAAGCCGGTTCGAGCCGTGCAGGCCGCCCGCGACCTCGCCGGCGGCGAAGAGGCCCGGCACCGTCGACGCGCCGCTGTCGGCGTCGACGCGCACGCCGCCCATCACGTAGTGACAGGTCGGGCCCACCTCCATCGGATCTTTCGTGATGTCGACGTCGGCGAGCTCCTTGAACTGGTGGTACATCGACGGCAACCGCTTCTTGATGTAGTCGGCGGCTCGGCGCGTGCAGATGTCCAGAAACACGCCGCCGTGCGGGCTGCCCCGCCCCGCCTTGACCTCCGCGTTGATCGCACGAGCCACCTCGTCGCGCGGCAGCAGGTCCGGCGTGCGGCGGTTATGCGTCTTGTCCGCGTACCAGCGGTCCGCTTCGGCCTCGGTGTCGGCCGTTTCCGCCCTGAAGTACTCCGGGATGTACCGAAACATGAAGCGCTCGCCCTGGGTGTTCTTGAGCGTGCCCCCATCCCCCCGCACCCCCTCGGTGACGAGGATGCCGCGCACCGAGGGCGGCCAGACCATGCCGGTCGGGTGGAACTGAACGAACTCCATGTCGATCAGGTCGGCCCCCGCCCACAGCGCGAGGGAGTGGCCGTCACCGGTGTACTCCCAGGAGTTCGAGGTGATCGCCCAGGCCTTGCCGATCCCGCCCGTCGCCAGGACGACGGCCTTGGCCCGGAACACGACGAAGTCGCCCCGGTCGCGCCGGTAGGCGAACGCGCCGCAGACGCGGTCGCCGTCCTTCAGGAGCCGCAGCACCGTCGTTTCCATGTGGACGTCGATGCCCTGGTGGATCGCGTGATCCTGGAGGGTGCGGATCATCTCGAGGCCGGTGCGGTCGCCGACGTGCGCGAGACGGGCGTAGCGGTGGCCGCCGAAATCGCGCTGGAGGATCCGGCCGTCCTTCGTCCGGTCGAAGAGGGCTCCCCAGCGCTCCAGCTCGAGGACCCGGTCGGGCGCCTCCTGGGCGTGGAGCTGAGCCATCCGCCAGTTATTCAGCATCTTGCCGCCGCGCATCGTGTCCCGGAAGTGGACCCGCCAGTTGTCCTCGGGCCAGACGTTGCCGAGGGCGGCCGCAATCCCCCCCTCGGCCATCACCGTGTGGGCCTTGCCGAGGAGCGACTTGCAGATCAGGCCCACCGACACGCCGTGGGCGGCCGCCTCGATCGCGGCGCGCAGGCCAGCGCCGCCCGCGCCGACGACGATCACGTCGTGCTCGTGCGTCTCCCAGGCGCGCGCCATCAGAGGATCCTCACGTCGTGGATCAGGCCTGCGGACACGAGGCGGATGTAGAGATCCGTGAGCGCCACCGAGCAGAGAGAGAGCCAGGCGAAGGAGGGGTGGCGCTCGTTGAGCCGGCTGACGAGAGACCAGAGGCCGTAGCGAGAGGGCGCCCGGGAGAAGACGTCGACGTGGCCGCCGCAGATGTGGCGGCAGGAGTGACACGAGAACGTGTAGAGCCCGAGCAGGAGGACGTTGACCCACATGACCAGCGTGCCGACCCCGATCCCGAAGCCATCCGGGAACCGGAACGCGAGGAGGGCGTCCCAGGCGAGAAAGCCGAGAAAGACGAGCGCGACGTACCACGTGTAGCGATGGAAGGCTTGCAGGATCAGGGGGAACCGGGTCTCGCCCGTGTAGCCCGCGGCGGCGTCGCGCACGCCGCAGGCGGGCGGCGCGAGCCAGAACGAGCGGTAGTACGCCTTCCGGTAGTAGTAGCAGGTCAGCCGGAATATCCCGGGTCCCCACAGGATCAGGATGGCGGGCGACACGATCCCGATGAGCGGCACCGCCAGCTCCGGCAGCCCGCGCCCGGGACCAAAGGTCGGGTGGAGGCACCGGGCATAGACGCACGGCGAGTAGAACGGTGACAGATACGGATCGACGTAGTAGTGGGCGTTCTGGAACGCCGCCCACGTCGCGTACACGACGAACGCGGTGAACACGACGAAGACCGTCAGGGGTAGGACCCACCACGGGTCCTGCCGCAGGTGCGGCGCGGCGATCGGCGCCCGCGCCTCGCCGGCCACGCGTCTGCCCGCTCCGATCATGCGTCCTCCCGTGCGAACGCCCGCACACCGTCCTCGTAGAGATCGCCGCCGTGGCAGTCGTTGACCACGATCGCGGGGAAGCCCTCGACCTCGAGGCGTCGGATTGCCTCGGTCCCGAGGTCCTCGTAGGCGACGACCTCGAGCGTCTTCACGAACTGGGAGAGGACGGCGCCGGCGCCCCCGATCGCGCCGAAGTAGACGGCCGTGTGCCGCCGGAGCGCGTCCTTCACCGCCTGGGAGCGCGCCCCCTTGCCGATCGTGCCCTTCAACCCGAGCTCGAGCAGGGCCGGCGTGAACTTGTCCATGCGCCCCCCGGTGGTCGGGCCAATCGACCCCACGACCGCGCCCGGCCGCGCCGGCGAGGGCCCCGTGTAGTAGATGATCTGGCCGCGCACCTCGATCGGCAGCGGCTTGCCCTGCTCGACGAGCGGGAAGAGCCGGGCGTGGGCGGCGTCCCGCGCGGTGTAGAGGACCCCGCTGATGCGGACCCGGTCCCCCGCCTTGAGCGACAGGACGTCCGCGTCGCTGAGCGGCGGCGTCACCTCCTTGATTCCGTCCGCGGCGGCCGTGATCACGCGCCCCCCTCCGCCACCGGTCGAACCGGACCGGTCACAGCGTCACTTCCTTGTGGCGGTGGGCGTGACATTCGATCGTGACGGCGACGGGGAGGGAGGTGATGTGGCAGGGGGCGGCGAGGATGTGGACGCCGAACGCGGTCGTGTCGCCACCGTAGCCCTGCGGCCCGATGCCGAGCCGGTTGGCGCGCTCGAGCACCTCTCGCTCGATCGCCCCGATCGCCGGATCCGGGTTCGGGGAGCCGAGCTCACGGAACAGCGCCTTCTTGGACAGGATCGCCGCCTTCTCGAACGTGCCCCCGACCCCGACACCGACGATGAGCGGAGGGCACGCGTCCGGACCGGCCGTCTTGACGCACTCGAGTATCCAGCCCTTCACACCCTCGAGCCCGTCGGCCGGGGTCAGCATCTTGTACTTCGATCGGTTCTCGCACCCCCCGCCCTTGGCCATGAGCGAGAACCTGAGGGTGGCGCCCGGCACGACGTCCACGTGGATCACGGCCGGGGTGTTGTCGCCGGTGTTCACGCGGTCAAACGGCGACCGGACGATCGAGGCCCGGAGGTAGCCCTCGGTGTACCCCTGCCGCACGCCCTCGTTGATCGCGTCGTCGAGGCCGCCTCCGGTCAGATGAACGTCCTGCCCCAGCTCGACGAAGCACACCACGACGCCCGTGTCCTGGCAGTAGGGCATCCGCTTCGTCTGCGCCATCCGGGCGTTGTCCTTGAGGGTCTGCAGTACCTGGCGGCCGGCGGCGGAGCGCTCCGTGGCGAGCGCCCGGTCGAAGGCGCGGAGCATGTCGGGCTCGAGGTCGTAGTTCGCCTCCATGCAGAGTTTCTT
>WNFT01000799.1_pt1 | contig 26466 bp, 26 predicted proteins | sample 5400191 | NCBI WGS metagenome assembly WNFT01 (sample SAMN13153359, study PRJNA577476) | soil metagenome | isolation source: 80 cm saprolite under Madrone tree | place: USA:California | collected 2016-06-14 | reverse complement strand
CGGTACTGGGCGAGATCTTCGGCCACGCGTTTCGATAAGAGGATGTGACCGGCGTCGCCGCAATCCATGACGCGTTGCGCAGTGTTGATGCCGCCGCCGGCGATGTTGGAGCGTTCATTGACATCGGTGACCGCGCTAACGGGACCGCTATGAATACCCATTCGCACGCGAAGATCGGGGCGACTTTTCAACGCTTTGCCGATCTCCAGGGCACATTGCACGGGAGCGTCCGGCGTTGTCGAAAAGACCAGAGCCATGCCGTCGCCGGTTGGAATGCGAGCGAGCTGTCCCGCTGTTTCCGCGGCTCGAAATGCCTCGGTGCCGCGCACGATCTCGTTTAGCTCCTGGATGGACTCCTGCTGCTCGTTGATGAGCAATTTTGAATAACCGACGATGTCGATGAAGAGGACATGCGCGATTTCGAGCCGTAAATCTGATCTAGTTTCGGCGGACATTCGGGGATTGAGCGCGAAGAATGTACGCGTTTGGAGCGAAAATCAAAAAATGCAATCCACCTTCCCAAATGCTTCAGTCTCTACGGAAGGATTCGGCGCAACAAGCAAATCGGTGCGTCAGGAGAATCACGGCGTAGCAGTTGGGGGAGACGAAGCCGGTTTGGTTCGGCTCCGGGCAAGATCGAACGCCAGCAAACCACCCGCCAGCAGCGCGGCAGCGATAATGAAGACGGCAAATTTGCGGCGACTCCAAGATGGAAGCACCGTGTCGGCCGGAACGTTCGCGGTCCGTTTCATTCCTTGCGGGGTCGCTTCAAAGGCCCAGGAAATATACAGCGCAAGAGCAAATCCAACCGCCAGGATCACCACAAGCGCCGTCACCACTGAAGTCCGTTCTTCGTGGCCGAAAAGCAAAAACGACACTGCCTCAACCGCCAGCCATGCGGTCACCGCGTAAGCGACCGCAACTTTGTAAACATTGCGCCGCCTAAGCTCACGGAAGAAAGTCTTCGCATCCATTGATTTGGTGTTCTGCCACACGCTCAAGTCGCGAGCAAGAAGGAGATGAACACGACGGCATTTTATTTGAGGCTGATTCGTTTTTTGTCTTGTATCACACTCTGTGAGCCGCCAAAACTGTCGCGCTAATTAAATGCTCAGAGAGCTATCGCGCGCACGGTTTTTCACAGCCAAAGCAAGATGAAGATTCTCGCCTTTTTGATCGTATGTCTCGCGTCAGTCGCCCTCGCTGACGACTTCAAAGCGATTGACGGGAAAGAATACAAGAACGCCGCCGTAAGCAGAGTGGAACCCGACGGCATTGTGCTCATCACCAAATCGGGAATCTCGAAAGTCTACTTCACCGAGTTGCCGAAAGAGGTTCAGGAACGTTTTCATTACAATGCCGCGAACGCCGCCGCATACTCGGCCGAACAAGCTGCCAGTCAGGACGCCTTTCAACAGCAGCAAGCAGAATTACGACGGAAACTGGCCGAAGAAAAAAATAGTTATTGGACGGGACACGCACCAGCTAAAAATCAGGAGGCTAAGCTGCCGGCACCTGCCGCGGTCGTCGCTGGTCGCGGCGGCCAACAAGGCGAAGTGATCTCTCACGGCGCACAGGTGGACATCGCAAAACATCTCGCACTCGGCAACGTGACCGTCGTCGATTTTTATGCGGACTGGTGCGGCCCGTGTAAACAGCTCTCGCCAAGCTTGGAGCAGATGGCAAGAACCGATCCGGATATTGCACTGCGCAAGATCGACATCGTCGATTGGAAGACGGCAGTGGTGAGGCAATACAACATCCACTCGATTCCGCAGGTTAACGTTTACAATCGCGGCGGCCGTCTCGTCGGCACCGTTGTCGGTGCCGATGTCGACAAGGTCAGGAGTTACATAGCACAAGCGAAAACCGGCGGCTGATGGGATCTGGCAGGACGCACGCGCTGACGCACAGGCGCGCGAATTACAAATAGGAAAGCCCTTCGTCAACGTCCACCCATGAAGCGAAAGATATTGCACCTTGTCGTCGCTCTATGCGTAGTGGGCTCAGTGCGCGCCGATCAGACGATCCAATCGGTGCAGCAAGCTCTCACGGACCAAGGCTTTTACTATGGCAACGTTACTGGCGAAAAGAGCGCCGAGACTACTGCCGCGATCCGGCGGTATCAAATTCGCAACGGCTTGCAAGTCACTGGCGAGATTAATTCGGAAACACTTCGCTCACTTAATGTGAGTTCCAATTCAGCTTCATCGCGGCCGGTCACGCCTACATCTCCCGTCACTCAGCCAACTCCTTCCCGCCCTGATTACAGCTCGCGATCTGCTGGGGAGTCGCCCCGTTCATTTACCGAGCCTGGACGGCGCGTCGAGGTAGACCGAGATCTTGTTGGTATACCCTATGAATTAGCGCCAGCTGAGATGCATGTGCACGTGCGCATCGTCGCAGAAGTGCAACGTCAGCTGAGGAGTCGCGGATATTATCGAGGCTGGATTGACGGTAGGTACGGTAGCGGCACAGCGTTCGCGGTGCGCACGTTCCAATATCGCTTGGGAATTTCGCCGACCGGAGAGCTCGACATGAGGACGCTCGACGCGCTCGGGTTGCCTGCCGAGAACGTGGCGTATTTGGGGTCGATGCCTTCGTCCTATGAAAGCAGAGTGCGGGTGCAGAAAAAATTCAAACATGGAAAGTGGAAAGCGAAGTGGAAAAAGCATCATCACGACGACGATAGTTATGAATACGCCGATGAGTATGAGCAGGGGAATGGTCATGGCCATGGCCACGGTGATGATGATGATGACTAGTCTGCGCTGGGATTCTTGCTGCAGGTGATGTTGGCTTCGCGCACCGGAAATCACCGGCCGGGTGAGATAAACGGGATTACCTCGCGTTTTCAGAAAAAAGATAGCTTCAGGATTTGGTCGAGCATTTCCGCGAGACTCATATCCGCATCGCAACCCTTTGGTCACAGCATTGGCAAAGGTTGTTTTGAACGAGGTGGCGGGAATTCGCGGTCGATGTCCGCGAAGTCTTGGTCGGTTAACTGAATATCGACCGATCGGGCGTTGTCGCGCACATGAGTTTTGTTGCTGGCTTTCGGAATGGCAATGACGCCGGACTGCCGGAGCACCCAGGCGATAGCGATCTGCGTCGGAGTGGCGTCGCGACGTTTGGCAATTTTCTTAAGCGTCGCGTTATTCAGCAGCCTTCTACCACGGCCGACAGGAGAATAAGCCATGATCGGAATCGGTGCCGATGTTTGACGTTTGAGGTTTGATGTTCGATGGAACGGCAAAAGGCTGGATTCGATTTCGCGGTGCTGGAGATTATAGAGGACTTGGTTGGCGGAGCAGGCGGAACCGTCTCCGATCGCGAGCAATTCTTCCATATCGCCGACATCGAAATTTGAAACGCCCCAGCGCCGAATCTTTCCGGAGCGCCGAAGTTGCTCGAACGCCTCCACTGTTTCCGCGAGCGGCGTGTTGCTAGGCCAATGCAACAGATAAAGATCGATCGCATCGATGCGAAGACGTTTGAGACTGCGCTCGCAGGCTTTCGGCAATCCCGTGCGCGACGCGTTGCGCGGAGACACCTTCGTCACAACGAACACGCGGTCGCGCTGGCCGCGGATCGCGTCGGCCACGACTTTTTCCGAGCCGCCGTCACCGTAAATTTCCGCGGTATCGATCAGCGTCATGCCGAGATCGATCCCCAAGCGCAGCGCCGCGACCTCCTCCGCATGCGCGCTTTTGCTTTCGCCCATGCCCCAGGTGCCTTGACCCAGCGCCGGAACGTGTTCGCCATCCGACAGTGCGACTGTCTTCATTTGCAATTTTGCCTCCGAAATTTTATTCGCAGGCAAACGGTAACGCGCGCGTTTTGCGCCTACACAAGCGTATGAAAAATGGTGAAGCTGATGAATATAGTTTGGACGAGAAAGAAGATTCCGTAGAACTGATGATACCGCTCGTTTCGTGTGATAGCAGCCGTCGTCAGGCCGGCAATAAAAAGCAAGCTACTGACGAAATATTGCGGTCCTAATCCAAGTAAATGCGGAACGCCTTTGAGCAGTGAATCAAAGATATCGACGGGCGTGAACAGAGCGAAGAGGATGAAAAACGCGCGGTGGTTCGCGTAGTAATGCGTTTTGTAGTCAACGGCAAGATCGATATCGCCTTCCCGCGGAAAAAGTAAGAGGGATGCCAGATACAAGATGGTTGGTGAGATCAGGACGAAGATGAACAGAAAAAACGTCCACGGCTGCTGGTTGCGCCAGCGGTAGAAGATCCACCAGGCGACCACGAGGTACAGGAACAGGTTAACGATCCAGACAATGTGCACCCAGTAAATGCGACGGCGCGACCGTGCCTGCAACATTTCACCGACGCCGGCAAGCACTCGCGTCATGCCCAACGCGAGAATGATTGAGATAAGAACAGAGAGGTACTCGAATGCGCTCATCGCTTTCGCGCCGATATTCGTTAAAACGTTACATCGTTACATCGCTGCATGTATGAAGTTTGGAGGTTGATGTGAAGGCAAATTCGAGGTTGAGAGTTGAGTGTTGAAAGTTGAGCATTGGGCGCTTGCTGATTCCAACAATTCGTTATGCCAACCATTGATGAGCGACGCCAAACTTTCCGGGAACTCCATCGCGGTGGGTGCTTTGCTATTCCAAATCCGTGGGACATCGGCAGCGCGCGTTACTTGCAGCATCTTGACTTCAAAGCGATCGCGACAACGTCGGCTGGGTTCGCATTTTCCCGCGGATTGCCCGATGGCGCTGTCGGACGCGATCTGATGCTGGCGCACATCCGCGAAATAGTAGAAGCGACTGAGATTCCAGTGAACGCGGACTTCGAGAATGGTTACGCCGATGGTCCGGGCGAAGTCGCGGAAAATGTTCGGCTATGCGTCGACACAGGCGTAGCGGGATTGTCGATTGAAGACTCCACCGGTCGCAAAGAGCAGCCCCTCTACGATGTCGATCTTGCAGTGGAGCGGATTCGCGCGGCGCGCAAAGCGATTGGAGAAAGCGGAACGTTGCTTGTTGCCCGGGCTGAATGTTTTCTCGTCGGTGTAACCAATATCGACGAGGTGATCCGCCGACTCACTGCGTATGCGAATGCAGGCGCGGATTGCTTGTATGCGCCGGGCATTCGAGATCGCGAGCATATTTCTGCAGTGGTTACGGCTGTCGCGCCGAAACCGGTCAACTTGCTGATTGGCGGTGCCGTTGGCCTAACGATGTCTGATGCCGCCGCGCTCGGGGTGCGGCGAGTGAGTGTCGGCGGCGCGCTGGCTCGGGCGGCTTGGGGCGGCCTTATGCGCGCGGCAAAGCAACTCGCCGAAGACGGACGTTTCCATGGTTTCATGGATGCTGCGCCGCATGCTGAGCTACAGGAGTTTTTTCGCGATGACGCGAAACGGCACAAAGGATGAACTGGCGGATGCGTGTTCTGTATCGCTCAGAGTCGTGACGCAGTGGAGCTAATGGCTGAAGCGCGGAAAGCGTCCGCTCGAATTCTCGTATAACGCACCCACGGTAATGTGAAATTTATCGTTTCCCACATCGCCGATGAAATATCCCTGCTCAACTTCGCGACCGAACTTGCCGGTGGATGTCCCGTACAAAAAGCCCACTTCCCCGCCGGCATAATCAAAAGGGTTGGGCCGCTCCACATCTACGACCTCTTTGGATGAATCCTTGGGAGGCGCCGGCGAGGCAGCAACTCTCTGTGGTTTCGGCGTGCTTGAGGCCGGAAGAAAATCAGGCAGCGTCGGTTCCATCCAGTTGAACAGCAAAGGTGGAGCAACCGCTCCCGAGAAGGAGAAAAGCCGTCCATCTGAAAGCGCCAGCGACGGAAAACGAAGCGAAGAGTTATTTAGCGCGCTGAAGATATCCGGGCGATCTGTCTGCTGCGCGAACAAGGGAAGGCAAAGACCAAGAAATCCCGCAACGGCAGAAAGCGCGCGTTTGGTCATAAGAGAATCCTCGGCCAAAAAGTGGTGAGCGCGAGCGAAATTTTAAGGCGAACGCCCTTGTGCTTCCGTGACGGCAGTTGGTTCAAGTGCGGGTGGACTTGGCCTTTCGTCGCAGTTGCACGGGACGCCTACTTCGAAAGTGACGACGATATTGCCCAGGTGCAATTCTCAGTGCCCGCTGGAAAACGTTGCGCATCGAATTGACGTTCCCAAAGCCACATTCCCCGGCAATTGTTTCCAGGCTGTTTCGACTTTCTTCCAGTCGCCGGCGAGCTGCTTCGACGCGCAGGCGCTCCACAAACTTCGCGGGCGTGGTCTTCATCTCTTTGGTAAAGACTCGGGCAAAATTGCGAGGACTCATCGCTACCCTTTCGGCCAGCACCGGCACATTCAGCGGTTTGTTTAAGTTGTCGAGCACCCATGACTCCAGTTCACGCAATGGTTTTCGATCGGTGAGTTGCATGGACAGAGCAGCGCTAAATTGCGATTGTCCTCCTGGGCGGCGCAAATAAAGCACTAGGTTGCGAGCGACTTGCAACGCCAGCCGCGAGCCGTGGTCTTCTTCCACCAGAGCCAATGCGAGATCCATTCCCGCTGTAACCCCGGCGGATGTATACACATTCCCGTCACAGACAAATATCGGGTTGGGATCAACCTCGGCCCGCGGATGCTTCCTGGCGAGAAGCTCACACCATCTCCAATGAGTTGTCACTTTACGGCCGTCTAACAAGCCGGCTCGAGCAAGGAGCATTGCGCCGGTGCAGACCGAGCCGATTCGCCGAATTCGTCCAGCAACCTTTCTGATCCATCGCACTACTTCAATGCCTATCTCATCGTTCTCAATGGCACTTCCACCGGCTATGAGCAGCGTGTCGATCTTCCCGCGCACCCGCCGAAACGTGTTATGCGCTGCGATTCGCAACCCACAATTCGTAACAAACGACGTCTGGCGAGAAGTGGTTATGACCTCGACGGAATAGATCGGAGGAGACCGGGGATTTTGCCTCCCGAACATCTCCGCGGCCCGAACAAAGACTTGAAACGGGCCGACCAGATCGAGGATCTCGGTCCCCGGCCCGGCAATGAACAACACCCGCCGCGTTCGCGGTTGAACCAGCTCCTTCTTATTATTAAGTAGGCGGTTCATTTTTCTCGATTGGACGAGACCTGCAGACGAGAGGGTTCCCTGTGCTGCGTCACAGTTTTTTACCTGCGTCTATGCAAGCAATGCAGCGTGTAGGCTGGAGTCCCGCGGCCGGAACTTTCACTGGTTGCTGCGCGAATTGCCAGAGCAGTATGAGTGCACTAAAAATGAAAAGGGCATAAAGAATGGTTTCGAGCACGCCGCGGCTTTTTTCGTCTGAGCGCACCAGAAGGGCGTAGGTTGATTCTTTTTGGCTATTCATAACTTATCGGGAGTTCCGAACCTATCGGGAGCGGCGTCGAATTGCTCCTTGTCTCCCTGAGAACAGAAGTAGTAAGCCTTGTTTTTATAGACAGACTTCGGAGCGGCTGCCGGGTCCACATCCATCTGGCATATCGGACAGAGTGGATGCTTATCTGTTGAGATGCGTTCCTTGGCGTAAATCTGATTTGAATCTGGATTCATCCAGCCTTGTCCCTGGTATTCCATGTCGTAGGCAGTCTTTCGGGCGACTTCGCGACCGAAGTAGCGCTCCACGACGCGAAGCGCGAGATCAATGCCGGAGGAAAGTCCGCCTGCAGTAGCGAGGTTGCCATCCTCAACGAACCTGGCTCCGCGCTTGAGGTGGATATCGGGGAATTGCATGGCAAAGGGGCCAAACCTTGCGTGGAATGTGGTCGCGGCTCTGCCCGACAAGAGGCCGGTTTTCGCCAGAACAAATGCGCCAGTGCAAACCGACATGGTCACGTCGGTGTTTTTTGTGGACTTGCGAATCCATTCCAGCATCGCCTTGCTTGGCTGACTTTGAGCCGGGATGACGATGACTTTCGGCGGTGGAGCGTTCTCAAGAGTGTAGTCGGGTACAATCTTCATCCCACCGCTTGCCCGAATGGGTGCGGTCGTCTCGGCGACAGTGTAAAGACGGAATGGTTCGTCCGGGCGGCCGGGGATATTGACGTCCTGAAAGACTTCCCACGGCCCGCAGAAATCGATAATTACCGCGCCTTCCGAAACAAGAAAGGCAACGGGGATACTGCCTTGGGCTGGAGGCTTGAGCGGATTTGCTGTGACTGCCGGTTTGTTGCCGTCGGAACCGCTCGTGCCTTCGTCCGGACCTGAACTCGCAGAAAGTTCACCGATACCCGAAAGCGCCATTGCAGCCATCAAGCCGAATTTCGCCGCCGTTTTCAGTAGTTCTCTTCCAAGCATCGCGTTTGTTTGTTCGATCATGACAACCACTCTCTTGTGCCGGGCGAATGGCAGCAATGACAATTATCATCAAATTTCTGCCAAACCATATCGGGAAGGTGAGATATTTTCACGCGCGATCTGGCGCTCGCGTTTGTCACTGATGCGATTACTGATCTTCCCGGTTGCTCCTTTGAGGTACGCGGCGGAGCCTTGTTTTTCGGAAGAAGAGGACGATAAAAAATTATGGGAAAAAAAATGCGTGCGGTGCAAGTCCCTCAAGCGAAGGGGCCCTTCGAAATTGTTGAGCGGGAAATTCCGGAACCGCAGTCTGGTTGGGTGCGAATCAAGGTCCAGGCTTGCGGCATCTGTCATAGCGATTCGTTAGTCAAAGACGGGCTCTGGCCCGGGATCCAATATCCGAGAATTCCCGGCCACGAGGTGATCGGTGTGATCGATACCGTCGGGCCCGACGTTGCGGATTGGAAATCGGGTCAGCGGGTCGGCGTCGGGTGGCACGCTTCAAATTGCGGACATTGCGATCCGTGTCGGCGCGGCGATTTCTTTGCCTGCCAGGTGGAATTGCTCACCACCGGCATCTCGTTCGACGGAGGTTATGCCGAATACATGGTCGCACCAGCGAAAGCGCTGGCCTCTGTGCCGCACGATTTGAACTCAGTCGAAGGCGCGCCCCTGATGTGCGCCGGGATCACAACGTTCAATGCGTTGCGTAACAGCGGCGCGCGATCCGGCGATCTCGTCGGCGTACTCGGGATCGGCGGACTCGGTCATCTCGGTGTTCAATTCGCGGCCAAGATGGGCTTTAACACGGTGGCCATCGCGCGTGGAAAAGACAAGGAGCCGTTAGCGAAAAAGCTCGGCGCGCAGCACTACATCGACAGTCAATCGTCGGATCCGGCGGCAGAGCTGAGCAGGTTAGGTGGCGCCAAAGTGATCATCGCGACGGTAACCAACGGCGACGCGATGGCGGCAGTCCTGGGCGGTCTTGGGCCTAACGGAACGCTCATAGTGATCGGCGCGGCCGGCCCAGTTCCGGTTAATCCCATTCTGCTGATCGGCGGGCAACGATCAGTGAAAGGATGGTACTCTGGTACATCAATCGATTCTCAGGACACGCTTCAGTTCAGTGCGTCAAATGGCGTGCAGTCGATGAACGAAATTTATCCGCTGGAAAAGGTCACCGAAGCCTACGAGCGGATGATGAGCGGCAAAGCGCGCTTCCGAGTCGTTCTCAGCATGGAAAGCCAAGGCTGATACAGTAGCGATTCTGAACTTCGCATCTCGAATGAAATCAAAATACGATGTGGTGATTCTTGGCGCCGGCCATAACGGGCTAGTGGCGGCGACTTATCTGGCGCGCGCGGGTCTAAGTGTTCTGCTGCTGGAGAAAAACGATTACATCGGCGGCGCGACGACTTCGCAGAAGGTGTTCCCCGATTACGATGCGCGGCTATCGCGTTATTCGTATCTCGTCAGTTTGTTCCCGGAAAAGATCATTCGTGAGCTAGGGTTGAATCTCAAGCTGCGTAGACGTGCGACCGCGTCGTTCACGCCGTACGTGATGGATGGCCAGCATAACGGCTTGCTCTTGAGCAATGTGTCGGAAGAGACGAGCAAGCACTCGATGTTCGAGCTGACCGGAAATCACACGGAGTACGAGGAGCTGAAGAAGTTTTACAATCTCTCACGCGTTTTCGCTGAACAGGTCTGGGACACGATGCTGGAGCCGCTCGTTGCGAAGGAAGACTTTCGACGCTGGTTCGATGTCGACGATGTTTCACGCGAGGCTTGGCGCAGTTTAGCGGAAGAACCGCTCGGTCGCGCGATCGAGCGTTATTTGAAAAACGATCTGGTGCGCGGCCTCGTGCTCACCGACGCAAAAGTCGGCGTCCTGACGCATCCGCACGATCCGTCGCTTGTGCAGAACCGGTGTTTCCTTTATCACCTCATCGGCAATAAAACAGGCGAATGGAAGGTCCCGGTCGGTGGAATGGGCGCGGTGGCGCAGAAGCTGGAACAGGCGGCCCGCAAGAGCGGCGCCGAGATCTTAACGAATGTCGATCTTCGCGCGCTCGATCTGACCGGGCAACAGCGCAGCGTCGAATTTGAGGTTAACGGAAAAAGAGAAACCGTCGATGCCAGATTTCTTCTGGTAAACTTTGGTCGGAACGTGCTGGCGAAGTTTGTCGGGAAACTATATCAGCCGGATACCACGGACGAAGGGTCCGTGTTCAAGATCAACATGCTCCTGCGTCGACTGCCGAAATTGAAAGCGAAAAAATGCTCCGCGGCCGAGGCGTTCTGCGGGACGTTCCATAGCGATGAAGGTTACGAGCAAATGAATCTTAGCTACGACCAGGCGGGCCAAGGACGGTTGCCGAACAAAACACCGTGTGAAGTCTATTGCCACACCCTGACCGACGACAGCATTCTCGCGCCGGAACTGCGAGAAAAGGGATTCCATACGATGACGCTGTTTGGTCTCGATACGCCGTGGCGTTTGTTTGCGCGGGACAATAAGACGATGAGAAAGCTCGCGGAAAAGAAATTCCTCGAGAGCATGAACCAGTGGCTGGAGGAGCCGCTGGAAGATTGTCTTGCTGCGGCGCGCAACGGCGATCTCTGCATCGAAAGCAAAAGCCCGGTTGATATTGAGGACGCGCTCGGGATGTACCACGGCAACATTTTCCAGGACGCGCCGACGTTTCCATTTGCGGAAAGAAAGGCGGAGATCGGCAAATGGGGCGTCGAGACGGAGTTCGAGAATGTTTTTCTCTGCGGCTCAAGTGCGCTGCGCGGGGGCGCGGTCAGCGGCATTCCGGGACACAATGCAGCGAAGAAAGTGCTAAGTGAAGTGGGACAGAGTTGAGAGTTGACGACGGGCGCGCTCAGATCAAACAATCAAACCTCGAACGCCAAATATGTTATCGGCCAACCCAGCTGACGTCGCATCGATCGACGCAATTGTCACGGCCGCATACGATTCAATCTCGGGCCCGCCGGGCAAGCGTGATTGGAATCGAGAGCGCTCATTGTTTATTCCCGGGGCACGTTTGATTCCAACGGCGAAGAATGCCGAAGAGGTAAGCCCCGGTGGCGAGATTGCGCCCCACATACTGGACGTCGACGGCTTCATCGCGCGCGTAGGCGATTACATCGAAAAGAATGGATTCTTCGAAAAGGAGATTGCGCGTCGCAGCGAGCAGTTCGGTCACGTCGCACATGTCTGGAGCACGTACGAGTCGCGCCATAAAGACGACGATCCCGAACCGTTCATGCGCGGGGTCAACAGCATCCAGTTGTTCTACGACGGCAGTCGCTGGTGGATCGTGACCATTTACTGGCAGCACGAGAGCTCTGAGCATCAGATTCCAGAAAGATATCTCGAAAAGAAGGTTGAGAATTGGTCGTAAGGTGAAAGAAGCGCTTCCTCGTTTCGAAAATGGATACGGTGCTGGTTGGAGTCGGCGACGGGAAATAAAGGCGAGAAGGGTAGGTTTTCTTAGTTGGTGGAGTTCTCGGCTGCGGATGAGCGTCCCGGTAACATTTTGTGCCCAAGCCGAGGAGGAACGCGAGCAAGACGAAAGCAATGACGCGCCTTTCGTCTCGAGTGACAACGAAGCGTTGCCGCAGCGCCTCAAATTGTAAACGCCAACGTCCCTTCAATTCGTCGATTTGTCTTTGACTCTGGGCCGAATGTGCACGGAGCGATATTTTCCCTTGATGTTAAAATCGTAGAACCGTGCCTTTGATTCTGCCGATAATAAATCGCGATAGACAGAAGGCGATACATCGAAATACCGATACACCGCGCTGTTCGCGAATTCGATTTCGAGAATGTGCCTGCGTTTGCTGTAGCCAACCTTCGCAATCGCGGTTGAAGCAATCGGCTGTCGCGGAATGTGGGAAACGATCGGTTCCGAATTATTGGATTCAGGCGGATCGGCGCCAGGGCCTGATGCAACGGCGGCCAAAATTCCGACGAGAACCATGATCCAGATGCGTCCCGTGATCACGGATTGTCTTAGCTCCCGCTCGATATGTGGTCGAGCAAACTGGCACTTGGACCAAGACGGCGCGTGCTCCCGTCCCATCATTATCGTCCGAGCGGCGTCGTCACGTCGGTCCCGGGCGCCGGTGTGAATTCGAATGTCGATACAGGGAGCGGGGCGCGTGTCTGATTGGAATAGGTGGTCACAATCCGATCGCCGTTCAGTTGCAACATTTCTGTGCGCTCGGCCCTCAAGTTGTTATTGAGGCGCAGGTTGAGTTTTCGAAAGACACTTTTCATTGACGGCGTGCGTGGCGTCAGCTCCAGCTCATATCCGTCGTCGATCTTCCTGGCATTGATGGTAAAAGTGTTTTCGACATCTTCGAGATTCAGGGCCGAATTGATCGCTGCAATAGCCGAATCGAGCGGTGAGCGTTTGCCCAGGGAATAACGCTCGGCCGACTTAAAGTTCGGATAATAAATCCAGAGCTGATGGCCATCGCTCACCGTCAGACTGGGCGAGTTGCCCTTCACTTCGCGCCGAAATTTGTTCGGCGGCTGGAACCAGACCTTGCCCGAACTCACGATCGGTTTCTTCATCAAGCGTAAGAACCGTTCTTCCTGAAAATCGGCTTGGGTGATCCGGTTCTCGCGAATTTGCGCGAGTAGATTTCTGATTTCGGCGAGAGAAAGCGGGCCAGGGCCGGCAAGGGTCGTAAACGAAATGAGACCGAGAATTGCTGGAAGAATCCTTCGCATGAGATCGATCCTAGCGCATTTGGACCTAATCTTTGCTTGAAGATTTCGGTTCTGTCGCTGCCATCGCAGGCAGCGCAAAGAAAATCGTCGCAACCAGGCTCCAAAAAATGCCGATCGCGCAGGCACTGCCGAGGCTGCTCAACGACGGATTGCGCGCCAGTACAAGCGAACCAAAGCCGCTAACAGCGGTTAACCCGGCGAGCAACACCGGCTTCACCACGCCCGCAACATCATGCTCGATCTCATGGGTCTTCTGCCAGACCAGCACGACGTAAATTCCGTAGTCTACTCCGATAGCCAGGACGAGGCGAAAAGAAAGCACATTGAGCAAGTTCAGATCGATATGCAGCAGTTTCATCGACGCAATCATTGCTCCGATCGCAAACGCCAGCGTGATGACCTGGATGATCCAGAGACGCAAGTCGCGATACAAAATGGCGAGTAGCGAGACGTCGAAAATCGCCATCAAAGCGCTGATGATGAGGAGTTGCCGGTGCGACCATGGCAGCAAATCGGCAAGCGCATAACTCCAGCCCGAGAGGGTTATTGGAATCCCCGTCACCGGAAGATCGCGTCCCAGATTTGACTGCTGCGCATGTGTGAAGATCGGTTCGTTAGTAGTGACAAAACCGGTGGTTAGCAGCGGATCATGCCCGAAATAGCGATCAACCAAAAACCACCAGCTCGATGATGCCGGCAGCTTTTCTCGCCAATTCGGCAGAGGAGCGTTCGAATCGACCAGACGTTGCAAATTATCGAGCAGCGTGAAAGCGGGCGCGAACGCGTCGCGGCTGAATCCTTCGGTATCGAGCGTTTGGTCGAGTGTTTGGCGCGCTATTTGAAAATCAATCTCGCTCAATTGTTCGCGATTTCGTTGCATCGACCTTGGCGAAGGACAAAGGGCTGCAGGTGTAGAAAAGCTTTTGATTTTGCCCGCAATCTGAAGTTCGCTCCAATGTCCGGCAATTTTCTGCCAGTCGTCGTGCAGTTCTTGCGGATTGCTCGCTTGCACGATTGCCAACACCGGCTCCCAGCGCATCGGCATTTTGTGCATGATCGCTTGAAGCGCGCGACTGGCACGGCTGTTCTTCGGCTCCAGCGAACGTGTGCTCGCCTCGAAGTGGAGCGGTGGGACAGGCGAAAATCCGATTACGGTCAGCAGCAATAAAAGCGCGCTTGCGAAAATCAACATGGGCGCGGGGCGTTCCACGCTCCACCGCACATATTTCTTTACCATCTCAAAGACCCAATCATGACGGGGTGGGGGCTGCCGTTCGCGAACAAAAAGAAATAAAACCGTGCACATAAAAAAACCGGCAAAGAAAATGCCGATGGCGATCAGCACGCCGAGCTGCGAGAAGCCCATCGATCCACTCAGGATAAGTGCCAGAAATCCGACCGCAGTGGTCAGTGCGCCAAAGAAAATCGCTCGACCAAGTTTTGCAACCGAGGTGGCGATGCCTTGACGATGTGATTGTCCGTCGATCCGCGCTTGCTGATAGCGTCCAAAGGTGAGGATGGCGAAATCAACCCCGAGACCAACGAGAATAGCGCAAAAGCCCACGCTCACCATGCTTAGCTGTCGAAAAATGAGAAGGCCGAGCGTAAGCGCCACCAGACATGAGAGCAGCAGTGAAAATCCCATGCCGAGCAACGGCAGCCATCGACGAAAACCGATGAAGAAAATGCTGCCTACGAGCACGGCTGATCCGAGCAACGTTGCGACAATGTCGTAGCGCATGCTGAGGGAGATTTCGGCCACGTACGCGGAACGTCCGGTGACGAGAATTTCCAACGGGCCGCCATCCCAGCCTTCGCATGCGTTTGCACGAAAGGCGTTTACCTGACGCATCAAACGCTGGCACGCGAAGGCGTTAATGGATTCCTGATTTGTCACCGCCAGGAAAACCCGCATCGTGCGATCGGAGGAGGCGAGCGGCTGGTCTTCTTCGATCGCGGTGCTTTCTGCAAAAGGCTTGAGCGCCGGGGCAATTAGACCGAGAGGATCGAACGCCAGCTCGAGTTCCGGTCGCGGCGACCCTGCCTCAATCTGTTGATGCAAACGATGCAGGCGATCGCGAATTTTCTGCGGCTGCAAGATCGACATCGTTTCGTTGAAAACATCCGGTTCCAGGTTCAAGAGCAACGGGACTGCGATTGATTGAAGATCGCGGATTCCATCAGGCGTCTGCATCGGCGAGCCCGCGAGCACGCGCGTGCACCAGGGCTGTTGCCGTAATTTGTCGGCGAATAACGGCGCGAATTCTTCCAGTTTTTCGATATCATCGGGGGCACAAACCAGCGCGAAAGTGAGCTGCCGGGTTTGCTCAAACTCGCGATCGTAAATTTTTAGCCCTGCGATCGAACGAAAGCTCGCGGGCAAAATGTTGAGCACATCGGAGTCAAGCCGCAGCTGGGTGATGAGGATCGCAATGCACCCGAGCGCAAGCGCGGCAACGCTGCACCAAACGAGCGCACGTCGCTGCGTGACCGTTCTCGCGATGACATCATTGATCCGCATATTCGGTGGCAAAAACGAAACGCCGATAGTCGCGTTTCAAACCTGGCAGGTCAAAAACGAAACAGAAAAGTTTCGTTGCCAGCGATGTATCGCACCGATTGTCGAGCTTGCGAGTCAATCAGTTTGTCTCGCACTCCGAGCCAGCCGCGCAATTGTTGCGGCGCCCGATCAATAGGGCCGGACCAACCGCTTCGCGCGAGCGGCCCTTTCACTTCGGCGAAGCCGGCGTCCTGCCGCAGAAATAACAATGGCGCGACCGGACCTTTTGAAAACGTCAGCTCGAAATCGCCACTTTTTGAAGAGCGAATGATCACATCGCCGATGAGCGTCGTTGCCGGCGCGCGATATAAAAGTTGTCCGCTGCGCACCTGCCAACTACCTGCCGGCTCGGTAAATTGGTGCTGCGAGGTTGTTGCACAGTTTGTTAGATCGACAATCGCCAGCGCGGTGACGGCGGCGCGCAAGATCGACATTGCGCTTAGAGAATCGCGCCGACCGGTTCGGACGGACTCGGCGACGTTTCCTTTTTCGGCACAAGCGAGAGTCGCGGTGAGAGCGCGAAGAACCGTTGCGTGTTCACAAAAAAATAAAACAACCACATCCGCCACTTGATGGCGAGACTCTTTCCGTCGTTGCCCGCGAGCACGGCGTTGACGGCGGCCGCGATTTGCATCGTGTCGGTAGGATTAAGAAACACTTCGATGAATTCTTTGCCACGGCGATACCACGCGTTTACGAAAGCGAGATAGATATCCATGATGTAATTGACAGTGCGCGCATACCTTTTGAAAAGGCGACGCTTGTGCGATTCGTCGCGCAAAACCTCGTCTAGTGTGTCGGCGGCCTTTTCGGCGGACATGATCGCCAAAAAAACGCCACTGCTGAAAACTGGATCGATAAATCCGGCGGCGTCACCCACGAGCAGCCACCGGTCGCCAAAAAGTTTTGTGTTCCGATACGAGTAATCGCCGGCAGAATAAACTGGCGAGACGCGCTCGGCTCTTTTCATTCGCTCGAGCACCATCGGCTGTTCGTCGATGGATTTTTCAAGCGCCGTTTCCGGCGAAAGTTTCATCGCGCGAAACGTAGCCGTGTCCATTACCACACCGATACTCATGCGGGTGGTCGTTAGGGGAATCATCCAAAACCACCGGTCGAGGCTCCGCACCATGCGGATGAGTGTGCCGTCAATGCCTTCGGCGCGATCGACATTTTCGTAATGCGCGAAGACGGAAAATTTCTGCAAATGATCGTACGTCTTTTTGATATTAAAAAAGCTGCCGAGCATCGTTTGCCGGCCGCTGCAATCGAGCAGATAGCGAGCTTCGATTGTCGATCTGGCGCCGTTGGACGTTTCGATGTTGATCTTCGCGCGATCGTTTTCGAAAGTGATGTTCTTCACGTCGGTTTCTTCGCGAACATCCGCGCCGTTTTCGCGTGAGTGATCGAGGAGGAGCTTGTCGAACTCGGAACGAGTGACTTGATAGGCCCGGTCGCGACGTGAGCGGAAACCGTCTTTGAAATAAAATTTCACGCCTTTGGTTCCGCAAGCGGCGACAATTTCGCCGCCGAATTTTGGCAGAAATGTGCGGTCAAGTTTTTCGCGCAGGCCCAAGCGATCGAATGTTTGCGTGCTAAAAGGCAAGAGCGATTCGCCGATGTGGAAGCGCGGAAATTTTTCGCGCTCGAAAACGATCACGCGCCGCCCAGCGCGCGCGAGCAGCGCAGCCGCAGTGCTGCCAGCGGGTCCGCCGCCAATGACAGCGACGTCGTACATGTCGACCTTCATTGCGGCTAAACTTACCGGGGAATTAGCTCCTTTGCCAGCCAGAGATTAACAGAGACTGAATGGAAAATGATGGCAGGGAGTGATTGGCGTGTACTTGCGTCATCTTAATCTGTGTTAATCTGTGTTCGTCTGCGGCAAACCCCTTTGGGTTGCCGCTGCGATATGAAATTAATAGATCGGTTTCTTAGCCGCGAATTGCTCGTCAACGTGCTCTTCGCCATTGCGGTGTTGAGCCTAGTGCTGGTAGTGGGCAATATTTTCCGAAAGCTTCTTCCGTTGTTGGTCAATCATGACGTGCCCATGGAATACCTGATCACGTTCATCGCTTACGTGATGCCCTTTTCGCTTATCTTCACGATTCCCTGGGGATTGCTGACCGCGATCCTGCTCGTATTTGGGCGGCTCTCCGCCGACAACGAACTGATCGCGCTGCGCTCAAACGGTGTGAGTATCTCGCGCATTTGTATTCCGCTTGCGGGAATCGCGCTGCTTTGCACGGGGATCTGTTTGTGGCTCAACGTGCAGGTTGCGCCGGCCGCGCAAGAAAAGTTGCGTAGCACCATTTTCGATCTCGCTACGCGCAATCCGATGGCGCTTTTTGGCACCGATCAGGTAATCGATGAATTTCCAGGCCGAAAAATCTACGTGGGCAAGAAAGAGGGAAACAAGCTCGAGAACATTACTGTCTTTGAAATGAACGACAATTCACTTGCAGTAAAAGTCACTTATGCGCGCACTGGCTTGCTCGAGGCCGATTTAGCGAACAAACAGATTCTCATGCATCTTTATCAGGCGCGTTATCAGGCGCGAGACGAAAACAATCCTTTAGATCTGACAAAAATTCGCGATGGAATCAATATGGCGGAAGGCACCTTGCCGATCAGTCTCGAAGAATTGTACGAGAAGGAGAAAAAACGGCCGAGCCGTTCCGCATTGTCAATCGAACAACTCCTCGAGCAATTGAAGAGTGAAAACCAACGCGAACGCAGCGCCAGCCGGACTGAAATAAACAAGCGCTTTTCATTTCCGTTCGCTTGCATCGCGTTCGCGATTATCGGCGTACCGCTTGGCGTCACCGCGCACCGCCGCGAGACTTCGATTGGTTTCGCCATGGGCTTGATCGTGGCCGTCAGCTATTTCCTCTTCGTCATCATCGGCGACACGTTGCGCGGAAACCCGAAAGTGCACCCGGAGCTGCTCGTTTGGTTTCCGAACGTTCTTTTTATCGTGCTCGGTGCATTCTTGTTTCGACGACTGGCACGACAGTAGGCGAAACGTACCCAACGGCGGAGTAGGAGGAAAAATCGAATTGGCTGAGATCCTTGATGTCGGGCATCCTGCGGTGAGGCTAGGCGCACAAATTTCTGCGCTTCTAATGCGGCTTTAGCAACGGTGGGGCAGTTGTCGCAACGCCGAAAATCGCTGCCACGCTCAGATCTAAACTTCTTCCGCCGCCGTGCCAAGGGAAAGCGAAACTGGATCGAGCCATCGATAACGCCGACTTTGGAATAAGGTCAGCCGAACGGCTGCCGCATCCCACAAACAAACAGCCACACAGGCCAGCACTAATCCCGAGGCATAAGGTCGCAGAACATTAAGGAGCTCGATCGCCCCGAGAGCTGGATACAATTTCTTGTCGATCAGCATCACGTGCGCGATCATTGTGAGGCTCGCGAACGAGATAATAAAATGGAGCACGCTTAACCGGATGCTCACAGCGAAGGCAACGGCGCTCACCACAGCCCCCCACATCAGATAGCGCTCGTGCATTTGCCCCAGCAACGCGAACATTAACAACCAAGGCATGGCGATCGCGATCAGCAACCGAGGATCGCGATTGCGCATGTGCCGTGCGGCACCCAGCGAGCAGAGTGCCAATGCGCCTAAGTAAAACAAGCGCAGGGCCCATTGCAGCGTGATGGCGAAATGCAGAGATCCAAGTTGAGCCGACCAGAGGGGATCCTTCAATGACCACCCAAGATTTGAGAGAAGTGATGGGAGGTTATAGCAAGAACTTATGAAGAGATAGGGATAATGCTCGCTTCCGTAGATAAAGCCGATTTGGAGCCAGGCGAAGCTGCCACCGTCGAGGACACCAGTGACAAATACGGCGAGCGCAGTGATACCGGTGATCCACGTTCCCGGACGCCGCAACCTGTGCCGCAAGAAGAGTAACGAGCTGACGCCGACCACAATTGCAACTGCAATCCATGCCGTTGGATTGCGCAGGACCCACGGGGAAACTACCAAGGCTACCGTTGCCATGAAACCAGCAAGCATTTGCATGGCGCAGTTCCATTTTCTTTCCCACAATGGCCAGAGGAGAAAAAAAGGCGCGACGAGTAATAACTGGCCTTTAAACATTGCACCTGTGGCCAGGAGGCAGCCGCAGGCAAACCATCGATTCTTCAGGGCCGCGAGCGCGGCGAACAGATAAAAAGGCACGATCCAGACATCCCATTGTGGCCAGCCGTGCGCATCGAGAATCACCGAGGGTTCAAGCCACACCACAGCGGCCGCCGCCAGTCCGCAAATCCAAGCGCGATGTTCCAGTGGAAAAATCCGCCCAAAACGCCCTGTTAACCCGCCCGCCGTTCGCCGCAGCCAGAAACGGACCAGGAGAAAAATCGCAATCGCGGACATCAGTTCGCATAAGAGATTGGCCTTGAGCAGCACTCCGACATAATGCGGGTGTCCGTCATCCACGCCCGGAAATTCTGTGCGCACCTCCTTCGCCCAGATCGACATCACCAAAAGTCGCAATGGCGGATAATCGAGGCGGTAATCGTTTTCATAAGCTTCGCGCTTTACTTCATCATACAGCGCGAAATAGCCATGAAAGAATGCTGCCCACGAGCCGGCGTCGTTTTTGTCAACTGATAAACGACGGGCTTCTTCCACGCTTTGACTACCCCAGTAAAAACCGTTGACAATGTCGTGCTGGTAACGCACGTGCCTTGTTTCTTCCCATGTCCATCGGCGCAATTGAATGCCACCGAGCAAGAGCGTTGCAATTAAGCACGAAAGCAGAGCGCGCTGAGCAAATTCGCTAACGAACAGTCGTCTAAAGAGTGCGCGGATCGCCATCGGATAGTCCTAAGGAGAGACAGCAAATCAACTCGAACGGTTACAACGTTTGTTTCGAGAAGTCTCTCTTTGCATTGGCTCTTGGCTCCAGCGGTAGGATTCGAACCTACGACCAATCGGTTAACAGCCGACCGCTCTACCACTGAGCTACGCTGGAATTTTTTTGTGTGGCTCGAGAGGGCCTGAATTTTGCGCAGCCGAGTCGGCGCGGCAAGTAATTTGGTTGCGGAGGCGGCCCCGCCAGGGCGGGGCGCGGCTCTCAAACTCGCCGCAGACCAGTTATCTGATAAAGACCGTTTCCTCCTTTTTGCCTCTTGAGTTCGAGTTCAAGTGCTCGTGCAGCGGACAACGTGAGAAGAACACTGCGCCACACTATTTTCCAGGGCCCGCTGCGGCGAGTTGGAACGAGACATTCCAGCATTATGTTGCTGGACGCGAATGTCGACGTTTTCGCTAAAACCAATATAAAAATGGGCTTTTGGGTTTCGTAAAACGTAGACGCGATAAATAGGCATCACGCGCGTTTGGTTGCGGGGGCGGGATTTGAACCCGCGGTCCGGCAGCTGCCGGATTATGGGCCACCTTGAGGTAAACCTGTAATTGAATAAAACCCTTTGCCGCGTCCCTGACGCTTCAAACGATTTTCCAGCTTGCGGGCATCGCCAAGCGAAAGGTTCGCACTTTGCCACGCGAGAGTCCAAGGACCGCGTGTCTTCGTCCAGCGGGATCCTCCGGAATTGTGTTGCGCGCGTCTTTTCTCGATGTCATCGCTCAGTCCGACGTAGAATCGGCCCTCGCGATTCTGTAAAACGTAGACGCGATAAAGAGACATCACGTGCGTTTGGTTGCGGGGGCGGGATTTGAACCCGCGGCCTTCAGGTTATGAGCCTGACGAGCTACCAGGCTGCTCCACCCCGCGTCTTAAGAATGAGTATGCAGAATCGCCGGTCAAGTTCAAACGCGAAAAATGATTACTGACACCAAGCCAAGAGATTTTTCGATTTCGCTCAGAATGACGGTTAATTGCCGGAGCGGCACATGAGTTCTGGTAAATCTGATCAGGGCAAAATTCTCGTCGGAACTGCGAGCTGGTCCGATCCCGGTTTTGTTCATCGATGGTATCCAAAAGGGATGCGCGCGACGGAGCGACTCGGTTGGTACGCGCAACACCTTGAGATGGTCGAGGTCAATTCGACATTTTATTCGGTTCCCGATTCGAGAATGGTCGAGCGTTGGTGTGCTGGCACGCCGGATGGATTCATCTTCAATGTGAAACTACACCAGCTCTTTTCGTTCCACTCGACGGCCGCCAAGTTGTTACCGCCGGATTTGCAACAGCGTGCCGAGACCGACGCAAAAGGCAGGGTAAAGCTAACGCTGGCGCTCGAACAAGCGATGATCAAAGTCTTCCTGCGCTCGGTGTCGATTCTGCGCGGAGCCCGGAAACTTGGCGTACTGCTACTGCAGCTCTCGCCTGCGTTTTCACCTCACAAGCACAAACTGGAAGAACTTGAGCGCTTGATCGAAATGCTGCGTGATTATCCATTGGCGATTGAATTCCGAAACCGCAACTGGGTGATCGGCGAACAGTTAAAACCGACAATCGATTTCTTGAAGCAACACGATGCGGTCTTTGTCAATGTCGATGGACCAACCGCCGAGCATTTTACCATAATGCCCTCCGATCTCGATGAAATCACGAATCCAAGCTTTGCCTATCTGCGGCTTCACGGACGCAATGCTCGCGGCTATCTTACGGGGAAAACTGTAGCTGCTCGTTTTGATTATGATTACACCGATAGCGAGATCGCCGAAGTAGCGGAGCGAAGCAAAAAGCTCGCCCGAATGACCCGCGAGTTGCACGTGATTTTCAACAATAATAATCTCGATTACGCGCCGCGAGCGGCAGTGCGTTTACGCGTGGCGCTCGGTCAATTGCTGTCAACTCCTCCGCAGACATCTGAGCTATTTTAGATTACGCTTTGGAAGTGCAGGAATCACAGCCAGTGGCAGACCCGGTTTACGAATCGCGATTGCCTGGGCCACTGGCGCGGCTTAAGCGCTGGTTGGTCGCGCACCACATGACGCTGATGACCATCGCAGACACGCCGCACTCGGTCGCGTTAGGTTCGGCCATCGGAATTTTTTTCGGTTTTACGCCGCTGTACCCGCTCAAGACGTTGTTGTCGATCGCCGTAGCGTGGGTTTGTCGGTGCAATAAGGTCGCTGCGGCCATTTTGGTGACCCTGCACGATGTGGTGATTTGGGCGATGCCTGCGATCTATTTTGCCGAGTACCATCTAGGGTGCTGGAGCTTGCATCGCCCTGTGGCGCATCGCGTGCGTTTCCGGCAATTCGGGCTGCACGATTACCTGGATTGGCATGTGTTTTCGCGGGTCGTTTGGCCCACATTTTGGCCGGCGTTTGTTGGCTCACTGTTCCTTGCCATCCCGTCGGCGATCATCGTCTATTTTTTAATGCGACTGCTTGTGAGCCGAGCGCGGGTGCCTCAAAAAATCGTTTGAGTGAAGAAGGTTGGTGCGACCAAACATTTTCCCGCCTGGATGTGTTGCCAATCAGCATGCCTCGATTAAGGTGCTGCGGATTCGACTCTGCTATGCACTTTTCACACCGATTTCTTACCATCTCGATCGCGTTGATCGCGACCGCAGCTTCTCTCCGTTCGGCTGCTGGCGCGCGCGCCTTCGTAATTATCGATTCGCAGACGGGCTACCTTCTGGAAGAGCAAGAGCCCAGAAAGAAACTGCAAATTGGAAGTCTGACCAAAATCGCGACCGCAAGCGTCGTGCTCGATTGGGCGGAACGAAAAGGGGGCGATCTCAATCAGACAATTACGATTCCGCCGGAGGCGTTTGTCGGAACGCTTGAAAATCACATCGGATTTCAGCCGGGAGACAGCATAACAATGCGCGATCTTCTCTATGCTGCGCTCGTTCAATCGGACAATATTGCGGCGTACACATTGGCGCAGCACGTCGGCTCGCACTTGTCGACTGAGGTTGGATCGAAAATGACGCCGGTCGATGGGTTCGTTACCCAAATGAATGCGCTAGCCAAACAGCTGAAGATGGAGCGCACACGCTTTGTCAATCCGCATGGCATTGACGACAACGTTCGACCGATGCCGTTTTCGACTGCGGAAGACATGGCGCGTCTGACGCGTTACGCCTTGAACAAAGCGAGTTTTCGTTTTTATGTGTCACAAAAGGAACGCCAAATCTCGTTCGATCGCGGCGGGCACCGATTGAATTATGTGGTTCGGAACACGAACGAACTTCTCGGGAAAAATGGCATTGACGGAGTGAAAACTGGCCGCACAGCCCGAGCGGGGGACTGCTTGGTTCTCTCCGCCAATCGCGAGCCAGAAGTCGTGACCCAAGGCAAGGCGATAACCGTCTATCCGCGTCATTTGATCGTGGTGTTACTCGGAAGCACGAATCGATTCGACGAAGGCGCTGGACTTGTGGCGCGCGGCTGGCAGCTCTTTGATCAATGGGCCGCCGGCGGGCGTTTGGCGGATCCAAAGAAACTGCTCTGAGCGCCATTACGAAATGAGGCCACGGATTGGTGTTTTGACCAGCGGTGGCGATTGTCCGGGACTCAACGCCGTTTTACGCGGAGTTGTGCTTGCAGCGGAAAAACTCGGCTGGGAGGTGATCGGATTTCGTGACGGATTCGAAGGCCTTCTCCGGCCAGGCGATTATGTGGTTCTCGATCGCAAGAGCACAGAAGGAATCATGGCGCTTGGAGGCACGATCATCGGCACGACGAATCGTGGCCATTTCGTTGCCAAGGTAGGCGCGGGGGATCGCACGATCATTCCAGCAGAGGTTATCGAACAAGCTCGCGAGATCTTGAACAAGCTTGGCATTAGATCGTTGATTATTGTTGGCGGAGACGGCTCGATGACCACGGCGCTTCAGTTACAGGAAGCCGGCATAAATTGCATCGGCGTTCCAAAGACGATTGATAATGATCTCGAAGCCACGGCCATGACGTTCGGGTTTGATTCCGCGGTCGCGGCGGTGGTGGATGCGCTCGATCGATTGCATACCACCGCGACAAGCCACAAACGCGTCATGGTAGTGGAAGTGATGGGACGCCATGCCGGCTGGATCGCACTGCACGGAGGAATTGCCGGAGGTGCGGATATCATTTTGATTCCAGAGATCCCCTTTGACTACGATAAGATCACATCCACGATCAAGGCGCGGGATGCCGCGGGAAATCTTGGCTCGCTAGTGGTGGTGGCAGAAGGCGCAAGGCCCAAGGATGGTCAGCAGACCATGCGCGAAACTAAAGATGGTGAATTTCGCCTTGGAGGCATCGGCGATATCGTGGCCACCGAGATCGCGAAACAGACTGGCAAAGAGACACGCTCCTGCGTGCTCGGCCATTTGCAGCGTGGCGGCGCGCCCACGACCCTCGATAGAATCCTCGGGACGCGCTTTGGTGTTAAAGCAGTACAACTGGCGAACGAAGGACACTTCGGATCGATGGTGAGCTACCAAAATTATCAGGTGCGCCACGTTCCAGTTGCCGAGGCGGTCAATCGGTTACGGCTCGTTCCACCCAGTGGCGAGATGGTGCAAACTGCGCGTGACGTTGAAATCTCTTTCGGCGATTGAAAGTCATCATCCCGACGAGTGTTCAGCGGCAGCAACCTGCCAGGTGCGGCATCAAGGCGAGTAGGTAGTATACAGCTGGTCAATGACGCAAAGTGCTGCGCACGCCCAAAGCACCAGCTCGGTGCTGATGATCCGCCCCGGCCGGTTTTATCCCAATCCGGAAACGGCGGCAGATAATGCGTTTCAACGTACTAGGCATCTTGGCTCCGATGCTTTGACGCTGATGGCAAGAAAGGAATTCGACGCGGCTGTGCAAACGCTGCGCGCGGCCGGAATAAACGTGCATGTCTTTGAAGACACAGCTGAGCCGGAAAAACCAGACGCGGTTTTCCCCAACAACTGGATCTCGACACATCATGATGGTCGAATCGCGCTTTTCCCCATGTATTCAGCCCTGCGGCGTCGCGAGCGTCGGCAGGATATCGTAGAGGAACTACGTAAGCATTATCCGGTTACAGAGGTGATCGATTACTCGCCGTTCGAGGATGAAGGTTGCTGCCTGGAAGGCACAGGCAGTCTTGTGTTCGATCACGTGAACAAAATTGCGTACGTGTCGCTCTCAAATCGCTCCAATCCCAAGGTGATCCAACGCTTTGCCGATGACTTCAGCTACGAGCCGGTCATCTTCACCAGCATCGGTCCCAATGGCGAGCCGATTTATCACACCAACGTGATGATGTGTATCGGCACGGCCTTCGCGATAGTTGGTTTGGAGATGATACCGAACAAAGCCGAGCGGCAACAGCTGCGATCGCGTTTGGAGAAGACAGGAAAGGAGATCGTAGAGTTATCGGCAGATCAGATCGCGAACTTCGCCGGCAATACCATTGAACTACAGAATAAAAGTGGCGAGAAGCTGCTGGTGCTTTCCAGCCGTGCCGCTCGAGCATTGACTGAGGAACAACGCAAAACGCTGACCGGCTACGCGCGGCTCCTGCCGCTTGAACTCCCTACGATTGAACTTGGTGGCGGGAGCGCCCGCTGCATGATGGCGACGATTCACCTGCCGCCGCAGTTGTAGCGTCGCACGACGCCGATCACGTCACCTTGCGTTTCGGTGACAAACGCCTGCAGCCAAGGCGACGCCTCCGCGTACCATCAGACTGAAGCCACCGGATTCGTTCGTCTAAATGCGCTGCGATTAAAACTGCGCGCTGCCGTACGAGACAGGCGCTCTGGGTAGCACCTCGACGAAAACGGGCCGCACCAAGCTTGTCGTAGCGAACCGAGTCGGCGCAGCCTTTTCCCTAGTGTCCGTTTCCCGCGCAGGTGGTTTCGATCAGGCATGCGGGTTCGCCACTCTCTTGGCAGGGGTTCGCATCTTCGACGAACTGAAGTAACGGCGTTTCGGCCACCACCCGTAGAAACTTG
>WNFT01001260.1_pt1 | contig 26470 bp, 26 predicted proteins | sample 5400191 | NCBI WGS metagenome assembly WNFT01 (sample SAMN13153359, study PRJNA577476) | soil metagenome | isolation source: 80 cm saprolite under Madrone tree | place: USA:California | collected 2016-06-14 | reverse complement strand
TGATCCCACCTTTCGTCCATCCCGGGTCTTTTACGATTTGAGCGCCTGCTCGATCACCGCATCACTGACGGCAAGATTGCCAACCAACTCCTGCGGGATGGCGTAGCGATCTCTCAGGTAGGCGACGCTGTTTGTACTCACCCAGACCTGCTCATCCGCACGCTGCCAGACGAGGACTTTGAGGGGCAGATCAAGTGCGAGCAGCGGGGAGACAATCATGAGTGGCGTGCCACCTTTCGGATTGCCAAAGATTAGCACATGGGTCTCTTGCATCGTAAGACCGACCCGTCTCGCTTCGCCACTATGATCAATATGGGCAAAGAGGGTCAGATTGTGACTGTGTATGGCCTCCTGAAGGCGCTCTAATGTCTGCTCGACAGAAAACGGACTGGGTCTGCTCACAATGCCCTCGACCGAGGGCGGTGTTCCAGATTTCGTTGGATGGTTCATGGTTCTCACATATCTCCTGTACTGACAAGGATTCACCTGAATCGGACAAGGAGGCCCGCCTCCATTCATGGGGCGGGAGGAATTGTCCGCTGCCCGCAGGCAGAGGATGGCTCTCCTCTTGCGACCATGCGCACCGCGAGTTTCATGGCAGCACTATCGGACGGGCACCCATAAAGTTCCCTGATACGGGCAATAGCCTCCCTGTCTGCTTCCTCAAGTCGTATGGTGGTGGCATTTACACGTTTCTTTCTCATATCGCCAGTATAGCCTCTTGACAATGGGATGTCAATGTGCTATACTCTGTGTGTCAGCTAAGGCACTTTCCGCTCGCGGAAAGAGAGACAGTTCGCGGACACGGGTTCTTTTCCAATTGAACATAGGGCGTTCTGAGCGGAAACCTACGCTCAGGTAAAATGTTCGTAGTCGCGTACAACGCTTCTTGCTCGGGCAGTGCTCGGGCAAGAACGGGGCATTTGTCAGTTGCCCCAGAGTTTTCGGACTCGGATGTTGCGGTCGGTGAAGCCGAAGCGGTATCTGCACGTTGGGGTATCGAGTTGAAGCAGAGGCTAGCAACAAGCCCGTCCCGTTCCACGGGACGCGGTATCTGACTTGCTTCATTACTGGGGGCAAACGCCATCTGATTGGGAGCACGATGCTCGTGGCCCGCTCGAAATGGTAGTTGGGAAAGGTCCAGTCGGTCAGCTGACGGGTCACTTGTCATCGCTGAGCATGGCCGTGCGTGACTGGCTCATACGGAAGGGAGACGGCCCGTGAAGAAATCGTCGTATGGTGAGCGCGATTATGCCTTCGGTCAGCTCATGCTGAGGCTGCGAACGAGCATCGGGCTGACGCAAGCGGGACTGGCCCAACTGCTGGGGATCTCCCGGCAAGCCCTGGGGGAATGGGAGAGCGGAAGCAGCTCTCCCAAGGCCGAGCATCTCAAATACGTGATTGCCCTGGGTGTGCAACAACAGGCCTTTGGGAGAGCGTAGCGATCTTTCAGGTAGGCGACGCTGTTAGAACTCACCCAGACCCGCTTCTCCTCGGCGTATCATAAAAGTCCACCGGACGCCTAGGGGCGGCCATCCTTGCGGTCGCCCAGCTACGCGTTTGGGAGAGGGGCACAGGATTGCCGGAGAACCAACGAGGTCGCCAGCTCCACACGCAGCGATTTGAGCGGCTCACCGGCAATCTGCTGGAGTAACAGGTCCACTGCCATCGAGCCCATCTGCCTTAATGGCTGGCGAATCGTGGTGAGCGCAGGGTTCATCCATTGTGTCGAGGGGATGTCATCAAACCCAATAATGCTCATGTCATGTGGGACTTGCATACCATGATCAGAGAGGGCACGGTAGATGCCTGTCGCCTGAATATCACACCCTGCTACGATCGCTGTCGGAGGCTCAGGCAAGGCCAGCAGGGCAAGCGTCTGGCTGTAGCCACTGCTATGGTGGAAATCGCCCTGCCGTATCAACGCTGGCTCTGGCGTGATGCCTGCCGCCTCCAGCGCTGAACGATAGCCGGCTAAGCGCGCCTTACTCGTCAGATGCGATGGCACGCCGCTAATGGTGGCGATGCGTCGATGCCCCAGCGAGAGCAGATACTCGGTGGCCACCAGACCCCCTCTCCAATTGGTTGCTCCCACTGAAGGAACATCAGGACTCAGTTGCCTGCTGTCGTCGATGACCACAAAGGGAATGTGCAGCTTGCGCAGGGCTTCCACATAGCTGAACTGCTCACCAGGCACCAGCAGGAGGACACCCTCGGGGCATCGCTGGGCGAGGTGGACTTGCCAGTCCTCTTCGAGCCGTTTCTCATGGTGCAGCGTGAACAGCGCCAGACGCCGCCCTGTCCGATTCAAGCCCTCGTCAATCCCATGAAGCACTTCCAGGTAGTACTCACTATCAAGCGGACCTGCTATAATCAAATCAATCAGCTTCGTCGCTGTTTCCTTGGTGGGATGGGTCGTCCGATGGCTCACGTACCCGTGTTCTGCTATCACACGCAGCACACGCTCACGGGTCTCTGGCGAGACATCCGGTCGCTGATGGAGCACTCGTGAGACGGTGGGCATGGAAACGCCAGCCGCTGCAGCTACCTCCGCAAGGGTGAGTCGCTGACGCACAGCAATCCTTTCATAAATATCCGATACTAAGCCCGTAAAAATTCATCGTTTTCTTCCAGTATAAACCAGGATGGTCCCGCATGTCAAGAGCGAGTTGAAGCTGAAATAAAAGGGATAGAACGAGTAAAACGTGCCTTAGCCCATTTTTAACGAGTAATTACCGGAAATTAATGAGCTATTGACAAATTTATAACGGTATGCTACACTCTTTTCGTAGGTTATTACGGAAATTGGCGCGTGGGATGTCGGGCCCAGATGGAACGATCTGCTTTCCGTTGCGTCCTGGGCACTTCTCGCAATCCGAGAAGGTGGAAGAGATCTGCGCACCGAAGAGTTCGCTGAAAAGATCGTCAACCTTGGAAGATGCGGTTGCATCAAAGCAACGCAGGCAGGCAGGAGATGCCACGATGAACGAAACGACGCTCGTCCATGACCAGCTTCTCGCCCCCAAATGCTTCGTGCCTGCTTCATCCCGTCCCCTCATCTCCCGTCCTCGCCTGATCACCCTGCTCAATACGAGCTTGCAGCGCAAATGCACGCTCATCGTCGCATCCGCCACCCACACGCTCCTGTGGCAGAAAGGTGAGTGCTCGATGGTGCTACGCTGGCTCCAGCAGACCCCCGAGGACAGCGTGCGTGCGCGGCCCCGTCTCTACCTGTTCTACGTCAGGCTTTCGTTGCTTGCAGCCTCCCCGCAGGTGGCTGAACCCTGGCTGCAAGCTGCCGAAGCGATCCAATGGTGGAGACATCCGACAGACACGAAGAGAGTGATGGTGGCTGGGAACGTTCCTGTTGGTCAGATGACAGGTCACTTGTCATCGCTTGGCATAGCCGTGCTTGACTGGCTCATGCGGAAGGGAGAAGGCCCGTGAAGAGATCCTCTTATGGTGAGCGAGATTATGCCTTCGGTCAGCAGATGCTGACGCTGCGAATGAGTATCGGGCTGACCCAAGCTGGACTGGCCGAACTGCTGCATGTCTCCCGGCGCGCGGTGGCGGAGTGGGAGACGGGTAGCAGTTATCCCAAAGCCGAGCACCTCCAACACGTTATTGCCCTGGGTGTGCAACAACAGGCCTTTGCAGCCGGGCGCGAGGCCGAGGAGATCCGTGCGCTCTGGCGTGCGGCGCATCAGAAGGTGCTCCTGGATGAACTGTGGCTGCAGGGGCTGCTCAGCCAGCAGGCTTCCCCTCTGGTGCCAGCGCCAGTCGAGCAGACCCCTGGCGCGGACCTGCTCAGCGCTCCTCCCACTGGGTTACCTTTGCCTGGTAACAAGCTCCCATTTTCATCCCCTGGCGCGGACCTGCTCAGCGCTCCTCCCACTGGGGGTGAGCCGCGGGTGGATTGGGGCGGGGCGCTGGATGTCCCCACCTTCTATGGACGCGAGGAGGAACTGGCGCTGCTCTCCCGCTGGGTGGGAGAGCAGCGCTGTCGGGTGGTGAGTGTGCTGGGCATGGGTGGTATTGGCAAGTCGGCGCTGGCGGTCACCTTGATGCACCGGGTGGCGAGCCAGTTCGAGGTGGTGCTCTGGCGGTCCCTGCGTGATGCCCCCGGATGTTCCGCGCTGGTGGATGAGTGCCTGCAGGTGCTCGCCCCGCAGCGGCTGCCAGACCTATCGGACTCCCTGGAAGGGCGCCTGCGTCTGCTGATGGAGCAGCTCCGCGCTCGGCGGGTGCTGCTGGTGCTGGACAATCTAGAGATGCTCTTGGAGGAAGGGGAGGGCAAGGGCCGCATGCGTGCAGGCTTCGAGGGATATGCCCGACTGCTGCGACGGATAGGGGAGACGGCGCACCAGAGTTGCCTGCTGCTCACCAGCCGGGAGAAACCGGCCGACCTCGTGCCGCTGGAAGGCAGCCGCTCGCCAGTCCGTGCCTTGCGTCTGGCAGGGCTGGACGGCCGTGCAGGCGCTCAGCTCCTGGCGGAGAAAAACGTGGTGGGTTCCCCGCACGACCGGGTGCACCTGGTCGAGGTGTATCGGGGCAACCCGCTCGCCTTAAAGATCGTGGCGCAGACCATCGTGGAGCTCTTTGGGGGCGAGATTGTCCCGTTTCTGGCGCAGGGCGAGATCGTCTTTGGCGGAGTGCGGGATCTGCTGCGCGAGCAATTCGACCGCCTCTCGGCGCTCGAGCAGAGCGTGTTCTACTGGCTGGCCATCCTGCGCGAGCCGGTGAGCCTGGAGGAGCTGCTGGCAGCCCTCAGCGTGCCGAGGACTCCGGTGCAGGTGCTCGAAGCCCTTGACGGGCTGGGCCGCCGCAGCTTAATCGAGCACGGGCAACGGGCGGGCAGCTTCACGCTGCAGTCGGTGGTGCTGGAGTATGCGACCGGGCGGCTCATCGCGCAGGCAACCAGCGAGATCGAGCAGGGCAGGTTCGCCTGTCTCATCTCTTATGGGCTGCGCCAGGCTGCAGAGCACGTACCAGGGGCAAGCCGACCTGGAGGCACGCTTGCTCTGGTTGCTCGACGACCTGCGCGGCCTTCCCCAGACGTCCCAGGGCTATGGACCGGCCAATCTGCTGGCGCTGCTGCGCGTGCTGCGGGGGGACTTGCGTGCTCTGAATCTCTCGCGTCTGGCCCTGCGTGGCGTGTTTCTGCAAGGGACTGACATGCAGGATACCACGTTGGCCAACGCCGTGATTCAGGACAGCGTCTTCACCGAGCGCTTTGATGACATCTTGAGGGTCACCATTAGCAGCACGGGAGCTTACTGGGCGGCTGCCAGCAGATGTGGGGACATACGGGTGTGGCAAGAGGGGGGACTGATCCTCCACCAGGCATGGCGCGCCCACACGGAGATGGTCTGGGCCCTCACGTTCAGCCCCGATGGACGCACGCTCGCCAGCGGGAGCTCCAGTGGGAGCGTCAAGCTGTGGGATGCAGAGAGTGGCACGTTGCTCTGGGCGGGCTGGCTTACCAAGAGTATTACCTGGCTGGCCTTTTCCCCCGGGGGAGGCCTGCTCGCCAGTGGAGGACTGGATGCGATCGTCCGGCTCTGGGATCCCCGGCGCGGCACACCCCTCAAGGAGTTGCCGCATCCCAGCGCGGTTTTCTCGCTGGCCTGGAGCTCGGATGAGAAGCTGCTCGCCAGTGGCTGCTCCGACGGAAGCATCTGGCTGTGGGAGCTCGAGGTGCCAGAGCCTGACACCTGCGTGCGGCGACTTTGGGGACATACCCATTGGGTGGCAGGACTGGCCTTCGCACCCGATGGGGTTCTCGCCAGTGGGAGCTATGATGGCACCGTCAAGCTGTGGGACACGACCAGCGGAAGCTGTCTCAAGACGTTCTCAGGGCATTGGGACCGGGTGATACGCGTGGTCTGGAGCCCCGATGGGCGCACACTGGCCAGTTGCAGCGTGGATCACACCATCAGGCTGTGGGATGACGAAGAGGGCAGATCGCGGATGGTGCTGCAAGGACACAGCGCCGTGGTCACCAACCTGGCCTTCACACCCGATAGCCGCACCCTGCTCAGTGGCAGTAACGATGGCACCGTACGAGTCTGGGACGTGGAAAGCGGACAGTGTCTTCGCATCATTGGGGGTTACGCGGCCTCCCTCGTCGATCTCGATTGGAGTCCGGACGGCACCCACCTGGCCAGTGGGGGGGCGGATACGCTGGTGACGCTCTGGGAGGGAGTCAGCATGACGTCGCCGAGAGTGCTGCATGGACATGGTGATATTGTGCAAGGGGTGGTCTGGAGTCCGGATGGGCAGCTGCTGGCCAGCGGAGGGCATGATGGCATCGGGCTGTGGGACCCGGCCACCGGCGTTCGTCTGGAAGTGCTGCAGGACCCTGATGCAGCCAACACGATCTTCCAGGGCGTGGCCTGGAGTCCCGACGGACGCCTGCTGGCATGTGGGAGCTATCTGCGAGGAGTGCAGGTGTGGGACATGACAACCCGCACCCGCCGCTGGGTTGGCTATACGGAGCCGACCCGCATCCGTCGTGTGGCCTGGAGCCCAGACGGGACGCAGTTGGCTGGCGGGGGCGATGATGGCTACGTCTCTGTGTGGGACGCCTCTGATGGCAGGCGGCAGCAGGGACTGGCGGGACACGAGGGGGTCGTTACAAGCGTGGGCTGGAGCCCTGATGGGAGGTGGCTGGCCTCTGGTGGGGGCAGAGAAGATGGGGAACTCTTCGTATGGGAGGTGTCCAGCGGGGAGCGCGTGAGAGCCCTGGCAGGGCATCCTGGAGCGGTCTCTGCCGTGGCCTGGAGCCCGTGTGGGGAGGTGTTGATCAGTGGAGATAGTGATGGCAGGCTGCGCTGGTGGGAGGTGCAGAGCGGGGAGTGCACGCGGGTGCAAGAAGCGCATCAGGGGATGGTGCAGGCGCTCAAGGTGAGCCCCGATGGGAGCAGGCTGGCCAGTTGCGGGGATGACGGGGCCATCCTGCTCTGGGATCTCGAGAGTGGCGAGCAGCTCCAAACGCTGCGGCGGGATCGCCCCTACGAGCGACTCAACATCACGGGCATCCGGGGTCTCTCCGAAGCACAAAAGGCGTCGCTGCGCGCCCTGGGGGCCTTCGAGGAAACGAGCAGTGGCGGGTAAAGGTGACAGTGGCCAGATTGCCTCCCACACCCTCGCCAACAACCGCCAGGCGCGACGGATTCACCCCAATCGAAGCGCCATGTTCAGCGACCCACGCTGTCGCGGCGTATGCTTGCTCGATGGCAACCGGATATTTGGCCTCCGGCGAGCGAGCATACTCCACAAACACCACGGTGGCTTGCGCGCCAGTGGCGATCTCACGCACGAGGCGATCGTGCGTCTCTTTATCACCCAGAATCCACCCACCGCCGTGGAAGTACATGACCCCTGCGTTCCATCCAGAGAGAGAGCGTGCGTCCCGCGCCGAGAGAGACAAGGATAGCGATTTGTGCATTGCAGGTATTCTCCCTGGCACGACACTCGTGATGAGACCAAGAGCCAGAGCCACAACGATGGTGGCGAGTGAACCGAATACACCAGGCTTCATATGGAGTTGCGAACCACTATACAATCTTCGCGTGACCATTCTTGTTCCCCTTCGGCACGACCTACGGCTGAAGTTCCCCACGCTGGACCTTCGCCAGTAGCCTCATCCACGCCAAGACTTGCGGCATCGAGGCAGGTAAGGCGAAGCTGTACGGGAGGTCATGATCGCCACCTCCTCCACGTTCTAGCTCCTCCCTCCTCTTATCCAGAGGACTGACGCCCTTTCCATTGAGGGCGTTTACTCCCTGACTGCTCTCGTTGGGCGATGGTTCGGTGGCGAGAGCGATGGATGTCCTTCGCTCGTTCCCGCTTGGACCACGTGCTCCGACTTCACCTGCCATCTCTCGTGAACCGATCATCCTCTCTTGCAGGAATTGTGCCGCCGTGACCGAGGTGGACCTGAGCCCTTGGTTCTCTCGCACGAACTGCTCGTTCATTTCTTCACGTGAGGTGGAAGAGAACACACGCAAACGATCTTGCGGAAGAGCAGAATAGAGCCGAAGAAACTGAAACAAGGCATCCAGCGAACTGAGTGCCGTTGATTTTCACTGCCAGGTAGGTGACGGATCTACCTGGATAGCTACACGATAATACATGCTATGCCTCTCCTATCCTATCAATTCGATTTTCTGATAGATTTATCAGCAGTGATTCGCCCGCCTTCTATACGCTGTTTAGACTTCTTCCCCTTAAAGATGAGGAGAGCATTTCCTCACTCAAAGGCCCACCCGGCAGGGTTTGGGGCCACTCCCTAGCTGACGTGCCTCGCCCTCTCTGGTCCGAGTATAAGGAGGAAGCGTCATGAAAGCGTTATGAGCATCGTCATGGGCAGTTGTATGAGGTACCAACCTCGTGGAAATTGCCGGTGATGATCTTGTGAAACCATACAGTGGCCTGAAACTCTGACCCACAGATGAGCAAGTGTGAGTTACATCTCCTCAATACAGGCCACTTCGCTCTAGAAGAAGATGGCGATGTAATCGCGGAATTGATTATACGCTTTCTCAGTACCAAGATATCGACCAGATAAAAGCTGAGGATGAAGGTTGCGTGGAAAACCAGGGGTGGACAACCGCGTAATCATGCCAGGATGTAAATGCAAACTTTATCATTGGGAGCGCTGTTGAAGAGCTTTTTGAGAGTTAGGAAACGCCCTCAATCCTTGGTAATTCTCTGTTAATTTACCTCAACCGTTTTTGGTAGTGGGGGATCACTTTCAATGAGCAAAGATGCATCCACATTGAGAGCAACGGCCAGTTTATCCAGAGTTTCCGTCGTCACAATCTCTGTGGGATTACGAAATATACGCCGGAGCGTCTTTACATCAATATCAGCTTTCCGCGACAATCCCCCCTGACTCATACCTCTTGCAAGGGCAATTTCCTTCACCCGCAGTCGTATCAACTCACCTTACTCCTCTGTGTTTGACAATACTGTACCGCTACTCAATCCATAACAGAAGAGTGATTGTAAGCTATCCCTCATACATGATAGAATATAAGGGATACTATATAATACCCCTACCAGTAACTCTTTCGACACAAAGGAGGGAGACCATCATGGCAAGCCATGTAAAAACACTATGGGTACTACAGTGCGCCGAGGGAAAATATGGACGGTTGTTTACCTTCTACGCCCAGAGCGAAAAAGACGCCGAAAAGCGGACCGAGCAGATACTTACCACACTTCCACACCTCAGACGAGAGAAGCTCCACCAGCAACCACACGGATTCGTCATTATGCATGAGAGGCTGCCAGGACATATCATTGACGGGGAAAACACACAGGCAAAATAATATTGCCCTGAAAACCCCAGGCAGGGCTATTTACAAGTCGCGTTTCTTTGCCTTTGCTCGCGCCTGCGGCGCTCGCTGAGAGAAATTGTCGAGGTTGTGGCGGGCTGAAAGCCCGCCACAACCTCGACAATTTCTCTCAATGCCGGCCCGCTTGCGGGCCGGAATGAGCGATAGGAAGGCTCTTCTCTCAGTAAGCTCAACAGAAAAGAGACATTTTTCAGCAGGCTGGTCAGCTTACAGGAACTGATTCGTATACAGCGCATCGAAATTCATGCTGTGAACCGGCTTACCCGAAGCGTCATCAACACCGTTTGAGTTCAGGATGAACTGTGGATAGCCATGCCAGTCCGCCGCATCCTGCCAGCCCCATTTGCGACCAGGGTCGGCATAACGCGGACTGAGCCACTGCTGGCTGGCCATCACCAACCCGGGATCAGGGAATGTCCCCTTGGGAGCCTCTGCCAGCAGAATCTGCGCCGACTCCTGCGCATGTGCACGAGCATACTCATAGCCGCGCTCGGTCGCGAGCATGAAGCGATGGAGCAGGTTCGGCTTCAGCTTCATCTCAGCAGGACTGGTGACGATCGTCGGCGTATAGTAGTCGGCAACACCATAGCTGGTAATCGGGAACACATTCAGCTTGACACCGGCACGCTGTGCCTGGATCACCTCCCATCCCTCGAAAACCCAGACAAAATCAATGCGGTGGGACTCCAACGCCTGCATCGCATCCACGCTTAACGTCACACTCTTGAACACGCCCTTGCCACCGTCCTGCTTGATGATCCCGCCCACCACCCCGTTCTCATAGGGTGCGCCAAACGCCCCATATGTCTTGCAATCAAGCATGCTCGGTCGTGTCAGCCCGGAACTTGCCAGCGTGACCAGGGCCGACGTATTATGCTGGATGATGGCAGCGATAGACACCACCGGCTGCCCCACCGCAGCATCGGCCACCACCCCTTCCGTGGCACTGATCCCCACATCGGCCTTGCCGCTACTCACCAGCACATCCGGCGACACATTGGATGAGTAGGGCAACAACTTGAGATCAATCCCTTCATCGCGGTACCACCCTTTCGCCAGTGCAACGTAGATACCCGTATGATTCGTATTAGGCGTCCAGTCCAGTGCCAGTGTCATCGTCGTCAACTTCTGCGGCCCCTGCACGGTTGGCATCGTCGTGGTCGAACGTTGAGAGACCAAAAAGGCTCCTACGATGACGATGATAAGCACTACGGGTATGCCAATACTCAAGAGAAGACGTGCACGAGAGTTCATAAAAACTCCTTTCTTAAGGGGTTTCACAAAAAACCTATCCCCGTTGCCACAGGGCGCGTGTGCCGTGGTACCAGGGGAGCGCAATACGTTCAATCACCGATACAAGGCCAAAGAGCAAAAGACTGAGCACCGCCGTGACCAGGATCGCAGCAAAAACTAACACGATCACATGCGAATTTGCCTCGGTTTGCATATAGATGCCCAATCCCTGGTATGCTCCTACGTACTCCCCAAAGATCGCCCCGGTCACACTATAGGTCGCGGCGATCCGTAACCCGGAGAAAAAGGCAGGCATCGCCCCCGGTAAACGCACCAGCCACAGGATTTGCCAGGGTGAAGCACGCATGCTGCACAACAGCCGGATTAGTTCGGGATCAGCACTCGCCAGGCCATCTGCACATGCAACAGCAATGGGAAAGAAGCAATACAGGGTGACAACGATCACCTTTGGACCCAGGTCAAAGCCAAACCAGATCAGCAATAACGGGGCCAGTGCTATCATGGGGATCGTCTGCGAAGTGACCAGCAGCGGATAGATCGCCCGGCGTACCCACGGGGATATATCCAGCATAACGGCCAGCAGCAAACCAAGCAGCGTCGCCGCCGTCATCCCCAACACCGTCTCCAGCAAAGTTTGCAGGGTGTGACCGGAGATGACATCCCAGTTATCAACCAATGCCTGCACAACACCGGTCGGTGTTGGCAGCACCGCCGCGCTTATATGGCCAAAGCGTACATACAATTCCCAGCACGCCAGCAGTGTCACCGCTAACACGAAGGCCGGACCATAGCCAGCAATCCAACGCAGTTTCATAGCTGCTGCTCCTTCAGCAGGAGTGTCACCAGTTCCTGCTCCAGTTGCACTGATGACTCCCATGCCAATTGTTCCGGTCGGCGTGGGCGTGGCAGATCGACCTCCACCACACGCAAGACCCTTGCCGGGCGGGCACTCAATACGTAGATGCGGTCAGACAAGAAAATCGCCTCACGCACATCATGGGTAATAAAGAGCACACTCGCGTGAAACTCTTGCCACACATCCAGCAGCCACATCTGTGACGAGAGCCGCGTGAGAGCGTCCAGGGCACCAAATGGTTCATCCAGCAACAAAAAACTGCGGTTGAATAAGACGGTACGCAGCAGGGCAATGCGCTGGCGCATGCCACCGGAGAGGGTTGCCGGATAGTTCTGGGCAAACTCTGCCAAGCCAAAACGTTTGAGGAGTTCGTGCGCCTCGTGCTGCGCCTGTTTACGCGGCACACGGCGCACATCCAGGCCTAGCATCACATTCTCTTCCACCGTTCTCCAGGGCAAAAGCAATGGCTGCTGCGGCATGTAGCCGGACTTGCCCGCACGTGCGATATCTGCCTGACCGTCAATGGCAACCAGTCCCGCACTCGCCTGCTCTACACCTGCGACGATGTTAAAGAGCGTGCTCTTGCCGCAACCACTTGGTCCGATGACCGAGACAAATTCACCCACAGCCACCGTTAGATCAATTGGTGCGAGCGCTTCTAGAGAACGCCGCCCGTTACGATAGACTTTGGTGACTCCTTGCACCAGCAACTTTGGAGGGTCCATAGCTCTTTACCTCGTAGAGTGCCGATAATGATTTTTAACAATCAAAACCGGACCTGTCATGCTGAGCGCAGCGAAGCATCTCTCTGCCCATCGAGCTAGACCCTTCGCTGCGCTCAGGGTGACACAACATTGCCGGTCTTGGTCGTGAAAATTCATTATCGAGCACGTCACGCAAAAGGCCGCAATCCCAATGTGGAGGATTGCGGCCCGTCTATCCAGGCGAACCTGGCGTGTTCTTGCCGCTTCCCTCCGCTGGTATTATCCACGTTAGGTTCCCGCAATATTGAGTACCTTTTCGAGTTTTCGGAGGTTGGCGGCATCCACTATCAGCTTTCTGCTTAAGCGCATTGAGAATGCCAACCTTTCCCTGACATGCCAGCGCAACAAAAAAGGGGTGCCAGCACATGCCAGCACCCCTAAGATAAAGACTTCTTCAACATGATGTTGCTGTCCATCCCTGCGCTGGCATTATCCAGATCAGGTTCAACCGGTCGGTGGCGATAGAATAGGCCACCCTCTCAGCCTGGCTTTCCCAAGCTCCCCTGGCGAACAAGATAAACTCTATACTATGAAATATAACACACAACATGCCCCTTGTGCAAAACGGTTTGAATTCTCGGAGATCGGCGGCTTGCATTACCCAAAAATAGCTGAATGCGGTGGGCGCTTGGGTTTCTTCGGCAATCCTTTCGCCCACTTTTTTGTTTGCGCGAGAAAATACTCAAAATTGAGAATACCGGCTTTTAGACGCTGTAACAGATAATAAAGTTCATACGGATTACTCACCACATCACCTCCTCCCCCTTTTAGAAACATTATGCAACGGGAGACAAGTGCTTCTAATGTCATCTTAATGGCGATCCTACTCGCACAGTAACCATCATGCCATGTACTGGCCCCGAAAAACGATCTATAATTTTCTCTAAGGGTCTAAGTTTTAACCCCCGCACCTCTGGCTGCGTGATCCGACACGCAGCCATTTTCTGTAATGTGGTTATTGCTCTAGGAGAGTAACCGCCATACATGCTCGCTCCCTCACTGTCCATGAAGCGGTGTCTGAGCGTCGACATATACATTACCAGAATCTGCCTTCTTGATGTGCTATACTATACTCTAGATTCATGGACGCGCAATCATTACATGTGACCACAAATACCCCTTCTCGCCATTGAGAAGACCATGCACAGCATGAGGAGGCTGCCAGATGGACCCCGTTTCCTTGATTGAAGGTGCCCTCGTAGCGGGGGCCACCGCTAGCGCCAAAGACGTTGCGAGTCAGGCTGTCAAGGATGCCTATACTACCCTGAAATCGTCGCTCAACCGTCTTTTCTCTGGCAAACCCAACGCCCAGGTCATTCTCGCCGAGCATGAGCGCGACCCTGAAACCTATGAGCAAGCGCTCAAGAAACTGCTAGCCGAGGTGCATGCCGACCAGGACGCTGACCTGCTGGCCGCCGCCGAACGCGTCATGACAGTGGTGCAGCCACAACAAGTAGGCCTGGGCAAGTTTACCATTCAGAATACTGGCGCCGTGCAGGGTCAGAATATCGGCGATCGTCAGCAGATCACGCAGTACTTTGGCGATCCGCCAAAGGTGTAGAGAAACGTGCATGGACGAAGGCCACCCACAGGTCCACAACCAAGGAACGGTGCAGGGACAGAATATCGGCCACTACCAGCAGATCACGCAATACTTTGGCAGTACACTCACATTGCCTGCTTGCGAGTTGGTGAGGCGGCAACGGCTGGAGTACTTGTCGCTCTCTGCCAGAGAGCGACAAGAGATCTGGAGACTAACACAGGCTGAGAGTGCGCAATTATTGCGCATTTTGGCTGAGGTGAAGAGAAAATTGCGTACCTCTGGATTGAACCTTTTCGGGGCGTTATGCAAAAATTCCCAACCAGGAGGGGGAAATAGCGGGGATTGCGTGGGCGAAGCCCTCGAAGTCCCGCTCTATCCCCTGCCGACGATCAGCACGTTATTGTGTTTCCGTGTCAGGGGGGGGCGGCAGCGGCAGTTGTAATCCTGGCAAGCCTCTCTTTGTACGTTACACCCCAATCACGCATCAGTATTAGAATTGGTTCCAAGCTCCTACCAAACTCTGTCAGGGAGTACTCCACCTTCGGCGGCACCTGGCGGTACACCTCCCGGTGGACTACGCCGTCCTCCTCCAGCTCGCGTAGCTGCAAGGTCAGCATCCGCTGAGTGATCTTTGGGATCAGCCGCTGCAATTCCCCAAACCTTACGGTTCCTTTCATCAAATAAAAGAGGATCAGTACCTTCCATTTGCCGCCCACTATGTCCAGGGTGGCTTCTATCGGGCAGTCGTCGTTGGGGCCGCCTCTCTCACTGCGATAACTTTCTCTACGGTTCATAACTCGTTGTACCCTCTTTGTAACCATTAGTACCCTTTTTGTAAGTATAGCACATAAATGTGCGTACTTGTGAATTTATTCTGCATGGGTCATAATGGCTCAAGGAGAGGCAGTGCGTGCTTGCTACGCTTCCATAAGCATTCCCCAAGGACATCATGGAGGAAATTCAATGAAGGTTTATCAGGTACAGCCAGGAGCGGGCCTGGATGGTTTGTCAATAGACGAAAGGCCAGAGCCGACGCCCGCGCCTCGGCAAGTTCTCATGAAGGTCAAAGCTGTTTCGCTCAATGACCGAGACCTTCTCATCCTTAAAGGCTTATATCCTGGCGTTACCAAGCCCGTGGTTCCAGTTTCGGATGGCATGGGGGAGGTAGTGGCGCTCGGTGAGGGTGTTACGCGCGTTAAGGTTGGAGATCGTGTGATAGGCACGTTCTTCCAGCGTTGGATTGATGGCCCTACCTCGCTGGCAAAGCGAGACGTCGCGCTGGGCGGCACCTACGATGGGCTGCTTGCAGAGTACACCTTGCTAGATGCCGAGGGCCTCGTCCTCGCGCCTGACCATCTGAGCGACGAGGAGGCGTCATGTTTGCCCTGTGCGGGCGTAACAGCCTGGCGCGGGTTGACAGGCGGGGCCGGGTTCTTGCCGGGAGAGACGGTTCTTGTGCAGGGAACAGGGGGCGTGTCGCTGTTCGCAGCGCAATTCGCCAAGGCGGCTGGTGGTCGAGTGATCATCACCAGCAGCAGCGACGAGAAATTGGATAAGGCACGTACGCTGGGTGCCGACGCAGGAATTAACTACCGGACTATACCAGACTGGGACATGCGCGTACTCGAATTGACAGGCGGTGTCGGTGTGGATCGTGTCATAGAAGTCGGGGGGGCAGGCACGCTTGCCCGATCAATCAATGCAGTGCGCGACGAGGGCCAAATCAGTCTTATTGGGGTACTCGCGGGCTGGGCTCAAGAGGTTGGTGTCACTCCCCTCATTGCAAAGAACGTACATATCCAAGGCTTTACCGTTGGCAGCCGGGCCGCGTTCGAGGATATGAACCGCGCCATCACAGTGAGTAAAGTGCGACCGATAATAGATCGGACTTTCACGTTCTCTGAGGCAAGAAATGCACTGGCTTACCTGGAGAGTGGGGGACACTTCGGCAAAATCGTGATTAGAGTCTCGTAACGCGATGTTCAGTCATAAAGACGAACTGTCCGACTTCCACCCTCTCACGATTTTGTGCGATTAGGGCAGCAGCCACAGTTTCCGCCTGGAAGACGCCTTAACCGGCGTCTGTGCCTTGCGGCAGCTAACCCTATAGTGTAGAATTACACGAGTCTGGCACAATCTTGGTGATTCGATGATTGCTAAGCTATGAAGCTGTCTCAGAGAATCGCTTCTGGAGCGGATGAAGATTTCCCAAGCAAGAGGAGTTATTGATGCAAAAAGCCGAGTATGCAGTTTTTGAAGCCCTGAATCCCTTCTTCGAAATTATCCAGAAGGGTTTAAGCGGACTCGTTGATGGCGAACATTATTTCGACACGATTGCCGATGACGCGTTCTTCGAATTCCGCTATAACTTCCCCGGTTGGCCTCTGACGATTCGAGGTCGAGCCAATCTGATGGCTAGCTTCTCCGGATACGGCAAGACGATCAAGCTTCACTCCGGCGACTCACTTGTTGTGCACCGCTCGCAAGATAGTCGCGTCGTCATCCTCGAATACGAAGTACACGGCAAGATTCTTTCGACTGGTATGCCCTATGACAACAGGCTCATCTCGGTCGTAACAATCGAGAAAAGAAAAATTGTGCATTGGAGAGACTACATGGACTCTCTAGCTGCCTGGACGGCGTTGAATAGCGCCTCCTCGTCTCAGAATCCCCCGGTTGCGCGTGAAGTCGGAACGTAAGGCGCTGCCGATGAGGAGCGAACGACCCCCCATGGCTTGTACCGCAGCGGAGGCGCTGGAGGAAAACAGGCGTAAGCGCTATGATGCCATCGCTAGAGACGCGCGGAATACCGTGACCGACGCGCGACACACTCCCGCGAATTTGAGGTAGGACGAGGATCACAGCAAAAATCTATCACAAGGAGTTTCACGCTTAAATCGATCCATAAGCCCCACTCCTAACGCTCTCAAAACGTGCATGAAAGCCATGAAAAAGCTTGTCCTGCGCTGCAATCACCCTGCTTAGGCATAATCAGTATCGACACAGTGAGAACAAAAAGACGCTCTGATAGATTTTTGCTGTGATCCTAGTCCCAATACGTAAATCGCCCAGAACTCCACACGACGCTTTCAAACTGGATAGAGACTCCCATTTTGGGACTCGGATAACGTCGGGTAATGTTACCGGCACGCCCACTTACCCGGCGAATCGGAGGGGACTCCCGAATGGATGCGATGAGCGCTTCGGTTTCGGAACTCAACCGAAGGCGCTGGCTCCAGGTATGGAATGCTTCGGGCGTCATTCTCATGACCGTCTTCCCTTGAGTCGTGTTGAATGCGCGTGTCTCTTGCTCTCTCAAGAGCAAGTCTACCTGAGATGGGCCGGAAATGCGACCGTTTTCAGGCATTTCTTGGTTCTTACACACTTTTGGTGATGCTCTCTCGTGTGTGTTCAGCTTGCTCGCTTGAAATATCCTTTGCTTCCAATCGTGTTACAAAGAGAAAATACACTGAGAGAAGGATGATTTGAAGAGGATGGAAGCGAAGCTCTTGCTTTCTTTGCCGGAGGGATTCGAGGTGACAAGCATCGAAGGAACGGATGGCATACTCACCATTGGTGCTGTGTCAACACAGAAATCTGCGTGTTGCCCACTCTGCTCATCTCTGGCAACACGTGTTCATAGCTTTTACACACGAACCCTTGCTGACCTGCCTTGTGCAGGACAGCAGGTGCGCCTGCTCTTGCAGGTGCGCAAGTTCTTTTGTCAGGTGCCAACGTGTGTGCGGAAAATTTTTGTGGAGCGCATCGCTCCCTTTATTGAGCCCTGGGCTCGTGTGACCGCACGTCTGCATCAGATGGTTCAGATGATAGGATTTGCCACAGGTGGCATGCTTGGGGCACGCGTGACGCAGCGATTAGGGACACCAACCTGCTGGATGACCATTATCCGGCGGATGATGGCGCTTCCAACAGCACCAGTACAACAGGTATCGGAGCTTGGCATAGATGACTTCTCCTTCCGTCGTGGGAGGAAATTCGGCACCATCCTGGTCGACATGCAAAGCCACCAAGTGATCGATCTCTTACCTGATCGCACGAAAGAAAGCGCCGCCGCTTGGATAAGCAGGCATCCGGAAATCGACCTTGTCAGTCGTGACCGAGGAGGGGATTACGCAGCAGGAGCACGTGAAGGTGCTCCACAAGCGACCCAAGTTGCTGACCGCTTCCATATGTATAAAAATTTAGTAGAAGCCGTTGAACTCATATTAGCACGTTGTCGTGCAGAGATCCGAAAAAACGCAAGAGAGGCGATACAGGAAGACCTTCAGGAAGAAGCTCCAGAACCCCATCTCTTAGAGTGTGCTGAGGTAATTTCCGTAGAGAACTGGAAGCCAGCGCCAGAACTCTGCGACGAAAGAGCCCGCCTCAGTCGTCGTGCCCAGCGCTACGACCGGTATCAACAAGTGATGGCTCTGCGCGAACAAGGTCTCGGTGTCACAGAAATTGCTCGTCGTGTTGGTCTCAGCAGACGAACACTCCAACGCTGGATCAAAGAGGGAGATTTCCCTGAAACCAAGCGGCGTCGCAAACGGCGAAGCGTTTTTGACCCATATGCTGCGTATGTGCTCAAACGATGGGAGCAAGGATGTGAGAATGGCTTGCAGCTTTGGCAGGAGATCAAAGACCAAGGATATCAGGGATCTGCTCAAACCGTGTATCGCTTTCTGACTTCACTGCGCAAGAAGCAGCGCATCATTTGGAAACCTGAAGTGCCCCATGCTCCCTTACAAGATTTTTCAGCGAACGATGCGGTTTGGTTGTTCGCTCGCGACGCTACTGATCTTGATGAGAAAGAACAAGAAACCTTAAGCACGATTTGTCAAGCCAGCGAGACAGCCAAGACGACCTATCAGTTCATTCAGGAATTTCGGCATATGCTTCATCACCGGGAAGGAGAGAAGCTTGACTCTTGGCTCGCTCAAGTCACCGCTAGCCACATCCGCGAATTACAGAGCTTTGTGGTGGGAGTGGAACGAGACAAAGCAGCAGTAGTCGCAGGACTCACACTCCCTCAGAACAATGGCTTAGTCGAAGGAAAAGTGAATAAATTAAAGCTCATCAAACGTATGATGTATGGCAGGGCGAAATTTCCCTTGCTGCGTCAGCGCGTGCTGCACGCCTTGTAGAAAGGAATCTCTCACAGGAAAAGAGAGAGCTCCTGCAAACAGGGAGAATTCATCGAAAATGTGTAAGACGCCGTTTTATCGATTTTCCACCGAGATGCTCTGTACTGGATTGCCTGGTGGATTGTTCGTTTATCTATTTGTCAGTATTTCTCTTATGTAGAACGATATATCAATGGCAAGCATCACCAAAAGTGTGTAAGAACCATTTCTTGGCGCATTTCCCATCTATCTTGGCGAATGAGTTGCGAGATCTGACGGAGGAGGGAGACAGAAAATGGAAAAAGGAGTCCTTCCGATGTCACGCCAGATTATGTGAGAGAACCAATGCGCTGAAAGCCCTTGGCAGCGTGGCAAATTATCTGGAAAATGATCCTTTTTAAAGGATAAATGACACACAGGGCCGCTCTAGCGGATAACGTTCTATCCGGCAGAAAAACCGGCGCGGACATGGCACGGCTCTACCAGGGAAGCCAACCCACGATCTCCCGCATCGTACCGGACTATAGAGGAGTCGGAACCAACGATGTATCACAGGACAAACTGAGCAGCTACGAAGCGGCTTAACTCCTCATGCACCTTTTCGAGGCGTTGGACCAAACTACCCAGGATGAAATAGTCAAGTGGATAGGAACTGAGGCACAAAAGTTGAGGTTAAAGCCGGGGAATAGGTCAAAATGCGGGTAGCGGAACTCTACAATAAGGACCAAGGATAGGAGCCGTTTTATAGCATTTTTTCCCCCCAGTGACAATATGCAGATCAGGTTCATAGGGTCAACAGCACGCCCCTTGCGGCTGCTTCTCAGCCAAACAGCTCCCCTAGCAGCGATATGATGCTCTTCTGTAACTTTTCCGGTCTCCTCGCCGCACGTGACGTGCTGGATAAATCGGCACTCTACAGCGGTTCGCCCTTTCTGGTGGTGAGTGCGGTCTGTGCCGCCTGCGGCGGCACAGACCGCACTCACCACCAAATCCTTGCGAACTGCCGGAGGCAGTGAGGAGTCTTGAAGAGAAGAGACCTGAAGAGTTACACTCTTCTTCAGAAAGTACATACTATCAACTTGACATAAATATATTATAAACAAGGAATCTGGCGGCTGCAAGGGGTGCTAACAAAACAAAATCTAGGGTAACTCTTCAGGTGCTTGATTCCTCGCCGCACGTGACGTGCTCTCATTACGTGCCCCCCAGGCAGGATTGCTCGGCACTCTACAGCGGCTCGCGTCTTTTTGTGCTGCGGGCATGGCAGCCGCAGGCTGCCATGCCCGCAGCACAAAACCCCTTGCGAACCACCGAAGGTGGTGAGGAGTCCTGAGCAGTTACAATCTAGGTGACTCAGCTACTTGACTAATGCTCTAAAATAGAGTCATGATGAGCGTATGAAAAACGCACCACACAACTGGAAAGCGAGATGGTAGACTTGTGAGCTGTGGACGCGATGCTGCAAATAGCATATGAGACCCCCACGAGTAATCACCAACGCAAAAGGCGAGAAGGAGCACCACGATGAGCATCTATCAACGCCGCATTGGAAAGTATGAACTACAAGAGCGTTTAGGACCTGGTGCTGTAGGTGATATCTGGAAAGCATTCGACACCCAACGACATGGCTATGTTGCCATCAAAATCATTCAGATCAACGCTCAGGCGGATGTCGATTTCACTCCACGTTTTTATCGCGAAGCGCAAACCCTTGTAACCTTGCGCCATCCCAATATCGTGCCGGTGCAGGATTTTCGCATATCTGAGAACAGGAACGAAGCCTACCTTATCATGGACTATGTAGAGGGCCAATCGCTTGCTGACTACCTCGACGCGACTGCCCACCAGGGTAAATTCCCATCTTCCACCGAGATAGTAAGTTTGCTAACACCCATCGCCGCCGCCCTCGATTATGCACACCAGCACAACATCATTCACGGCGCCCTTAAACCAACCGCTATTCTATTTGATAAGGCGAGTGCAACTGCTACATCACCAGGAGACCCCAAGCTCATCGATTTTGGCATGAACCAGATGCAGAATCCGCTCACTCTTCCACCCGGTGACGTGCACTATCTATCGCCAGAGAGTGCACAGGGCTATGCAGCCACGAGTCGCAGCGACATTTATTCGCTCGGGGTGATGCTCTACGAGCTCTGTACCGGGGCACTACCATTCCAGGGTGATACGCCGGGCGACATTCTAATGCAGCATATTCATGCTATGCCCACTGCCCCCGCACTGATCAACCCCCATATATTCCCCGCACTGGCGGCGACCATCATGCGTAGTCTTGCCAGGGACCCCGCGGCGCGCTTTTCCTCCGCGACAGCGCTGGTTGCTGCCGTGGCAAGGGCGCTGAACGTCAGCATGCCAGAGGATAGCAAGGGCCTTTCCAATCCATCGCTTAAGGCAGTCAATCCACCATCCCTCAGTGGAATTGGCGGCCCGCTGAATACGATGAATAGTCCAACGTACCTCAGCCCGCTGCCACAACCGTCACAGCCGTATCCTACCATCCCAGCAAGCAACCCACCGAATACGATGAGTGGCCCAACGTATCCCCCTCTACCGCCACAACCATCACAGCCGATGCCTGCTCTCTACACTAGCGGGCCTGGCCCTACATTACCGCAACAAGTGATAGGACCACCAACACCATGGCCCACACCTATCCCGCCAGCAAAGAAGCAACAGCCGAATCGGCTCTTCATTGCGCTCGCAGCCCTGTTGGTGATCGTGCTGCTCGTCGGAGCCCTTAGCACCTATCATCTTTACTTTAGCCATCTTGCTTCCCCGCCCCCACCTCCGATACTAGGGCACGCATTTTTTATCAGCAGCGGCCTGGTGAAGCAGGGCAGCAACCAGGGGATCACCGATGAGTTACAAATCAATTTGAAAAACATTCCTGATCCAGAACCCGGCAAACGCTACTATGCATGGTTGTTGAACGATCATCAAAACGCTATACCCGCCCTTCTCCTCGGCCCTTTACCCCTCACGCATGGGCCGAAGACACTGACGTATATCGATCCGCAGCAGACCAATCTGCTCGCTAACTACAGCCATTTTCTCATTACCGAGGAGAATGCGACTCCCACCGTTCCATCTCTTGACACGAACACCTGGAACTATTTTGCCTCCTTCTCCACGGTGCCCAACCCAGCGGATACCGAGAACCACTTTAGCCTCTACGATCACCTGCGCCATCTGCTTGCTCAGGACCCCAAACTCCAGCGGGTTGGGCTGGTAGGAGGACTGGATAAATGGCTCTACCAAAATACCATCAAGCTCCTGGAAAATGCAGGCGCGGCCCGAGATTCACAACGGCGCTGCACACCAGACCCGAATAATCAAGATTGTGCCTTCGTACGTCGGCGCATTGTTGGTATGCTGGAGTATCTCGACGGGAGCCAGCATGCCCAACTAGAGATACCTACGGGAACATCGTTGCCTATTCCAACGTCTGATCTAACCACTCGGGTAGCCTTGCTGGAGTTTGACCCGGTGAATCAGCAGCCCCCTGGCTATCTCAAGCACATCGGTAATCACCTGCGCGAACTCACGATGTCCCCTGGCGTCACAGCGGATCAACGTGCGCTGGCTATTCGGGTTACTCAGGCCATCGACAACGTGCAGGGGTGGTTGGAAAACGTCCACGCCGACGCTTTGAAACTTGTGTCGATGGACAACGCGCAGTTGTCACAACCTGCTGCCTCATCCACCCTCAATGACTTGCTCACGCAGGCCAACTATGCCTTTGTGGGGAAATTCGACCCCAACACCAGTACCGTACAGGAAGGTGTCGTGCAAGTTCACTACAACATTCAGGGATTGGCCACCTTCGACATTACATCTTGCATAAACAATGGGAAGAATTCTTGCACATACTGATGTTAAGAGTGATTTCGCGCCAGGAGGAGAGAGATATATGAGTACAAGTCCACGACGCCTGGGGAAATATGAACTCCAGGAGCAACTGGGTAGCGGAGTCATGGCAGAGGTCTGGAAAGCCCTCGATACGCACCTCCAGCGCCTCGTTGCCATCAAGTTGCTGCATGCCAATCTGCAAGAAGACCCCCACTTTATCGTCCGTTTCGAGCGGGAAGCACAACTTATCGCCTCACTGCACCACCCGAACATTGTGCAAGTCCATGACTTTCAGGTCGCCTCCTCTCAGGAACAAGGCACCATCGCCTATATGGTCATGGATTATATTGAAGGACAGACACTGGCAGACTACATTCATGCCACCTCCGCCCAGAGGAACTTCCCCTCGCCGACAGAGGTGGTGCAGCTCTTCACGCCCATCTGTCTCGCCGTTGATTATGCTCACCAGCAAAACGTGATCCATCGCGACCTTAAACCCGCTAATATTCTCCTCGACAAGCGGAACACCACCCATAATCTGATGGGTGAACCCATTCTCACGGATTTTGGTCTCGCCAAGCTTCTCGGAGCCTCCCCAGGCACACTCACGGCTGCTCAGCCTGGAACGCCTTTCTACATTTCCCCCGAACAGGTGCGGGGGCAGGCAGGCAATGAGCGCAGCGACATCTACGCTCTTGGCGTCATCCTGTTTGAAATGGTCACGGGGAGACTGCCCTTTCAGGGCAACACACCAACCGCCGTGATGACACAACACCTCCATGCTGCACCGCCTCTCCCTTCGCTCATCAATCCGCAGGTGCCACCCGCGTTGACAGCGGTCATTCTGCGCTGCCTCATCAAAGATCCCGCGGGACGCTTCCCCAGCGCCGCTTCACTGGCTACCGCCCTCGCAGAAGCGCTGAATGTCCCTGTACCAGAACGTCTGGGCAAACCAGTCTCCGTCCCTCTCCCGCCGAATCCATCACCAGGGGCAACGCCCGCTTCGTCACCTCCATTGCGAGTTGTCAAGGCCCCGACACCACCACCCATTTCGCTGCCCCAGCAGCTTTCACCCTCTGCGCTCCCGACCAGCGGAGGACCAACCACTCCCATGGATCCGGCATCCCAGAGCGCTGCTTTCCCATCTTCGCAACCGTACCCAACGGCACTGCCTGGCAGAGTCGGCGGACAGGCCACTCCCACCCCTCTCCCTGGTGGCATCTCTGGAAGTGGTGTTTTCACGCCAGCACCGTCACGGCCGAACACCTTACCTCCTCCCATGCCTGCATCACCTCCTACAGGCCAACGGAGAGCATTGCTTGCCGGGTTGATTGTCCTGGTCGTCATTATTCTGCTCAGCGGTTCACTGGGAGCATACTTGCTGTTCTTACGACCTCTTGGCACGGTTCCTCCCACCGCCATCGATACCGTCGTGGGACATGCGTTCTATGTGAGCAGTGGGCAATTAGCAGATGGTGCCCAGGGTATCGCCGACCAGATGCAAGTCGATTTGCAAAACGTCCAGCCGCCACAATCCGGGAAAAGCTACTATCTCTGGCTCCTGGCTGATAAAGACACGAAGCCAATATCAGATCTCCTGGTCCCACCACCTATCCACCCACCCATTCTGCTGACAAATAATTTGCCCGTGCAGCCAGGTGGCATCGTCCACTATCTGTATCCCGGTGACGCGCAACACAATAACCTGCTCTCAGCAACGAGTCGCCTGCTCATCACGCTGGAAAATGCAGGGAGAACGCCTGCCAGCCCATCTACCGACCGCTCTACCTGGATCTACTATGCAGAGCTTCCCCAGAAATATATCCCGCAAGACCCTACTAGTTTGCGGGGACTCGATCATATCCGTCATATCTACTATAACGAGGATCATCTTAAAGTGCTAGCACTCTATGGAGGACTGGATATCTGGGTCTATAGAAATACAGCAAAGCTCCTGGAGTGGTCCACCAGTGCGCGAGATGATTTCGACGGAACAACAAAAAATTCTGGGCTGATGCACACCCTGTTCACCAGTATCCTGGATTATCTGGATGGCACGCCAAACGTCCATCTTGATGTACCACCCGGCACACCCATCACGGCCGATCCCTCTATTGCCAAAGTAAGCCTTCTGACGGTGGACACAACACGCCAGGGCGTCGCACAGTACCTTGCAACTGATCCCCCTGGCGATCTTGATCACCTGCTGTTGCATCTCACTCAGCTTAACAGAGCACCTGACGCGACTCCGGAGATCCATCAACTCACTGCGAAAATTATTGACGCGATTACCAATGCACAAGGGTGGTTGAAGATGGTGCGGACGGATGCCAGGCAACTCTTTAACATGACTCCCGCTCAACTGGCTCAGCCCGCGGCAGCCCAACTGCTGGACGACCTGGTCACACAGGTCACATATGCCTCCATCGGCCAGCTTGATCCGAGTACGAACACCGTCAAGAATGGTGTGCTACAAGCACACTATTATGCTCAACAACTGGCTACCTTTGACATTACCAGGAACGTGCCACCGAGCTTGTGATGAAATTAGCACTCGCGACTTGCGTTTGCGAGCCACAAGTGCTATGATAACGGTACACACCTCCGCTCTTGCGGAGTTCCTCTGCACATTCAGTTTTCGTCGATAGGATAGTTCTTCTAGAGAGTATAGAGGAGCTATATCGCTTCAAATAGTAGAAGGAGTAAACATGGGTGCTGTTTTCAACCCAAGAGATCCCAAATGGATCAAAGAATCACGAGAATTTTTAGAGCCCAGGGGAGTCATTCCTGCTGTGTACGAAAAAACCCCCTATGGCGAGCGTGGCATGGACATTTATTCACGCCTCTTGAAGGAACGTATCATCTTCCTCGGCACACCAATCGATGACCAGATTGCCAACGTGATCGTGGCGCAATTATTGTTCCTCGAAAGCGAAGACTCGACCAAAGACATCAACCTGTATATTAACTCCCCCGGTGGAGGCATCTACGCTGGCCTGGCAGTCTATGATACGATGCAGTGGATCAAGCCCGATGTCTCGACGATCTGCGTAGGCATGGCTATGAGTATGGGGGCTGTGTTGCTGACGGCTGGTGCCAAGGGGAAGCGCTTCTGTCTCCCGAACTCCACTGTGCTGATCCATCAGCCTCTGGGTGGCGCGGAAGGTCAGGCGGCTGATATCGAGATCACTGCACGCGAAATCTTGCGCCTGCGCCGTGGCATCTACGATATTCTGGCACGCCATACCGGCCAGCCATTGGAGCGCATCATGAAAGACTCAGACCGCAACTACTACCTCACGGCTCAGGAGGCGGCAGACTACGGCCTGATCGATGAAGTGCTCACCCATGGTGAAGAAGTGGCCCTGGCACGCTAAGCGAAATCTGTGGGAGTATCCTTTGCAGGTGCTCCCACGGGTGTATGAAAAAGTTGTTGGAGGAGGGCGTAGGGACCCGCTTCAGCGCGTCCGCGCCCATGACGTGCCGATGGGGGGATGGGAGTGGTGCAATGAGGCACGTTATGGGCGCCCTCTCGATGCCTCCCCGCTAGCGCTTCGCTCCGCATGTCTGCTCGCCAGCAACTTTTTCATACCCCCTTGGTGTGCGGGTGGAAGAATTCGTTGTAGGCAGGCAAACAGGCGGAGCAAAGGGCTGGCTGGCGTGTCGAGAGAGCGACGAGGGCGTGCCTCATT
>WNFT01000796.1_pt1 | contig 26513 bp, 27 predicted proteins | sample 5400191 | NCBI WGS metagenome assembly WNFT01 (sample SAMN13153359, study PRJNA577476) | soil metagenome | isolation source: 80 cm saprolite under Madrone tree | place: USA:California | collected 2016-06-14 | reverse complement strand
GGTGACGGACACCGGCCGCGCGCGCGCCTGCGGCTGGTACGTCACGGTCGCGCACGCGAACGGCTGGCGCACCGTCTACTGCCACCTGCGCTCCGACCCGCGGCGGCTGGGGATCGTCGAAGGGGTCCAGGTGCCCGCGATGGGCGTCGTGGGCGAGGTGGGAAGCACGGGCCACTCGACGGGCCCCCACCTGCACTTCTCGCTCCTCGACCACCAAGGGCGCGCCCAGGATCCGCTGCCGGCGCTGTACACGCCGGAAGAGACGCTGCGCGTCCTCAAGCGCATGGGGCTGGCCCGATGATCGCCCTCGTCCTCCGCTCCGCGATCGAGCGCGCGCGCGTCTCGCGGCACGGGATCGCGGCCAGCGCGTGCGGCGCGCTCGCGGCCTGCCTGGCGATGGCCCTCGTCTCGCCGCTCGAGCTCGCGGGCGGCGCGCGCGTGCAGGAGGCGGCCGCCTTGTTCCTGGACGATCTCGCCCAGTACCGCGCGGCGGGCAGCGATCTGCGCTCGGCGCCGCTGGTGGCGGCCGCGGCGGCTGGTTACGAGGACCGCGCCTTCTTCCACCGGCCGCGCTGGGTACCCCCCCTGAGCCCGCTGGGAGTCATGCGCGCGCTGGCGCGGAACTTCCGGGGCGTCCCGCAGGGCGGTTCGACCATTCCCCAGCAGCTCGCCAAGCTGTACCTGCGCGAGGGACCGCGCGCGGGCATCCTCGACAAGCTGAGCGAAGCGCTGTTCGCGACCTGGCTCGTGCGCCAGGCCGGGCCCGAGGAGGTCGCCGGCCTGTACCTGAACTTGAGCACCGGCGCGGCGATGGGAACGGTGCGCCGTCCCGCCGACGGGCTGCACAGACTCTCGCTGGCGCTGTTCGGCCTTCCCCTCCGGCGGCTCTCGCGGGAGGACCAGCTCGTGCTCGGCGCATCGCCGCGCGGCGTGCAGTGGCTGCGCGCCCACCCGGTGTTGTCCGCGCGGCGGATCGCTTCCACGCGCGCCTGGCTGATCTCCCAGAAGCTCTGGGATCCGTCGATCCAGTCGTATCTCGACGCCGGAGAGATCGACTCCGAACGCGCGTTCCGATTCGTCGAAGGCTGGACCGAGCGCGTGGCCAGCGGCGACGCGCCTACAGCCGATCTCGATCTGGTCTCCGCCATCGACCGGTTCCGCGAAGGCCTGGAGGCCACGCTCCAGGCGGACTTCCCCGGGACCGCCGTGCGGACCGCCTTCGCCGCGTTGGGGGGAGGCGGCGCGGTGCTGGCGCGGTCGGGCGCCGAGGCGGCGCTGATGGCCGTGAACTATGGATCGGTGGCCAAGCTGGAGGCGCTCGATTTCGCGGTCGAGGCCTTCGGACCGGGCGCCGTGCGCGATCTCGCCTTGCCTCCAGGCGGCTGCGTTCGCTGGATCTGGTCGACCAAGGAGCTGCGCAGGTCGCACTTGTCCCGCTACTGCCCGACCGACGTGGCCCCGGCCACCCGGCCGATGGCGTTCGACGAGGCGGTGGCGCGCTCGATCAACTCGATGACCGCGCGGCACGCGATGCTGCTGCCGGCGTTGCTCGCGCGGAGGCGGCCCGACCTGCTGCGGGAGCTCGCGGCCGAAGTGCCGCCGGACGAGCGCGCGTCGCTCGATTCGCCGCTGGACCGGGCGCTGGCGGGAGAGCTGCTCTCCCAGGTCGGCGAGGCCGTACCCCCCGACGCCGTCTCCCCGGAGCTGTCGTACAGCACGGCCGCGGTCGGGCTGTTCCGCTATCTCAAGGATAGGCGCGAGCGGGCCGGGCTGCCCGCCGATCGGCTTCCCGACGATCCCACTTCCCTGCTCGGCAATTCCTCGCGCGCCACCCCCGAGCAGATCGGCGCTTACCTCCACCTCAAGCTCTTCGCGAACGACGGCACTTGCGCGCTGAGCGACACCGGGGCCCTCCTGGCGCTGCACCGGCGGGAAGGGACGCTGCGGTGGCTGGCGCAGCGCTGGCCCAGGATCGTCTTCAGCGGGAAGACCGGCTCGTCGCCGCACGACGATTCGGCGGTGGCCGCCGTCGGGATCTGCCTGGACGCGCGTCCGGTGGTGCTGGTGGCGGCGCTCCGGCCGGTGCAGGCGCCCCTGCCGGACGGGCTGCAGGGCTCGGTGCTGCTGCGCGGGATGGACGCCTACCTCCGGGAATTGGCGAGGCTCGAGCGCAAGCCGGGCTCGCCGCTGCTGCCGCCCTGGGTGGAACAGGAAACGCGCCTGGCAGCGGAGGCGAAACCATGATGTCGCGGACGGCCCGGCCGGGCGGATTCGACGAGATGGAGGCGCTCATCTACCGCCTCTTCGCGGAGAAGCAATTCGCCCTCGCGCTGCTGGCCCTGGTGATGGTGGCCCAGCTCCTGTCTGCGCAGTTCCTCTTGCTCCGGCTGACGCCACCGTCGTCGCAAGCCCGGGCGGCGCCCGCGAGCTCGCAGCGGCTCGACGTCCGCTGCGAGGCCGGCGCCGCCCGGATGGTCTCGGGCCAGGCCATCACCCGGGACGCGGCGCGAGGAAAGGTGGTCGTGATGCACCTCGGCGCTGCCCAGGAGGCCTGCCTGGCGCAGGTGAGCTCCTCCGGCGCCGCGGAGCTGGTGGTGGGGATGAGCGCGGATGCACAGCCTTCCAGCCATTGACGGCGCAGCGCCGCCCCGCCTCCTCCGGGCGGTCTGTCTGCAGCTGCTGGCCCTGGCCGGAGCGGGGCTGGTCTCGGCGCTTCCCTGGCCGCGGGCGCGGGAGCCCATCCCCGTGCCCGAGCCGAAGAAGCAGGAGAAGCGCATCCGGATCGTGCAGCTCCCCAGGCCGCCCCCGGTTGCCAAGCCCGATCCGGTTCCGCCGTCGCCGGTGAAGCCCGCTGCCCCGGCCCGGCCGGCGCCAAAGGAGAGCGCTCCGCAGCCCGCTCCGGCTCCTGCCCCGCCGCGGGCTCGCATCGCCGCCGATTCCACCGCGATGCATGGCGTGCGCATGCGCGTGCTCGTCCCGCGCAGCCCGGACGAGCTCGCGGCCCATCTGCGCAACTCCGGCGCGTGCCTGGTGGTCTCGCGCCTGTCGGGCGGAAGCGCGGAGGTCCTCTCCGTCCTGGCGCTCGACGGCGGGCGCGTGGTGGAGCTGCCCGGTCCGCCTTGCGCGGGCGTGCCCCGGCTCGTGCGGGATCCCGCGCTGAACGCGGCGCTGGGCGATCCCCTGGGACATGCTCGCGCGCAGGCGCCGGGCGACGATCTCGTCTTCCAGATCATCCTCAATCCCCGCTTGCAGGAGATCGCGCAGGCGACGCTGCGGGCGCGGTTCGGCGCCATCGGCGAAGAGGAGATGGGCCGGCGGGCGGCCGAGAGCGGTTACGAGCTGACCTGCTTCGCCGAGCCGGCGGGGCCGTTGCGCTGTGAATGACCGTTTTTCACGGAGGTGCCGTATGAAGCCGCTCGTCCCTTCGTTCTTCATTGCCAGCATCGCCCTGGGCGCGGCAGCCGCGCAGGGCGAGACCGTCGCGGTGCTGGAGTTGCGCTCGCGCGTCAACCCGGTCGCTGCCGCCGAGCTGAGCGATCGCGTTCTGGAGGCCGTGCGCCGCGCGGCGCCCGAGGCCCGCATCGTCGACCGCGATTTCGATGCGGACTTCGTGGTCTCCGGAAGGGTCGCGCGCGGAGGCCTTGGCTATCGCGCATGGCTGGAGCTGCGCGATCGGAGCGGGGACCTGGTGCAACGATCGTCCGCCACTGCGAGCACCCGCCGCGAGCTTGCGGAAGCGATCGAGGGCGCCGCGGGCGACCTGCTGCGCTCGCGCCATCAGCCGTTGGCGGCGGCTCCCGTCGCCATCAGCCCCGCGGCGCTTCCCGAGGTGCCGGCGCCAGCCGAACCGCCGCCGGAGGATGCAGGGCCGAGCCTGGAGGCGAATGCCAACGTGCTCATCGCCTGGGATCGGGCGCGCACGCTCGAAGCCTATGGGAAGGAGAGGCCCGAAGAGGCGGCCGAGGCCTGGCGCCGCCTGGCGGCGATGCGCGGGCAGAATCCCTTCCGCGAGATCGCCGCCAGTCGGGCACAGCAGTGGGAGGCCTATGCCGCCGGGAAGCGCGCAGCCGAGGTGCAAGAAGGCCGCGACGCGGCGCGGCTGCGCAAGGTGCTGCCGCTCGGGTCGGTCCCCGACCCGGCCAAGATCGAGATGCTGGTGCGCTTCGCGGGCGCCTACGGCTTCGACAAGGTGTCCCCGCTCGTCGCCCTGCTGCCCTCCGCGGAGCTGCGCGCGCGCGCCGAGCTGTCGCTCGACTGCGAGGTGAGGGAGGCGCACGCGTGCGTGCAGCTCTCGCGCGCAGCTGACGACGCGAAGGACCCGAAGGCAGCGCTCGAGTACCTCGATCGCGCCTGCTCCACCGGCGCGCCCGAGGCCTGCGCGGAGGTCGGCGATCGCTGGCTGCAGGGCGAGGCGCGCGATCCGGCTCGCGCCACGGCGGCGCTCCAGCGCGGCTGCGACTCCGCAAACGCGGCGGCCTGCGTGCGGCTCGCGCGCATGCTCGAAGACGGCGAGGGCGTGCCCGCCAGCGCGAAGCTCGCCGCCGAGGCCCGCGAGAAGGCCTGCAGCGCGGGAGACGGCAAGAGCTGCCGCCGCCTGGCCGGAATGACCGACGAGGCCGGCCGGGTCGCCGAGCTGCTGAGGAAGGGATGCGAAGGCGGAGACAGCGTCTCCTGCGCCCTGGCCGCGAGGGAGCCCGCGATGGTCCAGCGGCAGTTGCAGGAGGCGGCTGCCGCGGCGAAGAAGGCCGCGCCGGTCGCGCGACCGGCGAGCGTGACGGAGAAGCCGGCGAGCGTTCCTGCCGCCCCACCGCCACGGTCCGACGCGAGCGCCCCGAACGATCGCGCGGCCACGGTGGCGGCGCTGGTCACGCTCGGCACGCTGGCCGGGGCAGGCGCAATCCTCCTCTCCATGGACGAACCGCAGCAGCGGACGACGTACCGGGGTGGCCGCAGCCTGGTGACCCAGCCGCCGCCGCAGTCGAATACCGCGCGCAACGTGCTCACCGTCTTGATGGGTGGCGCGGCCGTCATCTCGACCGGCGCCGGCCTGGCGGTGTTGTTCTCGAAGCCGGCGAAGCCCGAGGATCCGAACGTCGGCGTCGGCGTGTCGCCCACTGGAGTGGTGGTTTCGGGAAGCTTCCGCTGAGGATTCTAGCGCTAGCTCCGGCGACGCTGGCGGTAGCTCGCCGGGGTCATGCCGGTCAACGAGCGGAAGACGCGCGCAGGTCGGACGCGATCAGCCCGCCGAGGTCGACGTTGCGACCCTGCGAGTAGCCGACCCAGACCGGCTCGATGTCCTTCAGCATCGGCTGATCGAACGCGCCGGGCGCGGCTGTATTTCTGGAATCGTGCCGCGGCTACCGCAGCAGGCGGAGAGACAGCGCCACGGTCAGGGTGGAGACGAAGGCCATCGCAGCGGCCACGGTCGCGCCGTTCTTCGATCCTTCGCGGGTCCAGATGAGTCCGGCACAGACGGCGATGGCGGTCCAAACCAGGGGCCGCGCGTACTGCAGGCGCAAGGTGATCACGTTCAGTTGGAGCAGGAAGCCGACGGAGGAGGCCGCCAACGCTCCGATCGCCAGGCGGCGGTCGCCCTGTTCGCGGAAGAGAAGGTACACCGAGCCACCCAGCGTGAGCAGAACGAAGAAGAGCCGCATCGACATCGTGGACCTCCCACGTCGACGATACCCGACTCCGACCTTCGGACAAGAAAGCAGCCGGCCGCAAACGTGCGGCCATGTGCGCGGAGGTGTTGGAAGAGTCGGCATTTCCCCTGCCGTCTTGTTGCTGAATCCGACAGCCCGACAGGCGTTCCAGAGGGAAGGGGAATCGGCACGCGGCGTGAAAGGGAGCCAATGCACCACCCCGGAGTCAGCCATGAACACCACCCCATTGAATCTCCCTTCACCAAGGCAGGTGACCACCCGAAATGCCGAGATCGAAGGCCAGGTCGTCCCGGTTTCCGCCGGCCGCCACGGGGCCGTTCGCCGGGTGCTCGTCGCCGACAACGAGCTCGTGAAACAGGGGGAGTCGCTCATCGAGATGCTGGGCCGGCCGGCGGTGCGTGCGCCGGTCGAGGGTCGGGTCGTGGAGATCGACGCGCGCCCCTACGAGGTCATCGGCGGATCGCACCGGCTCATCTCGATCCTGCAATCCGACGACGTGTGGATCGTCGCGAACTTCCACCGGGAGGATCTCGAGCAGCTTCACGCGGGGCAGCGAGCCTCCATCCGCGCGGCCCAGTGGGTATTTCCGGCCCGCATCGAGTTCGTCAGCGCTGCCGACGGCTCGGCCCTGCTGGAATTCGTGGGCCCGGCCGTGAATCCGGCGGCGGTGCTGCGTCCAGGCTCGCCTGCCGAGGTGGTGGTGGAGGTGGGGTCGCCCTGAGCGCTATCCATTTTGGGCGCGACCCCCGAAGCGGTATGGTCCGTCCCCTTCAGGGGGCTGCCGATGCCGCGCAATCTGACGCTCGCTGCGCTCTTCATCCTGTCGCTTCTTTCATCGTCCGCGTCCGCCTGGGACCGGGGCCAGGCCACGCGCTTCGCCACGCTTCCGAAAGGCACCGCGCACCCCGAAGGGATCGCGGTCGATGCGGCCGGCAACGTCTACGTGGCGGACTTCGACGTCGATCGGACCGCGGGCCCGGGGCACATCGTCGTCTTCGATCCGTCCGGACGCCACCCGCGCGTCATTTCCGTGGCCGATTCGAGCAATCTCCTCCTCGGTCTCGACTTCCACAGCCTGCAGGGCGGGATCGAGCTGCTGGTGATCGACTTCGGTGCGAAGAACGTGCTGCGCGTCGATCCCCGGACGGGGGCGTCGAGCCTCTTCACCACCATCCCGGGTGGAGCGGGAGCCGGGCCGAACGCGCTGACGTTCGACGAGTCGGGCAACGTCTACATTTCCGATTCCTTCCAAGGCATCATCTGGCAGACGGGTCCCGGAGGTGGCGCGCCCGTCGTCTGGGCCCAGAGCCCGCTGCTCACCACCACCGGCGTTCCACCTTTCGGCGCCAATGGACTGGCCTTCAACAAGTGCAAGAAGTGCGAGACCGCGCTCTTCGTGGCGAACACGGGCAACGATACGGTGGCGAAGATTCCGGTCGCGACGCGGGTGGCGGAAGTCTTCGTGAACGGCATCAACGGCGCCGACGGTCTGGCCATCGACGACGACGACAACATCTGGGTGGTCGCGAACCAGTCGGACGAGATCGTGGTGGTGGAGCCCGTCTTCGGACGCGTCATCGCCAAGCTGGGCGACTTCGACGGCCTGTCCCAGGACCGCGCTCCCGTCGGATTGCTCTTCCCCGCCAGCCTCGCGTTCCACGGCGACCAGGTCTACGTGACGAACTTGTCCCTCGACCTGCGGCTCTTCAACCCGGCCTTCAACGCGGTAGACTCGCAATGGGCCTCGGAAGTGCGGCGGCACACGGTCGCGCGCCTGCCGCGGCGCATCCCGCCGGTGGCGCGCCCGCAGGGAGACGATGACTAGCCCCGGCGCCGCTACACCTCAGGGCTACGCTTGAGCGCGGTGACTCGCGAGACGCCGCAAGCGCTGCAGGGACTTCGGGTCGTCGAACTGGGGACCCTGATCGCCGGCCCGTTCGCCGCCCGCCTCCTGGCCGAGTTCGGCGCCGAGGTGATCAAGCTGGAGTCGCCGGGAGCGGGCGATCCGCTGCGCAACTGGCGCAAGCTTCACCAGGGGACGTCGCTCTGGTGGTCTGTGCAGGCGCGCAACAAGCGCTCGGTCGCCGTGGACCTGAAGTACCCGGAGGGCCAGGAGATCGCCCGCGCGCTGGCGCGCCGCGCCGACGTCCTGATCGAGAACTTCCGTCCCGGAACCCTGGAGAAATGGAACCTCGGCTACGCGGAGCTCTCTCGCGAGAACCCTGGGCTGGTGCTGGTCCGGCTCTCCGGCTTCGGCCAGACCGGTCCATACCGGGACCGGCCCGGCTTCGGCGCCATCGGCGAGGCGCTGGGCGGCCTGCGCTACATGACGGGACATCCAGACCGGCCTCCGGCGCGCACGGGCGTCAGCCTGGGGGATTCGCTGGCCGCTCTCTACGGCGTGATCGGCGCCCTGGTCGCGCTGCAGCACAGGCAGGTCAACGGCGGCAAGGGCCAGATCGTCGACGTCGCGTTGTACGAGGCCGTGTTCAGCATGCTGGAGAGCACGCTGCCGGAGTACGGGATGACCGGTCACGTCCGCGAACGAAGCGGCGGGGCGCTCCCCGGCATTACGCCTTCCAACACGTACCGGTGCAAGGACGGCGCCTACGTGGTGATCGGCGCCAACGGTGACAGCATCTTCGAGCGCCTGATGCGCGCGATTGACCGGCCGGATCTGGCGGACGACCCCGGGCTTGCCCACAACGACGGTCGGACCGCGCGCGCCGAGGAGCTGGACGAGGCCATCGGTGGGTGGACGGGGCGCCAGGACCTGCAGGAAGTGCTCGCGCGCTTGCAAGCCGCGGACGTTCCCGGGAGCCGCATCTACAGCATCGCGGACATCGCGCGCGACGCGCACTACCGGGCCCGGGGCATGATCGAGAAGGCCCGGCTCGGCAGCGGCGAAGAGGTCCTCTTGCCCGGGATCGTGCCCAGGCTGTCGGCGACGCCGGGGCGCATGCGGTGGATCGGCCCGAAGCTCGGCGAGCACACCGCGGAGGTCCTGCGGGAGCTGGGCTACGACGAGGATCGGCAGCGCGCGCTGCGTGCAAGAGGAATCGTCGCATGAGCCCGACGACCGTTCCGCAGCGGGAGACCCGATGATCAAGCGTCTCGCCTTCCTCGCCGTCCTCTTCGTCGTCCTCGCCGCGTCCGCGGCCCCGCTGGAGAAGAAGAGCGTCAAGATCGCGGTGGGCGGAAAGACGCTGTTCTATTACCTGCCGCTCACGCTCGCGGAGAGGCTGGGCTACTTCAAGGATGAAGGGCTGGAGGTCGAGATCGTCGACTTCGCCGGGGGCGCGAAGTCATTGCAGGCGCTGATCGGCGGGAGCGCCGACTTCGTCTCCGGCGCCTTCGAGCACACGATCAACATGCACGCCCGCGGCATCCCCGCGGTGGGGATCGCGCTGCAGTCGCGCTACGCTTCGATCGCGCTCGGCCTCCCCAAGGCCAAGGCGGCCGGCTACACGTCTCCGAAGGACCTGAAGGGCCTGAAGATCGGGGTGACTGCTCCCGGCTCGAGCACGAACTTCTTCGTCAACGCGCTGCTCGCGCGAGAGGGCCTCAAGCCCGACGAGGTGGCCATCATCGGGGTGGGCGCCTCTTCCGGCGCGGTGGCGGCGATGAAGAAGGGTGAGATCGACGCCATCTCCAACCTGGACCCGGTGATCACCAAGCTCGAGCGCGACGGCGACATCGCCGTGGTGGCCGACACGCGCACAGCGGAGGGGATGAAGAAGTACTACGGCGGCGACTACGCGGCGAGCTGCATCTATTCGACCAAGGAGTTCATCGACAAGAACCCCGGCACCGTCCAGGCCGTCGCCAGGGCGATGGTGCGCGCGCTGCAATTCGCGAACAAGTCTTCCGTCGACGAGATCCTGGCCGTGGTCCCCACCGAGTACTCCGCCGGGGACAAGGACACCTACAAGGCGGCGCTGGCGAAGAGCATGGAAGGCTACTCGCCCGATGGCAGGTTCTCGCTGGAGGGCGCGCAGAACGTCTACAAGGTTCTGAAGCTGTTCGAGCCGTCGGTCATGTCGAGCTCGGTAGACGTGTCGAAGACATTCGACAACCGCTTCGTGGACGCGGCGGCGAAGAGGTGAAGGTGGCCGCGGCAGGCGCCCCGGCGCTGGCACTGGAGCGGATCACCTGCACGTTCTCGCCCGGCGTGCGAGGCGCGCCGCCCTACACCGCGGTGCGGGACACGTCGTTGCAGGTGGCGCCCGGGGAGTTCGTCTCCATCGTCGGACCCACGGGCTGCGGAAAATCGACGCTCCTGAACGTGGCGGCCGGGCTCATCGCTCCCACCGCCGGCACCGTCCGGGTCGCGGGCGCGCCCCTGCGCGGGCTCAACTCGCGCGCAGGCTACCTGTTCCAGGCCGAGGCGCTGATGCCCTGGCGCAACGCCCGTGAGAACGTCGGCGCCGGCTTGCAGTTCCGCGGAGTCGATCGGAAGGAGACCCTGCGCCGGGCCGAGGAGTGGCTGGCGCGCGTGGGCCTGGGCGGATTCGGCGAACGTTTTCCGCACCAGCTTTCGGGCGGGATGCGCAAGCGGGTCTCGCTGGCGCAGACGCTCATCCTCGATCCCGCCATCGTGTTGATGGACGAGCCCTTCAGCGCACTGGATGTGCAGACCCGGCAGCTGATGGAGAACGAGGTGCTGGAGCTCTGGTCGGCGGATCGGAAATCAGTCGTGTTCATCACCCACGACCTGGAGGAGGCGATTTCGCTTTCCGATCGCGTCATCGTGCTCTCGGCCGGACCCGCGACCCGCCCCATCGGCGAGTTCCCCATCGACCTGGCCCGCCCGCGCGACGTCGCGGAAGTGAGGCTGACCCGGAGATTCCTCGAGCTGCACAAACAGATCTGGGAGTTGCTCAAAGCGGAGGTCCTGAAGGGCCATGCCCGGAGCAAGCGCGGATAGGCGCAACCTCAGGCTGGTTGCCGGCCGCCTGCTGCTTCTCGGCGGGCTGTTCCTGGCCTGGCACCTGCTCACCGAGACGGGCCTGCTCCCGCGCTTCTTCTTCGGCTCTCCGCTCCGGGTGCTGGGCAGCGTGGCGCGCTGGTTCAGCTCGGGGAAGATCTATCGGCACCTCGGCATCACATTGGTCGAGACGGTGCTCGCCTTCGGGATCGGCACCGTGCTCGGACTCGTGGTGGGCCTCTGGCTCGCGTTGGCGCCGGTCGCTTCCGGCCTGCTCGAGCCTTACATCAAGGGGGCAAACGCGATGCCGCGCGTGATCCTCGCGCCCATTTTCGCCGTCTGGTTCGGCCTCGGCATCCTCTCCAAGGTCGCGCTCGGGGTGACGCTGGTATTCTTCATCGTGTTCTTCAACGTCTACCAGGGCGTGAAGGAAGTGAGCCCGGTGGTGCTAGCCAACGCCCGCATGCTCGGGGCCACGCGGCGGCACCTCCTGCGGCACGTGTACCTTCCTTCGGCCACCAGCTGGGTCTTCTCGAGCCTGCACACGTCGGTGGGCATGGCGTTCGTGGGCGCGGTGGTCGGGGAGTACCTGGGCTCGTCCGCTGGAGTGGGGTACTTGATCCTCCAGGCGGAGGGGGCGTTCGATATCAACACGGTCTTCGCGGGCATCCTCGTCTTGACGGCGTGCGCGCTGTTGCTCGACTTCATCGTGACCGTTCTCGAGCGTCGCCTGCTACGGTGGCGGCCGGCGGAGGCCGCGGTCGAGCACTGAGCGGAGGTGCAGCATGGGTGGCACGTTCCAGTACCTGAACCCGGGGACCATCCATTGGGGCGAGGGGTCCGTCTCGGCGCTCGACGCCGAGCTCTCCCGCGCCGGGGTCAAGCGCGTGTTCCTGATCACCACGGGCAGCATCGCCCGCAACGCGGCGGTGCTGGCGCCGGTGGAGGCCGCGGTTGGCGCACGCCTGGTCGGAAAGGCGGCAGCCATTGGCCAGCATGCGCCGGTGCGGGATGTGGCGCGGGCAGCTCATGAGGTGCGCGCGGCGAAGGCGGACGCGCTCCTCTCGATCGGTGGGGGGTCGCCCATCGACGCCGCCAAGGCAGTGGCGTGGTCGCTGGCAGCGGGAGTCGATCTGGCGGAGCCCGACGCCTTGTCGAAGGCCCGCGGCGTGCGCTTGACGGGAAAGGCAGTGCTCCCTCAATTCGCCGTGCCGACCACCCTCTCGGTCGCGGAGCTGTCTGGTTCGGCTGGCTTCGCCGCGGAAGGCACGAAGGAGAAGGTGGGGGTGGCCGCTCCGGAGCTGGTGCCCAAGGCGGCGTTCTACGACGCGGCGCTCGCCGCGCACACGCCGCTCGACCTCTGGCTCTCGACCGGAATCCGTGCGGTGGATCATGCGGTGGAGACGGTGCTCGCGCCGGGTGAGCACCCGCTGCCCGACGTGGCCGCGCTCGAAGGGCTCCGCCTCCTCTCCAGAGGCTTGCGCGCGGTGAAGGAGAAGCCGCCCGACCGCGCCGCCCGCACCGACTGCCAGGTTGGCGCCTGGCTGTCTTACCTGTTGCCGGGTCCCGCCGCGAAGGGGTTGAGCCACACGCTGGGAAAGCGGATCGGCTCGACGCACGGCGTCCCGCACGGCGTCACCTCCTGCCTCCTCCTGCCGCACGTGATGCGCTTCTTCATCGCGCGCCGTCCCGAACCGCTGCAGCGCATCGCCGCGGCCCTGGGAGCAGTCCCGGCCACGCCTGAAGCCGCCGTCGCAGCGGTGCAGCTGCTGATTGCGGAGCTCGGTCTGCCGCAGCACATCGCTGCCTACGGGCTGCGCCGCGAGGATCTGGTCGAGGCAGTCAGACCGGTCGCGGGTCCCGCAGGCTCGCAGGAGGAGCTGTTGGGGATCATGGAAGCGGCGTATTGATCGACGGCAGCCAGACGGCGACGTGGTTGTCCTGCGGGGGCGGGAGCGCCGATTCGCCCGCTTGCGCAAGAGAAAAGAGAAGCCCGTCTCTTCGGTTGGCCTTCAGGGGCACCAGGGGAAAGGTGACACGGCTGTCAAGGCTTGAATCCGGGTGGACACGACCCCGATCGTTGGCGACGAGAGGGACGCTCGGAGGTGTTGCCATGGGTCGCCGCGTCGTCATGGATGACCAGGTTGTGGAAGCCACTCCGGTGTACGTCCGGCAAGAGGCGCGTCTCAGGCTGGAAGAGATCTCCGAAGGCGTGGAGGGCATTCCTCCGGACAGCGCGTTCTGGGCTTCCATCCGCGTCAGCCGTCTTTGCGTGGTCGTTTGCGGCTGGTCATTTTTCTACACTTGCGACGGAGAGAGGCTCCACGTCACCGAAGTGCGCGCTAGCTAGCCGGCTCCCCTTGCTGGAATTCGTACAGGTGCACACCTATTTGGTGGTCACCAGCGAACTCCTCGGACAATGGGTCGGCGCGTGACGTACTCCGTCCATTTCGAGGTCACTCTGGAAGCGATCCCGGACGTACCGCGGCAAGAGATCCGCCGCACGGTCCAACAGATCGCCGACGTGGTGAGCACCATTCCCGGGTCGAGCCCCTTCTGGAGCTCGATGAAGGAGTCGCTGCTTCAGGTCGACGTCAAAGGCTGGCGCCTGGTCTACCGGATCTTGCCTGACCGCCGCGAGATCCGGGTCATCGAGCTGGAACCCCTCCGCCGATGAGAAGTGCCGGGGCTCGCCGGAGCAAGCAGGCGCTCGCTCGGGATCACTGCGGCGCTGCTCGGTCTGCGGATCCTCCGACCTGATGCTGAGGCGACGACTTGAGCGGCTGGCCGGAGGTCCGTCACTTCATGGACGTTTCTCGCTCCTCGCGCTGCTCATCTTCCGAGTCGTCCTCCTGTTCCTCGAGGCGCAGCTCCGCGAAGAGGCCGCCGTGGTCGCTGGGCCAGAGGCCCGCGACCCGCCAGGCCAGGTCGGTCCCGGAGACGGCCGCGGCGCGCGGCTCGAGGGGGCCGCGGACGAGCACGTAATCGATGCGCTCGGAGAATCCGGGTTCGGTCTTCGTCAGGTCCTCCGGCCAGCAACATGTAAGGCCTGGTCGGGCAGGATGGAGCGCGGCCCAGACGTCGCGGAATCCCGCGCCGGCGAGGATCGCTGCGCCCTCTGTTCCAGGGTGCGAGTTGAGATCGCCGACCAGGATCACCGGGCGGGCTTCGGTCGCGAGCGCAACCGCGAGCTCGCCGGCTTGCAACATCCGGATCCCGGGGTGGAAGGATTCGAGATGCGTCGAGACGAACCGCAGCCACTCTCCCCGGTGCTTCACGTCCACCGCGACGTAGCCGCGCTTCACGAACACGGTCTGTCCGAGCACGGTCACCGGCAGCAGGTTCGCGAACACGACGCCGGCCGGATTCCTGGTCTTTACATCCTTGCGGGCCAGGATCACGCCGTGGTCGGTCAGTCGCGCGTCGTTGCCGAAGAGCGTAGGCGCCTCGAAGTCGAGGAGCTCGACCTCCGCCACCGACCGGTACTCGAGGCCGCGGGCCTTCAGGGCAGCCAAAAGCTCGGGAACGTAATCGTAGGCGACTTGCGTGGCCAGCGTGGCGGAGCCGTCGGCGGGGGTCTGGGTGCGCCAGGTGTACGCCTCCTGCAAACCGATCAGGGCGGGGCGGTTGGCGGCGATCTCGGCCGCCAGCGCTTTGGCGCGGGCGTGGAAGTCGTTCTTCTGCACCATGGCCCAGGCGGCGGTGGTCGCGCTGATGAACGTCGCGAAGTCCTGTGCCGCGATGACCGGGGTCAGGTCGGCGCCGAGGTACAGGTTCCGGGTTTCGACGTGGATCCCCTTCTCCTGATCGCGATCCGTCTTGCTGCTCAGAGACGATGGCGGGTTGCTCGCTCCGGCAAGTCCCGCGGAACGATCTTCCGATCCGCAGCCGGCGACTGAAACAATTAGCAACAGAATCCCTGCAACAGACCGCGTCGCGCGCATATCGACCTCGTGTTGTGTCCGAGCCCCCAAGGGATTGTGCTCCTGTCGCGGGGGACGTCAAGCCAGCGCCGCTCCCACGACGAGACCTGGCAGGACGTCAATCTACGGGGTGAACCTTACGCGTGCTTTAGTGCCTATTGACTGGCTCGCTCAGCGGCAGGATCGTCACACGCACCGCGCGCCAAGATCGTCACCCGCAGACGGGTCGCTTGAGCAGTCGCGCCGGGGGATCCTCTTGCCAGGATCGCTACCACCGAATCGGGCGCGCCCGATGATCCGGCCCTACCAGGCGCTCTCACACAGGAGCATCGACGGAGCTGGGTTCAAAGTCGAATCACAGACACAGGACGTGACCGGCCACCGCGACTTCGACGTACAGTTCCCGGAGCATCGCAGGCCATGGCTGCGCTCGGCCGCGAGGCCGAGCAGCCCGGCCCCATGGGCCGCGCGTATGCAGAGAGCCTCGTGGTGCTCGCGGTGACGGAGCTGGTGCGCCATCATTCGACGCTGGTCGTCGCACCGAAGGGGGCCGAGGATCTTCCCTCGCGTCGTCTCCGGCGAATCATCGACTACATCGAGGCGCACCTGGGCGAGGACCTATCGCTGCTGACCCTGGCCGCTGAGGCAGGGATGAGTGCGGCACATTTCGCGCGGGGGTTCAGGAGGGCCATGGGCCGTTCGGTGCACCAATATCTGTTGAGGCGACGCCTCGAGTGGGCCGCCGCTCTCCTGGGCGGCGCGGAGCAGCCGATCGTGGAGGTCGCGCTTGCGACCGGTTTCTGCAGCCAGTCTCACTTGACGACCACTTTTCAACGGTTGTACGGCACCACCCCCGCCGCCTACCGGCGGGAGCATCGTCGCTGAAGCCCGGCCCGCGATCGGTTCTTGAAATCCGCTATCCGCTTTCTGAAAGACGGCGCCTGCAATTCCAGGATCTCGTCCGGAACCAACTGGGGGTCCCCATGAGCGCGAGCGCCTCGCAGGCGATCCATCTGGCCGGGGCAACGCTGGGGGGCGACCGCCACATCTGCGGATTCTTCGACGGTCCCGAGGACGAGCACCGCGTGACGCTCCCGTTCGTTCAGGAGGGGCTCGAACGGAAGGAGCTCGCCTTCCACATCGTCGATCCTGCCGATCGCGACAGCTATGCCCGACGACTCGAGCAGGACGGCATCCGGGTGGCTGAGTTGGAGCGAAGCGGGCGATTCGAATTGCGCACCTGGCCGGAGACCTACCTGCGAGCTGGAAGGTTCGATCCCGATGCGATGCTCGCGCTGGTGGAGGAGGTCGTGCAGAGACGCGCGCCGGGCTTTCCGCTCGTCCGCTTCGTCACCCACATGAACTTCCCCAATGCGGAGCAGAAGACCTGGAACGAGTGGGTCGCGTACGAGACGCGCTTGAACCAGGTCCTGGCGAAATACCCGGACCCGGTGCTCTGTGCGTACGAGACGCGCCACTACAACGGTGCGGTGGTGTTGGAAGTCCAGCGAGCGCATCCGGCGGTCATCATCGGCGGCTCGCTCCAATCGAACCCGTTCTTCAAGGCGTCCGACGGATCCTCCGGCAGTCGTGAGCGCGCAGCCGCGAAGGCTGAGACGGCAGCCGGGCCGCCCAAGCGGCGAGAAGCGATCGAGGCCAGGAAGCAGAAACGAAGCCTCGAGCTGCGCGAGCGGGCGCTCGCGATCGTCAGCCACGATCTGCGAAGTCCCCTTTCCGCCATCCAGTTGGGAGCATTCGCGCTCCGGCAGGAAGCAGGGCTCTCGGTGGAAGGCGTCGAGATCGCGGCCCGCATGGTGGCGAGCGCGAAGCGGATGGACCGGATCATCGGGGACCTGATCGAGCTCACGAACGTGCGGGGAATGGAGTTGACGCAGGCGACCGTGGACGCGCACGAGCTCTGCGCACGGATCGTCGAGGAGCTTCACGCGGGATGGCCCGATCGGGAGATCCGGCTTCGCATCGAGGGCAACGGAAGCGGCCGGTGGGATGCAGATCGGCTGGAGAGGGCAGTGTCGAACCTCGCTGCCAATGCGCTCCAGTACGGCCGCGAAAACACGCCGGTGACGATCGAGAGCCGGGGCGGCGAGCACCAGTGGACGTTTGCGGTGCATAACCTGGGCGAGCCAATCCCGCCCGACGTGTTGCCATACTTGTTCGAGCCATTCAGACGTGGCCGGCGCACCAAGCGCTCGCACACCGGCCGCCACCATCTCGGGATCGGGCTGTTCATCGCGCGCGAGGTTGTGCTGGTGCACGGCGGCAGCATCGAGGTGACCTCGACGCTCGCGGAGGGCACCCGCTTCGTCGTGCATCTTCCCAAGAGCTGACGGGGTGACGCGGAATGGCCGCGCTACCGTTCGGATTCCAGTTGCAGGAGACGAACGACTTCGAGTCTTGGGCCGGTCCTCCGCAGTGGACCGGCCCGCACCCGGCTTCAGCCCCGGAGTCACCCGTCAATCGTCGTCGTCTTCACCATGCTCGTCATCGTCGCCGTGGCGGTGCTCGAGCGCCTCGCCGACCGCCCTCTCCGCATTGATGAAGCCGAAGCCGTCCTGCACGGAGTAGCCGCGTCCGATTTGGTTCTTGATCGTCCCGGTGAGCCGGGTTCCGTCGGTGAGCACCGCTTCGAAGGTCGCGCCACCGCCGGTCACCGTGCCCTCGGGAAGGAGCACGCCCCGACCGAGCAGATCGGCCCCGTTGCCTCCGACCGCCCCATTCACGGGCCCGAAGGCGTCGGCCTCGTCCCGGTCGACGCCGAATCGGAAGAACCCGCCGGAGGTCATCGCACCCGGCGCGATGGTCACGGTCAGCTCCTTGAACTGGCCCGCCGCCGCCGGGGGATCAGCCGGAAGGGAGAAGCTGGACGTGATGTCGGCCGGGGTCAGGCCGCCGAGCGTTCCCAGGACGAAGGGCTGGCCAACGCCACCCGCTGTGCGCGTGTCGAAGACGATGCCCTTCGTCGGCGTCTCCGTCTGGTTCCCCGTGATCGGCTTCAGCGTGATGCTGGCCAGGCTGCCCGGTCCGAAGTACCCGACCGTGAACACGTTCGGGTCGAACTGGCTGATCGAGTTCTGGTCCGCATTCGCCGACACAGTGACCCAGTTGCGCCCGTTCCTCGCAATGCCGGCCGAGAAGTTCGGGTCCAGGTCGTGGGGGAAGGTGGTGTGCTGCAGGAGGCGCCGGAGCGACTTCGGCTTCAGATGGCCCGGACCCCCTGCGGCCTGCAACGTGAGGGCGGCGACGCCCGCAGCGTGCGGCGCCGCGGCGCTGGTCCCGAAGAAGTTGGGGAAGGTGTCGTCGTCCTGCGACGCGTCGCTGCCGAAGAAGGTGTTGTTCGCGCCGTCCATCGCCGCGAGGTCCGGCTTCAGACGCTGGTCCGGCCGACGCAGGGGGTTGTTGTGCCTGTCGAAGTAGATGGTGGACGGGCCGGGAGAAGTGAAGGCCTCGGGAATGAACGGCGGATAGAACGCGTAGGCGGCGACGCCCGAGGCGCCGCGCGCGGAGTTGTGCCCGAACGTGACCGGGCCGTTGTAGTTGAAGTACTCCTGCGGCCCGCCGGCCGTGAACATCACATAACGGATGCGGTCAGCCGCGCGGCTGCCGGAGGGGGGCGTGTTGGAGCGCGCAATCACCAACTGCCAGGTTCCGCTGGGGAGGCCCGACAGCTCGACCGGTCGATTGGTGACCGTGTTGTCCTCCGCCACAGCGCCGAGGAAGTTGCCGTTGGTCCTGAAGATCAGCAGGTTGAAATCGGTCACCACCCGCTGCGAGACGAGGGCCTCCTGCACCTTGAAGACGAAGCCCCCGGTGGCGCCCTGGAAACCGCCGATCTGCACGGTGTACGTGCCGCTCACGGCGAGCCTGAAGACGAGGACCTCAGGGTTCGTGGTCGAGTCTTCGAACGCCACTTCCACGCCGCTCGGGTCGCGCAGGGAAATGGTGACGTCGGGGATCGGGTTCGGGCTGGTCGGGTCGGCATCGGCTGTAATGGCTACAATCTGGCCAGCCGTGCTGGTGAACTGGAAGTCTTGCGTCGGAGCCGCGGGGGTGGTCGTGCCGCTCCCTTGAGCGAGGATGGCGCCGAGGGTGGGCGGGGTCGGATCGTACGGCTCATTCCACTGGAAGGAGATGGTTCCTCCACCCGTGATCGTCTGCGCGATGTCCTGGGGACTGCCCGCGGGTGCGAAGTTGTGGAATCCCCCGGCGTAAAGAGCGGGGGGCACCTGGTCGAGCTTGATGTTGGTCCCCGCAGCCGCATCCGGTCCGTTGGGCACCAGGCGGAACTGCGAATCGTAACCCATGGTGCCGGGTCGGTTGCCCGCCGACGAGAAGTACGAGACGCCCGCGGCGGCCACGTCGTCGACGGCCTGCGCCACGATGCCGTCCTGGAAGAACGGTTCCGCCAGATAGATGACGTCGTCGACGATCACGTCAGCCTTGAAGCCGGCGGCGGCGTTGGGCGCGTTTGGCAAACCTGCCAGTGACCGGATGTTGTTGGCGAAGCCTACCTCGCCGGTGTTGGCGGTGGCGAAACCGAGCCGCGCCTTGGGCGCAAGGTCGTGGACGATCTGCAACATCGCCCGGCCCTCGTCGGTGCCCTTGGGGAAGTCCTCCAGGACGACCACCGGGCTGGTGTTCCCGAGCGGATTGCCAGTGCCCGGCAGATCGCCTGTGGCGACATCGTCGGGAGCGTGCGTGCGCGCGTTCACCCTCGTGTCGTAGCTGTCCGACATGACGCCCACGGTGATCCCGCTGCCGTTGATCCCACTCGGCAGCCTGTCGACCCGGTGCTGGACCACGCCCTGGCTGGTGGTCGCGCCGACGTCGTAGACGGCGGGCGATGAGCTCACCACGGAGAGCACGCCGGCCATCTTGGCCACCTCCACCAGCTGTTCTTCGGGCACGAATGCCTCGATGATTCCGGCGCGGTATTGGTCGGTGACGGCAGCCACGCGGGTGCCTGCGATGGCCTCCATGCGAGCCTGCAGCTCGGCGAGCGTCTTGCTGCCGTCGAGGAGGATCTTGACGCGCACGCGCCCTTGCTCGTCGCGCGCGCGGATGGATTCGTGGTCGAGGGCGACTGCATCCTCTCCTGACGATTGTGCGCTCGGCGCAAGAGCGCGGGCAGCGGCGGGCGCGGACCTCTTCTCGGCCAGCTCACGAAGATCGGCGCTCAGCTTCTTCGGGATGGGAGTGGCTGACGCAGCGCCGGCGACGAGCGCCGAAAGGAGGAGGGTACCGAACGGAAAGAAGAGGCCAGGGGGCGCGGGCGATCGACGGTGGCGGAGCGGCATTGGGACTCCGGGCTGGGATTTCGGGTTGAGGGTCGGTGCACCGCTGGAACGGGGGTTCAGATCAAGGACTGCAAAGTCGGGCGGCCCGCGGGCGCACCGCGAGCCTCGAGAGAATTGTCGAAATCGATATTTGCGCGCTCGGGTGCGGCGCGCAGCCCCCTTCTCCTACAGTGTGCGCGTAAATTGCTAGCAACGCCACAAGACAAAAGTCAATGCGGGGCGTGTCGGCATTTGGAATCTGTTGAAATATTCACTATTTGAGAGGCGGTCAGCTGAGTGCAGGGACAGTCGCGCCTTCGCTTGCGAACGTCCGCGAGGCGCTCAGCCGGTTCGCGGCCGCGCGTCGCAAGACGAGCACTGCGAGAACGATGGTGATTGCTTGTGGGAGCGTGCTCACCACGGCGAGCAGTCGGGGATCCATCCCCCAGTCGAGCGGCCAGAACACGTTGAGGCTCATCCAACCCAGAAGCGTCAGGAACAACGCTTTCGTGCTGGGGGCGTGGGTGGCGGCCAGCAGTGTGAGCAACCAGAGCGGCGGGACGGCCGCGTAGGCCTGCGGGAGGAACGGGCTGCGCAGAGTGGCCAGGATCCCAGTGGCGATGCCCAGGGATGAGGCGACGAGCATTCGCAGAGGCCGTGAGGCTTCACGGCCGGGAACGTCGGAGGAGTGTCCTGTCACCTGGTCCCCCCGGGTGGACTGCTCCATGTTACGAGAAAGCGCGCCCCGCTGCCCGCCGTGCCGCGCGGTGGCGCTTCAGTCAGGGCCGCGCGAGATACAAGGAGGCTCGATGCACACGATCAAGATCCTCGCCGGAGGGTTCCTGCTGCTCGGCGTCTTCCTCGTCGCCGGGCGCTGGATCGGAGGCGGGTCGTCCTCGGCGTTGGCCATCGCCGCGGGTTGCTTCATCCCGATCTGGCTGATTGCCGCCGGCGTGAACCTGTGGGTCGGCGTCGCGCGCGCAGGCTATTCGGTCGCTGACGAGGCTCCGATCTTCCTCCTGGTCTTCGCCGTCCCGGCTGCAGCCGCAGGCTTCCTCTGCTGGAGATTCTCTCGAGGTTAGCGTCGGGAACACTGCGTCTTTCTTGGCGAGTCGCGTCGCCCATGCGAGAACCCCTGTAGTGGCTCCGATGGTCGCCGCCTTCTACATCCTCCTCCTCGCCGGTCACCTCGGGTTCTTCGACGTCCTCTACTTCCACGTCCTCCGCTGCCGGTTGCAGCAGCGCGTGGAGTGCCAGCGCGAGGTGCTGTGGCACACGGCCCGGCACTTCATCTACGCGTCACAGTTCCTGGCCGTCGCCAACCTGCGCTTCCACGGCGCCGCGCTCTTGTTCCTGCTTCTGCTCTACGGCGCCGATGTCCTGGTGGCCTGGTCCGATGTCTGGGAGGAACAGGATAGCCGTCGCTCCCAGGGCGGGTTGCCGCGCGGCGAGTACTTCATGCACATCGTGCTCTCCCTCCTCATCGGCGCGTACCTGCTTTCGGTTGCGCAGGCGGTCTGGCCGGACCGGGTTCTGCCCACCGCCGTGGTCTTCGACCCGCCCGCCGTGCCCACGCTGTTGCGGATCTACATGACAGGGATGGGCATCGGCGCATTTGGTTTCTTCCTGCACGACCTCGCTGGCTGGCTCCGGTTTCGCCGAGCGCAAGCAACCACGCCGAGCGTCGCCTGAGCCGGCGCGAGCGAAAGATCGTGGTCGAGGCGCTGATTCCCGCTCCCGTCGAGCTGGTCTGGCGACGGAGCCAGGACCCGGTGCTCCACGTAGCATGGGACATCCGTTTCACTCGCATCGAGTATCTGACCGAGAAGGACGACCGCGGCTACCACCTGATGGACTATCGAACTGCCGTCGCGTTTGGCGTCGAAGTGAAGGGGGTCGGCAGGTACTTGCACTCGACGCCGTTGCGTCATTCGACGTTCGAGTTCGACTCCGGGGATTGGAAGTCGATCATTCGCGACGGGCGCGGCATCTGGCTCTACGAGGTGCGCCCAGGGGGCACCTGGTTCAAGACGATCTACGACTACCAGCACCGTCATGGGGCGTTGGGACGGCTGCTCGACTTGCTCTTCTTCCGGCGCCTCCTGCAGCTCGCGACCGAATGGAGCTTCGAGACGCTGCGGCTCTGGTGCGCAGGCGATGAGCGGGCGTGCGCGCGAAGGCGGAGCCGGCTGCGCTTTCTTGCCTTCTCCGCAGGGCGTCTGCTCGGCTTGCCGCCGGCACACGGGGCGGCGCGAAGTTGGTTGGGCAGCGGCCGCGAGTCGCAGCTCGACGATCAGCCTGGGGCAGTGGAAGTTTCGCGCACCCGGTAGTGGATGCAAGCAAGTTGCTCGGGCCGTCGCAGGAGCCCTCGCAAGAGCAGATGTCCCAGGCGCGTATCGGGCTGCATCAAGAGAGATCCGTCGATGCGCAGCAACTCGCCTGCTTGCGGATCGCGTTGCACCGCGGAGCGAAACTCGACCCGCAACCCCGGGACGGGCAGCGGCAGCCCGCGTACGCGGACCTCCGTGCCCCGGATCGATAGACCGCCGCCCAGGAGCGGCATGACGCTCATCGCGATTTCGACGCCTTCGTCGACGAACACCTCGAAGAGCGTGGGCCGGCCGCGGTGGGCGCGCACGACGAAGTCCGAATCGAAGACGCGCAGGACGCCGCCGGCGTCGAGCTCACGGCAAAAGTGCATCGACCCGTCGGCGCGCTGAAAGACGCGGAAGCGTGCGTCAAACTCGCCGTCGCTCTCGTACAGGCCTTGGCCGATGAGGAACGTCGCCAACCGCGACCAGAAGCGGGCCGCCAGCGTATGCAGCTCCAGCGAGGCCCGCACCGAGAACCGCGAAGGATTCGAGTAGAAGCGCACGATGAGCGGATCGACCTCGTGGACCTGGTTTCCCAGCACCTGCGCCAGCAGCGGCCATGCGTCCCCGTCCGCCCGGCGGCCCCGCTCACGGGCGCGCAACCCACGGCGGTAGACATGCCGTGCACGGAAGGACGACCAGGTCTGGGCGAGCAACGCGAGCGCGGCGCCTCGATCGGAAACGATCCCGCGGGCCGGGCCGCGCGCCGGCAAGAACAGCGCTCGCATCGCTTCGCTGGCGTATCGGCCGAGCAGGCACCACCCGGTGCGGAAGAGGCGCGTCACTCCTGCGGCCAACGTATGCGCGACCACGGTCTCGTAGGCAAGCGCTCCCGACAGCGCCGACCGGACCATCAGGCGGGTGCCGAACGCGATCTCCATGTGCTCGGCGAGAAGGCGCCAGGTCGGCTCGGCTCGCCCCTCGGCCTCGGCGTAGAACCGCGCTTCCAGCCCCGCCTCGCGGACGGCGGCGAGGTCCGAGTAGTGAGCTTCGAGCCACAGCTCGTCGCGGGTCTCGACCGGCCGGGCGGCGGCGCAGGCGTCCGCGTAAGCTCTCCAGGCAACGCCGCGGGGCAATCCATCGGGCGTGACCGGCATGAAGGCGTCTCCCATCTCGTCGTACGCCGGGGAGAAGCCGCAGAAGCGCCCCAAGGCCACTGCGGATCCGGCGAGAAGGTGGAGGTGCGCCAACCGGCAGGGATGCGCGCGATAGAACGCGAGAAGGTTCGTCAGGCGCCGTCGTGCGCGGAGCTGGCGGACAGCGAAGCCGATGAGGGCTTCTTCCGCTGCCGCAGGCAAGTGCCGGCGTGCATCAGCGAGATCGCACTCCAGCGGCGCGAGCTCGAGGTCGTTTGCCGAGGGAACACGGAGGCCGGCTTCCACTTTGAGCAGCATAGCCGTGGGCGGCCGCCTCCCACCAGTGATCGATTCCGAGCCTGCAGGCAAAGGAACGGCACCGGTAGAGTGCTAAGCTCCATACCAGGTTTCGAAAGGCAGATCGGAGGGTGACTGGCCATGAGCCGCATTGCCGTTCTGGGAGCGAGTGGCAGGTTGGGCACGCAGCTGGTCACAACCGCTCTAGAGCTTGGCTTCGAGGTGACCGCCCTCGTCCGCCGTCCCGAAAAGATCACGCGCGCCAATTACAACTTGACCCTCATCAAAGGCGATGCCGGGTCCGGAGAGGACATCCAGACCGCAGTAGAGGGATGCCGGTTTGTCCTGTCCGCCATGGGCTCATCCAAGCCTGTGATGACGGCCAGTGTGCGGAATCTGGTCCAGGAGCTGAAAGCTCTCAAATCCCTCAAGCGATTCATTTTCGTCTCCTGGCTCGGGGCCGGCGACAGCGCGATTCAGGCCCAGGGTGTGTCCGAGCTCCGATCCGTCATCACTCGGGCGACGCGCAAGAAGATGTTTGAAGACATCAGCCGGGCCGAAGACACCATCCGGGTGAGCCGTCTGCCGTATGTGATTTTGCGCCCGACGCGGCTGACGGATGACGGGTCGACCGACTCCATCGTGGCGGTGGGGACCAAAGAGGTTCCGCCGGGGCCGATCTCGCGCGTCGATCTCGCCCGGTTCGTCTTCCGGATCTTGGAAGAGCCTGGCTGGGAACGCCGCGAGGTGACAGTCGGGTCCAAATCGCCCCAGTGAGGCACTGTCTGCATCGGGCTGGACAGAATGCTACGTCGGGCTACTGCTCAGGGCGAAATTTGATCTCAGGGCGGAGCAGATTCTCCAGCGCGGCGAGGGCGAAATAGCGCAATCAAGCGCTTCCGGCGGCGAGCGCGTTGATGTCGGGGTTCTCGAGCAGCGTCTTGCCGCCGCCGCGCTTGGCGACCGCCAGCATCGCGCGGCCCGCGTTCTCCTCCAGGTACCTGCGCTTCTTGGTGCCCGGGATGGGAACGATGTCGTACCGACAGTCCCGACTTTCCCAGCGGTCGTCGTTCATCGCCAGTCCGAGCCGCGCAGATACGCGCGTTGCGCGGGGGGCATGCGCGGAGCGGATGGCCGTCATTCAGCCGGTACCGTTACCCACGCCTCCGGGCAGCTCGTTACGCTCGGGTAGTACGCCCCGTAGCTTGGGCAGTAGTACCAGTAGCTCGGAGCCACCTCATTCGGCGAGTAAACCGGCGGGTAGTAGTACGGGAAGACAGGCCCGAACCAGAAGCCTCGTCCCCCGAAATGACGCCGGTCGAAGTCGTGCCTCTCGAAGTGGTGCCCTTCGAAGCCATGGTGCTCCATCGCTCCACCGCCGTGCCGACCCTCGAAACCGTGACCACGAACGCCTTGTGCCTGGCTGGGCGCGCTGACCGCCAGCACCATCGTCAGTGCGGCGAACGCCACGAATGCGATTCTTTTCTTCATGTTGCTGCCTCACTTCTCTTCCCACTCTGTGGGATGGCGACAGCATCAGGAAGATTCACCCTGCAGCAATCGGTCACGCGCTGAGCAGGACCTTGCCGGTCCCGCCGCTGGAAAACGTCCGCCGATTGGGAAGACCAGCTCACCGGCGACAACTGCCTGTGCAAGCGCAGCGAGGCGCTTCGAGTCGGCATGCGTCTGGATGGCGCGAACCACCAGGCCCCGTTCCTTGGCGCCGGAAGGCTCGCCGAGAACGCTACCGATGGTGCCGCCTCGCTTCACTCTAGCCAGCAGCCTCGCGACCGTCTCACCACCGCCCGCTTCCGACACTGTCAAGTTGAACCGCGCTGCCGCGATCCGCATCTCTGCTTCATGATCGAAGGGGTGCCGCACGCGCCCGAGCGCACGTTCCGTCGCCTCGTCTGGACGATGGCCGTCGCCTCCGGCGCGACCGTCGCGAACCTCTATTACAACCAGCCGCTCTTGCCCGAGATCGCCCGCTCCTTCTCGGCGAGTCTGCACGCGGTGGGGCTGGTTCCGACCCTGACCCAGGTCGGGTACGGGCTGGGAATGCTCCTCGTCGTGCCCCTGGGCGATGCGCGCGAGCGGCGCAGCCTCGTCGTCGCATGCATCGGAGCGGTTTCGGTCGCGCTTCTGGCGATCGCGCTGTCGCCGAATCTGCCCTGGCTCCTGGCCGCCAGCCTGGCCATGGGCATCGCGACGTGCGTTCCCCAGATCCTGGTGCCCCTCGCCGCGAACCTTGCTCCGCCCGGCGAGCGCGGACGCGCCGTTGGCACCGTGATGAGCGGCCTCCTGTCCGGAATCCTGCTCTCACGCACCCTCTCGGGCTTCCTCGGCGCGGCTTGGGGGTGGCGCGCCATGTATCTGGTGGCGGCGGCGCTGATGATCGCGCTGGCAATCGCCCTGCGCATCGAGCTGCCCCGCTCGGAGGCGCACTCGCAGCTCCGCTACCTCCCTCTCCTGCGCTCGCTCGGCGAGCTCGTGAAGAGCGAGCCCGCGCTCCGGCTGCACGCAGCCTTGGGTGCGCTCACGTTTGCGGCGTTCAGCGCCTTCTGGGCGACGCTTGCGCTGCATTTGCGGGCGCTCCCCGCGCACTACGGCCCCCGCACGGCGGGAGCGTACGGCGCGGTCGGCCTGCTCGGCGCCCTCGCCGCCCCGCTCGTGGGCAAGAGCGCAGAGGCACGGGGCGACCGGCGCATCAACGCCATCGCCACCCTTGCCATCCTGGCGAGCTTTGCGGTCCTGTGGTCGTCTGGCGATTCGCTCTGGGGCCTCGGAGCAGGGTGCATCCTGCTCGACTTCGGCGTGCAAGCGAATCACATCTCCAACCAGACGCGCATCTTTGCGCTGCGCGAAGGGGCCCGCAGCCGGTTGAACACCGTCTACATGGTGACGTACTTCACGGGCGGCGCCCTGGGCGCCTACGCCGGCGCGCTGGCGTTCTCGACG
>WNFT01006327.1_pt1 | contig 26516 bp, 24 predicted proteins | sample 5400191 | NCBI WGS metagenome assembly WNFT01 (sample SAMN13153359, study PRJNA577476) | soil metagenome | isolation source: 80 cm saprolite under Madrone tree | place: USA:California | collected 2016-06-14 | reverse complement strand
GTCGCCCTTGGCTACGTCGGCGCGGCGCTCCAGGCGCCCCGCTTCGCGTTCGAGCGACTGCAGCCGCTCGACCGTGCCGCGCATCTTGTCGATGAGCCGCTTCTTTTCGAATGGATTGAAATCGATCGCGCGGATAGCGACGGAAATCTCCACGCGTGTCCGCGCCACGTCCCACTTCGCGCGAATGTACGGCTTCTTCTTCGATTTTGCCGTCTTATCGAGCTTCGCGGCTTGCTTCAGCGCGGTTTCGTACAACTTCGCAATCTTGTCGATGTACTTGAGTGTTTGCTTGGTCTTATTGGCGATTTTTTCTTCGGTCAGCTCTTCGTCGTCAAACTGCACGATTTCTTTGATCGAGCGCACGCCCTTGCGAAGGTCGTCGCCCACGGCGATCAATTCCTTGATGACGATCGGCGAGCGGGTAATGGACTTCATCACCACGAGTTGCCCGCGCTCGATGCGCTTGGCGATGGTGACTTCGCCCTCGCGCGTCAGCAGCGGCACGGTGCCCATCTCGCGCAAGTACATGCGTACGGGATCGTTTGTCTTTTCCAGCGAACCCGGGGTCAGATCGAGATCGCTGCTGCCTTCGTCGGAGTGCGCATCATCCTTGACGATGGCGTCGCGATCTCCCGGCTCCGCGGACACTTCCACGGCGCGCGCGGCCTTGGCCGACGCCTGGTCCTCGTAGATCTCGATGCCGTTGCGCTCAAATGTAGTGAGGAGATCGTCGATCTCTTCCGAAGAATGCACCTCCGCCGGAAGCGAATCGTTTACTTCGTCGTAGAGCAAATAACCGCGCTCTTTGCCTACGGCAATGAGCTGTCGTACTGCATCATATTTCTCTTCAAGACCCACTGCTGCCACGCATTCCTCCCGCAATCGGACCGGTATCCCTAGCATTGCCGGACGCGATTGGAACCACGTTCACTCGCACAGCTACACGCAGGCTGGCGCGCAGGCGCAAACCACGGGGAAATCCCCCAAGAAGATCGCTTGCTTTTTTATTTGAAGCCCTCTGCGCCGCGCCGCTCGCCCGCCGTTGGCCTCCGTGCGTCGCCCGCTTCCCGCACCTGTGAGGCTCGGCCCCTGCCGCTAAGTACATGTATATAGATGCCTTGAACGGCAAAACCGTTACTCGCGAAACCCTATTACGCTACACGCTTAAGTCCTATTCCGTCAATGATTTAATTCGTGGAAGCCTGTGGGAAACTCTCGGGGGGCGGACTTACACAACTCGGCTCCCTCCCGGCTACAATCTCGGGAGAAGGTCACCTTGGCATCGCTCTTCTCACATGCAGTGGCGGCTCTCAGTATCGGCACGGCTTTTTACCGCCCTGGCCGCTCGAAGCGGGTTTTGGCCATTGGCGCGCTTTGTTCCGTCATTCCCGACCTTGATGTCATTGGATTCCACTATGGTATCCGATACGGAGACTTTTGGGGTCACCGGGGATTCACGCATTCCCTTGTCTTCGCGGCTTTGCTGGCCGGCACGATCGTGACACTGGGAGCTCGAAGAGTCGCTCCCGGCCTCAGTCGTTTCCCCCTCTGGGCCTATCTCTTTCTGGCTACGGCCAGCCACGGCTTGCTGGACGCACTGACCGACGGCGGCCTCGGCGTGGCGTTTTTCTCCCCGTTCGACAATCATCGCTATTTTCTGCCTTGGACTCCGATCCGCGTGTCGCCCATTGGGGTGGGACGATTTCTCTCAGATCGCGGCCTCCTCGTCCTCCAGAGCGAACTTCTCTGGATCTGGTTACCTGCCGCGCTCTTTGCGGTTGGGGTTTGGTTCATTCGCCGGCGCGGCGCAGCTCCTGAAGCATGAGTCAACCGATCGGTCGAATCCTCTGCCGAGCGGGCATCACTTCTCAGCGCGCAGCGGCCAGCCGCCGCATGAGTTCCTGCTTCTTTTCGAGCAATCCGCGCATCTCCGGCGCGGATGGACTCGCCTCGATACTTCGTTGGACTTCCGCGAGTTCTCGTTCGGCCTGCCTGTTTTGGAGTGCCTCGATACAGCTCAGGGCCTCTTCCCAGGTCGGCTCGTTGGTTTCTTCGAACAGGATCTCGAAGAGCAGCCGCCGGTCGCGCTCTTCCAGCACGGCGGCCACTTCCGTCGCCTGCAAGGGTTGGCCCGCGAGGCTCGCGATCACCAGCGCCGCGAAGATTTTCTCAGTTTCCAGGCCGTGATAGAGGCGCGCATTTTGCAACCGCTGCGCCAGCTCGTGCCGGAATCCTTCGGCCTCCGCCAGCATACGAATCAGCCGTCGCTCCACGGGCTTTGCCGCGCGTCCGACCAATTCCGGCTGCGTCTTCACTTCGCTGCGGCGTTCCGAGGCCGCTTTGCTCAACGCCGCGCGCAGCACCGGCTCGTCCAGCCGAAGCTGCTGCGCGATGCGCGTCGCCCATTCCGAGCGCAGGATGCGGTTGGGAATTTTCTGCACGTAAGGCAAAAGAAAATTCACGGCACGCAGTTTTCCTTCGCCGGTCGTCAGATCCATCTGCCGCGCCCGTGCAATGAGGTAATCCACATACGGCGGCGCTTCCTTGAGCAGCTTGAGATACTCCTCCGCTCCTTTTTCGCGGATGAACAAATCCGGATCGGCTTTCATGTTGCCCACCGCCGGCAACGCCAGCACACGAACTTCGAAATCCTGCTCGAGCAGCAACACGAGCGATCTCTCCGTCGCCGTCTGTCCCGCGTCGTCCGGGTCGTAATTCACAACTACGCGCCGTGTGAATCGGCCCAGCAATTTGATCTGTGGCTCCGCCAGGCTCGTCCCGCAACTTGCCACCACGTTGCTGATTCCCGCGCGTGCCACGGCGATCGCATCCATGTAGCCTTCGACCAGAATCGCAAAGTCCTGCCGGCGAATTCCTTCTTTCGCGCGATCCATGTGATACAGAACGTTGCTCTTCGAATAGATTGGCGTTTCCGGCGAATTCAGATACTTCGGCTGATCGTCGCCCAGCGCGCGGCATCCAAACGCGACGATTTTTCCGGACTCATTCGAAATCGGAAACGTGATGCGCCGCCGGAACCGGTCAAACAGCCGCCCGCTCTGATCGCGCGAGATCAAGCCGGACTCGGCGAGCAATTTCTCCGTGTACTTCGATTTGAGGTGCCGAAGAAGGAGGTCGCCGCCGCTCGGCGCATACCCAATTCCAAACCGCGCGAGCACATCCTTATCCAGGCCGCGATCCTCCAAATACGCCCGCGCAGCCTTGCCCTCCAGCGTTCCTTCCAGCTGCTTCACGAAAAATGTCTGCGCCTCGCGGTGCATCTCCACCAGCACCGTGCGTTGCTGATTCTCTTTCCGCTCCTCCGGCGAGCGCTCTTTCGGCCGCGGAATCGAAATCCCGCATTTCTCCGCGACGATTCGAATCGCCTCGGGGAACGCGCACTTCTCCATCTCCATCACAAATTTGAATACGTCGCCGCCCACGCCGCAGCCGAAGCAGTGGTAAATCTGCTTGGTCGGATGCACCGCAAACGACGGCGACTTTTCCGCGTGAAACGGGCAGAGCCCCGTGAAATTCTGCCCGCTCTTCTTCAAGCGGACGTATTCTCCCACGACGCGGACAATGTCCGCCTGTTGCTTCACCTTCTCCGCAAATGATCCCGCTTCCGCCATTCGTTCACGTTACGGCTTCAAGTAATCGTTCTTATAGACTGTGCCGCCCTTCATCACAAATTTTACATGCTCCAGAATGGAGACGTCCTTCGTGGGGTCGCCGTCGACAGCGATTAAGTCCGCCCACTTCCCCACTTCAACAGTGCCAACGGTTTTTGTCCAACCCAGCAAATCAGCGGCGCTAATCGTTGCCGTCTGAATCGCCGCCAGCGGCGTCATGCCCAGCTTCACGTAAACGTGAAACTCGCCAGCGTTCAGTCCGTGTGGATACACCGCCGCGTCCGTGCCGAACGCCACTTTCACGCCCGCAGAAATCGCTTTCTTTACGTTGATTTGGGCGGCCGCGGCAACGTCGCGCATCTTTTGTTTTGAAAACTCCGGCACGTTGCTGCGTTCCAGATTGGCTTGCATATATTCGGTCAGAAAAAGTGTCGGCACGAGATACGTCCCATTCTTCTTCAGCGTGGCGATCGCCGCGTCATCCATCAGGTGACCATGCTCGATGGAATCCACGCCCGCTTCCGAGGCCCAGCGCACGCCCTCCGCGCCGTGCGCGTGCGCGGCCACGCGGCGGCCCAGCCGGTGGGCATCCGCCACGATCGCCTTCATCTCTTCGAGCGTGTACTGTGAGGCGTTGGGATCATCCCCTTTTGAAAGCACGCCCCCGGTAGCGCAAATCTTGATGACATCCGCGCCATATTTGATGACCTCGCGAACCTTGTGTTGCACGGCCTCGACGCCGTCGGCCACTCCCTCTGCCGCGCGGTGAAACGCGAATGGCAGAAGGTTTTCATCACAATGACCGCCGGTGATGCCCAGCGCCGGCCCAGAGGCGATGATGCGGGGACCAATGGCGTCGCCTTCGTTGATGGCGTCGCGCAGCGCGATGTCCGCGTAATCTTTCGCGCCGAGGTTTCGCACCGTTGTAAAACCGGCCTCGAGCGTGACGCGAGCATTCCTCGCGCCATGCAGCGCTTCACGAGCTGTTGAAATCGCCAACCCTTGGTACCCGAGGGAGCTCAAATCAAACGTCAGGTGCGTGTGCGCGTCGATCAAGCCGGGAAGCAGCGTGGCGTCCGGCAGATCGATCGTCGCGTCCCCAGCGGCCGCTTTCACTTCGCTGGACGCAACGATCTGCGTGATCTTCTCGCCTTCAATCACGATTGCCTGATTCGCGCGCATTTGTCCCGTGCGAACATCGAGCACGCGCCCTGCACGAACAATAGTCCGCTTTGGCGACGGCGCCTGCGCATGAGCCGTCCTCGATACTCCCAGAAGCATCGCCAACGCGGCGGTAGCAAGGAACGCAAGCCGGGTCGTTCGGCTCGCCGCTTCTGCAAGCGGTATGGACATCTGCAAAGCTCTCATCAAGACACCTCGTTGTAGGTTGACCATCGAAACGCGGCGAGTATATCAAACCAGACTGGCGCGCACCTGGTGAGACCATCATCACGCAAACTTCTATTTCCTATTCTCCATTCCTGATTCCTGATTTCCAGTTTCCATTTCCCTATTTTTGCAACTCCACAATCGTGATCGCTTTTCCACCGCGCTCCTCCGTTTCGAACGAATGCTTCTCCACCGACGGATGCGAAGCGAGTCCCGATCCCCTTGCGAAGCGCGCCGGTTCCGTGCCCGTGAATGATTCTCACTTGAGACCTGTTCGCCAGCGCCGCGTCGTCCAGGAACTTATCCAGTCGTCCGGTAGCTTCTTCCACGGTCATGCCGATCACATTGAGTTCGTCGGAGGTGCCGCCTTCGCCACGCAGGGCAGTTACCGTCACGCTTTGCATCTTGCTCGCGGGCGCGGCGGTTTTGGATGCAGCCGCATCCCCCTCCACGCCCGTGATTTCATCCAGCGCCACTTTCATTCGCAGCGGCCCTGCTTCGATCTCCGCGGACGACCCATCGAGCCTGCGAAACACAACCGGCTTGCTGAATCCGCGAACGCGAACTCGCGCGCCCGGCTGCAACCGCTCCGGGGTCACGGCCTGCGAGGAAGCGGACGTCACGCCGAGGTCGGCCTGAGAATCGGAAATGGTCCGCACGACCACGGCGTTCAGCTCATCGCGCGCTTCGCTACGCACGTCCTGCATTTTGCGCCGCGCCGTCTTTTCCATCTGCCCGCGTAACTCGCGTTCCTTCACCGCCTCAACGACCCGCGCTACATTCTCATCGAAGCGCTTTTGCATCTCGGCAAATCGTCCTTCCAGTTCCTTGATGCGCTTCTGCTGCCGCTCGACCCACTCGGTTCGCAGTTTTTTGCGTTCTTCTTCCAGCGCTTGCCGCTCGGCGGCCATCTGCTTCTGCATGCGATCCAGCTCGTCGCGGCTGCGGTGCAAGTAGGCGATCAGGTCGGCGGCTTCCCGCGATTCCGGCGTGAGCAGCGACCTCGCCCGCTCGATGATTCCATTCGCAATCCCCAGCCGCTGCGCGATGGCAATTCCGCTCGACCCGCCCGGCACACCGACCATCAGCCGGTACGTCGGCCGCAAATTCACGTTGTCGAATTCCACCGCCGCGTTCACCACGCCCGGCGTCGTCGACGCATAGGTCTTGAGCCGGTCGTGATGGGTGGTCGCCAGCACAATGCAATTCGTCGCGCGAAATTCATCGAGCAGCGCTACCGCCAGCGCGGCGCCTTCCTCCGGCGCCGTTCCCGTGCCCATTTCGTCCACCAGCACAAGCGATTGCGGCGTCGCTGCCTCGAGCATGCTTTTCAAGTTCAGCATGTGCGCGGAAAACGTGGACAAATCCGCGGCGATCGATTGCTCGTCGCCAATGTCCACAAGCACGCGATCAAACAGAGGCAAGACCGCGCGCTGCGCCGCCACCGGAATGCCGGACTGCGCCGCCAGCGCCGCCATTCCCGTAGTTTTCAGCGCCACCGTTTTTCCGCCTGTGTTCGGGCCGCTGATCACCAGCACACGCTCATCGGCTCCGAGAAAGAGCGACATCGGAACGACGGCGCGATTCTCCTTGCGCAGCTTGTCTTCGAGAACCGGATGCCGCGCGTCCACCAGCCGCAGTTCGCTGCTCTCCGAGAACTCCGGGATCGCCGCGTCGAATTCCTGCGCGAACCGTGCTCGCGAAAAAGCGCTGTCGAGCTCCGCTATCGTTTCCACTGCCGCAAGCAGCGGCCCGCGAATCACTTGCAGCTTCTCCGTCAGCTCGCGCAGGATTCGCACAATTTCCGCGGCTTCATCCTCGCCTAGCTGAACGAGCTGGTTGTTCGGTTCGACCGTTTCGAACGGCTCCATGAAAACGGTTTGCCCCGTCCCGCTCGCTCCGTGGACCACCCCGGGCACGCTTCGCCGCTGTTCGGCGCGCACGGGAATCACGAAACGTTCGTTCCGCAGCGTAACGTAGTCTTCGCCGGGCTCGGCATTTCGCGCGCGCAGAATCTGTTTCAGTGTTTTCTGAATCGAGTCGCGCGTCTGCGTAATGCCTCCGCGAATTCGCCGCAGCGCCGCCGATGCATCGTCGCTGATTTCGCCGTTCGGCAGCACGCACCGACGGATCGCCGCGTGCACGTCTCGAAAATCACCAAGAGAAGCGGCTCGCGCCGCCAGCAACGGAAACTTCGTCACTTCCTCACGAAACTGCTGTCGCAGCCATGCTGCTGTCTCTAGCAGCGACGCCGCATCCCGAAAATCCGGCGGCTCCAGCACCGCACCGGCTCCTTCGATGAGTTCGAGCCAGCCTTGCGGATCGGCCAGCGCCCCAAATCCGAGCTCGCGCCCCGTTCGCAGCCACTCTCGCGCTTCGCGGATCAACGCAAACGCCGATTCCAGCGCAGCACGATTCGTGCCCGGTTCAAGCGCTTTCACTGCGCGCTGCCCCGGCGCACACGTCGTCCGCAGCCGCAGCAATTCCCGCAGCTTGTCGAATTCGAGAACGTCTTGTGCCGTCCGTGCCATTGCTAGGATTACTTCAAACGAGTTTGCAGGTAGCTCGCGGCGTTCCCCGGACCGTCTGCCACGTGCACCAGACGTCCATTTGCTTCGCCCCAAGGCGCAGGATGCCCCAGCTCTACTTCGCGGACGCGATCCAGCACCGGCTGCCAAAAATCTCCGAGCACCGCGACCGGTTTCCCCTTCATGACCGACTTATTCAACATTTCCCAGACCACCGCAAGCTCCACCAGCGTTCCCGTTCCGCCCTTGCAGGCCACAAATCCATCCGCGAGACGAATCAATTCAAATAGTCTCTCTTCCCAGGTTTTCATGCGCACTTCCGTGTCGACCCACGAATTGAGCTTCGCGGCCGTGAAAAACTCCGCCGTCACACCGTACGTCTTCCCTCCGGCCTCCTTCGCTCCGCGCGAAACTGCTTCCATCACTCCGCCGTATCCTCCGCTGCAAACAGCAAAACCGTGTTTCGCCAGGGCCCGCCCCAATACGCTCGCTTCTTCATAGTCCGCTTCCCCTTCGCGCGGCCGCGAACTCCCGAACACCGTCACAATTTTTTCCTGGCTCATCGCGCGTTCTCGGATTCAGCGGGGCTGCTTTTGTTTCGAATCGCGCTTCTTCGGTGTCACGTTAAATTCCTCGATCATCGCCACGCATAGCCCCGTTAGCGCGTCCGCGGCTTCATGATTTTTCCCGCCCTGATTGTTGCTCAAGAAAGTAAATATCAAACGACGCCCGCTGAGCGTCTCCGCAAATCCCGAAAGCGTCCGCACGTGCTCCACCGATCCCGTCTTTGCGTGAATCCGTCCCGCCGCCGGCGTGTTCTTCATGCGGTCTTCCAGCGTGCCGTCCACCCCCGCCACCGGCAGCGACTCGTAGTACGGCGCGAACCAGGTCTGCTTTTGCGCAAAGCCCAGCAACGTCACGACGGCTCGCGGCGTTACCAGATCGTGCCGCGACAATCCCGAAGCGTCCGTCTGAATCACGTCCCCCGGCGCAATCCCCGCCGCCGTATAGAAGTCGGCCGGCACCTTCATCAACTCGTCCGGTGTACCCCAAACTCCATTCTGCCGAGCCACCGTCCGAAGCAGCATCTCAGCGTGCAGGTTCTGGCTGATTTTGTTGACCAATTTCACTGAATCTCCCAGCGGCACCGAAACGTGTTCCACCAGGACGGTTGACTCACCTGAACTTTCCGTGCGCTCGTGCCGCCCCTTCGCGCCGCCTCCTACCTTTATTCCTCGCTCTTCCAGCACTCGCTTCAGCGTCGCCGCTACATGCTGCGCCGGTTCTTCAACCGCTAGGACCAGTTTCCGCGGCGTGCTCTTCGCCGGCAAGGTGCCTTTCACAACGACAAGATTCGCCCCCGGCTCGCGTTTCAGCGTCAAATCCGATTTCACTTCCGCCGCGGAAGTGACCACATCATTCTCGACGGCAAAATCCGGCGTCGCCGGACTAACCACCGCGTGCACCGGACTCCCCGCCAGCTCTCCCGGCGTCAACGTCAGTGTGACGGTGTTGTCATCCACGACGATCGAGGAAATGGCCGCGCCGTATTCCCACACCATGTCATCGATTTCCCAACCGTTCGGATAACGGTCGCGCGGGAAATAACTGTCGTCCCCGATTACATCTCCGGAGATTTCCTTCACGCCCTTCGCCGCCAGCGCGTCGGCCAGCGCCGCGAGCGCCTTTTCCGGCGGCCCATCGAACTCTTCCTTCAACTGATAGGGAAATTTTCGGTTCGAAAGATTCGGGTCGCCCCGGCCCACCAGCACAACATCTCCGCTCAGTACTCCTTCGCTCGAAATCGCTCCCCGTGTTTCCAGCGTCGTATGAAACCGGAAATCCGGCCCGAGTTTCGCCAGCGCCAGCGCTGTGCTGAAGAGCTTCATGTTCGACGCCGGCACAAAATATTTGTCCGCATTCTGTTCGTACAGTATCTCCCCGGTCTCCGCATCCGCGATCAACAACCCCCACTCGCCTTTGCTCGCCGGCGCCGGGCCGAGTAGAGCATCCGCGCGCTCCCCAAATTTCGCGGTGGCCTTCTTCGACGCGGCACTCTTCCTCTTTGCTCCGCGCGGTGCGGTATCCGCTTTCGTTTTTGATTGCGCGCCCAGCTGCGCTATACCGCTCGTGAACACAACCATCGCGCTTATCAGGATGAGCGCCGCCCATCGCCGTCCCATTTTTTCTATCTTCATCCTTTTCTCGCGCGTAAATCGCCCAGGAAAAGTATAGTCGAAAGGCAACGTATTCCACACGGCGCGCGTCTGACTTTCTGAACCGCACCCGCGCATCAAAGCAGTTCCAATGCCCAAGGTTGCACCCAGCCCGCGGGCACTCTATGATGTTCATGCCCAGGAAACTACAAAGAGGTGAAATGTGATTAAGCGAATAATGTCTTGTCTTATGGCGCTGGCCCTGATCGCCCTGCCGCTCTCCGCCGCAAAAGACAAGAAGGAAACCGATCGCCTAGATAATTGCGGGACGGTCATCAAGGAAGTGATGGATATCCCCGACAATATTCCGCCGGACCTGATTGACAAGGCAGAATGCCTTATTGTCTTTCCTTCTGTCCTCAAAGCGGCTTTTGTGATCGGCGGTAGTTACGGCCGCGGCGCCATGACTTGCCGCAGCGGGGAACACTTCACCGGGCCCTGGAGTGCGCCGACGATGATGGCTCTGGAAGGCGGCAGCATTGGCTTCCAGCTCGGAGGCCAGGCCACGGACTTCGTCTTGCTGGTCATGAATCCCCGTGGTGCTCGTGCCATCCTAAGTAACAAGGTCAAGCTGGGCGCGGATGCGTCGGCAGCGGCAGGTCCGAAGGGGCGCACCGCCAATGCATCCACAGATGTCTCCTTGCGAGCCGAAGTATTGAGCTATTCCCGCGCCCGCGGCCTCTTTGCAGGTCTCTCGCTGGAAGGCTCAACAGTTCGCCCGGACAACGACGCCAATGAGCGCATTTACGGCAAGAAGATCGAGGCAGAGTCCGTTGTTTTCAAGGGTGCTGTCGCCGTTCCTCCCGCCGCTCAAAAAATGATTGCCTACTTGAACCAGAAGTCTCCGAAGAATCTCTCCGACCCTGAATCCCTGAAGTAATCACCGCAGCCAAATCGCCCTTTCCCAACACCCCGGCTCAAACCGGGGTGCCTCGGTTTTTGACTGCACTCACCAAGCAAGATCTTCAGATGTCTATAAGTACTTAGTTCGTAAGGCCTTACTAGCATTGAAGGATCCGGGGCTTCGCTTCCGCTTGACATCTGACATCTCTATGATATCATATCGATATAGCATCTCCTTCTCGACCGAAAGGAAGTTTCCATGAACACCGACCAAGCAACAACGAGCCACGAGCGTGCAGTCGCCGCTCCCAGTGGCTGGGTCATGCTCCCCACCCTTATCGTGCTTTTCATCGGCGACCTTACTCTCATTTTCTTCGCCATCAAGGACGGAGTTGAGACTACCGGCCAGCCTCATTTCGGCCTGCTCATCCCCTCCCTCGTGCTTCTGCCGATCATCAGCGTAATGCTGTCTGGCTTTTTCACCTTGCAACCGAACGAAGCTCGCGTTCTCGTCCTCTTTGGCGACTACAAAGGTACCGTTCGCACCAGCGGATTCCACTGGGGCAATCCGTTCTATACGAACGGGCCTCGCCCGATGGGGCTCATGGCGCAAGCCGCGGAAATGCAGAGCAAACTCGCCGGCATGAAATCGGGTACGGCCTCGTCTTCACGAAAGTCTCTGGGCCGCAACAAAATCTCCCTCCGGGCGCGCACCCTTAACGGCGACAAGCTGAAGGTCAACGACAAGCGCGGCAACCCCATCGAAATCGCTGCCGTTGTCGTTTGGCGCGTGGGAGACACTGCGCAAGCTACCTTTGACGTGGAGAACTACGAAAACTACGTCTCGACGCAGAGCGAATCCGCGCTGCGCCACCTGGCAAGCCTGTATTCGTACGACTATGGCGAAGAGCACGAAATCACGCTTCGCAGCAATGTCGGCGAAGTCTCGCAGGCGCTGCGGGCCGAACTGCAGGAGCGCCTGGCCAAAGCCGGCGTCGTGGTGGACGAGGCGCGCTTGACGCATCTGGCCTATGCACCGGAAATTGCCCAAGCCATGCTCCGTCGGCAACAAGCCGAAGCCGTCATCGCCGCGCGCCAGAAAATTGTTCAGGGCGCCGTCAGCATGGTGGATATGGCGCTCAAGGAACTCGCCGACAAGCACGTGGTCGTGCTCGACGACGAGCGTAAGGCCTCCATGGTTAGCAATCTCATGGTCGTCCTTTGCGGTGAGGCCGAAGTGCACCCCGTAATCAACACCGGCACGCTGTACAACTGATCGGAAGGGATGATGGAACGAAAATCCTTCCTCCTCCGCATCGATCCTGCGCTCTGGGCCGATCTCGAAGCCTGGGCGCAGGACGAACTGCGCAGCGTCAACGGCCAGATTGAGTACCTCCTGCGCCAGGCCGTCCAAGAACGCAAAGGTGGACAGCTGAGACAAGTTGTCTCCAAGCCCGATGCATCACCCGCTGAATCTTGACGACTCCCTCCTCGGTCGCAGGCACTTTTGTGCCCCGCGGCGTATTCTGCTGAACTACTGTCTGTCGTCCAGGAGACTCGGTGTCTTGTCCGATCTGTGAAAAACGAAAAGTCTCACGATTTTGCCCAACAAAAGGCGAAAAGATCTGCGCGGTCTGTTGCGGCACCGAGCGCGAAGTCACTATCGATTGCCCCTCGGACTGCTCCTATCTGGTCGCCGCCCACCGCTACGAAAACGATCATCAACGCCGCATTCCTGCGGATACTCCATTGCTCGACGAAAAAATTCCGCAGGACATCGTCTACACGAACCAGCAGCTGATGACCGCCATGGCCTTCTCCATCGCCAAATTCTGTGCCGTCCAGCCCACGGCCGCGGATACCGATGTGCTCACGGCCCTCCAGGCTCTTGCCGAAACTTACAAGACGCTGAGTTCCGGCATCATCTACGAAAAACCGCCGGTTGCCCCTCTCCCGCGCGAGCTGTACGCCGCCATGATTGCCTTACTCGCCGAAATCAAGAAGCAGCAAGCCGAACGCGACACGTCTGCGAACTTGAAAGATATTGACATTTTCTATCTGCTGGTTTTTCTCTACCGCATGGGATTGTTGCGCACCAACGGCCGCCCTCGTTCGCGCCGCTTCATCGAATTCCTCCGCAGCCAATTCCCCGCCGCTCCCGAGCTCAAGCGCGAAGAATCCCGCATCATTGTTCCCTAGCTTCTTTGGAGTGCGGGAGCCCTGCTCCCGCTTCTCCAGTCGTCACTCTCGAGCGCATGCCGCAGCAAACAGCTGTCATTCTGAGAGCATCCGGTGAGGATGCTCGAAGAATCTCAGCGCTAGTTTCTGTACCGATTCGTCCTCGGCTGAGATCCTTCGCTTCGCTCAGAATGACAAGTCGCTTCGCTATCCCACCGCCAGCAACGGTGTCGAATCCTTCTCCGGCGCCACCGCCGATTCCCAGCTCAATGCCATCTGCGAACACGTAAGTTTCTGATTGACGGGGACCCACGGACGCGACTCAAAACCATACTTCCGGCGTATCCGCGCCACACGTTCGGAAGCCTTGCGCCGGTACTCTTCGGGGGCGTAGCCGTTTTTCGCGTACCACTGCTCGTACTGCCTCGCCAGGAGCGGAAATTTCTCCCGCACAAACGGCAAAAATTGCTTCGCCGACGACGGCATAAGAAACAGAACTCCCGAGAAAAACCACAGCGCTCCTGCTTCTTTCGCAACGGCCGCCACTGCTTCGAGTTCCCCTTCGCCATCCGTGATCCCCGGCAATAGAGGCGAAGCCGAAACTCCCACTTGCAATCCCGCCTCGCGCAACTCCTTCACCGCCGCGAGCCGCAATTTTGGCTGCGGCGCGCGCGGCTCCAGCAATCGCGCCAGCCTGGGACGCAGCGTCGTCACTGTGATGTCAATTTGCAGCGACGAGCGCGCCGCTATCTTCTTCAGCACATCAATGTCCCGCACGATCTGATTCGACTTCGTGATGATCGATATACTCAATCCTTCGCGCTTCGCCAGTTCTTCCAGACACGCCCGCGTCACTCCATATTCCCGTTCCGCCGGCTGGTACGGATCCGTCGCCGTCCCGATCGCGATGTGGTCCGGCCTTTCGCCATGCGATTTCTCCGACGTGTAGGAATACTTCCGCGAGACGTCATGAGCCAACAGCGCCGCCGCATCTTTCTTTACGTAAATCTTCTTCTCGAACTCTCCGCCATCCAGCTCCATATATTCGTGCGTGTACCGCGCGTAGCAGTATTTGCACGCAAATTCGCATCCCCTGTAGGGGTTGATCGTCCATTCGAACGGCACGCGATTCGAATCGCACCGGTTCAGGATCGACCGGACCGGCAAAACAAAATACTCCGGCCGCTCCGGCGATTTTCTTCGCGTCTCCGCCGGCGGAGAACATGCTGCGAGGCGGGCAATGCCCACCAGTCGCGCGTGAGCGCGATCGTGTGGCACCACAGGTGCATTTCGGATCGGGTTACTGCCGGAGCTTTGAGCTCCGCTCGTGACCTCTGACTCTGGAGGGCAATCCGTCGTCATGCGATCCGTCATACTCCCATGTTGGTCCGCAACCGGGGCAGGGTCGCCGACCACTTTCATTGGGCTTACATCATTTGGGCATTCAGGAAAGAGTCTTACTGCGGTTGGTGATACGCGGCGCCGATGGATACGAATACCCACCGTCGATGAGGAATGAACTGGAGACATCGCCCACCTCGAAGCACGCCGAGAGTATTTCGCTTTTTGTTCGCTATGTCAATATCTATTTTTCGCTTTTTGTTCGGCACCGTCCATCCTCCACGGGATTGGCTTTCCCGCCCCTCCTTGGTGACAACCTGTCTCCGCACCCGCACCGAGCGATTGCCTCGTACTCCTGTCGGGGTTATCCTCCTATTCCCGGAGGGACCGTGGTGCGCATCGCCAAGAAAGCAAAGCTTATCCTGCCCGCAGCGCTGCTCTCGGTCTTCGCCGTCCCCAATGTTACTCATGGACAAGCAAAGCCCGCCCAGTCGGCAAAGAAGCAAACTGCGGGACCTTCCGCTCCACAATCCACCCACTACCCCATCCTCCTCCTGGCCTTTGGCAACAATCCCGATTGGAGCCTCCGCATCGGACTGAAGGGCCCAGAGCGTCTGGACCGGCCGAACTATCCGCCCATCCCGCTGGAACCCGCCACAGTAGTTCCCGAAGCCGCAGCCGATTCCTGGACCTACCAGGCCAAAGATTCCGCCACCGGCGCAGCTGTTTCCGTACATCTCACGCGCGAAGCGTGCACCGACGTGGTTTCTGATCCCGCCGCCCCTCCGGGTCCCTCCACAGGAAAATACACGTTCCGCGTCAGCGTCGATCATGCTCAGCTTGGCTCGATGAAAGGCTGCGCCCGCATCGCGGCCGAACTCTTTCCCAAGATCAACAATCAACTTGACTCCGAAGAGGACACCGACAAGAAGAAGCCTCCCCCGCCAACCATCACCAAATTCAAGCCTCCCGTCGCCATTGCGTATCTGAATCCGGCGGGCAGTGTTGTGCTGAGTCGCGGCGGAGTAAAGAAAATCGTAGCTCCAGCCGGCTCCGAGCTGTGTTTATCTAATGACGGCAAGAAACTCCTCTATGCGCGCTCCGATTCGAAAACCGCTGCGGACCGCACCATCGTTCTATACGATGCGGACTCCGGCAAATCGCTGGATTTGGTGCATGGTTTGGTACGGCAAGCTTTCTGGTCTCCCGACGACTCGCGAATCGCCTTTCTCAAGGCGCAAGATCAGGCTTGGCAGGTTTGGTCCTCCCCGGCGGTAACGCCTGAAGCGGCCGCGGTGTTTTCTCCGCAGACTGTAAGTTCTTTGCACGGATGGTTGGACACGCACACGGTCCTCGCCAGCGACATGCAAAACGCATATTGGCTTGGCGAAGACAAACCTCAGCAAACCGTGCCGCTGCTGGAGATCTATGGCAGCACGTTCCAGGTTCTGACCTCAGACACGATCCGCGTGCATCCTCTCAATGCCGATTTGCTCCTGGTTTCCGCTGATTACGCGACTGCTCCGGCTGGCTCCCCAAAAGATGCTATGGGACTGGCCGCAGGTTTCTTCCTTTTCGAACTGCATTCGAAGCGCCGCACGGCGCTTTGTCCTGCGGATCAGTTGGGCCGCTCCGCGGAATGGTCTCGAGACGGCCTGCAAGTCTTTTATACCCGTGTGATCCCCGCAACCTCAGCAGTAACATTTCGGATTTTCTGGGATGGGACGAGCGTGCTCCGCTATCTCACCGGCACAAGTCTTACCGTTGGCCAGTAATTCCGCCGCGCAAGGAAACCTTCGGCACCTGCCGTTTGGCCGGCGCCAGTTACCCGATACGTCGCAGCTCCTTGTTCGCTAGCCCAAAAAGCCATCTTGACGTTATAATAGGGTATTGTGAGTACTAGTCCCACGCTCGTCGAGCCCCGCCAAGTGGGCCTGCTCGTTCTTGACAGCGACGCCCGTCAAACAGATTCTTGACTCCGAAGGCTGGCGCGTCCGCGTTGTCCCAGACACCAAGATGCTCCTCGCGGAACTCAAGACCGGCGAATGGTCCCTCGTCATTGCGAACGTGGCCTTGACGGGTGTCGACGGGCCAGCTTTCATCACCCTCCGGGAACTCGCTACCGTCTCCCCTGAGGAGGGCGGACGCATCCGCGCTCTTTTTCTGGTTCCGGAAGCGAGCGGAGGCCAGTACATCGTCCAGCTCGAAGCCGCGCGCCTCCCTTATGTGATTCGTCCCTATCACCTTCACGATTTCCTCGAAAAAGTCAGCGACCTCCTTGTCGAGGTGAAAGCGATTGACGCTCCACTCCGTCAGGTCCGCCACGAGTTCGGTGCCCTGCGCAAGAAAAAGAAGCAAGCGGCTCGTTCCAATTCCATGTTCGCCTCCCGCGAGTCCTTTTCCTATACCGAGGAAGAGATTGCCGAATACGAACGCCAGGAAGGCGAAGCCTCCAAGTCGCGGCGTAACAAACCTCGCACCAACCTCGGCGATCCCAACCGCTAAGCTCTCGGCTTTTACAGCTTTTCTTTGCTTCGTTACTTCGTTACTTCATTATTTCTGTCCCTCTGCAAGAAACTCCGCCCTCCTCGTTCTAACTCCAAGTCGTGTCCTCATCGGCACGCGCACAGGAGGATTTCATGGAACGCTCGATTTTTGCCGCTCTCGTCGGCGGTCTCTTGGGAATCAGCACACTCGGCGGTCTGGCATTTGTCTGGGGACCTTTCGAACCACATCAACCGCCTTCGCCGCCGGGTCGCCCCGAAGGAGAATGGCGCCTTCTCGAACCCGTCACTTACGAAAACATCTCCGTCTTCCCCGTCGTCAGTTCGAGCAGCCAGGACACCAGCCCGTTCCTAACCCTTGAAGAAGGCCTTTCCACCGGCGAAGTCCTCGTCCGCGAGCAGGGCTCCGAAGGCCTGGTTCGAGGACGTGATGGACGTCCCGTTTACGTTCCCCAAAACAACACCGGCGCTTCCGTCAACCAACTCGTTCTCATCAATCGCAGCAGGCGTCCGCTATTGCTCCTCGCCGGCGAACTCGTCAGCGGCGGCAAGCAGGATCGCGTCATCGGCAAGGACCGCATCATTCCCGCCGGGGCGCCGCCGCTACCCCTCAGCGTTTTCTGCGTCGAACATGGCCGCTGGACTGGCGTCTCGCAATTCGCTGCCGCAAAAACCATTGTTCACCCAAGTGTCCGCGAACGAGCCGCCGTGGACCAGAAGCAGGCCGAGGTCTGGGACGCCGTCCGCAGCGGCACCACCGCCAAAGCGGCTCCCGCCGCTCCCGCTCCCAGCATGAGCATGCAAGACATCCAGGGCGCGATCGACACCAATGGGCGCACGGAGGCCTACGAGAAAATTTATCAATCGCGCGCTGTTGGCGTTTCCATCGATGATTTCGTGGAAGAAGTGCGCGCACGCTTTGCGCGTGCAACTTCCAGCTTAAAAGACGAGCGCGTTGTCGGCGTTGTGGTGGCCTATGGCGGTGAAGTTGCCTGGAGCGACATCTTCGCCTCGGGCGATCTCTTCGATCACTATTGGAACAAGCTGTTGCGCAGTTACGCCGTCGAGGCCCTGGCTCGTCCCACCTACCGCGCCGTCGCTTCGCGTGACAATGCCAATAGTTTTCTCCGCCGCCTCAACGGCCGCGAAACCGAGGAAACTGAGCCCGGCGTTTATCGCTGGCGTGAAATCAACGAAGGCCGGCTCGCCCAAATCGAACTCGACGCCCTCCAGCCCAAACACATGACGCTCCACCGCTTGCTCTTGCACCGTACCAGCTAACCTAAACCGAGCCGTCCGCAGGGGCACCTGCCGCGGCAAGTGCCCCCTGCTCTCCGGCCTCCGTTCTCGCTATGTTTCTTTACCTCTCCACGCTTCCTCTACGTCCTCTGAGCTAATTCTTTGCTAGGTTTTTTCCGCCGCGGCCCATCTCCGTACGGCGCTGCGATCTGTCGTTTGCTCCAGCAGCTGTTTCACCGTTTTCTTCAAACTGGGGTGCACCACTTCCGCCGCAATCTCCGCCAGCGGCACGAGCACGAACCGCCGCAAGTGCATCCGCGGATGCGGCACCTTCAGCTCCGGCGTCTCAATCGTTTCCAGCCCGTACAGCAAGATATCCATATCAATCAGCCGTGGCCCTTTCGCCACGAGCTTCTTGCTCCCCATTCGCGTTTCAATCTCCCGCAGCGAGCGCAGCAATTCCACCGCTGTCTTCTTAGTTTCCCCTTCCACCACGCAATTCAAAAACCACGCCTGCTCCAAATAATCCACCGGTTCCGTCTCGTAGAATGCTGACACGCGCGTCACGCGCAAACCCACGGCAGGCGACGCCTCAATCGCAGCGCGCAGGTTCGACTCTCGCTTCCCCACGTTTGACCCGAACGAAAGATACACCGTCTTTTCAGCCACCTTGTTTTTCCCCTGCGTTGGACTCGGCCCGATAACCGGCAACAAGATAGTGATAGATCGTCGGGAAACCCTCTTCGAGTTGAGAACCTTCTGGTTCCGTCCCATCGATGACGTAAATCACATCCTCTTTGGGTCGGGCAACGATTTCCGTGTGCTCCATGTCAGTCCCAACCTTGATAAAACCCTCGCGCAAAGTTGACGGCCCAATTTCACCGCGGTCGAGGGGAGTCTCTCCCCTGATTTCCTTGACTCTCTCGAAACGAGAGAAAAACTTCCGAAGTGCCGGGCCAAGGGAGTACAACGCATCTGTTGGCGCGGGCTTTTCAACGATTCGATATTTATCTCCGTCAAGCAGGAGGGCCAATGCTTTCGCTTCAGCCTCCCGCAAAGGGAGAGTGCGAACTGCGGCAAGCTCTTCCTCGACCTGGCGATACAATTCGCCGGACTTCTTCCAGCGAGCAAGGAACCGGACGGATCCAAAAAATAAAAACGCCAACAAGGCAAACGACACCGCGAAGACGGTAAGGAATCGCCCCAAGTTTCTACCAGATACGAGGTAGCCAATGAGCAAAGCTCCAGTAAAGAAGGCTCCCCAAGTCTGAAACGTGAGAGAGTTATCGGAAGACATCCCTGAAACCTGCCCAGCTCGCAAAGAAATCAGCGGTTAGAGCTCCCGAGAATGGGCGAGTTCCCCGCAATACGACGTGGCGGAAATTCTGACTATCCACACGCCACCACGCCCGCAATCCTTTTCACTTACTCGGCGCCGTACACACAAAACTTCCCGCGTCGTTCGAATCCCCGCTGCCTTTGTATTTCGCAACCTGCGGGTAGGGACACAACGGGCGGGTCATTTTCACGCTCTTGCCGGAGTCGCCCCCGGCCTTCTTCGTGGCGATGATCGCGGAAGGCGCAATTCTTTTTTCTACCCACTGTTCCAGCGCCAGCCTCATATTGTGTTGCGGATCGGATCCATCCGCCGCGCCATTTTCCCCGAAGGAGTCCGGTCCCGGCCCGCCGCCGCAATGCAGCACTCCCGGCGCCATGTACAGCCGTGCGAACGCGTCCGTCTCCGGCCCACCCATCTTGCCCACTACACTTTCGAAATAGTTGATCGTATTCAGCGCCGAAATTGCCGGATCGTTCCAGCCATGATAAAGAATCAGTTTCCCGCCCCGCGCCTTGAACGCCGCCAGGTTCGGATCGGTGGCGTTCAGCGTTTTCGTCGTCTTCTCATCGGCGGCCTTCACGGCTTCCTCGATCTTGGCATCCTTGTAATTCCAGTCCGCTTTCTCATACACCATGTTGGAAAAATATCCCGTGCCGAAGGCGAACAGCAGGCTCTTGCCCGGCGCCGAACCCGTGATCCACGGTTCCCAAGCGCCTTGCGCCTCCTCCGCGCCCGGCAAGTAGCCCGGAAAAATCTTGCGCCCCTTCGCATCGGATGGCCCGGCATACAGCTTCTTCAACGCCGTAATCTGCGGCGCCGCCAAGCACTTGTCCGAATACCCTTCCTTGCAAAGTAGAACTTCCGGGTCGAAGTGGCATTTGTTGGGCTCATTTAGGATGCCGTCCGCCACTCCGTCCTGTGCGTCGCAGGCCGCATTCACTGCGCGCGCTATCGCAGGCAATTTGCTGGAAGGGATATAACTGGCTGGATCGAGAGTCGTGGCTTGCGCATCCGCAAGCGCCTTGGTCAGCAGGTGCGTAAAGAAATTTGCCGGCGCTCCAGCGAGGATGCCGTCGTAGTCTTCCGGGAATCGTTGCGCCTCCATCAGCGCTTGCCGACCGCCGTTCGAACAACCGCCAAAAAAGGAATGTTGCGGACTTTTTCCGTAATACGCCTGGATCACCGCTTTCGCAATCCGCGTCATCTCATGGATTCCGCGGTACCCATAGTCCGCCACTTTCTCCGGATGCCCCAGCGCCCAGCTTGCATCCGTTCCGCCTGCCGAATGGCCCGTGTCCGTGCCCACCACCGCATATCCTTTCTGAACCGCAAGTCCCAATCCAAAGTAGCCGATCTCTCCGGCAAATCCTCCATTGCCCTGGCCCTGCAGTTTTCCGTTCCATCCTTCGACGGGCATCCACACTTCGATCTTGATGGACGAGTCGGCGCTCGGTCTCGCTTCCGCCTCCACCCGGCAAAACGCGGCGAGTGTTTTGTAGAAATCTGCGCTCCCCGCCATCCAGGGAGTCGCGTTCGGCGGCGGCGGAAATGCTCCGGCTGCAATCGTCTGCGCCGAACCGATCTTCCCTCCAGGCAATTCAAGTTGCGCCAGCCGCTCACAGTTCTGTGCCGCCGGCGCCGTCTTCTGTCCATAAGTCCCGCAGGCCAGGAACATCGCGATCACCGCAACGACCACGTTCCGCATGGCAGAGTCCTCCGATAGATTCTAAGAGCGCGAATGCGTCGAGACGCACCTTAGCCTAAATCAAAAGCTCCGCGCAATCGTCCGTTTATTTCGAGGGAATGAGCGTCGTCTGGCTGGCCACACACTGCCACGCTTCATTGATCTTGATCCACATATCCGTGAACCGTTCGCGCCGCACGTACGGCTTTCCATTCTCCGTGCCCTTCACGCGAAACGTTCCCGTCACCACCGCGGCGTTTCCATACACCTGCACGCTCGTTTGCTCCGTCACCACTTGCGCCGGCTTATAGTCCGGCGCCTTGATGCTCGCCAGGAACTCGCTTTTCGACGCCACGCTTCCATCGATGTCCACCGAAACGAGCGTGTTCGCCAACAGCATGTCCAGCGCCTTGGCATCCTTCGCCTCCAGCGCGCGATTCCACGCCTTCTCCAGAGCCAGTATGCGTCCGCCCTCATCGCTCATGCTCTTCTGCTCCGCCTGTGTCATCCCCTGCTGCGCCAGTGCCGTGATCAGCATCAGCACCATCGCGCCACCAGCCATTATCGATCTCTTCATGAACTCTTCCCCCCCGACGTCTTTTTTCGGTCTGCTGTATGTTCGCTCTCTCCGCGGTATTCACTTCTAGAGTAGGATACCCTCGCTGCCTCCTTACATTCTCCGCTCCCGAAGTTTCGGCAGTTGCACTTCAGAGTTCCGCCGCCGCAATTCCTTTCACGCTGTCGCCTTTCCGCCAAAGCTTGTTTACAATGCCTCGCATGCGCAAGGTCGTCTTGGGCCTCGGCATCAGCCTCGACGGTTATATCGCCCGCCCCGATGGATCGGTCGATTTTCTCTTCATGCCCAAGGATTATTCGATGGGCCCATTTTTCGCTACCATTGATGTGTCGATCATGGGCCGCAAGACTTACGATGTTGCTCTCAAAATGGGCGGCGGTTCCTACAACGACTCGGGTCTGAAGTCCTATGTTTTCTCCCATTCCCAGCCACCCGGCGCGCGCGGCGGCGTAACTTTCGTCAACGAATCCCCGAAAATTTTCGTCGAGAAGCTGCGCAAGAGCCCTGGAAAAAGCATCTGGCTGATGGGCGGCGGCGAACTCGCGCGCGACTTCCTCAAAGACCGACCTCGTCGATGAGCTCTATATCGGCGTCGTCCCAGTCCTCATCGGCGAAGGCCTTCCGCTTTTCCCGCCCGGCTTTCCGCAGCGTGAGTTTTCGTTGCTCGAAAACAAGACTTTCTCGAAAGGCATGATCGCCCTCAAGTACGCCCGCGCGCGCCCCAAACCCAGGAAGAAATAACGGGCCGCACCGCGCCGCGTCTGTCACTGCCACCAGAGCGTAGACCGCGCGGCCACAGGAAACACCTGTCCTTTTCCTGGACTTCCAACCAGTTTCACCGACTCGAGCCGAGTTGTAGATTAGAGCTACCCCAGTCCAAGGTGCGTCCATGAACGAATACACTTGGATCCAAAGCAACTGGTATGCACTGGGCAATCTCGTCGCTCAGTTCGCCTTCTTAGCTGCCGGCATCTGGTTTGCCCGCAAAATCCTGCGAACCATGCGCGCGTCCCAGGAGCAGGTCGGGGCGCTGCTAAAGCTTTCGGTGACGGGCTCGGTCGCGGAGCGCCCCTCGTCCAGTGTCATTGCCGAGCGAACTCTGAGTGGTGCAAGCCCCTATTGGCTTACGCCGTCGGAAATTCCTCCTGTCAGCGCGCCGGAACCCCAAGCAAACGGCCCGAGCCGCGGGGTTGTCACCTGGCACAAACTGAGCGTGTGGTTGCAAACACCCATGAGCAGCGGCGAAGTTGCTCCCTGGCGCAGAGTTGTCAGGTGGCTCCAGGCCCCCGTCCGAAGCTGACCCAAACTCCTTTAGTTTAGCGACGACGGAATTTAGCCCGACCCGATTGAAATTTGGTTTGCGGCGCAAACTAGTCTGCGGCGCATTCTAGTTTGCCACTACCGCGTTGCTCCCTATATTATATTTATACTAATACTTAATATATATATTAATGCATATAAGTGATTGACGGGACAGGAGATAGATTCGAGACGTGGTTCGGCCTGAAGACGAGAGGCGGGCATCTTTCACGAGGCGGTGGGTATGCTTGATTGCGAACTGCTTCAGAACAAGCGGGGTTGGCGGCGAGGCAGGTCGCGGCCGAAGTATTCGTAGGCGCGGGGCGTGGCAACGCGGCCGCGGGGGGTGCGGTCAATCAGCCCGAGCTGCATCAGGTACGGCTCGTACATCTCTTCGATGGCGTCTTCTTCCTCGCTGAGCGCCGCCGCCAGCGTTCCCAGGCCCACCGGCCCGCCCGCGTATTTGTCCAGCAGCGCGATCATCAGGCTGCGGTCCACCTCGTCCAGGCCGCTTTCGTCCACGCCCAGCATGGCAAGCGCTTCCTGAGCCACAGCACGGGTGATGCGCCCCGCGGCGCGCACTTCCGCAAAATCCCGCGCGCGCCGCAGCAGCCGGTTCGCGATGCGCGGCGTCCCGCGGCACCGGCGCGAAATTTCCTCCGCGCCGCCTTCGTCCATTTGGATGTTCAGGATTTTCGCCGAGCGGTGCGTGATGATCAGCAAGTCTTCCGGCTCGTAAAAATCCAGCCGATGCACGATTCCGAAACGCGAGCGCAACGGCGCGGTAATCAATCCCGCGCGCGTTGTCGCGCCAATCAGTGTGAAATGTCCCAGCTGAAAGGGATGAATCCGCGCTCCCGGCCCCTGCCCGATAATCAGGTCCACGCGAAAATCTTCCATCGCCGGATACAGCACTTCTTCCACGGCCGGTTGCAGCCGGTGAATTTCGTCCATAAAAAAAACTTCCTTGCCTTCGAGCGACGTCAGGATCGCCGTCAAGTCGCCTTTGCGCTCGAGCATAGGCCCCGCGCTGGTCTTGATGGGCACGTTTAATTCGTTGGCGATAATTTGCGCCAGCGTCGTTTTTCCCAGCCCCGGCGGCCCATACAGCAGCACGTGGTCCAGCGCTTCGCCGCGGCTCCGCGCCGCATCGATCGCAATCTGGATATTTTCTTTAACGCGTTTTTGGCCGATGTACTCCTCCAGCCGTTTCGGCCGCACGCTCACGTCAATGCGCGCGTCTTCGTCATACGCCTGCCCGGACACAATCCGCTCCGGCTGTCTCTGCTGCATCATCCGTTTTGCCGTTCCATCCGCCATCTATCCGCCATCCGCCACGCGTTGTCTTTTTCGTATGGCAATTTCAGCGAGCCGTGTCTGGCCTCTCGCATTCAGAACGATCTTGCCTTCCGTGACCTCATACTCGGCTATCATAATCAAATCCCGCCAGTCGCTTTTTGCCAGTTCCACGAGCTCACGAACTTTCCCCGTCTTGCCATCGCAAACCTCGAGAATATCCATATGAATCCGTTCATCAAGCAAAGGCTCGGGAGCCCAGTGAAACTCCCGGATCATCCCGCGAATATCCGGCGCATCGGCAGCCGAAAAAATCTTCTCAATCAACGCAGTAACTCGTTGCGAGAGTTCGGGAATCGTCCCCGTCAATTTCGTCATGCCAGTCAAAAAGCCTACGCACTTCGCGCGGCTCGTCCCTTTGGCGCCGTCAAGGACTGCAACGCTGCGCGCAGCAGTGTTTCAAAATTCGCGGTGCCTGCGGCGCGCTTCGCTTCTCCCACCGCGCCTTCCGCCGCACGCCCGTCGTATCCCAGATTCACGAGCGCCGAAATTACGTCCGCTTCGACGCCAGCGGGCGACGCCGCCGGTCTCTCGGCCTCTATCGCCACGATTTCCAGCCTGTCCTTCAATTCCACCACCATGCGCTCTGCGGTTTTTCTTCCGACGCCGGGAATTTTCGTCAGCCGCACCAGATCGCTTCCGCGAATCGCCGGGACCAGTTCTTCCACGCTCATCCCGCTCAAAATCTTTAGCGCCAGCGTCGGCCCCACGCCGGACGCCGAAAGCAGCATCTCGAAAAAATGCTTTTCGCGCGCCGACACAAACCCGTACAGCGCCAGCGCATCTTCCCGCACGTGTGTGTGGATCAGGAGGGTCACTTCGGTGTGCAGCTCGCCGAGCGCGGCGTACGTCGAGAGCGGGACCTGCACGAGGTACCCGACGCCGCCCACGTCCACGAGCACTTGGTTCGGTCTCTTTTCGGCGAGCCGTCCGCGAAGCTGGCCAATCATCGTTCGCCAGTATTGCCGCTTTTCCTTCGCCCGTCAACGCGAACCGAGGAACCGCGCACCCGCCCAGCCAACGGCGGCGCTCAAGAGGCAGCGGTGGAGGATTTCGCAGGCTGGTACCGCCCGGGAACGGAGCGCATCGAGATAGCCAGGCGGTTCCACATATTGATGGTGGCCGCGAGAATGGTAAGGTCCACGACTTCTTTTTCGCTGAAGTGTTGCTTCACTTCTTCGTAGACGGCATCGGGGACGTGCGTTTCGGAAACGAGGGTCACGGATTCGACCCACGCCAGCGCGGCGCGTTCCCGGTCGGTGTAAAAAGGAGTTTCGCGCCAGGCATCCAGCTCATAGAGGCGCTGTTCGGGCTCTCCAAGCGCGCGGGCGTCTTTCGAATGCATGTCAATGCAATAAGCGCAGCCGTTGATTTGCGAAACGCGCAGTTTCAACAAGTGGAGCAGTTTGTGTTCGAGGCCGCACGCAGCAAGATATTTTTCCAGCCCATACATAGCTCATTGTGCCTCGGGAGCAAATTTCAGATAGTCAATCCTGGGTTGCATCTGGGATCTCCATTCTGAGTGAAGAATTCAGCGACGGCTGATTTTCCCTACAATTAGATGAAACGGGGGCGGCAAAGTTATTCTGAGCAAGAATAAAACAGCGGAGAAAATTTGAATCGGCCTAGCGCCTGGAGCGATCTTTGCGAATGGCTTCGTCAATCAAGGCGTCTAGTTCGCTGCGCGTGAGCGTAACATCGCCGTCCGCGGTTTCGCCGTTGTCGCAGGTGACGGGCAGTTCGGCGCCGCCGCCGGGCGGGGGCGCGACGAAATAGCGCGGGCGCGCGGCCATGAGCTTGGCGACTTCACGGCTCGAGAGCAGCGTGGGTTCACCGGCCATTTCGGCGGCCAGCGTGATTTTAGCGCTGTGCTCAATGGTTTCCATTCGAAAGAAAGCGGTGAGAAGATCCGGGCCGCAAGTGACCGCTCCGTGGTTCGCCAACAGCAGGGCGTCATAGTGCGGGACGAACGGTTCGAGCGCGGCGCTCAATTCCGGTGTTCCCGGCGTGGCGTATTGCACGAGCGGAATCTGCCCGAGCCCGACGATGACCTCGGGAAGCAGCGCCTGGTTCAGAGCGCGGCCGGCCACGGCGAATCCCGTCGCGGTGGGCGGGTGCGCATGGCAAATAGCATTCACATCGGGCCGCATGCGGTAGAACAAGAGATGCATGGCCATTTCCGAGGAAAATTTGCGATGCCCGGAGAGCTGCCGCCCATCCAGATCGGTAACAACGAGATCTTCCGGAGAAAGCGCGCCCTTGTTCATGCACGTGGGAGTGGTGAGAATGCGGTCCCCTTCGAGCCGCACGGAGAGGTTGCCCTCACAGGCAACGATATGCCCGCGTTCGTACATCCATCGGCCCGCGATACAAATCTCGCGGCGATGCTGC
>WNFT01000795.1_pt1 | contig 26520 bp, 15 predicted proteins | sample 5400191 | NCBI WGS metagenome assembly WNFT01 (sample SAMN13153359, study PRJNA577476) | soil metagenome | isolation source: 80 cm saprolite under Madrone tree | place: USA:California | collected 2016-06-14 | reverse complement strand
ACAGCAGTAGTTTCGATCCTTATCGCCTGATTCGCTATCCTTCTTTTTTTCAATCTGATAGCAAAACGTTCAAGGGGCACTAAGGGGGCGCTAAGCCGCTGCCCCGGTGGGCAAATTCTGAATGTCAACGAATAGCTTCCGAGTTGCCGACCACGTGGAAGTTGGCCAGATCACTCAATACAAGCGCGTCTGGACCGTATCGTGCCACCGCGACAGAGTGTCACGACCGCGGAACGAAACTGTTCACACACTACATGCGAATTCCCCGCCGCCCGGACCTAAATCGTAAACACACATGCGGGCGGTGTTTGGTAATGGCCACCCCGATTTTGTGGCATGTAATCTAAACTCAATGTTAATCTTCTCCGACTGTGAGGCGATATGTTGCTTATCTGGAATCCGGTCGCCGAAGGCTCTACCCAGAAGTTGTGCGGCACGCATTTCTCATTAAGTGGTGAAAAACTAGACCCTAGCAAGCTAAAGGCTTATAGCTCGACGATATGCCCTTATGATGGCTACACCCTGATACGACTAGAAATATCACCTCAAATTATCAGTCGTGGTGGGGAGAGACAGACAGTCGGCTGTCGTTCCGTGTCGTATGTGCTTCTTGCAACGGACAGTTCGGTGGTCGAGTTCCCCCTCATACCTTTGACGGAAAGGGGACCATTCATCTACGCGATTAATAACCTCCTGAGGTACTCCGTCACGAGGCCTACGGCCCAACGGTATGTTATTTTCTTTGGCCACTTGGCCTCGCGATCACCATTCTACTTCTTTAATCGCTTAGAGCAGATTGAAGATTTATTGAGAAGCGTTACAGCGGAAGATAAGAAACGCGCGCAATCGACTGTGATGGGCATATTCGGAAACCGTGAAGGTAATGAACTGAATATCGAAGTCAACGAGCATTCCCATTTTCCTTTTGCAGATTACTTCACCCTACGAATGCCGTGCATTTATGAAGGCGATCTCTATGTTACACGCTTGCGCCTGTCGAAAACTGGCGAGATAGTGATGGACAACGACGACAAATTGAATTTGGAGGGTTTCTTCGACGAGGAGAGCAACCTCCGCTATTATCCTCTAGCCCCAAGTCCTGCTTTGCGAGCTATTCAGGACGGTGTTTCGCGAAAAGCGGTCCGAATTCGCAACTTGATCAGTAACGTCCTGCTAGCCGACACTGCTCTGCAGTGGCTGATTCTCCCCTGGTTCTTATTTCAGCTGTTTCTCTTGGTCAGGTTTCATCTCACCGACAACGTGATACTGGCCTATTTTCAACGACTCCAAGATTCACGCCTATTAACTTTCGTCTGCTCTCTCTTGGGAATCTCGGGAACTTGCATGGCGGTCTTTCGTTATGGATTCATTGAATTTGCGATCTATCTCAAGGGGCTAGCTCCAAGCTATTGGTCACAGGTCGCATCTCAACTCGAAGAGACCTCTAGGCGTGCGACCAATAAAATGGGCGTTGTGCTGTACACAGTGGCAAATGTGTTCGAATTTGGTTTACGTACTCTTATGGCTCTGTCATTGCTCTTCTACGGTCTCCTCAACCTTCCCGGACTCCCGTCCCTACCCCACCTCAATTTTGGCCAGTCGATTCTTATCGTACTATTCAATATTCCACTGCTCGGTTGGGCGCTGGAGTTTGTCATCGGCAAAGCGATCTATAATTCAGTTCAGTTTCCCGGTTTCGTGAATACACTTGCAAAGGTTGTTGTTGGCTTTATGTTCTCGACGGTGATCCTCGGCCTGATAGGCCGACTATATTCTTTGGGGAACAAGAAGGAATAGCCGGGACCGAATCCCCAGAAACTCCATTCGCCGATACCAAAAGTATCGTGACGCGGAGTAGACTAGAGCCACTATGAATTTCTTTAGAGGTATTCACTGTGCGAGTTTTGGGGCGGCATGACTGTGGCATCGCCCATGTTCAGGAGGATAAGCAAATGCATAGTTTGAAAAACCTCACCGGAAGAATATTCATCGGTGTCCTTATTTGTGCCTCCATAGCTGCTTCGGTTTCTATTTTTGGTTTTTGGCGCGGTTTTTTTCAATCCGATTTATATCACGGCTCGGCATCATCACCTGAAGTCGGTGCTGTGATTTTCACCATTCTGACCTGGTACTTTTTCTTCTTTGTGCTTTTGTTATTGGGTTTTATTTGTTGGGTAGTAATCGACATCTGTAAAATATGCTACGAACGGTTCTTCCTCTCCGCCCTTCCAGCAATCTCGCGAAAATAGTGAGGACCTAAGTCGTCAGCGTAAACCGGTCGAGAAGCGTTAGGTATCGTATTAATACCATCGCCTCTGCCGTTATTCCCTGATAGCATTCCGTCACTTCGCAGGGGTGCACCCATGAAGCGTCGCCTTGTTGCAGTTGCGATCCTAATCTCACTTGTTTCTTGGCCTGCATTCGGATGGGAAGTAGATCTCCATTATGGTCTGAGTAAATGGCTGGCTTATAAGGCAGGGTTCAGTCTCAACGACGCAGAAACGATCGCGATTGGTGTACAGTCGCGTGACGATGGCTCGCTTTACCCCGCGCCCGGCACGGTGTTCTTTCGTACCTGTCTGCAACGCGACGTTGATTACTCGCGGCTCGTTCAGACCTATCATTTTGCATCGTTTGGAAATGTTCCTGGCGCTCCGCCGCAGCGAGCCGTTGCTCCTGGGTTAACCGACAATGCGGCAACTGAACTTGTCTGGAAGGAAATCAGGAATTCTATAGCGAACGAGCCGCCCGCCATCGCTTTGAGGAACCTCGGCATCTCCCTGCATCCGCTGGAAGATTCGTGGTCACATCAAGGCACCCCTGATATGCCGCCTAGGCCATGCTCGCAAGAGCTCGCTTGGGGTCACCCTGCGGATCGAGGCGGCTACCGGAGCAAGAAGGCCGACCAAACATACCTCCACGTCGAAGACGCCGTTGCTACGGCGCGCCGCACGTACGAACTACTGCAAGAATTCCTGAAAACCCACCCGACGCTGAAGAGCCATGCTGAAGCCCGTTGGGTCGATCTCGAATCGGCAGTAAGGAGCTTTGCTCAAGCAAGTTCGAAAGAAGAAAAGGCAAAGTGGTTCGAATCGCAGCCGGACGTTCCGATCACCAGTTACACTCGTAAAGATTTTCTCAAGGACATTTCAATTCCGGATTCGCGGAAAAAGAATCTATCGACGCGCATCAACGAATTGTTCGCGAAGCAGGCGCCCGAAAAGGCTACCATGCAAATGCATGCGCTGGAGAAGTGGAGCTCAGGCCAAGTAAATGTGGCGGTGGATCATCTGCTCGACTCGTGGATCGTGCAAAAGAATATAGACGCCCTGGCTCCCGTCATGTCCTTTGCTCACGTCGCGAGGGGGCTCGTCGGCGAGGGTTACGACACACATCAAGACGTGAACCTGACCAAGGTTGCGTTCGGAATGTGGCTCATCCGCGACCAGGGCGTGGCGGAAGAGCTCGATCACGGAATATCGCCGAAAGCCGAGCGTTGGAGCGCAAAAGACCTGGAAGTCCCTATGTACGAACTTGAGCGTCAACCGTTGATCGAGGTTGGGAAACTGAGGGAAGCGATTCATGCCCTCCAATCAACTGCCCCCTACACGCTCATACCTCTGTCGCCCCGTGAGCTAATTCCATTGTCAGAAGTTACTGAGGAGCCCAAGGACTTCATTGTCGCGTTTCAGTTTTTCCATGCGCCTCATGATGTAATCCTCTTGTACGTGCAACGAGATCCCGATCATCGCTGGACGATACAGAACATCAATTGGTTCGCGTTCTGAAACAGACAGCGAAGAAAGGACAGTCCTTCAGACCTTTTGGCGCATCAGCGACGGCAGGGAAGTAATGCAAGCTTCGCTATACATTTTTTTAGGGGCAATAAGGGGGCACTAAGAATTCCCTCCCTTTACTTTCAATACCTTAGAAGGCCAGGGTACGCCGCAAAACTCCTTTGTTTCCAATACAGCAGTAGTTTCGCACCCCATCGCCTCTTCCACTTATGCTTCTGATTGGCAAGAACTTACGGAGAATGAATGGGGGCATAAGGGGGCAAATTCAGTCGAAGAGCTTGGCCCGCGTACCGGTGATACAAGTCCCAACCGGAGGCAGCCATTGGATGGCAATCCCAACAGCCTCTATAGACCCGTTTGCCGAAGCGGATCAGTTCGGTTCCCAGTTGTACGAAAATTAACTTGACACGAAACAGAACGGGAGAGTACAAGCGAGTTCCATTAACTTTCCCTCAATTGGCTTAGCGCGCTAGTCGCTCTTGGGAACTCACCCCGCTAACCAATAACAAGGTCAGTTAAGACTAGAAGGCAACCCTGACGGGGTCCATCTTGCAGACAGCTAGTTTAGGTTTTCGCAAGTTCGAGGTCCATACCTACCCGCCGATGCTTTCCTCAAATCGTGGAAGCGGTGTCAGCCCGTCCTTTGTCTTAATGCGCTGTCAGAGGACAAGTAAGTGAGCCCTAGTGGCGAAACTGGAACCCCACGGTCGCATTTCATTCCTTCCCTGATTCTTGGTTCGTGGGTACCCGGCTCAAGGGCATCAAAGGTTGCTTGCATAAGCCTCAGCACGTGGAAGCTTGTCACTCTTCTGCTGTCTATGCTCCTTATTTTCGGCGTTGGCGAAGCTGAAGCGTCCGTGGCACTGGTGCAGCATACAAGCGTAGACGTTGCCTTGGCGACCTCGGCGACGCTCGCGTTCAACTCTAATAATACGGCTGGGAACTGGATTGGCGTTTGCATCAGGGCCGGCCGTTCAAGTGAAGTATTCACAGTGACGGACTCCCGGGGAAACACTTACCATCAAGCAGTCCAACTGAACATGACCGTCGACACGCCCAACGGAGACACCATTGCCATCTTCTATGCTCAAAACATTGCGGCCGGTGCCAACACGATCACGGTATCAGACACAATCTCTGCAACATTGCGTTTTGCAATCCTGGAATATTCCGGGGTCGCGACGACGAACCCCTTGGATGTGACCGCCTCCGCCCAGGGGACCAGCACGTCGCCGAACAGTGGAAACGCGACGACCACTGCGAGCGATGATCTGCTGCTCGGTGCCATAGCGACGGCTGATGTAACGAACTATACAACGCCAAGTGGAGTCGAGATTGAAGAACATGTTCCCGCGGAACCAAACACCAAGCTGATCGCGGAGGACAAATTACAGACATCTGCCGGAACAGCTTCCGCCAGCGCAACCCTTGCCTCATCGGATCCATGGGGTGCCGTGTTGGCGGCGTTCAAGGCAGCCAGTGGGGGAGGAACAGCGCCGAGCATCTTGAGTCTCAATCCAACATCAGGAGCGGTCGGAACGTCCGTAACAGTCACAGGCGAGAACTTCGGGTCGACGCAGGGAACGAGCACAGTCAAATTCAACGGAACAGCGGGCACGCCAACGAGCTGGAGCGCGACCAACATCGTCGTGCCGGTGCCAAGCGGGGCCACGACGGGGAATGTCGTCGTGACGGTGTCCAGCGTCGCAAGCAACGGTGTGGCATTCACGGTGGCACCCACGCCCAGCATCACGAGTCTAAATCCCACGTCAGGATTGGCCAGCACGTCGGTCACAGTCACGGGAACGAACTTCGGGGCCACGCAAGGAACGAGCACAGTCAAATTCAATGGAACAGCGGGCACGCCGACGAGCTGGAGCGCAACAACCATCGTGGTGCCGGTACCGAGTGGGGCCGCTACAGGGAATGTCGTCGTGACCGTGTCGAGCGTCGCAAGCAATGGTGTGACATTCACCGTTGCGGCAACGCCAAGCATCACGAGCCTGAGTCCCACGTCCGGGGTTATCGGCACTGCGGTAACCATTACCGGTACAAACTTCGGATCGAGCCAGGGAGCGAGCACAGTTACTTTTAACGGGATCACAGGCACGCCAACTAGTTGGGGCGCGACAAGCATTGCCGTGCCGGTGCCGAGCAGTGCTACCACAGGAAATGTTGTCGTGACAGTGTCCGGCCTGGCTAGCAACGGGGCGGCATTCACAGTGGCACCCGCTCCCACGATTACTAGCTTTACCCCACCTTCAGCCTCCGTTGGCACACTGATTTCAGTCACCGGCACTAACTTCACGGCTAACAACGTCACGCCGATGGTAACGCTGGCCCAACAGGGCGGCGGGACGATGCCTGCCCCGATTTCCAGCGCAACTATGACCAATGTGTTTTTCGTTATTCCCACCGGTGCTGCGACAGGACAAATCGCGATTACTGCAAATGGGCCGCCAGTGAACTCAGCGACAAATCTTACGATCACGGCGGCGTCCAGCTTTACGATGACGGCGATACCGAGTACCGCCACCGTGCTCCCGGGGCAAACCACAACGTATCAAGTCTCACTTGCCAGCACGAACGGCTTCACACAATTGGCGGGCCTCACGGTCTCGGGCCTTCCTGCAGGGGTGACGGCTGGCTTCCGGCCACGGCAGATTACCGCCGGACAATTTTCCATCCTCGCAATAACGGCTCCGGCCAACCAGGCGCCGGGCGCAACACAACTCACGATCACAGCGACTGCGGTTGTGCAAGGGATCACTCAAAACCCCTCAGCCAATGTCACGCTGAGTGTCCAGGGGATCAGCGGCGTGGCGTTCGCGGGGCGAGTTGCCGTTACCGACGGTTTCGAAACGCCGCTCGTCGGTGTGACTGTAAGAATGCTGGGCATGAATCAAAATGGCGTTTCAACCGGTTGCACAGGTTCCGCCCCTACCGACAACTCGGGCAACTTTGTGCTGAACAGCCTTTCGGCGTCTTGCGCGGGAGGACAATTGATTCAGTACGATCCCTCCACCGTCACGTCTCCGCCCGGAACATACTCCGGCGTGACGCTCAGTTACCAGTTGGCTTCCGGCCAGGTAACCACGCCGGGGCAAGGATTTATCGTACACCTGCCGCGCGTGGACAACGCTGAGACCTTCTCGGTAAAGAATCCTGCTTCGGTCGATCAGACTTTCTATTCCAGGAGCATTCCGGGCGTAACAATCACAGTTTACGCGAGCACCACTCTTACTCTGGCGGATGGCACCTCGCACCCGGATCCGTTCCCGCTAAGCGTCGTCGAAATACCCATCGACCGTCTGCCGGAGAGCATGCCGCCTGATGTGACGAGAGACCCCGTCTTCGCGATGTCCATCGAGCCGTTCAATTCCAGCTCCAATAAGCCTGTCGCTGTGAGCTATCCGAACCGCTCAAAAATACGACCGGGCACACAAATGCCGTTAACTTCTCTGAATCCGAATCTGGGAATGATGGTCCCCTATGGCACTGGCACGGTTTCTGCTGACGGCACGCAGATAGTTCCCGACTATGACTCGGCCCCGGCCAACGTCGGCCATCGGTTTGGAATCTCGCATTTTGATTGGCACTTCCCGCTTCCTGTGCCAAACCCAAGGAATTTAAGTCCGGATCCAAAAAGGCCAGAAGGTGCAGATCCCATAGATTTGGCCAGTGGGCTCTTTTCCCTCACAAAGACGGACATCGTACTTGGAGGCGCGCGCGGACAAATTGGTATCACGCGTGTTTTCCGAGGAGCCACCACAAACTCGGGCCCATTCGGCATCGGTAGCAGTTTCAATTACGGCTACCTGCTCGACATAACGAATGTCTCGGGTGGGCTGATCAATCTCATCATGCCTGACGGGAATCAGTTCCCATTTGTACAATCAGGAAACACATTCGTTAATTTCACGATCCCATCACTTCAGGGAGCGGTGCTCAGCGGTGGTTCTTGCACTTGGAGCGGATGCAACGGCACGTTTACTTTGCGGTGGAAGAACGGCACAACGTATCAATTCCAGCTTCAGGCCCTCAATCTACCTGGAATTGTGGGCCTGATGTCCATTGCGGATTCGAACGGTAACACGATCGCTTTTCAACACAGCACGGGGCTGCCTACCGAGATTACTCAGATCACCGATCCAGTCGGGCGCTCGCTGAATTTGACTTACGATGGTTCACTTCGCATTACTTCCATAACGGACCCCATCGGGCGAATTGTTCGCTACGGTTACACGACCGCAGGATATCTCCAAACGGTGAAGGATGCGAACTCTCCCGCGGGCGTGACTACCTATGGCTACGACTCCAATAATAATTTGGCGACAATCACTGACGCTCGCACTCCGCCCATCACATACCTGACGAACCATTATGATCCCGTGACCGGAATGGTCACCAGTCAAGATGCGGCCGATGGAGGTACGACCAGTTTCTCCTACACACTCGCAAACCAGACCATTCCAACGAGTCCTGTGCTGCTGACCACAGTCACCGATCCCCTAGGTAACCAGACCATTTACCACTTTAATCCTGCTGGTTTCTTACTCGATGTAACAGATGCGCTGGGCAGGAAAACAATTTACACGCGAGATCCGGGGACTAACCTTTTGCTAAGCGTGACGGACCCTTTGAACCGTACAACCACGGTCACTTACGATTCCGCGGGCAATACGACCAAGGTCATCCGCTTAGCTGGCACCCCCAACGCGCTCACTACATTGTTCACTTACGATCCAGTTTTCAACAAATTGACCAGCGTTACTGATCCCCTGAACCACACCACGTCGTTTTCGTATGACAAGGCCGGTAATCTCGTTCAGACAAAGGACGCTCTGAACCCTCCATCGATCTCGACCATTGGTTATGACGGCGCTGGCGAACTGACGTCAGTGGCAGATCCGTTTGGCAATCCCGCGACCCAGATTGCGTATGACGGTTTTGGGAACGTGGCCCAGACGACGGATCCGCTTGGCCGGAAGCTTGGCAAAGTGTCTGACGCCGTTGGCCGGACCCAGAGTTTGACAAATGCTTTGGGTCAAATGGTCCAGTACCAATACAACCCACTCAACCAAGTCACTCAGATTACTGATTCTTTGAATGGCCAGACTGCTTTCTCCTACGATGCCAACGGTAACCTGTCGACTGTCACGGATGCACTGGGATCGAGCCATAAAACGACATACACCTACGACAATATGGATCGCTTAGCGACAAGGCAAGACGCGCTCCAGCACCCTGCTGAGACCTACCAATACGACAAGAACGGAAACCTGGTCCAATTCACCGATCGTCGTAACAAGGTTACGACGTTCCAGTATGACAATGTGAATCGAAGAATCTTTGCAGGGTTCGGCGCCCAGGCTGGCCCCACGTACGATAGTACAATCAGCTACAGCTACGACGCGGGTAATAGACTCATTCAGGCGGTCGATTCGATCTCTGGGACGATCACACGCAGCTATGACGGTCTGGACCGGCTGACTTCGGAAGTATCACCTCAAGGCTCGGTAAGCTACGCGTATGACGACGCGGGACGCAGAACCAGCATGAGCGTGTCCGGCCAAACCCCGGTCACCTATGGCTATGACAATGCCAATCGGCTGATGCAGATCAGCCAGGGTAGCACGAATGTTTCGTTTGGCTATGACAGTGACAGCAGGAGAACCTCGCTGACTCTGCCAAACGGGGTTACTTTGAATTACGGTTACGATCCCGCGTCGCAACTGACGGGCATCACCTATATGCTCGGTTCGAACACGCTTGGCAACCTCACCTACACTTACGAGCTGGCCGGCCGGCGAACGGGCGTCGGCGGGAGCTATGCCCGGACGGGCACGCCGCAGGCGGCTCCGTTGGCCTCTTACGACGTCAACAACCAGCTCACGCAGTGGAAAGGCGCGACTCTCATCTACGACGCCAACGGCAACCTGACCACCGACGGGACGAATGGCTACACCTGGAACGCGCGGAATCAGTTGGCTTCCATCAGTGGGCCCGTGCCGGCCAGTTTCCAGTACGATCCGTTTGGCCGTCGCGTGAGCAAGACCATTGGTGGAATGACGCAATACCTCTACGACGGGGCAAATCCTATCCAGGAAATCTCCGGCACGACTGCTTCGGCAAATCTGCTTACCGGTGGCGTTGACGAGTACTTCCAGCGTGCAGATTTGACGGTGGGTGCGCGAAGCTTCCTGACCGATGCGCTTGGGAGCACGCTGGCTTTGGCAGATTCAACCGGCGCTCTTCAAACTCAGTATACGTTCGAGCCCTTCGGCAGCACCCAGGTAACCGGCCCCGCCACGACAAACAGCTTTGCCTACACTGGCCGCGAACTCGACTCCACCGGCCTCTACTTCTATCGCGCCAGGTATTACGCCCCAAACTTTCAGCGATTTGTCTCCGAAGATCCGATTCCTTTCCTGGGAGGCCATACGAACCTTTACGCTTACGCGTTCAACAGCCCGCTAAATTACACCGACGCGTCTGGCCAATGCCCGTGGTGCATCGTCGTATTGATTGGGTCTGGCGTGGGCGCTGTCGTTGAGGGCTATAAGGCATACGAGAAAGGCTGCCGTGGTTGGGGACTTGCTCGGCCGATCGGACGGGGGTCTCTGGCAGGAGGTTTGGCGGCAGGCGTGGGTCTCGTCACAGGATTTGCGGCCGCACCCGCAATTGGAGCTGCCTTTGGCACTGGAGCTGGGTCCGTAATAGCTGCGGTCGGGGCCGGAGTTGTAGGCGGCGCGGCAGGGGGGGCGACCGGTGTTGTCGCGAATGAAGGGTTGGCGGCCGGAAGTCCTACGGGGGTTAACGGACTGGACGTTGCCCAAGGGGCTTTGGTCGGCGCGTTGGCCGGTGGTGCCGCGGTTGAGCTTGGCCCCGTGGTTAACGGAGGCCAGAATTTCAATCCCCTTACTAGTTTACAGGCGTTTGGTCCCAGAGCGACACAACTATACGCGCAGACTGCGATTGGCGCCGGAATCGGCACTGCTGCGGATTTGAAAACCGCGGATTTGAGCGGGAGGAAGAATGCCGAAGCATGCCAGTAATGTGCCGATCCCTCCCGAGTTGAGACGCAAGGTCTCACAGTCACTTCTTATGTTCACTGGGTTGCAGGGGATCTTCATGCGGATCATGTGTGTCGGCGTTGCCGCATTTGGCCTCAGCGTGGCATCCAGCAACAACGGATTTTGGTTTATGGCAGGAGCTTGCATCTGTCCCACTGCTGTTGCGGTGTTTTACGGGTTGTTCCCCTTGCGGCCCTATCGCGGGGATTTCTATGCGAAGGATATGCACGACGTTGATGTCAGTGACCCCGTGGTGATGCGCCTAGCGGAGCTTCTTAAGTCCACCGAAGCTCGTCGCCACCTTTGGAGCCAAGCCGTGAAACTTTCCGGAATTTTATTTGTCGTCGCATGGGCTGAGGCCATCTTCTTTTGGGGGTCGGTGAACTGGTCATTTTCATTTCCCTCTTCACGATTCTGGGGCTTTTTGGTTTTCTGCTTCATACTCTGTTTCGCAGCCTTGTCTGTAGACCAAACTGACTGGGGTTTGACCACGTGGGCAAGACGAGAGACTGGTCATCAGCCCGCTTAGCATTAAAGGAAGGGCGTTTTTCAAAGCACTGCCGAACGCCTCGTAGCAGGGCAAGCGTAACGTGGCCTGCGGCCTCGATCGAGGTGGCGGTCAACAAAAGCGAGGGCGTTGAGGACCCAACGGGCCCTAGGCAGGTATTGAGCAGGTATTGAGCAGGGATCGGCATGGAGTTCGACGATGCGGAAGAGAGCACTGACAGGCCTAGTCTTGTTCCTTCTCGGTTTTGCGTCTTCGCTGTGGGCGCAGAGCGGCGCTTCGATCCAATATGCTTATGACGCTTTGGGAAGATTGACGACAGTCGTCGATCCGAGCGGGAATGTGGCGACCTACAACTACGACGCGGTCGGGAATCTGCTTTCGATCACACGATCCACGTCCTCTCCGAGTGCGCTGGCAATCTTTGGTTTCTCGCCGTCCCAAGGCAGCGTTGGACAAACCGTAGCCATTCAAGGGCAAAACTTCAGCACGACTGCTAACGCCAACACCGTGAAATTCAACGGCACCACGGCTACGGTGACCGCCGCGACGACGAACCAACTGACCACCACAGTCCCTGCCGGAGCCACCACCGGCACAATCAGCGTCACCGTAGGAACTTCAACAGCCACTTCGAGCAGCAATTTCACCGTGCTTTCTGTTCCCGTCGTCACTTCTGTCACTCCGGCACAGGTGCTCAATGCCCCCACGGCTCCCTTCCAGGTGAACGGTTCCAATCTTACCGGCGCCACGTTCTCCTTCGTGCCCGCATTCACTCCTGCCGCCATTTCCATTTCGAACGTGAATATCAACGGAAACGGCACTTCGGCTACGATGACTCTGGCACTACTTTCGAATGCCGCAGGCTCCTTCACGATCGTTGCCACCAATGGGACCGGAAGCACGTCCTCAGTTCCTTCCATAAGCAACACGCTAACAGTTGTTTCCACGGACCCGTTCGCCGATTCTGATGGAGACGGCTTGTCCAACATTTATGAGGTGGCGATCGGGACGAATTTCGCTGCTACCAGCCACACGGGAGACGGCCTGCCTGATGGCTGGGCGCTTTTCTATACCTCAGCGCCGCCGCTGAGCAACGCACTCGCAGGTCAGGCCGCGCCAAACGGGCTGACGTACTTGCAATCTTTTCAGCGCGGCTTAAATCCATTGCTTCCTAATCGTGTACCTCCAGCCGTTGCGAATGTCTTCCCGGCAGATTTGGCAACGAACTATCCGACCAATGGCGTCATCGTTGTGCGCTTCACGGAAACATTGTTGGCGGGCGTGGACCTGCAGTCGGCACAAAACGCAATCAATGCAGCCCTGCCCACGGGATCGAACTTTTCAACCGCAAACGCATCGGCTGCCGCGCAGGTCTTGCAATCCTACTTGCAACGGACATGCTGCGGAACCACAGCGGTTCCCGGAGTTGTTCAAGTCCTCCAAAATAGCCAGCCCATTGCTGGCTCCGTCAGCCTCTCAAATGACAGGCTATCCATCACCTTTGCTCCCACGCTGAACCTTTCTGCCCGCACTACATACACTGTCGTTGTCCAGAATGTACGGGAGGCTGGGGGAAATCTGATGGCCCAGCCGCCTTTCCAGAGTTCCTTCACAACGGGTCTGGCGGCAAATAAAACTACACCCGGTTCGGTCTTTACGAACCCGCCGAATGGGGCGACGGGTGTGGAAACGAATGCGCCATTCAGGATAATGTTCAGCACGCCGGTAGACCCCGCGACGCTGACTTCGCAGACGTTTTCTATCACCGACCAGACCACCTTTCTTCCAGTTCCGGGCATGATTCAGGTGGATCCTTTTGGGTTCACTGCATCCTTCGTGCCAGCGCAGCCGTATGGGGCGGGCCGCAAAATGAGCGTGACGCTTACTTCGGGTGCTAAAGACATTCTCGGTAACAGCCTGACGAATTCGTTCTTCTTTTTTACGGGATTTGGTCCTGACAACCAGGGCTTCACCCTTGTGGGGACCAGCCCTTCGAACGGCGCAACGGGTGTCCCACTGAATGCTCTCGTCGTCTTGGAATTCGAAGAGCCCGTGGATGAAATCAGCGCTTTAACCGGGTTGCAGGTCCAACTAGCAGGGGCTCCCATTTCCGGAGCGATTGCACTCTCCGACGGTAACAAGCGGATCACGTTCACACCCACTTTACCCTTGACAGCGAATTCCACCTATCTCGTTGTTACCACATGGCGGCTCACTGATTTTGCGGGCAATCAGCTTTCGAATCCCGACAGTTCGACTTTTACCACAGGCAATGCGAACGACACGACGCCCCCGATAGTGTTGAGCGTCGGTCCCGCAAATGGGGCGATTGGAGTACCGACGAACACGCGTATTCAGGTTCTGTTCAGTAAGCCCATCGATCCGCTCACGGTGACCAACTCAACTCTCAACATCTTCGCGGCGCAGCAGGTCGCAGCATCGGTAACCGTCTCGCCGGATGGCATGACGGCAACACTTACGCCTTCCAGCCCTTTAATACCGGGGACCACCTATACGTTTGGTCCGATATCGGGGATCACCGACCTAGTAGGGCAGAGCCTGCAGCCTGGAACCATCTGTTTCATCTGCGCTGCGTTTACGACTGGATTGGGTGTGACAACGACCGCACCGACCGTAGTGATGGTGAGTCCGCCGAACGGGACGACCGGAGTTCCGGTCAACGCGAGAGTAGAGATAGTGATGAGTGCCCCAGTCGGTGTGGCAAGTGTTGGGACCAATGCGATCACGGTATTAGCTGGGAGCACGCAAGTAGCAGGGACGATCAGGCTGAGCAGCGATGAGACGATGCTGACGTTCACACCGAGCAGCTTGTTGGCGACGAACACTGCCTACGCGGTGAATGTGTCAGGGCTGATCGATCAGGCGGGGAACCCTGCGGCAGCCTTCCCGACGAGCAGCTTTACGACTGGGGCGTCGGGTGCGGCGGATACGTCGTTGGTTTCGGTCGTATCGTTTAGCCCGACAAACGGGACGACGGGAGTACCGGTTAACACCAGCATTGTCGTGACCTTTAACAAGAACGTTGATCCAAGAACGATTAACAACACCACGGTTGCGATCTCGGACGGCAATGCATCCTTTGCGGTTTTGGCGGGGAACTACGCGGTGAATGGAGCGGTGGTGACGTTCACGCCGGTCTCGCCGTTGCCGGGTAGCGCGACGATTCAAGTTCTGGTCAACGGCGGGATCTTGGATTTTGTAGGGAACGGGCTCAATGCAGGCATCACCAGTACGTTTACGACCGCTGCTGTGGCCGATACGACCGCGCCGCAAGTGGTGGCGGTGACGCCAAACAATGGAGCGACGGGAATTGGGTTGAACGCTACGGTGGTGTTGACGTTCTCGAAGTCGTTGAATCCCAACACGGTCAACGCGCGGACCATGGGATTGTTGTCGAATGGAACGAAGCTATCCAATGTCTCGTTCAGCACCTCGCCAGACAATCGAGTAGTGACCATGTTCTTAGTGGGGGGGAGTTTGCCGGCACCGAGAACGATAGCCGTATTGGCGACGAGCGGAGTGACTGACCTTTCGGGCAACGCGCTTGTGAACTTTGAGAGTACGTTCACGACGACCGCGTTTGACACTACCCAACCGAACGTGATCAGTCAGCGGCCGATGAAGGGAGCACAGGGCGTGCCTTTGAATTCGAATGTCGTGTTGTACGTGAACGAGCCCATGAACGCGTCGACAATTTCGGGAGCATTGCACATTACGCAGAATGGGGTAGCGGTGAGTGGTACGACGCAGGTAACGGACAGCGGGCAGGTGATTCTGTTCACCCCCTCGGTGCCGTTCCAGAATAATGCGTTCGTCCAAGTATTTTTGGATTCGACCGCACTTGACGTGGACGGAAGCAGTCTAGCCAACTACCAAGGGTCGTTCAACACTGCAGTAGATACGAGCACGACGGCTCCGAACGTCGTAAACACGAATCCAACGGGTGGGAGCGGCGTGCCGACGAACGTGGTGATCGACGTTGGCTTTGACCAAGCGCTCAACGCATCGACTGTAAACACGACGACGGTGAGCCTGTTGCAAGGGGGCAGCACTGTTGTCCCGATTGCCGTGAGCCTGGTGGGTGGCGGGACAATCATTCAGATCACGCCGAGTGGATTCCTGGCGGCGAACACTAGTTACACCGTTCAGCTCGCTACTGGCCTGCAAGGGGTGAATGGCCATGCCCTGCAGTTCACTGGCACGTATCTTTCTTTCACGACTGGCGCAGGAACCGACACGGTGAATCCGACCGTACTTTTGGTTTCTCCACCTAACGGTGCGGGCAATGTCGGCGACAACGCGAATATCCGGGTGCGTTTCAGCGAGGCCATCAACCAGCTTACGGTCAGTGGAAGCACCATCGCGATAAGCGGCGGAGGCGTTACACAGGTACCCTACAGCTTCAGCTTTAACGGGACTCAAGAGGTGCTTATCGCGCCGTACACGCCGCTGCCTGACGCAACGCAGATGAGTGTGGCGATCTCGGGCGTGACCGACGTGAGAGGCAACCAGGTGGTATCGCAGACCACCCAATTTACTACCGGAACTGGACCGGACGCCGTGATTCCCGCAGTGATCAGCTCAAATCCATTCAGCGGAGAGACGAACGTCCCACTGAATACAGCCGTCATGTTAGGGATGAACGAACCAATCGATCCGGGGGCGGTGAACTGCAACACCGTGTCGGTACAAGATCAAACCACGCTCCAGCAAGTGGCGGGGTGCAACTCAGTGAGTGTGGATGGGATGACGATTACTTTCTTGCCCAGCGCATCTCTGGCTGCGAGCCGAAATTACCAGGTGCTGTTTGTAAACCGTGGAATCACCGACTTGGCCGGCAACTCGCTTATCACGGCGGGAACAGGTCTTCCCAACTTTCTTTTTACAACGGGCACGGCACCCGACACGACGCAGCCGCAGGTGAACGGTGTGAGTCCTGCGAACTTGCTGACTGGAGTGCCGATCAACGCGCAAGTGGTGGTCCAGTTCAACGAACCAGTTGATGCTCTGACTGTAAATCAAGTGACTCTGAGCGGCGGCAGCACGGTCAGCGTAACCAAGACGCTTTCGAATGCCAATAAGATGCTGACGCTAGTGCCGATTATGCCCCTCAATACTAATACGACCTATACAGTAACGGTCGCCGGAGTGCAGGACATAGGCGGGAACTCGCTGGCGGCTGCTGTGACGACGACCTTCACGACAGGAATCAGCGCAGATCTGACGCCACCGACAGTGGCTAGCACCACTCCACTGAACGGGGCGACCGGGGTGCTCACGAATACGGTTATTCAGGTGCAGTTCAGTAAGCGCATCGATCGGCTAACGGTGACCAACACGACCCCCAACGCGACCTTCCAGGTCTATCCTACCAACGGAGGGCCGACCCAAGCGATAGCTGGGACGATCCAAGTGTCCTCAGACGGATTAACGGCGACGTTCACTCCTGTCGCGTCCTTGGCGACCTCGACCGCGTATTCGATCTCTCTTACCGGGATCCTGGACCTTGTTGGTCAGCCCATCACGCCTTCGCTGAGGAGTTTTACGACCGGAACTCAGTAGTGCGGGAAGCCAACCCCGAGAGAGCTTAATCTGAAGAACAAATCGTTCGGCTTTGCTTTCAGGACAATTGGTTATGGGGCGCTAGCGTGGGCAGTGCTGAATACCGGCATTGCTGGCAGGCAAATGGGACCCGCGAGCAATCTGCCCGAAGATTACCCTCGTGTGCAGTTCAAAGATGTGACGGAACGGGCGGGAATTCATTTTCAACACTTTCATGGTGACCGCACGACCCAATTGCCCGAGGACATGGGCTCCGGCGCGGCGTGGGGCGACTATGACAATGATGGCTATCCAGACCTTTACGTTGTCGATGTGGCTGGTCCCCTGACTGACACGCCAGAGCAACTTGCGCATTCGCCCGGCGGCAACCGGCTCTACCACAACAATCGCGACGGCACCTTCACCGACGTGACCAAGAAGGCGGGGGTGGGCTTCAAAGGCGTAGGGATGGCAGCCGCGTGGGCTGACTACGACAATGATGGTCATCTCGATTTGATTGTAACGAGCTACGACCGCCTCATCCTCTACCACAACAACGGCAACGGAACATTCACGGATGTTACAAAGAGAGCTGGTCTCGATCAATACCGGGGGTTTTGGACAGGGGCCACCTGGGGCGATTATGACCGGGACGGAAATGTAGATCTCTTCGTCTGCGGCTACGTGAAGTATGATTTCCGTTCCGAAGACCTGCATAAGAAGTCTCTTCAATACACGTCGGTAGTTCCCTACACGCTGAACCCTGCCGCGTATCCACCGGATAGGAAGCTGCTCTTGCACAACAACGGGGACGGCACATTTAGCGAAGTCGCCAAGCAGGCTGGAGTCGACGACCCCACGGGACGCAGCCTCTCGGCTGCTTGGTATGACTTTGATGGGGATGGATGGCCGGACCTGTACGTGGCCAATGACCTCTGGGGCAGCAAGCTGTACCTGAACCAGCATAACGGGACTTTCAAAGATGTCACGCAGCAAGCAGGCATCTCCGATTTTCGTGGAGCGATGGGGATTGCAATCGGTGACTGGGCTCACCACGGTGACCCGGACATCTTTGTCACTCACTGGATATACCAGGAGAACGCCTTATTTGAGAATCTCCGGTATATGGGTGATAAATCGACAAACGCTGGTGGCCTGTTCTTTGGCGATGTTGCCGACATGGTTGGTCTGGGTCAAATTTCTAAGACTTATATCGGCTGGGGAACCTCATTTTTCGATTACGACAATGACGGCAAGCTGGATCTGTTGGTTGTGAACGGTAGTACGTTTCAGGATGACAAGGACCCGCGGCATCTCGTCCCGATGAAGAATTTTCTCTTTTGGCAAAAAAGTCCCAACGAGGGTTTCCATGAAGTCGGCGCGGTGAGCGGTGAGCCATTTCAACAGATGCATGTCGGTCGTGGCGCAGCCTTCGCCGATTACGACAACGATGGAGACGTTGACGTATTCATAGTGAACCAGGAAGGCCGCGCTCAGCTCTTGCGCAATGACGGCGGTAACAAAAAGAATTGGATCAAGGTGCGTGTCAAATGCACGAAGTCAAACCGCACAGGATTTGGCACAAAGATTGAGATCGAAGCCAGCGGCCAAATGCAGGCTCAGGAAATCGGTGGCCAGACTTCGTACCTCTCACAGAACTTTCAAGAAGCGCATTTCGGTTTGAACCACGAAAAAGAGGTTGTCCATCTCAAGGTCACATTTCCGAGCGGTATTATCCGCGAGATGGAGCACATCGCCGCGAATAAGATAGTGACGGTTCGAGAGTAAGGTTGTTTATCGCTAGAATACAAAACGCATGCCCGCACGGATTCACCGGGCACTTAACATGTCTTTTTTCGATTCATCTATCCCTTCCATCGCGTTGTAGCTCCAAGGCCTAAAACTGGAGGTCCACAATAACCTACATATTGACGACCAGGTCCTTTGCCACTTGATATTGCTCGCGAAAGAGATTTCGTGAGCTCGTCCTAGCTCGCCGAAGAGTGCGAACGAATCGATTGGGCCCGCTTAATTAGCGGCGCCGCCTTCTCATATTGGCCCTGCGCCAAATAGACCGAGGCCAAGTTTTCGAGACTTACTGCGATCCAGAGATGATTCGACGGGAGATTGTTCTGCCTAATCGTAAGCGCCCTATTCAACGCGGTTTCAGCCTGCGTGAACTTTTTCAGGTCGCGTTCTGCTATGCCCAAGCGGTTCAGCGTCGTCGAAACTGCAAGACTCTCAGGCCCATAAGCTTTCTCTTCGATTGGGAGTGCTCGTTCGGCGAAGTGCTCTGCTTCGCCGAACTTGTGCTCATAGAAGTCCAGCAAAGACAAGTTGCTCAACGCGTTCGCTGTTCCGGGGTGATCAGGTCCTAAAGCCTTCTCACGGATGGCCAGTGCCCTCTCAAGAAGCGGGCCGGCTTTGGCGATATCAAACCGCTCCTCGTCGCGATACAAACACCCTAGATAAAGGAGCGCCCGGGCCAAGTCGGGATTCTCGGGTCCGACAGTTTTTTCATAAATGTGGATTGCACGTTTGTAAAGGGATTCTGCTTCCGTAAATTTTCCGGCATCTTGGGCCGTTTCTCCGAGATCGACCAATACATGGGCACGGGAATCATTATCTGTCGCAGAGGAACGTTGAGCAATTTCCTGGGCCCGATTCAGCAACTCTGTGGCTTTTGAGGTATTGCCCTCGGCTCGATAGGCTTGTCCTAGACCTTGAAACGTAAGTCCGACATCTCGACTGTTTGGCCCTAGTACTTTTTCCTGGATTTCCAGTGCTTTCAGATACTGCTGCTTTGCCTCAGGATACCGATCCTCCATTGCATAGACGACACCCAAGTGGTAACTTGCGTTGGCAAGATCGCGCTGTGCCCAAGGCATGGAATCAGACGCTAAAGCCTCCACTGAGCGGTTGAGTAATTGCTCCGCATCGAGATAACGCCCCTGCGCCACACGGATGTAGCCGAGATTGAGCAAGGCGTTGCCACGCTCGTACTTGGGCCCACCAGGCGCTCTTTCGGAAATGGAAAGTGCCTCAGAAAAATACCGCTCTGCAGACGGATAGTCTTCTCGGTCTAGATAGATACCACCCAGAGTAAGTTCTGTGTGTTCCGTGCCAAGGAGATCCGATGGTGAGATCTTCTCATAAACTTTTAGAGCTCGTTTCAGAAGAGGTTCTGCCTGCTCATATTTATGATCCATGCGATACGACGTCCCGAGCATGCTCAGCAGCTCAGCCAAACGGCGATCGTTCGGATACCAGTTCTCGGCATTTGGAAGGATATCCGTGAAACTCTTTTCCGCCGTCGCATACTCTCCCTGGTAAAACAACTCAGTTACATGCTGATAAGCCGCCGACCACTCCGCCTCGGCTTTTGCTTGTTGGCTTGCACGATGGCGTTGAAACAGTGTCCAGCCTCCCCAGATCGCAGTAATTACGAGAATCCCCACAAGGCCCCATCGCCGCATGACACTTCTTCTCCATTTACCGGTCCCATAGATGAAACGCAAGCTAATCTCCGATTTGGACCTTATGCATCGTACGCTTCCCCTGCCATCGACGCAACGAACTTATACGCTTATCGGAAATCTCCATGTGCCGCAGAGGTTCCCTTCTTGGCCTGCTAGTCGTGCAATGTCAGCCATGTGGCGCCCACGGCCCTTCTTAGTATGAATCGCTCAAGAAATGAAAGACTCTTTGAGGGGCAATAAGGGGGCACTAAGAATTCCGTTCCTTTCTTTTCAGTTCCTTAGAAGGCCAGGTTGCACCGCAAAACTCCTTTGTTTCCATATCGCTGGTAGATTCGATCCCCACCGCCCCTACCAACACTAAACGACTGAGGAATCAACGACTTCAATTTACAACTCGCTTTTCGTGTGCCTTCCGCGTACCTGGCCTGCTCTTTTTTTCAACCCACCCCGGTTCCGTTTCGCCGTCCGTTTCCACGGTCTCCGGTTCCTTCTGGAAGGTGCGGGCAAGAGCTTCGTCCGCATTCCGCTGCTGTTCGTCGCCCCACGTCCCGTAGTGCTTCTCAACGATCCGCATGGAGTTCCCTAGAAACGCGGCCACCTGTTGAAGCGGCACTCCTTTGTTGAGCGCGTCGGTCGCGAACGTGTGACGGAAACGATGCGGATGCCCGTCCGCGATTCCCGCGTTCCGGAACAAATCGCGCAACCGATCCTGCCACTTCGTCACTGCGGTTCTCAGCTTTCCGTTGCCGCTCCAGAACCATCGCTCCTCACTCATCTTCGGAATGGATTCGAGAGCGGCCACGGCATCGGGATGCAATTTCACGTAAACGTGCGCCCCGGTTTTCGCTGTGTAGAGCCGCAACCGCCCTTTAGAATCCAGGCGGTCGATGGGGCAATTTACCGCATCTCCGATGCGAAGGCCACTATATCTTAGGAACAGCACCAGGGCGTACAGCCGTTGGGCGTTCTTTTTCCCGCTGCTGGTCGTTTCGATCCGTTTTTTCTCCGCCGTAGCGAAGATGGTCTGCACCTGATTCGCCGTGAACGGAAGTTTCTGCGCGTCCTTGCGCTTCCCGGATTTGATGTCCGCCGCGGGGTTCGTTCTAATCCATCCGCGCTCGGTCGCCTTTTTGAAAAACTGTTTCACGCGGTCCATTTTGTTGACGCCGGCATTCCGCCCGTCCTTCCAGGTAGTCCGGAACATTTCGAGGTCGTCGGTCGTGAAGGCCGCGAGCTGCACGATCCCCCGCGATATGGCGAAGGTTTTAAACTGCCGGAAGAATACTTCGTATTTATCAACGGTCGACTCTTCCAAATCGCGTTTCACCGTTTCGAGGTACTTGGTTATGGCCTCTTCGAGCGTGATGCCTGGGGCGTCGGGAGACGGCACCGCCGTCTCGGTTTTGGTTTCAACGTTTTCCCACGAGCGGGCAATTCTCGTGGCTTCGTTCTTGCTCGTTGCCCCCGTCGAGCGCGGGAGCTTCATCCCCGGCAGGTTTCCGTCCGCCCAAAACGGACAGAGGCAATAACCGGTCCTCGCCGCGTCCCGCGCTCTTGTACGGGCAACTTTTCTTGTGACGCCGAAAGATGCTGGTAATCATCGGTGGCGCTCCGCTACGCTCTGGACAGCCGCTTCTGGACGCGCTCCACAACCGATCGCGGAATCCGCATCGTCCGGTACTTCCGTTTTCTGTGGCCGTTCGATCCGAAAATCACCACGCCCGGCTCGTTCTCTAACAGCTGCCGCGTCCAATCGACGGAAAGATTCCAATGCGCCGCCACTTCCGCAACCGTCAGCAATGGTTCGGGAAGAGATGCATTCTTTACTGGGGTTTCCATTAAACCGTTTAATCACTCCACTTTCTCTTGAGATTCGGATTTGACACCTTCCTGCGAGCAGCATAGTCACCCTCAGCGGTCAGATACACCAGTGAGAGGTTACGCGGTCATCACTAGGGACGATGCACGTGAACGAAAAGGCGGGGGTGCTAGGGAAGGCGATACGGACGGGGGCACCGTAAAGCAGAAATCTGGAGAGTTCCACTCTTGGCGGGAATTCCTGTTCTCCGGTCTCTGTCCGTCTTACCTTGCCCGTCCGCCTGGATTCAACGGTGAGCGATCAAAGATTTAACGCCGCCTGCGTCAGCCGTCAACTAACGACGCGAAGTACTTGTGCAAATTTCTGAAGTCAGAACGAGAAAGAGTTCTCTTCTGCTCTTCCGTTGTCGGGTTTTATTGGGCTTTTGGCGGTTTTGCCGACAGGAAGAGATTTCAACATTTCAACACGTCTAGGATTTTTCCACATGGATCGGTACTAGGTTTTTGGAATCTTTCCTGCTTCCAGTTCATCCGCCAACTCGCGAAGTTTCAAGGGGACGGCACAACGGGCACTTTCTGTCTTGCCCAAAATCGGATGAATTGCGAGCGCCAATTCCACAGTCGGGAACTGCCTCATCCCCAGACATTTACCTGACCTGCGACCGGTTTGTCGGCAATTATCTGGATAAACAGCCACTTACCATCGGAGATTGCTGCTAATCAGAGGATTCATCGCTGCACTTTGGCTGGTACCCTAAGATCTTGGAGCCTGATACTGGCCTCACAAAACATGTGAAGTCTTTTTCTTTCGTCGACATCCCTATCGACGCGGTAGTTATGGCTACGAAAATGATTTAGCAGCAACGCGCCGGACAGGTGCAGTGCTTCCTTGATATCGGCTTCTTCGCGCAAGCGTTCTGCTTTTCGATCCGAACTCGTTTTATATCTGACGATAACCCGACAGTTCTTGTTGTCTTTGAAGTAGCGGATGCACTCACAAACGCGGAAATCGGTCGGAGCCGAGAACGAGCCGACGCAGTAGTTGTTCATTCGCGCTGAGAGCCCATCAGTTTCCCCAATGTAAAACGGAACCTCGATTTCTCTACTCATCCAGTAAAGAACATAGACGAAGCCCTTGCGATTCTCTGGGGTGAAGCCTTTGGCCGGAGGGAAATCAGCCAACACAAAGTTCTCAAACATATTCCCATTCTAATATTCGCCGAAGGAATATCAATGCTGGCAACGGTAGAACGTATAGCCGCGATCCGGCTTTAGGAAAGCGGGTCCGTCCTGATTTTTCCAATGAAGAGCGGGATGTGGTACGGGATTTCGATTGGTCCGGGAACATGTCGATCGGTGATAAGGATCGGGCCAAAAATCTGACCATTTTCAAGTTCAAAGTTTTTGCCTACCTTTGCTTGGTTTGCCGAAAGCAAAACGCAAAGAAATCGATTCAGTGCGCTCGCGTTGGCATTCAAGTTAGCATCCACTGTCTTTGTTGTCCGAAACTCATGAACGACGAACACTGCCTTGCAAGCTCTTTGGCGCTCTCCTTCTAACAGCGTTCCTCCGATTGCGGTCAACAGCTGGTATGGAATCTCGGCGACATCAGAAGAGAGCACTATTAGGTTGTCATCTTCAAAGGCCGGAAGCCCCAGCAACGAGCGAGTGAACCAATCGAGGCGCTTTGGGAACCTTGTGACTGGTCGCTTTTTCGCCTTTACGAGTTCCTTTGCGACAGTACCGCCGAATGATTCGTCAGCTTTAGCTTCGATACAAACGGTCACGGCAGAACCATCTTGTACACCCTGCAATGCAAGGTCGTGACAACGCGGGCCACCTCTACTGAAAGGCAATCGGGTTTCGTGCTCGGTGATTCCACTGAGGATTACGATACCTCGCGTTGATTCGTTCGATTCAAGTAGTTGGGTCAACTCTCCTGGCACAGCGGGTTCACCATTAGCCGTCCAGATTCGCCCGAGTTCGCATGCGCTTCGGCCTTCCGCCCAATGCATCTGTATGCGCTCAGGAGGCAACGCATATTTCTCCCAATCGTCGAAGGAATGGATCGGCTTTCCTGGTTGGTTTTTGATCTGAACGATCTTGGTCATGGCCCATTTACCCCACTCGGTTTTAAGCCGCAGGGATACTAACAGGGGTGTGAGGGTGCCGTCTGTGACGTACGGGCGATGTGCGGGATTGCTCTTGACCTATTACGCTTTTGCGATTGAAAGAATGGGGCATCAGACCTGGCCTCTGATGCCCTCTATGTTTTGCCTTACCGCGATCCCACATCGAACTTCGCCTATTTCGTGGGCCAGTCACGATTTTTGACTCAGCCGCCCGGCTGTGGTTGTGCCGCTGTTCATGGCTTTTAGGCGGCCATTTGCAAGAGGTATTCCGCGAGTTTCCTCACGGGTCACCTCCAAGCGGGACAGTTTCCCGCGCTGCAGATTTTATCACCGAATCAATCTTCAGTTGCTTCAAGCATGGCGTTGAAGAGCCCAAATGTTAAAATGTAAGAGGGGGATTTAAACTGTGCATAGTAGTCTGCAGCGCTTGAGCTTTGATACGAGCGGAGTGAACGCTCTCGCGGATAGCCCCCACCGCACAGCCCTACTCGCAGGAATCCGAAGTGGCTACTTTACTCGTCTCACCTTTCCAAGCGTTGCGGAACCATTAGCCACATCTGATCCAGTCAGGCGGAATCGGCTCTTTGACGTACTCAATGCTCTGCAGCTAAATGGTGAGTGCGTAGAAGCGCACAACTGGATTTTGACCGAACTTGTCCAGAAACATGCAAAGAACACCGGCGTCAAGTGGGACTCTTTGGACATCCGTTTTGCGCAGTGCGAAATAGAGATTGCACGACAGGAGTTTTCGGAGAACGAATCCAAGGATGAACGGAAGTTTGCCATGGAAACAGAGGAGCAGTTCACTAAAACTTTTGCCGAGACCCGCCCGCGCTTTGAAGCGGTATTCGATGAAGGAACCGAAAGACCCACATGTGCCGACGAACTGCTTATGCACCTTAACGGTGTGGGTGGAGCATTTTGGATCATGGCGGCGAATCTGTATGAAAGAGCGGCTGGCATTCGTCCCACGGAAGAACAGATGCGCGCTTTCGCAGAAGAGTGCCCACCCTTCTTCGCGTTGATGCTTGGATTGGTTCACGCACAGTTCGAGTGGTCAATCATAGAAAAGCCGATGAAGAAGAATAAGCGCATCGGCAAGACCGATCTATTCTGCGCAATCTACCTGCCGTATTGCGATCTGTACATCACTGACGATGACGAGCAGAGAAGGTGTTTTGCCGAAATCGCAGCCGCCGCCGAGCTCCCAGTTGAGATTCTTTCCTTCACGGACTTCAGCAGCCGGTTGATGCCTTTGAATCATCTGACCGTTGGCGCGTAATCTCCACCCAAGGAAGGCCTAACATGAAGCGCGATCCCTATCTCGCTGCTAACTGGCGAGCAAGCAAAGTCCAAAGCTGCCTGCGAAGAAGAGACAAAGACGGTCTTGTAAGGTTCTTAAGGGAAAGGCATCAAGAGCGTTTCTTCCGACCGATCGGCCACCTTAAATCCGCACCTGGCAATATGCAAGGATACGGCTTTGCTATGATGGCGCTCTGTGCGTTACTCGTTGAAACTATTCAATCTTACAGAGATGGTCTGCCAACGACGTACGACGGGGAACTCAGAAAGCTTCGAAAGATCTCAAGAGTTCCACCGGCCTACAAGATCCCGCTCACGCTACAGGTCAACGGCAAGGTAACCTTCCAGCGCTTCTTTCGTGCATACAGGCACACCTTTGACGGTCTAAGTGGCGCACGCTTTTACAGAAACATTCGCAACGGACTTTTGCATCAAGGGCAGACTAAACGTGGCTGGACGCTATGGAAACGAGGATTTCGAGTGTGGGATGCGAAGCAGAAGAGAATCTTCGAAAGGAACGACATCGGAAATGAAACCAATCCTATTGAGTGCTCTTTTGTTAAGCGGCTTGATGCCGGCCGTCGCCCAGGTGAAGAAGGAAGACCTGGCCACTAGGAACACCAAGAGTCCGGGCGCCGAAACCAGCGTCACCATCAACGGCAAGAACCTCTGGATCTATTACCACGCCCCGTCCGTCAGGGGACGCCACATCTTCAATGGCACGGGCGCGCTCCAGCCGGATGGCAGCGTATGGCGTCTGGGCGCCGATTACGCCACTGTTCTGCACACCGACGCCGACCTCGACCTGAATGGCCTCGCCATTCCCAAGGGCGACTACACCCTGTA